>Ga0065165_1003134_pt1 | contig 12213 bp, 10 predicted proteins | sample AraplaMF_Cvi_mMF_FD_63813 | JGI IMG/M metagenome (GOLD analysis project Ga0065165, IMG submission 63813) | Arabidopsis root microbial communities from the University of North Carolina, USA - plate scrape MF_Cvi_mMF (version 2) (version 3) | ecosystem: Host-associated > Plants > Roots >... | reverse complement strand
CGGGCACGCACAGCAACAGGTCACCGCCAGGGGCTTTATCCTAAAAACCCGGTCTCGACAGAGGCCGGGTTTTTTCTTTGCCTGTAGGAGCCGCCATGGCGGCGAGGGGCCGTCGCCTCAGTCCGGCACCACGGCCTCGCCGCTATAGCGGCTCCTACACAAGGCGCGCTGCGGCATGACACGCTTGCGGCAACAGGTCATCATGTCCGCGCAATGAAGTAAAACGGGAAAGCCATGGATCCACGACTCAATCGCCGGCAGGAAGAGCTGATTGCCATCGTCCAGCGCGAGGGCTTTGCCGGCGTAGAAGAGTTGGCCAGCCATTTCGACGTGGCGCCGCAAACGATTCGCCGCGACTTGAATCTGCTGGCCGACGCAGGACTCATCCGCCGCTACCACGGCGGCGTCAGCGCGCAGTCCAGTGTGGAAAACGTGGCCTATGCCGCGAGGCAGTCCCTGCAGGCCGCGGAAAAGAATCGCATCGCGGCATCGATCGCCAGCCAGATTCCCGATGGCTCCTCGCTCTTCATCAATCTCGGCACCACCAACGAAGGTGTCGGTCGAGCGCTGCTGGATCATCGTGATCTCAGGGTGATCACCAACAACCTCAATATCGCCATCCTGCTGAGCGACAACCCGACCTTCGAGGTGATCGTTGCCGGTGGCATCGTGCGTGGCCGGGACCACGGTGTGACAGGCGAAGCCACGATCGAGCTGATCCGTCAGTTCAAGGTGGACTTCGGCATCATCGGCATTTCGGGCATCGAACTCGACGGCACGCTGCTCGATTTCGATTTCCATGAGGTGCGCGTCGCGCAGGCGATCATCGAACACTCGCGTCAGGTCTTCCTCGGCGCCGATCACAGCAAGATCGGCAGGAACGCCATGGTGCGGCTCGGCGATTTCTCCCAGGTCGACGCCTGGTTCACCGATCGGCAGCCTCCCGATGCGCTCCTTCCCATCCTCGAGGCGGCGGGCACGCAGGTGCACGTGGCCGGGAACTGACCGGCACCACGAAACCGGCGTCGCAGCGGTCCTGCCGGTTTACGCTGCACTGCGGCGTGCGATGTTCGCTAATGTTCGAATATGCTCGGTTTAGCTCGATAGCGTCCTATCGACGTCGCAAGAATGTTCGTTTTCGTTGAAAACGCGTTCTTAACGACTGAAAACGAACACGGCAGGCGTGTCGGTTGTCCTGGTCGCGCCTCGCTTCCTGCAGAACGGAGCATCCGATGGTCGAGCAGGTCGATGTACTGGTGGTCGGCGGTGGCGTAAATGGTGTCGGCATCGCTCGCGACGCGGTGGGCCGCGGGCTGAGCGTCTGGCTTTGCGAGCGCGACGATCTCGCGTCGCATACGTCCAGCGCCGCCACCAAGCTGATCCACGGCGGCCTGCGCTACCTCGAGCAGTTCGAATTCGCCCTGGTGGGCAAGGCGCTCGCGGAGCGCGAAGTGCTGCTTCGCGCAGCCCCGCACATCATTTGGCCACTACGCTTCGTGCTGCCGCATCAGCCGCATCTGCGCCCTGCGTGGATGATCCGCATCGGCCTGTTCCTTTACGACCACCTGGGTCGCGGCCGCCGTACGCTCCCGGGTTCGCGCAGGGTGCGTTTCGGTAAACACGTGACCGGGGCTCCGTTACGCGACGAGTTCGCCGTGGGCTTCGTCTACTCGGATGCCTGGGTGCAGGATGCACGCCTCGTGGTGCTGAATGCGATGGACGCCGCGCGCCGCGGCGCACGTATCGAAACCCACACCACCTGCGTCAGTGCCCGTCGCGACGGCGACGGCTGGACCGCGGAGCTGGCGGCGCGTGACGGAACCCGCCACTTCGTGCGCGCACGCGCGCTCGTCAACGCGGCGGGGCCATGGGCCGCGAGCTTCCTGGATGAGGTGGTGCATCTCAAGCACAAGCACACCCTGCGCCTCATCAAGGGCAGCCACATCGTGGTTCCGAAGATCTTCGAGCACCGCTACGCGTACATCTTCCAGCAACCCGACCGCCGCATCGTTTTCGCGATTCCCTACGAGCGCGACTTCACGCTGATCGGCACCACGGACATCGAGTACCACGACGACCCTTCGCATCCCCGCATCGACGCCGATGAAAACAGCTATCTGTGCGACGCCGTCAATCGCTACTTCAAGAAGCAGCTGACCCCGTCCGACGTCGTATGGAGCTATAGCGGCGTGCGTCCGCTGTTGCAGGACGAAGCCGGCAGCGCATCGGAAGTCACGCGTGATTACCTGCTCGACATCGACCAGGACGGTGCGCCGTTGCTCAACGTCTTCGGCGGGAAGCTCACCACTTATCGCAAGCTGTCGGAAGAAGCACTCGACCGGCTTGCCCCGTTGCTGGGGAACGACACGCCGGCCTGGACTGCCGACGCGCCGCCGCTACCCGGCGGCGGCGAGCGCGACACGGATGAACTGCTGGCCGACATTCGCTCGACCCGCCCGTGGCTGCCGGAGAAGCTTGCCTGGCGTCTCGTGCACAGCTACGGCACCCGCGCGCGCGATCTGCTGGGAGAGGCCCGCGGGCTCGACGCCCTGGGTGAGAACTTCGGTTCCGATCTCTACCAGGCCGAGGTCGACTACCTCGTGCGTCACGAGTGGGCCACGGAGGCCGAGGACATCCTTTGGCGCCGCACCAAGGTCGGTCTCCGCGTCACGCCGCCCGACGTGGAGCGCCTGTCTGCTTATCTCGCGGGAAAGCGCTGACGCGCGAGTCCGCTTGTCCACCCAGCGCGGCCGCACTGCTGCCCCGCCGCGCGATGAAGGAGTATTGGCATGTCGGTGTACCTCAGTGAATTCCTCGGAACGATGGTGATGATCCTGCTGGGCGACGGCGTGGTCGCCGGCGTGCTGTTGAAGGATTCCAAGGCGGAGAACGCGGGTTGGGGCGTGATCACGTGGGCCTGGGGCCTCGCCGTGCTCATGGGCATCTTCGTTGCCGCCAAGAGCGGCGCACACATGAATCCCGCGATCACGCTGGCCATGGCTTCCATCGGCAAGCTCTCCTGGTCGCTCGTCCCCGGTTACATCGCGGCGCAGATGGCCGGCGCCTTCACCGGCGCCGTACTGGTCTACTTCGCGTACCTGGCCCATTGGCGCGGCACCGACGATCCGGCCAAGAAGCTCGGTATCTTTTGCACGATCCCGGCGATCCGGTCGATTCCCGCGAACCTGATCACCGAGGTCATCGGCACGTTCGTGTTGGTGTATTGCGTGCTCGCCATCGGCAGCAACGATCTCTCCAAGGGCCTCGCGCCCATCGCCGTCGCATTGCTCGTGGTGGTGATCGGCATGTGCCTCGGCGGGCCGACCGGCTACGCCATCAATCCCGCGCGCGACTTCGGACCGCGTGTCGCCCACGCGCTTCTCCCCATTCCCGGCAAGGGCGGCTCCGACTTCGCCTACGCGCCGGTTCCCATTGTCGGTTCGATCATCGGCGCCTTGCTCGCCGCCTTCACTTACACCGCTCTCGCGGCCTGACTCGAGAGGACCTACCGTGACCAAGAAGACCTACATCCTTGCCATCGACCAGGGCACGACCAGCTCGCGCACGATCCTATTCGACCACGACGGCAACATTGCCGGCACCGCGCAGCGCGAGTTCCCACAGATCTTTCCGCAGCCCGGCTGGGTGGAACACAACCCGCGCGAGATCATGACCAGCGTGCTGTCCACCATGACGGAAGTGATCAGCAGCTCGCAGATCGATCCGGCCTGCATCGAAGGCATCGGCATCACCAACCAGCGCGAAACCGCGGTGGTCTGGGACAGGCACACGGGCCAGCCGATCTACAACGCGATCGTGTGGCAGTCGCGGCAAACCGCCGACATTTGCGAGCGGCTGAAGGCCGAAGGCCACGAAGCCATGGTTCGCGAGAAGACGGGCCTGCTCATCGACGCCTACTTCGCGGGCACCAAGGTGCGCTGGATCCTCGACCATGTAGACGGCGCGCAAGCGCGGGCCGAAGCGGGCGACCTGCTGTTCGGCACCATCGACACGTGGCTGATCTGGAATCTTACCGGCGGCAAGGTGCACGTGACGGATTACACCAACGCCTCCCGCACGCTGATGTACGACATCCACAAGCGCGAATGGGACGACGAGCTGCTGAAGATGCTGAACGTGCCGCGCGCCATGCTGCCCGAGGTGAAGTCCTCCAGCGAGGTATACGGCAGCACGCTCGCCAAGCATTTCTTCGGCCGCGAAGTTCCCATTGCGGGCATCGCAGGCGATCAGCAGGCCGCCTTGTTCGGCCAGGCGTGTTTCGAGGAAGGGCTGGCCAAGAACACCTACGGCACCGGCTGTTTCATGCTGATGAACACGGGCGAAAAGGCCGTGCGCTCGAAGAACGGGCTGCTGACCACTATCGCCTGGGGTGTCGACGGCAAGGTGGAATACGCCCTGGAGGGCAGCATCTTCGTGGCGGGCTCGGTGATCCAGTGGCTGCGCGACGGCCTGCGCATGCTCGGCAAGGCGTCCGATTCGCAGGAGTACGCGGAGCGGGCGAAGGACAACGACGGTGTGTATTTCGTGCCCGCCTTCGTCGGCCTCGGCGCGCCGTACTGGCAAAGCGACGTGCGCGGGGCCGTGTTCGGCCTGTCGCGAGGCACCTCGAAAGAGCAGTTCATCCGTGCCGCGCTCGAATCGATGGCATACCAGACGCGCGACGTACTTGAGGCGATGCAGGTCGATTCCGGCATCCAGTTGAAGGAACTGCGCGCGGACGGCGGTGCCATCGCCAACGATTTCATGGCGCAGTTCCAGGCCGACATCCTCGACGTGACGCTGCTGCGGCCGAAAGTGCAGGAGACGACGGCGCAGGGTGCGGCGTATCTCGCCGGTCTTGCCGTCGGTTTCTGGAAGGACAAGAAGGACATCGCCACGCGCTGGGCCGTCGACCGCGAGTTCAAGCCGGCGATGGCGAAGGAGCGTCGCGACGAACTCTACGACGGCTGGAAGCGCGCGGTAAGCGCGACGATGGCGTTCAAACCCAGCAAGGTGGGATGACGAACTGTGGGAGCCGCTTCAGCGGCGATCCCGCGGCAGCGGGCACGCTTGCCGCGAGCACCATCGCCGCTGAAGCGGCTCCCACAAAAAGCACTTAAACAAAGGCGGCGCGGTAACGCGCCACCTTTGTTTTCAGGCACGCACTCTATGCTCAGCCCAGCGCGTAACCGAACTGGTCCTGGAACTCCGCAGCGAACTGGTCGTACGTGAAGTACTGGTTCTGCGTGCCCGGATGCTCGACCTTCAACGCACCCATCAGCGAGGCCATGCGGCCGACGGTGGGCCAGTCGTAGCCCTTCATGATGCCGAAAATGAGACCGGCGCGGTAAGCGTCGCCGCAGCCGGTGGGATCCACCACCTGGCGTTCGCGTGCGGGCGGAATCTCGATCGTGTTGCCGTCGACGTGGATCAGCGAACCGCGCGGCCCCTGCGTAACGATGTACGCGGTGACCTTCGACGCGATCTCAGTGGCACTCCACCCGGTGCGCTGCTGCAGCAGCTGCGATTCGTAGTCGTTGACGATGACGTACGTGGCCTTCGTGATCATCGAGCGGAATTCCTCGCCGTTGAACAACGGCATGGCCTGGCCCGGGTCGAAGATGAAGGGCACGCCGCGCGCGGCGAATTCGTCCACGTGCTGGAGCATGGCCTCGCGGCCGTCCGGCGCCACGATGCCGAACGCGCAATCGGCGATGTCGCGCACGTGGTTTTCCTGGGCGCTGGACATCGCACCCGGATGGAAAGCCGTGATCTGGTTGTTGTCCAGGTCGGTGGTGATGAAGCACTGCGGCGTGAACTGGTCGTCGAACTGGCGCACGCCGTCGAGGCGGATGCCGAACTTCTCCAAGTGGGCGCGGTACGGCGCGAAATCCTGGCCGACCGTGGCCACCGGCATGGGCTCGCCGCCCAGCAACTTGAGGTTGTACGCAATATTGCCGGCGCAGCCGCCGAACTCGCGGCGCATGGCCGGCACCAGGAACGACACGTTCAGGATGTGCACCTGGTCCGGAATGATGTGGTTCTTGAACTGGTCCTGGAACACCATGATGGTGTCATAGGCGAGCGATCCGCAGATTACGGCAGTCATGCGTTGGGTGGCCCTGAAGTGGATTGGCACGACCGGCGAGGCCGCGAGAAACGCCGCCCGCATAGGGTCCGGCAAACCTGACGATCCTACCGAAAATCGGCCCTGGAGGCGACCTCCCCGGGGTGCCCGGGCCTGCTCAGGGAGGGCGGATTCCGCTCGCATCATCTGGACTTACAAGGCTTTCTTAACGACTCCGCCCTTGCGTGGGGAGGGTGGCCAATCTAGACTCGCACGCTTACTTTTTCCCGCTATGGGCGCCCGCCGCATCATGTTTAAGAAGTTCCGCGGACTCTTTTCGAACGACATCTCCATCGATCTCGGCACGGCGAATACGCTTATTTATGTGCGTGGGCAGGGCATCGTCCTGAACGAACCCTCGGTGGTGGCGATCCGCCAGGACCGCGGCCCGGGCGGCCCCCGTGCCGTCGCGGCGGTGGGTGGCGACGCCAAGCGCATGCTGGGCCGCACCCCGGGCAACATCGCCACCGTGCGTCCCATGAAGGACGGCGTCATCGCCGACTTCACCATGACCGAAGCCATGCTGCAGCACTTCATCAAGCAGGTGCACCGGTCGCGCATGCTGCGTCCGAGCCCGCGTGTGCTCGTTTGCGTGCCGTGCGGCTCCACCCAGGTGGAACGCCGCGCCATCAAGGAATCGGCGGAAGGCGCCGGTGCCCGCGATGTCTTCCTGATCGAAGAGCCCATGGCCGCCGCCATCGGTGCCGGTATCCCGGTGCACGAGGCCCGTGGCTCCATGGTGCTGGACATCGGTGGCGGCACCTCGGAAGTGGCGGTCATCTCGCTCAACGGCATCGTCTACTCGCAGTCCGTGCGCGTGGGCGGCGACCGCTTCGACGAGGCCATCATCAACTACGTGCGTCGCAACCACGGCACGCTGATCGGCGAGTCCACCGCCGAGCGGATCAAGCTCGAAATCGGCTGCGCCTTCCCGCAGAGCGAGGTGCGCGAAATCGAGATTTCCGGCCGCAACCTCGCCGAGGGCGTGCCGCGCATGTTCACCATCAACTCCAACGAAGTGCTTGAAGCCCTGCACGAGCCGCTCTCCGGCATCGTGGCGGCGGTGAAGGCCGCGCTGGAGCAGACGCCTCCGGAGCTCTGCTCCGACGTGGCCGAGCGGGGCATCGTGCTCACCGGTGGCGGTGCGCTGCTGCGCGACCTGGATCGCCTCATCTCCGAGGAAACCGGCCTGCACGTGCAGGTGGCCGACGACCCGCTCACCTGCGTGGCGCGCGGCGGCGGCAAGGCCCTGGAGATGATCGACCAGCACGGCAGCGACTTCTTCGCGTTCGAATGATGAGGGCGCGCACGGGCTGGATGTCCGCGCGCACAGGGACGCCCTGACCCATGGCCCTCAATCGCGACGACCAGTCGCCCCTGTTCGCGGCCGGCGTGGTGGGCACGCTTCGCCTCATCGTCTACCTCGCGCTCGCCTGCGTGCTGATGGTGCTCGATCACCGCGGCGGCTGGCTGGCCGGCGTGCGTTATGGCCTGTCTCTCGTGGTCGAACCGGTCTATCGCATCGCGGGGCTCCCGTCGCAGGGTTTCCACGCGGCGACGGTGGCCTTCGCCGATCGCCAGCGCCTCACCGACCAGAACCAGCGCCTGCGTGAAGACCTGCTGCTGGCGAACGCCAAGCTCAATCGCATGGCGTCGGTCGCCGAGCAGAACCAGCGCCTGAAGGAACTGCTCGACACCCAGCACAGCCTGGCGCTGAACGTGCAGCTCGCGCGCCTCATCGGTGTGGATCTCGGCAGCTTCCGCCACCGCATCGTCCTGAACGTGGGCGCGCGCGACAAAGTGCGGCTGGGCCAGGTGGTGATCGATGCGCGAGGCGTCATGGGCCAGATCGTGGAGGTGCTCCCGACCACGTCGGTGGCCATGCTCATCACCGACCCGAACCATGCCATCCCCGTGACGATCGAACGAACCGGCCTGCGCACCATTGCCTACGGCTCGCGCGCGGGCGACATGCTCACGCTGCCCAACATTCCGGTCTCGGCCGACGTGCAGGTGGGTGACAAGCTGGTTACGTCCGGTCTGGGCGGGCGCTTCCCGCCCGGTTTCCCGGTGGGTGAGATACGCGACGTGGCGCAGACACCGTCCGGCACCTTCCTGTCGGCACAGGCGCGGCCAGCGGCGGACCTCGATCGCAGCGAGGACGTGCTCCTGCTCCACGACCTGGCCGAGAATGCCGGGCCGCCGGAGCCGGCTCAGGAGGCCGGTCCGCCTGCCAGCCTGGCGCCCGACCCCAACGCGCCGCCTGCGGCTGCACCTGCACCTGCACCTGCGCGAGCGTCCACCGCCGCGGCACCGGCGGGAGGGGCGCCATGAACAAGACGCGCGTCCGCCAGTTGTGGTTTGCCGCCACGCTGCTCATCTCGCTGTTCCTCATGCTCGTGCCGTTGCCGGGGCCGCTCACCCCGCTGAAGCCGTACTGGCCCGCACTGGTGCTGCTCTACTGGTGCTTGCAGTCGGGCGACCGCGTCACGCTGGGGCTGGCCTTCTGCCTCGGCGTGGCCGCGGATCTCTTCGACGGCGTGCTCCTGGGTGAACAGGCCCTGCGCCTCACGGCCATGGTGTTCATCGCGCTGCGATTCCGGTCGCGCCTGCGCTTCTTCCCCATGTGGCAGCAGTCGCTGGCGGTACTGGGGCTGCTCGTGAACGACCGCATCCTGCTCATGCTGGTGCGCGTGTTCAGCGGCGATCCCTTGCCGCCGCCCGAGTACTGGATCTCGCCGCTGGTGGGCGCGGCGCTCTGGCCGTTCCTGTTCCTCATCCTCGACGACCTGCGCGCGCGCCTGCGCATCCACGAGGCATGAGCCGGCGGCGCGCCTCGATCAAGGAGGTCCGCGGCGAGGTGGCGCTGTTCCGCCGCCGTGCCATGACGGGTTTCGCGCTGATCCTGCTGGGCCTGGCGGGCGTCTGCGTGCGCTATGTGTACCTGCAGGTACTGCACCACGACGAGTTCGTGGTGCGTTCGGACCAGAACCGCGTCAAGCCGCGCGCGATCCCGCCGGCGCGCGGGCTCATCTACGACCGCAACGGCGTGTTGCTCGCCGATAACGTGCCGGCGTTCCGGCTGGAAGTCACCCCCGAGCAGGTGACCGACATGGACGACATGCTGTCCCGGCTCGGCGCGGTGGTACCGCTCAGCGACGAGGACATCGCCGCCTTCAAGAAGCAGGTGAAGCAGAGCCGCCGGTTCGAAGGCGTGCCGCTCAAGCTGAAGCTCACGGAAGACGAGATCGGCCGCTTCGCCGTGAACCGTTGGCAGTTCCCGGGCGTGGACGTGGTGCCGTACCTCACCCGCCGCTATCCCATGGGCGCGCAGATGGCCCACGTCATCGGTTACGTCAGCCGTATCGATGCCGAAGACCTCGAGGGCATGGACGACGAGGAAGAGGCGAGCTACAAGGGCACCACGCACATCGGCCGCATCGGCATCGAGCGCTACTACGAGAAACTGCTGCACGGCGAGCCCGGCTACGAACTGGTCGAGGTGAATGCCGACGGCCGTACGCAGGCCGTGCTCGACACCACGCCACCCACGCCGGGCAAGAACATCTACCTCAGCATCGACGTGCGCCTGCAGAAGGCGGCCGAGGAGGCGATGGGCGACCGTGCCGGCGCCGCGATCGCCATCGATCCGCGCAACGGCCAGATCTTGGCCTTTGCCAGCGAGCCGAGTTTCGATCCCAACCTCTTCGTCAACGGCATCAGTTCAGCCGACTACAAGGCGCTGACCACGGCACCCGACAAGCCGTTGTATAACCGCGGCCTGCGCGGCGTGTATCCGCCGGGCTCGACGGTGAAACCGTTCCTCGCCCTCGGCGGCCTTGCCATGGGTATCCGCAGGCCGAGCGACACGGTGCTGTCGACCGGCGAGTTCTGCATTCCCGGGCAGTCGCGCTGTTATCGCGACGACAAGCGTGGTGGCGACGGCACCGTGAACATGGTGCGCGCCATCGAGAAGTCCACCAATACGTATTTCTACAAGCTCGCGCTCGACATGGGCATCGATCGCCTGTCGTCCTGGATGTCCCGGTTCGGCTTCGGCCAGAAGACGGGCGTCGATCTCGTCGGCGAAGTGGAAGGCATCCTCCCCTCGCGCGAATGGAAGGCGGGTCGCAGCAAGGCCGGCTGGTTCCCGGGCGAAACGATCATCGCCGGCATCGGCCAGGGCTACTGGGCGGTGACGCCGCTGCAGCTTGCCCATGCCATCGCCACGTTCGCGGGCCGCGGCGTGCCCTACAAGCCGCATTTCCTTCTGGACACGCAGGACGGTGTGGACAGCCCGCGCGTGTCCCAGCCGTTCCCGCCCATTGGGCCTTCGCTGATCCAGAATCCCGCCAACTGGGAGGCGGTGAACGATGGCATGAAGGCGGTCATCAACGGCGAGGGCACGGGCAAGGCGCTGCGCAAGGGCTTTCCGTTCATCCTCGCCGGCAAGAGCGGCACGGCAGAACGATTCTCGCGCACCTCCAACGCCTACGACGAAAACAAGAACACGGCGTATCTCGCCAAGCGCCACCGCGCATTGTTCATCGCCTATACGCCGGCCGACGATCCGAAGATCTCGGTGGCGGTGGTGCTCGAAGCCGGCGCCTGGGGCGCGAAGGACTCGGGCCCCATCGCGCGAAAGATCCTCGACCAATGGGTCGTCGACGAGGGTGGCGCGCGACCGGTCGATCCGACGGCCGCGGAGATCGAAGCCGATTCGGCGCCCGAGGACACGGGCGACGAGCCGTTGCCGCGCGCGAACACCACGAATGCCGCCCAACCGGCCGGCGCATCCAGCGCACCGCCGGCGGGTGAGAGCGGCGAGGAGCCGGCGCAATGATCGAGAACCTCACCGCGCGGATGCGTCGCTTCGGCCTGCGGCTGCTCAGCCGTCCACGGCTCGACCTGCCGTTGCTGCTGGCGCTGGTTGTCCTCGCCTGCGCGGGTCTGGCCACGCTCTACAGCGCGGGCGGCGGCAATTACTCCCTGGTGGGCGGTCAGGCCGCGCGCTTCGCGCTGGGCGGCGTGCTGTTGCTGATCATCTCGCGCATTCCACCGCCGGTGCTGCGGTCGTGGACGCCGTGGCTCTACATGGGCAGTACGGCGCTGCTGGTGGTGGTCGCGGTGCTGGGCGAGGGCAGGGGCGCCTACCGCTGGCTCGACCTCGGCGTCATGCGTTTCCAGCCGTCCGAGCTGCTGAAGCTGACGATGCCGATGATGGTGGCCTGGTACCTGCATCCCCGCCAGCTGCCGCCCAGCTGGAAGGACATCGTGGTGGTGGGGCTTCTCATCGCGGTGCCTGCGGGCCTCATCGCCGAGCAGCCGGACCTGGGCACGGCCCTGCTCGTGGCTGGCGCCGGTGCGTTCGCGCTGTTCCTCTCCGGCATGGCGTGGTGGCGCATCGGCCTCCTCGTCGGCGGCGCGGCGGCGGCCGTTCCCGTGGCCTGGCAGTTCCTCCACGAATACCAGCGCAATCGCGTGCGCACCATGCTCGACCCGGAATCCGACCCGCTGGGCAATGGCTGGCACATCATCCAGTCGAAGATCGCGGTGGGCTCGGGCGGCGTGTTCGGCAAGGGCTGGCAGCACGGCACGCAGTCGCGCCTCGACTTCCTGCCCGAGCACACCACCGACTTCATCTTCGCGGTGTTCTCGGAAGAATTCGGCCTGGTCGGCGTCATCGCCATCATGCTGCTCTACGCCTTCATCATCGGCCGCTGCCTGTGGATCGCGATGAACGCGCGCGATACCTATTCGCGCCTGCTGGCCGGCGCCATCGGCATGAGCTTCTTCGTCTACGTGGCCGTGAACGGCGGCATGGTGGCCGGCATCCTGCCCGTGGTGGGTGTGCCCATGCCGCTGGTGAGCTACGGTGGTACCTCCGCGGTCTCGCTGCTCACGGGCTTCGGCGTGCTTATGTCGATTCACGCGAACCGCAAGCTGCACGACTAGCGGCCTGTTTCTGTAGGAGCAACTGTCTTTTTCAGGAGGCGGCTACGTCGCATCGCCAGCCGGCTCGATCACGGACCATCGCATTGATGGCCGTGATCAGATGGCGCATGCAAGCGACGATAGCCACCTTG
>Ga0065165_1003129_pt1 | contig 12239 bp, 10 predicted proteins | sample AraplaMF_Cvi_mMF_FD_63813 | JGI IMG/M metagenome (GOLD analysis project Ga0065165, IMG submission 63813) | Arabidopsis root microbial communities from the University of North Carolina, USA - plate scrape MF_Cvi_mMF (version 2) (version 3) | ecosystem: Host-associated > Plants > Roots >... | reverse complement strand
CTCGAGGCTGCCGCGATCGAGCGCGTTGGCGTCCTTGATCGAGAGCTTGCGGGTGGTGAAGCCCTTATGCGCCGGGCACGACGCCAGATAGAAGCGCGCGCCCGCGCCCGAGAACTGCACGTCCTTGGCGCCCATCGTGACGTAGAGGCAGTCCTTGTTGTCGAGCGTGAAGGTCTCGCCGTCGACGGTGACAATGCCCTGCACCGCGCCGACATTGACGATCGCCAGTTCGCGCCGCTCGAGGAACGGATGACCGGCCGCGGACGCCGGCTCGGTCTGGTCGGGCAGCTTGACCGGGGTCGCGCCCGCCAGCACGCCGCCGATCACGAAGCGGTCGGCGTGGGTGTAATTGAGCACGCACTCGCCCTCGCGGAACAGGCCGTCGATCAGGTAGCGGTCACGCAGTTCCTCATTGGAGACGCACTCCATCATGTCGGGGTGCGTGGCGTAATAGGTACGGTCGAACATCGGAATCTCCGGTTGAGGATCAGGCCGCCGCGGCGACCGGTGCGGGTGCGGGCTGGTCGAGCTTGTACGCCTTGCGGACCAGACCGTTGGTGAGTTCGTGCGCGAGCTCGGCTGCCTCCCAGTCGAGCAGGCGGCCCTCGGCCACCAGCCGCGCGAGGAAGGCGCAGTCGACGCGGCGCGCGACGTCGTGGCGCGCGGGAATCGAGAGGAAGGCGCGCGTATCGTCGTTGAACCCGACGGTGTTGTAGAAGCCGGCCGTCTCGGTGGTCATCTCGCGGAAGCGGCGCATGCCCTCGGGCGAGTCATGGAACCACCAGCTGGGACCGAGCTTGAGGCACGGATAATGGCCGGCGAGCGGCGCGAGCTCACGCGCGTAGGTGCTCTCGTCGAGCGTGAACAGGATCACCGACAGCTCGGTCGAGGTGCCGAAGCGGTCGAGCAAGGGCTTGAGCGCATGGACATAGTCGGTCCGCATCGGGATGTCGGCGCCCTTGTCGCGACCATGGCTCTCGAACAGGCCGTGATTGTGGTTGCGGCACGAGCCCGGATGGATCTGCATCACCATCCCGTCCTCGACCGACATCGCCGCCATCTCGGTCAGCATCTGCGCGCGGAACAGCTCGGCGTCGGCCGGGGTCCAGTTCTTCGACAGGATCGTGCGGAACAGCCGCTCGGCCTCGTCGTACGAGAGGTTAGCGGTCTGCGCGGTGGGGTGGCCGTGATCGGTCGCGGTGGCGCCGGCGGCACGAAAATCGGCGCGGCGCTTGCGGTGCGCGGCGAGATAGCCGTCCCAGCTGTAGACGTCCTCGCCGGTCTTCTCGGCGAAGATCTGCATCGCACCGGCGAACTGTTCATGCTCGACGTCGATCACCGCGTCGGGACGATAGGTGGTGACCACCCGCCCCTTCCAGCCCGAGGCGTGGATCGCGTGATGCGGCGAGAGATCGTCCTGCGGCCCCTCGGTGGTGGCGAGGAACTCGATCCCGAAGCGGTCGAACAGCGAGCGCGGCTTGAACGCGTCGGTCGCCAGCTTTTCGTTGATCGTGTCGTAATAGTGATCGGCGGTCGAGGCATCGAGCGCGACGTCGAAGCCGAACACCTCGCCGAACACATGGCCCAGCCACATGCTCGAGGGCGTGCCGCGGAACAGGTGCGTGTTCTCGGCGAACATCCGCCACGCCTTCCGGGGATCGGTCGCCGGCATGCCGGCCTTGCTCGGGACGCAGAGATCGTCGAGCGCAAAGCCCTGCGAATAGAGCATGCGGTAGATATAATGGTCCGGCGACAGGAACAGCTCGGTCGCGTTCGACCAATTGGCGTTGGTCGAGAACCAGGTCGGGTCGGTATGCCCATGCGGGCTGATGATCGGCAGCGCGGCCACCTCGGCATAGAGCGCGCGGGCAATGCCGCGCATGCGCTCCTCGGCAGGAAACAGCCGATCGGGATCCAGCTTCAGTGGCCGCGCCATACTCAATTACTCCTGATTCGCCGTTTTGCGGCCCAACAGCAGATTTGCCACCACCGCGGCAACCGCGATTGCGGCGCATACTGCCAGCACCGCGTTGAAGGTCGACGGCGCCATGCACGCACCGTTGCCGAGCGGCCCCATCCAGATCGGATAGCAGGGCTCGGCACCGCTGGTGTCGAGCTTGCTCGAGACGAGGAACAGCACCACGCCGGCAAGGCCCGAGATCACCGCGACGACGATCGCCCAGGGCGAGGCCGCGCGGAAATGCTCGACGCGCGCGAGCCGCGGCGACAGCAGATGGACGACGAGCAAGGCGATGAAATAGGCCGCCCCGGCCATCGCGAACAGCGGCGCATAATTGTGGCTGTCGAGGAAATAGCCGGTGAGCTTCGAGAATAAGGTCCCGCCGATCGCGCCGACCATGCCGCCGATGCCGATCACGCCGCCCACGGCGTAGCGCGGGAAAGTGTCCGAGGGCACGGTGAACAGGTTGGCCGAGAAGCCTTGGTGCGCTGCTGCGGCGACGCCGATGATCAGCACGCTCACCCACAGGTTCGACACCGAGGTGGCGAACATCACCGGCAGCACGAACAATGCGCAGACCAGCATGGTCAGCTTGCGCGCCTTCGAGACGCTCATGCCGGCCTTCATGAAGCGGCCCGAGAGCCAGCCGCCGGCGACGCTGCCCGCGTCGGAGATGAGGTAGATCAAAGCAAGCGCGATCGCCGCGGTCGGCGTGGTCCAGCTCTTGAGATCGAGATGATATTGGTCACCGAGATAGCCGGGCAGCCAGAAGAGATAGAACCACCAGATCGGATCGATGAAGAACTTGCCGAGCGCGAAGGCCCAGGTCTCGCGCTGTGCGAGCAGCTTCACCCAGAGGCCGGGGACCTTGACGACGGGATCGGCGGGGTCCGACTGGATATGCGCGAGTTCGGCGGCGCCGACCTTGTCGTGGCTCGCAGGATCGTCGCGATAGACGGCCAGCCAGCCGACCAGCCAGAGCAGGCCGAGCACGCCGGTGAGCACGAAGGTCATGCGCCAGCCGACCGCGGGCACCATCATCAGTACGATGATCGGCGTCAGGATCGCGCCGACATTGGTGCCGGCGTTGAAGATGCCGATCGCCAGCGCGCGCTCCTTCGCCGGGAACCACGTCGCGACCGACTTCACGCCCGCCGGGAAATTGCCCGATTCGCCGACACCGAGACCGAAGCGCGCAAAGGCGAACTGCGTCACCGAATAAGCGGCGCCGTGCGCGACATGCGCGATCGTCCAGATGATCACCGCGACGGCATAGCCGATCCGCGCGCCGACCAGATCGACGATGCGGCCGAACACCACGTAGCCGAGCGCATAGGCGATCTGGAACCAGACGACGATGTCGGCATAAGCGCGCTCGTCCATGCCGAGGGAGGGATCCGCCATCAGCGTCGGCTTGAGCAGGCCGATCATCTGCCGGTCGACATAATTGATTGCGGTAGCGGCGAAGAGCAGCCCGCAGATCACCCAACGATAGCGGCCGACCCTTTCGGCCGCGCGGGCGATCCCCGCTTCCTCCACACTACTCGCCATTCCCAACCCTCTCCTTATGCGGTCAGCGCGCGCCGGCTTTACCGATCGTGCACGCCACCGTGAAGCGTCCGTCGAAGATCGCCTCTACCCTCTGGCCCGGCCTGACGGAATGGACTCCTGTCACGGCGCCGGTCGAAATCCATTGGCCCGGAGCCAGCGGAAGGCCGCGCTCCGCGGCGAGCTCGAACAGGAAGCGCACCGCACCGAACGGACCGTCCAGCATGGTCGCCGCACTGGCCTCGCCCGCTACCTCGCCATCGATTGTTAGCGCTACCTTCCACTCGAGGAAATGGGTTTCGCGCGGTAAAATCGTACCGAGCACCAGACCATTGTTGTTTCCGAAGTCGGAGACGGTGACCGCGGGACCATGGTCGTTGATGCCCGGGAAGGGTGAGCTCGCCACCTCGATGCCGACGCGGATCTCGTCGACATGAGCCGCGGCTTCCTCGTTGGTGAAGCTGGCCTTGCCCGGCTCGGGCAGGCTGCCGATGCGCAGCAGATATTCCGCCTCGCCCGCGCCGAAACCCTCGGCGAACATCGGCATTTCCGGCGCCGTACCGTCAAAGTCGACGACCTGATCGTCGAAGATCGGCCCCGCCAGACGGTTGTTGCCGAAAGCCTGCACCAGATGATCGGGGATCTTGCCGACCTTCCAGCCGGCGATGCGGCGGCCATCGCGTGCGATCGCCCTGGCCTGGACCCGATAGCCCTCGTCGAGCGTCGCCGGCATGCGCCCCGGATAATCGGGCAGCGCGCCCCCCGCATTGCGGGCGTCGACGAATGCCCGGGCGATCGCGTCGGCCTGATCGGCGTCGTTCAACCCTTGTGTTCCTTCTACCGTGGCCGTCACAAATTCACTCCATCAAATTCCGATCGGGAGCGGCTTCCGCCCCCTGCCCGGCCTCTCGGAAAGGCCGGCCTGAATATCGCTCGCGTCACGCCAGCCGTCCGGAACGGCAAAGGCGGACTGGTTCGTCGTCGAAGAAATCCCGGCGCACAGGCGGCCGTGCCCGGCCGCACATTCCCCGATCCGGCAGCGGCGATCGGCCGTGCTGCAAGTATCGGCCTCACCTTTCCGCTCGGATCACATCCCGGGATCGTCGCTCCGCATCTCCCTCCTCGCCCCGGCACCGCGCGCGACGGGCCAATTGGCACGCCTGATGCTACCGGTGTCAGATTTTTGCGTCAACACTTCCTCGCCCGTGTTGACAAGGTTCGGTGGTCTCTATAGCCTTCTTGACACCGGTTACCAGTACCGGACAGGCGAGTCATCACAAGAATGACCGCCGGGGAGGCAGATAGATCGCGAGATGACTGGCATTTCGCCTCCCAAGCACAGTTCGTGACGTGCGCCCGCGCGGCGCCGCATTGTCTGCAGCGGACGCCGATGGCGCCGCCAAGGGAGGTAAGGATGCGTTTTGGTAATTCCCCGTTCAATTCGATGATTCGCACGCTCGGCGGCGCTTCCGCGACCGCGCTGGCGCTCGGGCTGGCGCTACCCGCGAGCGCGCATGCCGCGCCGGCCGACGATCAGGCCGCACAGCCCGCGGCCACGCCGCAGGACACCACCGCTCCGTCTGCAGACACGCAGGACGCCCCGCCCGCTCAGGAATCCGAGATCGTCGTCACGGGCTTCCGCCAGTCGCTCGGCAAGGCGATCGCGCTCAAGCGGGATTCGGTCTCGTCGGTCGACGCGATCGTGGCCGAGGATATCGCCAAGTTCCCCGACCAGAACCTCGCCGAATCGCTGCAGCGTATCCCGGGCATCTCGATCCAGCGTGACGCCGGCGAAGGCCGCCAGATAACCGTCCGCGGCCTCGGCTCGCAATTCACCCGCGTGCGCCTGAACGGGCTCGAGACGATCGCGACCGCTACCGACGGCGCCAGCGCCAACCGCGACCGCGCGTTCGATTTCAACATCTTCGCGTCCGAGCTGTTCAGCTCGATCGTGGTGCACAAGACCGCCGAGGCCTCGCTCGACGAGGGTTCGCTCGGCGCAGTCGTCGATCTCAACACCGGCAATCCGCTGGCCGGCAAGCCGGGCCTTACCTTCGTCGGCTCGGCCCAGGCCAGCTACAATGACCTGAGCAAGAATTGGGGCCCGCGCCTCGCCGGCCTGCTCTCGTGGAAGTCGCCCAATGGCGAGTTCGGCGCGTCGATCTCGGCCGCCTATTCGCACACCGACAATCTCGAGCTCGGCAACAACAGCGTGCGCTGGGCGCAGGCCCGCTTCGACCAGGTCGACGGCGTCAATTGCTGGACCCAGCCCAATTCGGGCGGTTCCTATGTCTCGAGCCCGGGCTGCGACAAGGCCGCGACCTCGTTCCACCCGCGCATCCCGCGCTACGGCGTGGTGCGCCACGACCGCGAACGCCTCGGCATCACCGCCAGCCTGCAATGGTCGCCGACCGACGCGACCAAGGTCTCGATCGACGGCCTCTATTCGCGCTTCAAGGAGACGCGCGAGGAGCAGTGGCTCGAGGTGCTGCTGCGCTCGAACGAGCGCTCGATCAACGTCGTCAATCCCAAGTACGACGGCAACGGCAACATGATCAGCGCCACGCTCAATGACGCCTATGTGCGCACCGAGCATTACTGGCGCGAATCGACCACCACCTTCTGGCAGATCGGCGGCAGCTGGGATCAGGACCTCAGCGACAAGTTCCGCTTCACCGTGCTCGGCGGTCACTCCAAATCCGATGCCGACATCCCGGTGGAGACGACGATCGTGTTCGACGATCGCGACGCGCAGAATTATGTCTATGATTACAGCGAGAACGACCGCCAGCCGCTGCTGAAATACGGCACCAGCGTCACCGATCCGGCCAATTTCCAGCTCGCCGAGATCCGCGACCGCCCGTCGAACGTCACCAACCAGTTCTCGACCGCGCAGCTGCGCACCGAATGGGACGTGAACGACAATTTCACAGTCATGACCGGCGGCGTGTGGCGGCGGTTCGACTATGACATCACGGCCTATACCCGCGACACCGCTGTGTGCGGCAATGGCGGCAAGGACCTCGTGCTCGGCACGATCACCTGCTCCGCCAGTTCGGTCTTCGGCCCGACCGCGGTCTATGGTTTCCCGGTGACCTCGGACCTGGCGCAGCTCGCGACGCTGGGCGATGCCGGTCAGCCCGACGGCACCACCACAGAATGGCTGATTCCGAACCTCGCCACGGCATCGGCCTTCACCAAGCTCTACAGCCGCCCGCTGGTGCTCGACGCCGGCAACAATCGCGGCGTGACCGAGGAAGTGACCGGCGGCTATTTCCAGTTCAACGCCAAGGGCGCGCTGTTCGGGCTCGATTATCGCCTCAACGCCGGCGTCCGCTACGTCCACACGGACCAGACCTCCTACGGTCTCAACAGCGGTCAGGTGGTCACGGTCAACCGCAATTATGACGACTGGCTGCCGGCAGTGAATCTTGCGGTGAACCTGAGCAAAAACCTGATCCTGCGCGCCGCAGCGGCGGACGTGATGACGCGCCCGTCGCTCGGCAATCTGACGCCGGGCGGATCGGCCGACGGGTTCAACTACAAGGTGACCTTCGGCAATCCGTATCTCGATCCGTACCGTGCTGCGGCCTATGACCTCGGCCTCGAATGGTATTTCGCGCCGCAGTCGCTCTTCTCGGTCGCGCTATTCAAGAAGGACGTGGCGAGCTTCCCGGTCGCCTATACCAAGACCAACGCCACCTTCACCGAGACCGGCCTGCCCGTCTCCGTGTTGGTGCCCTCGTCGCCGGCGGCACTCAATCCGGCGCTGCTGTCGCAGCCGATCTGGGCGATCTCGACCACGATCAACGGGACCGGCGCCGATCTGAAGGGCATCGAAATCTCGCTGCAGGCGCCGTTCCGGTTCCTGCCGGGCGTGTTCAAGAATTTCGGCGGGATCGTGAACGCGACCTTCCTCGATTCGAACGCGACCTACACGCAGCAGGGTCCGGCGACGACGCCGGGCGGTGCGCTGGTCAACGTCACGCGCACCGAGACGCTCTACGGCCTGTCCGAGAAGCAGTTCAACGCGACGCTCTATTATGAGGACAAGAAGTTCAGCGCGCGCGCCTCGGTTTCGTATCGCGGGCCCTATATCGATGCCGGATCGGCGACCGGCAACATCTTCGAAGGCTATAACGCGCTCACCAATGTCGACGCGTCGATCCGCTACAAGGTCACGCCGTGGCTCGAACTGTCGATCGAAGGCACCAACCTGACCGACGCCTATCGCGATCGCTATGTCGATCTCGATGCCAATCGCAATTACGAATACAATCATTTCGGGCGCACCTTCCTGTTCGGTGCGCGGGTCCGGATGTAGCCGCGTTCATCCCCTGACTGATGGGGCGCTTCCTTGCGGGGGCGCCCCTTTTTCTTTGCACCGATCAGCTCGGCTTGCCGATCGCGCTTTCGAGGCAGTTGAGCAGCATGTCGATCGAGAAGGGTTTGCACAGCAGCGCGTGCGCACCGCAGGCTTGGGCGCGGGCGTGCAGATCGGCCTCGCTGCGCGCGGTCATCAGGATCACGGGGTCGGCGCAATGCATCGCGTCGAGCCGCCGCTTGAGCTCGATCCCGCTGATGCCGGGCATCTGGATATCCGTAAGCACACAGCCGGCACCCGGTATCCCGCGGTCGAGATAGGCGTCGGCCGAATCATAGATTTCGACCCGATAGCCGAGCGAGCGGATCAGGCTTCCCAGCGCACAGCGAACCGACTCGTCGTCGTCGATGATCGAGACCAGTGATTCGCGCGACACCCGGCTTCCTTTCCTGGAGACGGGTCGCGGGGCGGCACCGCCGGGACGCAAAGGTTGCACGATCGGGCCGGGCTGCAAATTAATACGTAGATATTACGGGTCCGCCCTTTGGTCGCACTTTTCTGCGGCGCAGCACGATTTTCCGAAGGTACGGCATGGTGAACGCGCCGCGCCGCGGAATCCTGCTATACCTACGCACGATTGAGCTCCGCCCCGCCGATCCGCTAGCAAGGCGCGGGGACCTGCGCCCGCACGGGGAGAAGCGGCATGATCTTGATTCTGGCGGTGCTGATCGGGGTGGTAACGGGCCTGCGCGCGATGATCGGGTTCGCCGCGATCGCCTGGGCGGCGCATCTGGGCATCATCGACCTGTCGGGCGGTTTCCTCGGCTGGCTCGCCAGCATCTGGACGGTGGGGATCACGACCCTGCTGGCGGTAGCCGAACTGGTCAGCGACCAATTGCCCTCCACGCCAAGCCGCAAGGTGCCCGCGCAGTTCGGCACCCGCATCCTCGTCGGCGCGCTGGGCGGCGCTGCGATCGGGTTTTCGGCGCATCAACTCCTGCCCGGTGCGATCGCCGGCGCCATCGGTGCGGTGATGGGCACGCTCGGCGGCGCCTGGGCGCGGGGGAAGGTCGCGGCAGCTTTGGGCGCCGATCGTCCCGCAGCCTTGCTCGAGGACGTGATCGCGATCCTCGGCGCGCTCGCGATCGTCTGCGCGCTGTGAGCCGGTTCGACGCCATCATCGTCGGTGCCGGCCAGGCCGGCTCGCCGCTCGCCGCACGACTGTCGGCCGCTGGTATGTCGGTCGCATTGATCGAGCGCCACCTCGTCGGCGGCACCTGCGTCAATACCGGCTGCATGCCGACCAAGACGCTCGTCGCCAGCGCCTATGCCGCGCGCATCGCACGCCGCGCCGCCGAATATGGCGTGGTGCTCGACGGACCGGTCGGGATCGACATGAAGCGGGTCAAGGCGCGGGCGCAGAAGATCACGCTCGATGCGCGCGAGGGCCTCGAGAAATGGATCGCTGGCATGTCCGGCGTGACACTGTTGCGTGGCCAGGCCCGCTTCACCGGGCCCAGGACGCTCATGGTCGGCGATCAGGAGATCGAGGGGGAGCGCGTCTTCCTCAATGTCGGTGGCCGCGCTTCGCGTCCGCCCATGCCGGGAATCGACAGTGTCCCGGTGATGACCAACACCGATATCGTCGCGCTCGACGAACTGCCGCGCCATCTGGTGGTGGTCGGCGGCTCCTATATCGGGCTCGAATTCGCGCAGATGTATCGCCGCTTCGGCGCCGAGGTGACCGTGGTCGAGAAGGGCCCGCGGCTGATCGCGCGCGAGGACCCCGAGGTTTCCGCCGCGGTGCAGGCGATGCTCGAGAAGGAGGGCATCGCCTTTCGCCTCGACGCCGAATGCATCCATTTCGCGCCGTCCGATGAAGGCGTTCTGGTCGGGGTCGATCGCGAGAGCGGCGAGCCGGAAATCCCCGGCAGCCATGTGCTGCTCGCGATCGGCCGCACGCCCAATACCGGTGATCTCGGCCTCGACGCTGCGGGCGTGGAGACGGACTCGCGCGGCTATATCAAGGTCGACGACAAGCTCGAGACCAATGTCCCCGGCATCTTCGCGCTCGGCGACTGCAACGGCCGCGGCGCCTTCACCCACACCGCCTACAACGACTTCGAGATCGTCGCCGACAACATGCTCGACGGCGCCGACCGCAAATTGAGCGACCGCATCTCGACCTATGCCCTGTTCGTCGATCCCCCGCTCGCCCGCGTCGGGATGAGCCCGCTCGAGGCAAAGGCGGCGGGGCACGACGTGCTCGTCGGCCACCGCCCCATGACGCGCGTCGGCCGCGCCAAGGAGAAGGCCGAGACCGAAGGCTTCATGCAGGTCGTGGTCGACGCCGGCAGCCGAAAGATCCTCGGTGCGACGATCTTCGGCGCGAGCGGCGACGAGGCGATCCACTGCGTGCTCGACCTGATGTATATGGGCGGCACCGCCGAGAACCTGGCCCACGCCATGCACATCCACCCCACCGTCGCCGAGTTGCTGCCCACCATCGCCGGCGAACTGGAGCCCTTCGCATGAGCGACGACCAGCCCCCGGAGGACTCGAAGCTCACCCGCTCGAAGCGCGCCTGGGCCGAGGCCGGCAAGTTTCTCACCGGCCGCCATGCCCGCCCCGAAGAGGAGCGACTTCCGCCGGGTCAGCATCTGGTCAGGGACTGGCCGGTACTCGACCTCGGCAGCCAACCCGACGTCACACGCGAGCGCTGGAAGCTGCGTATCGACGGCCTCGCCGCCCGTCCGATCACGCTCGACTGGGCGGCGTTCATGGCGCTGCCGCAGAAGAGCTTCGTCAGCGACATCCACTGCGTCACCACCTGGTCGCGCTACGACAATCGCTGGGAGGGTGTGGCCACCGCCGACCTGCTGGCGCTGGTCGAGCCGCGCGACGAGGCCGCCGCGGTGATGCTCCACGGCTATGACGGCTATACCACCAACCTCAAGCTCGCCGATTTCGCCGCGGCCGACGCGCTGCTCGCGCACAGCTGGGAGGGCAAGCAGATCCCACGCGAGCATGGCGGGCCGGTGCGGCTGGTGGTGCCGCATCTCTATTTCTGGAAGAGCGCGAAATGGATCGCGCGGATCGAGTTGCTCGGCGCCGACCGTCCGGGTTTCTGGGAGGTCAACGGCTATCATCTGCGCGGCGATCCGTGGAACGAGGAACGCTATTCCGGATGAGCAAGCGCAAACGGCCCGATTTCCTCAAACGCTCGGCCAAACCTGTCCTGACCGGCGCCGCACTCACCGGCGGCTCGGGCGCGATGTGGGCGACGGTCTTCCAGTCGCTCGGCGACCCGCTGATCTCGGCCGTGGTGGTCGGCATCGGCCTGCTCGCGGCCGCACCCTTCCTTGCCGTGTTACTCGAATCGGATACCCCCAACCGCCACGGCGGATGAACCAACCGCCAAGCCATACCTGGGTATGAACGCGCATACGTTGGTGCGGGCGCGCAACGACGCATGCGGGGCTAGTTTGCCTGCAAACTCTTCCCCCAACCAAGAGGACATGTTCAATGCCCGGCATCACCACCAGGGACGGCACGCGTATCCATTACCAGGACTGGGGCTCGGGCCAGCCGATCCTGTTCTCGCATGGCTGGCCGCTGTCGGGCGACGCCTGGGACGCGCAGATGCTGTTCTTCGGCCAGCAGGACTATCGCACCATCGCGCATGACCGCCGCGGGCACGGCCGTTCGGACCAGCCGTGGGACGGCAACAACATGGACCAGTATGCCGACGATCTGGCCGAGCTGATCGAGGCGCTCGACCTCAAGGACCTGATCCTGATCGGCCATTCGACCGGCGGTGGTGAGGTGACGCATTATATCGGCCGCCACGGCACGGCGCGTGTTGCCAAGGTGGTTCTGGTCGGCGCGGTACCGCCGCTGATGCTCAAGACCGACGCCAATCCCGAGGGCCTGCCGCTCTCGGTGTTCGACGACATCCGCGCCGGCACGCGCAACCGCGCGCAATTCTACAAGGACCTCACCTTCCCCTTCTATGGCTACAACCGCGAGGGCGCGAAGGTGCAACCGGGGATCCAGGAATCTTTCTGGCTCGCGGGCATGATGGGCGGCCTCAAGGGCCATTATGACTGCGTCCACGAATTCTCCGAGGTCGATTACACCAACGACCTGAAGGCGATCGACCGCCCCCTGCTGTGGATCCACGGCTCGGACGACCAGATCGTCCCGATCGTCGCCTCGGCGCACAAGGGCGTGAAGATCGCCCCGCAGGCGACGCTTAAGGTCTATGAAGGCAGCCCGCACGGCCTCGCCCAGACCGAGCCCGATCGTTTCAATCAGGATGTGCTGGCCTTCATCAAAGGCTGAGCACTGCCCCGCGCGCGTAGCTCCCCTCCCCCCCAAGAGCGCGCGCGGGGCACCCCTTTCCTC
>Ga0065165_1003128_pt1 | contig 12242 bp, 5 predicted proteins | sample AraplaMF_Cvi_mMF_FD_63813 | JGI IMG/M metagenome (GOLD analysis project Ga0065165, IMG submission 63813) | Arabidopsis root microbial communities from the University of North Carolina, USA - plate scrape MF_Cvi_mMF (version 2) (version 3) | ecosystem: Host-associated > Plants > Roots > Endosphere... | reverse complement strand
GGCGCGACGGTCTTCGCGCTGGTGCCCGACGCGAACCCGCCGCCGGCGCTGAAGGCCGGCGACCGGCTGATGGTGGGCGTGGCGCGCGACGGCGGGCAGTCCTTCGATCACCTGCAGGTGCTGGTGGTCGACACGGTCGAGCAGGCCTTCGGCGACACGGTGCTGACGATGAAGGGCGCGCTGACGAGCCTGAAGAAGCCGGTGTTCAGCCTCGCCGTGTCGGCGTTCTTCGGTGCGCCGGCGCTGTCGGTAGCGGCATCGTTCTCGCCGTCCTTCTCGCTCGCGCCGACCACGACGAGCCTGTTCGCCAGCGCGTTCACCAGCCTGCAGGTCTTCGCGCCCAGCCTCGACCTGAGCTTCGCGCTGCTCGGCGCCGGCCTGGGCGTGCCGACGCTCGCGTCGACGCCGCGACTGCAGGCCTGGAAGCTCGGCGGCACGCACCGCCACTTCGGGCACAGCGCGCCGGCCACGGTGGTGGTGGTGGATCCGAAGGGCCGCGCGACCACCGAAGCCATGACCTACGTGCGACGACTCGACGGCAGCACCTACGCGCCGGCCGTGCCGGCGCTGTCGGCCGCGCAACTGCCGCTGGACGGCGAGGTGCGCAGCATGGTGGCCGGCACGCGTGTGCTGGTCGAGGCCAACCTCAGCCCGTCGAGCAGCGGCGGGGCCGGGCGAAAGCGGCTGCTGGCGCGCCGCATCGCGCAGCTCGACCGCCAGTCGCTGGCCTGGGGCCCGCTGAGCGGCGCCAGCACCGTGCTGAGCCTGGACGACAACCTGGCCATCAGCGAAGGCGCGAGCACGCTGGCCCATGCCGACATCCGCGGCATCGGCATCCACGAGGTGCAGGGCGAGCCGTTCCAGCTGCGCGCCCAGTTCGTGCCGACCCTGGCGACGCGCGGCACCGAGCTTCACTTCCACGGCACGGCCGAGCAGGCCGCGGCGCTCGCGAAGCGCGCGCTGCTGTTCGCCGGGCCGGATGGGCGCGTGCGGGCGGTCAACGCGCTGTCGGTGGAGGGCGGCGGTGTCGATGCCGACCAGCCGCAGTTCCACCGCGTGCGCCTCGACCAGGAGGTCGACTACGCCGAGTTCGGCCACGTCGACCCGCCGGTCACCGTGCACGGCAACCTGGTCGAGGTGACGCAGGGCAAGACCGAGGCGCAGGCGACGCTCGGCGACGGCGATGCGCGCGCGGTGTTCCAGACCTTCGCGCTGCCGAAGCCGCCGCTGACGTACCTGCTCGACCCGACACGCGCGCCGCCGCAGGTGCCGCAGCTGCAGGTGTGGGTCGACGGCGTCGCGTGGACCGCGGTCGACAGCCTGTTCGGCCGTGGCCCCGGCGAGCGGGTGTACATCGTGCGCGAGGACGATGCCGGCAAGAGCTGGGTGCAGTTCGGCGACGGCAAGAGCGGCGCGCGGCTGCGCTCGGGACGCGGCAACGTGGTCGCGGTGTGGCGCAGCGGCAGCGGGGCGCACGGCCCGCTGAAGGCCGATGCGAAGCCGTCGATCGACAAGAAGCTGCCGGGCCTGGATGCCGCGCTGCTGCTGGAACCGGTGACCGGCGGCGCCGTGCCCGAGAGCGCCGACGGTGCCCGCATCGCCGCGCCCGGCACGATGCAGAGCCTGGGCCGCGTCGTCAGCCTGGCCGACCACGAGGCCGAGGCGCTGGCGATCCCCGGCGTGCTGAAGGCGCGGGCTGCATGGACGCTGGTCGACGGCTCGCCGCTGGTGCGGGTGACACTGCTGACCGCGAGTGCCGCCACCGCCGATGCGGCGGCCGCCGCCGACGCGCTGCGCGCGGCGGTGCGCTCGCGCGGTGCCGCGCGCTGCCCGCTGCTGGTGGTGCAGGGCGCGCGCACGCCGGTCGCGCTGCGGCTGGTGGTCGGCATCGACCCGCTGCGCCGCGCCGACGACCTGCGGCCGCTGATCCTCGAAGCGCTGGGCGCGACGGGCGAAGAAGGCAACGGCGTCGATGCGTCGTGCGGCCTGTTCAGCTGGCAGCGGCGCCGCTTCGGCGAAGGCGTGCACGGCTCGCAGGTGGTGGCGGCGGTGCAGCAGGCGACCGGGGTGGTCTGGGTGCGGCTGGTGTGGCTGTCGAGCGGCTCGGGGTTCGCGGTGGCCCATGTGCCGGCGACGCAGCGTTCAGTGAACTGCGCCGGCGATCGGGTGCTCGCACTCGACAGTGCGGCGCTTCAACTGCAGTTGACGGCCGACAAGGAAGGGGCACTTTCATGAGCTCGCCGCGCCTGCCGCTGTTCGAGCGGCTGCCCGAGATCTACCGGCTGCGCGACACCGAACAGTCGCCGCCGGGCCAGCTCGCCGCGTTCGTCGATGCGCTCGAGGACACCTTCGCCGCGCTGCATGCGCGCACCGATGCGCAGTACCACGACCTGTTCATCGAGCATTGCGACGACTGGGTGGTGGCCTACCTGGCCGACCTGCTCGGCACCTCGCGGCTCGCCGGCGACCCGTGGACGCTGCGCGCCGACGTGGCCCGCACCGTGTTCCACCGCCGCCGCAAGGGCACGCTGGGCGCGGTCGAATCGCAGGTGTTCACGCTGTCCGGCTGGGCCGCGCATGCGGTCGAGATGCGCGAGCGGCTGGCCTGGAACCAGCAGCTGAACCACCCGCGGCCCGATGCCGGCGGCACGCCGCCGCTGGCGCTGCGCCGCGACATCGCGTCGGCGGTGCGCGGCGGCACCGCATCGCTGCGCGACCCGGCGCTGTTGTCGCTGGTCGGCGGCGCGTTCGACCCGTTCGCGCGCGTCGTCGACCTGAAGCCGCCGACCGCCGGCCTGTCGGGCTGGAACCTGCCGAACCTCGCGGTGATGCTGTGGCGGCTGGAGGACTTCCAGGTGCCGCTGTCGCGCCCGCGCTTCCGCCAGATCGCCGCGGTGCCGGCCGCGCCGCTGTTCCCCGACACCGCGGCGCTCGCGGTGCGCTTCGACGTGCAGGCGCAGGGCGAGCCGTGGCCGCTGTTCAACACGCACCGCTTCGAGCCCGACCGCGACCCGCCGCGCCTCGGCAGCGACGACGAAGTGCCCGGCTCGATGCCGCGCGCCCGGCTGACCGACGGCACGCCGGCCGGCCGGCCGGAGGCTTGCGTCGAACTGCGCACCTACGCCGTCGCGCAGGACGCGCGCCCCGGCCACGGCGCGGTCGGCTTGGTGCTGCACCTGCCGCAGGTGCCGTTCGTCGGCCGGGCCTGGCGCGTGCGCGGCGCGAACCTGTGCGCCTGGGAGACCGGCCTTGCGCCGCCCTTGCGCGAGTGGGAAGTTGCGATCGATCCGGAGCGCGGCCGCATCGTGTTCGGCACGCCCGACGCCGACCCGACGCTGCAGGCCGAGCCGCTGCGCGACGGGCTGCTGGTGTCGGCCACCTACGGGCTGGCCGGGCCGACGGGCGCGCACCCGGCACCGGCCTTGCGCACGCCGTTGCCGCCAACGTGGCCGGACGAGCAGGCCTACGACCTGCTGCGCATCGACTGGTTCACCGACGGCCCGCTCGCGCTGCAGCACGCACTCGACAACCTGCCGACGCGGCCGCGCCCGCTGGTGATCGAGATCGCCGACAGCCAGACGCACCGGCTCGACCTCGGCGCGGTCGCGGCGATCGGCAACGACGCCGGCGTGCGGTCGCTGCGGCTGGCGCACGGGCTGTGGATCCGCAGCGCGCAGGGCGAGCGGCCGGTGATCCGGCTGGTGCAGCCGCTGCGCGCGCGGCCGACGCAGGTCGCTGGCGCCGGCGCGCCGGAGATCGGCGCGCTCGCGCTGGTGCTCGAAGGCCTGTACCTGACCCGCGATGCCGCGTTCCCGGCCGGCGACGCGCTGGTGATGCAGGCGGCGCTCGGTGGGCTGCGCATCGCCGGCTGCACGCTGGACCCGGGTGGTGGCCTGGTGCTGGACGGCAGCGTCAACGGCACGCGCGCCGACCTGCGAACCGCGTTGCGCCTGACGGCCGACTACGGGCTGAGTGCCGCCGAGGCGGACGCCTTCGACCAGGTGCCCGAGATCGACATCGAGCGCAGCATCTGCGGCGCGCTGGCCGTCGACACCGGCTACCGGCTGACGCTCACCGACAGCATCGTCGACGCCGGCAGCGGCGTCGTCGACAGTGCACCGGCGCTGGCCATCGGCGCGGCCAGCGGCAATCCCGAACTCGGCTGGGGGCCCGACCTGGTGCTGCACGGCCTGACCTGCTTCGGCCGCACCCGCGTGCAGACGGCGCGCGGCGAGGGCGGCCTGTTCGTGCACCGGCTGGAGGTGCACGACAACCAGGACAGCCACACCGTCGATGCCTTGCCGGGGTGGGCCGGCAGCTGCCTGAAGTTCTGCTGGTTCCGCGGCGACCACGACCGGCTGCCGCAGCACGTCGGCTGCGTGTTCGCCGCCGACGCGCGGCTGCGCTTCACCGCCGAATGGCATGGCCGGCCGGGCTATGCGCAGCTGCGGCTCGACTGCGACCGCCGCGTGCTCGAAGACGGCCCGGCCAGCGACGAGATGGGCGCGTTCGGCTACCGGCGCGACACGCACAAGTGGAAAAACATCGGCATCCGGCTGCGCGAGTTCATGCCGGTCGGCGTGCGGCCCGTCCTGATCCCGATCACCTGAAGTTCACCTGAGGACCTCACCATGAAGGGCGACTTCTCTTTTCTTTCTGCCGATCCGCCTCCCCACTACAGCGGCGTGCTGCACCAGCAGGGCCGCGTGCTGCTGGACCGCGACTGGAACGAGGCCGCGGCCATTGCGGCGGCCTGGCGCAGCGCGGTCGGGCGCGACACCTTCGGCCCCGGCGTGCTGGCGGTGCCGGTCTCGGGCACCGCGGCGTTCAAGGTGCTGGACGCCAGCACCGACGGTGCGGTCGTCAAGGTCCGGCTGGACGCCGGCCGCGCCTGGGCCGACGGCCTGTCGCTGACGCTCGACACACCGTCCAGCTTCGTCGCGAGCTACTTCGCGCCGCCGTTCCAGGCGCCGGCGGCCACCGCGAAGAGCATCGCCGACGGCGTGCGCGACCTGGTGGTGCTGGAGGCCTGGGAAGACACGCTGAGCGGCTTCCAGGACCCGCTGCACCTGATCGAACCCGCGCTCGGCGGGCCGGACACCACCGAGCGCACGCAGGCGTACGTCAGCCTGAAGCTGCTGCGCCTCGGGCCGAACGAGGACTGCAGCGCGGCCGCCGGGCTGCAGGACGACCTCGGCGCGCGTGGCCGGCTGACGGTGTCGCCGGCGCCGGTGCTGAACATCACGGGCGACTGCCCGCTGGAGGCCGGCGGCGGCTACACCGGGCTGGAGCATTACCTGTACCGCATCGAGATCGCCGACCCCGATGGCGCGGGGCGCGCCCGCTTCAAGTGGTCGCAGTGGAACGGCGGGCTGGTCGGCCGCGGGATCTTCACCGCCGGCGCGCCCGGCAGCGCAACGCTCGCGATCACCGCGAACGACCAGATGATCAACCACTGCGGGCTGCAGGATTTCTACCTGGAGGCGCTGGCGCTCGACGGCGCGCTCGGCCGCTGGACGGTGCGATTGACGGCGGATGCGACGCTGTCGCAGGATGGCGTGCTGGCGCTCGGCAACGTGCAGGGCGCGTGGCCGGCAGCGGCGCCGGCGAGCGGCTTCTTCCGGCTGTGGAACGGCATCGAGCGGGTGCAGGATTTCCCGCCGGGCGGCCCCGACCCGGTCGAGCTGAAGGACGGCATCCGGGTCGAGCTCGACGCCGCGAGCGCCGGCAACGCGAACTACCTGCCAGGCGATTACTGGACCTTCCCGGTGCGAGCCGCCGGGTCGGGGTTCGAACCCGCGCCGTGGCCGGTGAACGCGCCGCCGCAGGGCATCGTGCATCACCGCGTCGCGCTCGGCATCCTGGACTGGAGCGGCCCGCCGCCGGTCGACATCAGCTTTGCGGCCGGCCAGATCGACGACTGCCGGCGCATCTTCCGGCCGCTGACCAACCAGAAGATCTGCTGCACCTTCAACGTCGGAGACGGCCGCAGCAGCCGCGGCGATTTCGATTCGATCGAGGAGGCGCTGCAGCACCTGCCGGCCAGCGGCGGCGAGATCTGCCTGCTGCCCGGGCTGCACACGACCAACGCGGTGATCGCCGGCCGGCGCAACGTGCGCATCAAGGGCTGCGACACCAAGACCAAGGTGATTCCGCGCAAGGAGGGCGCAGCGCTGGCGATCTTCACGGTGCGCGATTCGCAGAACGTGGTGCTGGAGCACATGGACCTGGTGACGCTCGGCGGCACCGCGATCGTCGTCGGCGCGACGAAGCGCGGCGAGTGCAGCGAGATCGAGATCGCGCACAACCGCATCCTGGCCTGCACCAACGCGATCCGCGCGCGGCAGGTGCGCGGCATCCACCTCCACGACAACCGCATCCGCATGCTCGACAAGCGCGGCAGCGACGTCGCGATCTACCTGGCCGGCGACGACGGGCTGATCGAGCGCAACGACATCCGCCTGGTGCCGGCCCCGGCGATGCCGCCGCTGGACGTGCCGACCGAGCCGGACCCGCTGGACCCGAACGACCCGTGCGCGAAGCTGGAGATCGTCTACGTCAACCCGCGGCTGTTCGTCACCTACGTGAACGCGGTGTGGGCGCTGTGGCTGCCGCCGCTGATCCTGCTGCTGCAGCCGTACCGCGCGCTCGGCGGCATCCAGCTGGGCGGCGGCAGCGAGCGGGTGACGGTGCTGGAGAACGCGGTGACGGGCGGTGCCGGCAACGGCATCACGCTGGGCGGCACGCCGCCGGCCGCGCCGCCGGCGCAGGACGACCCGGTCTTCACGCTGCCGCGCGAATCCGGCGTGCAAGGCCGCGTGATCGGCCCCGACGGCAAGCCGATGGCCGGCGTGCAGGTGACGCTGACCCATGTCGACACCGGCGTCGTGATCACGCCGGACCCGAGCGATGCGAAAGGCGAGTTCGTGTTCGGCAGCAACCCGGGCACGCTGCGGGTCAGCGAAGGCGAGGCGGCGATGGCGATCGACAAGATCGATGTCCAGGAGCTGCCGAACCAGCGCTTCTTCGAGCTGACGGTGGTGCTGAAGGCCGACGAGGCGCCGCTGCCGGAGGATGCCGGCTTCCTGTACGACATCGCGATCGAGCGCAATGCGATCGAGGCGATGGGGCTGTCGGGCATCGGCATCGCGACGGCTGCGGCGCCGGCCCCGAACACCCGGGCGAGCGCGCTGGCAGCGGCCGCCGACCGGCTCGGCACGCCGGTGATCGGCCTCGCGATCCGCGGCAACCGCATCCGCGGCTGCCTGCTGAACCTGTTCGACAACCTGCTGCGCGCGCGTGCCGCGCTGCAGGGCCTGGGCGGCATCTCGCTCGGCATGGTGCAGAACCTGGCCATCACCGACAACGCCATCGAGCGCAACGGCACCAGCGGCGCCAACCCGGTGTGCGGCATCTTCGTCGCCTATGCCGAGGAGGCCGAGGTCACGCACAACCGCATCGTCGACAACGGCGTGCTGACGCCGGACATCACGCCGAAACAGCTGGTCGATGGTCGACGCGGCGGCATCGTGTTCAAGCTGGTCTCGAACTTCAACCTGCTGGAGGCCCGGGGGCAGGCGGCCGGCGAGACCTTCAGCCAGCGGCCGGCCGCGCGCATCCACGAGAACGTCGTCGACCAGCCGGTCGGGCAGGCGCTGTCGGCGATCGCGTTCGGGCCGGTGCAGTGCACCGACAACGCGTTCAGCAGCGAGCTGTCGGGGCTGAGCGCGGCCGAGGGCCTGGCCGGCACCGTCTACCTGTACGACCTGGGCGGCGTGAACACCGCCTCGGCCGGCATGACGCTGCTGCGTTCGAGCAACGTGGTCGATGCCTCGGGCGTGGTGCTGGCGCAGGCGAACGACACGAAGGCCGCGGCGGCAGCGGCCCCGCGCGCCGCGGCCTTCGGCAGCTTCCATGCGGCACCGGCCGCCTTGCTGCCGCAGCGCGACGCGGCGGTCGCGACGCTGTTCCCGGCCGGCAACGTGCTGTTCGGCGACAACCAGTCGCGCACCGGCGCGGGCAACACCAGCGCGACCTGCCACACGGTGGCGACGCTGGACGACCTGGGCTGGCAGCAGAACCAGAGCTTCAGCCTGCGCAGCGGCAACCTGGTGAGCAATGCGCTGCTGTACGGCAACACGCTGCGCGCGACGGCCAACCGGCTGAGCGAGCGCGGCGAGGCGACGCAGCTGTCGCTGCTGACGCTGGGGGTGCGGCTGAACAACACCAGCTTCAACCAGGGCGACCACTGCATCGTCGCCGACGACATGAACCCGGCGATGGCCGAGGTGCAGGTCGGCAACCAGGTGCTGAACCCGGGACCGCTGTGCCAGAGCCGCGCGCTGGTGACGGCACTGCTTTTCAAGCCACAGGGGTGAGCCATGCCGCTGATCATCAACCGCGGGAACGCGAGCTTCAAGGGCGATGTCGAGAACCTGTTCGAGACGCTGCAGCAGCAGCGCGCCGACTGGTTGGTGCTGACGCGCGAGACGATGCTGGCGGCGCGCCTTCTGGCGCTGGCCGAGGCGCACCGGCTCGAAACCGGCGAGGGCGGCAAGGACGATCCCCGTGCAAGCCGCCTGCGCGCGGCCGGCGACGCGATGGCACGGCGCAGCGCGGCGCTGGTGGTCGAGCAGCAGATCGCCACCATCCGCACGCCGCCGGTCACGAAGACCGAGACGCTGCTGCAGGGCCGCGTCACCGACGAGTCGGCGAAGGCGGCCGGCCGCGTGACGCTGACGCTGATCGACGAGAAGGGCACGCCGGTGGCCGGCGTCGCGCCGGTGGAAGCCGACGACGCGGGCTACTACGCCTTCGTGCTGCAGCCGCAGCAGGTCGAGGCGATCGGCGCGACGCGGCAGCTCACGCTGCTGGTCGGCAGCACCGGCGGCCAGCTGGTGCCGGCGGCGGCCAAGCCGTTCACGCTGGCGAGCGGCAAGGTCAGCGTCGCCGAGACGCGGCTGCAGGCGGCGGAGCTGGAGAAGCTGCAGTTGCGGCTGCGGACCGTCGCACGCACGACAGTCGCGGCAACGCCTGTCGCCAAAGCCGCCGCCAAACGGCCCGCGCCGGCCACCAAGCCAGCAAAGAAGAAGGCGGCCAGGAAAGTCGAGAAGAAGGGGAGCGAGCAATGAATGCCATGCGACAAGGCGCGGTACGCCCACCGCGTTCCGGCGAATCGCGCCGGTCGGCGGCAGCCTGGCGCACGCCGGCCGCACCGGTGCCGGTTCACACGCCGGCCGCCGCCCCGTGTGCCTGCGGCGGTACCTGCCCGCAGTGCCGGCGGCGGGCCGACGCGCTGTCGATCAGCCGCCCCGGCGATGCGGGCGAGGTGCAGGCGCGCCAGATTGCCGACCGTGTCGGCCGAGGCGAATCGGTGGCGGGCACAGTGCGTCCTGGCGGCGGCGCGGCGGGCATCGCACGCGACGGCGCCGGCGGCGGGCCCTCGCGCCTGGGCGGCGCGGTGGCGCAGGCGCTGCAGGCGAGCCGCGGCGGCGGTCAGCCATTGAACCCCGCGCTCGGCACGGCGCTGGGACGCCAGTTCGGCACCGATTTCGGCGCCGTTCGCGTCCATGACGACGGTGTGGCGGCGGCGTTGAGCGATCGGCTGCAGGCCAAGGCTTTCACCGTCGGGCGCGACGTCTACTTCAACCGCGGCCGCTACCAACCGCAGACGCCGGAAGGTCGCCACCTGCTGGCCCACGAGCTGACGCACGTTGTGCAGCAGGAGGGGCAGGGCGGTGAACGAGTGCAGCGCGACGTGGAAGAGGGCAGCGGCGAGGCGACGCAATGGCCTCAGCAGGCCGAACAAGCCGAACAGACCGATGTCGATTCCGGCAGCGGGGAGGCCGTCGAGCAGAAGGCCGGTTGCAACGCCGAGCGCAACTTCCACCTGCTGATCCACAACAACTACCCCAACCTCGAGTTCACGGTACCGACCGGATGCACTGCCACGGTGACCTTCTCGGCGCTGTGGGTGCCGATCGGCCCGGGCGTCGACTGCTGTACCGGTGCCGACACCTACACGCTGACGCGCAATGGCACGCCCCGGTCCATGCCGGTCGGCGCGAACATCTGCGGCGATACCGACCAGCATCCGCGCGGTGTCCGGCAAGTCACGATGCGAGGCGGCCGCCAGGTGCTGCGCATCGACGTCGATCGAAGCAACTGCGATGGCATCTCGATGGAGCTGGACATCAACGTGAGGATCCGCTGATGCGCGAGCGTCCGTCTGCACGACAGGCCCCGTCGACGGGTGGCGCACGGGCGGCAGCCCATCGAACCTCCGCAACGCCGATGCAGCCGCGCCAGGGCCTGGGGCCGTCGGCGTGCGCCTGCGGCGGGGGCTGCACGCGTTGCGGTTCGTTGCGCGACCTCGTCATCGGCGACCAGGACAGCCCGGCCGAGCGCAGTGCCGACGCGATGGCCGCGCGCACGGTGTCGGGCATGCCGGTTCCACCGGCCGGCAGCACCTCTGCAATCGTTGCCGAACCCGGGGCGCGCGCCCCCGACAGCGTGGCCGACACGCTGCGCCAGGCGGGTACGCCGCTGGACGGCGGCGTGCGCGCCGACATGGAGCAGCGGTTCGGACGCGATCTGGGCGCGGTGCGCCTGCACCACGGTCCGCAGGCGCAGCGGTCGGCTCGGGACGTCGCCGCCCGCGCCTACACCGTCGGCTCGGACATCGTCTTCGCCGCCGGCGCATATGCCCCCGCAACGCCCACCGGCAAGCAATTGCTGGCCCACGAACTGGCGCACGCCACGCAGCCGGACGCCGGCGGGGTGTTGCGACGCACGCCGGCGGCTCCGACCAAGGGCACCGACAAAGTCCCCTTCGATCGCAGCGTGGTCGACGTCGGCGCGATCCCGGACATCGATGCCTCGCCGCCGGCTACCGGTGGCGCGGCGGTGATCGCGCAGTCCGTCAGCGTGAGGTTCTCCGATCCAGACATCGTGAGCCTGGCCTGGGAGTTCTACGACCCGTCCGATGCCATGCTGCCCGGAGGGTTCGCGACGGCGGAGAAGGATGCCAACGCCACCACGGCCCCGTTCCTGATCCAGAACAAGGCGCCCAGCCCGTGGACGCCGGTGGCAGGGCGCCACCTGGTGCGCTGCATCGGGCGCAACAAGGCGGGCGAAGGCGTGGCCTATGCCGACCGGACCTTCTACCTGTGGACGACCAAGCCGAGCGGCAAGCCGCCCGACATCGCGGCGCTCACCGCCGAGAAGAAAAAGCTGGAGGCGATCGTCAAGAAGGGCTCGGGAAAGTCCTTCGGCGAGGTCGGTGCCGCGACGACGCGGCTGAAGGACGTGACGCACGAGCTGGCCATCCTGGAGACCGGCACCGGCGTCTACGTCGGCAACCAGTGCGCGGTGGCGCCCGCCGGCGCGACGCCTACGGACTGCACCACCATCGTCCTGGAGGTGCTGGGAAACGTGTTTGCGCAGCAGGGGCGCGCGGCCGACTGGGACAAGGTGAAGAAGCAGTACGCGTTGAACACCACGGCGCGTGGCGGCACCGGGCTGTCCGGGCTCGATGTGCAGGCGGCGTTGCAGTCGGAGGCGGGCTGGAAGGGGGTTTTCTGGGCGCCCGACCCGGCGTACCAGATCCCCAAGGCGGAGCTGGACCACGCCCGGTCTGACGAAGCGAACTTCACCTCGGGCGTCGCGCAGTCGGACAAGACCTACTACAAGGGCTACAACCAGCACCCTGCCTATCCGGGCGTCAGCGTCGATCAGCGGGTGATCAATTACGCGCCGGAGAAGCCGACCGATCCCGCCGCGCCGGCGAGCAAGGCCACGGTGGACACCACGCAGCTCGCGAAGCTGAAGAAGCTGCCATTCGGCGTGCTGTCGGCTCACGGCGGGCAGCACATGACCCTCATCACCTACGGCAAGGTGGTCGAGGTGCACTGGGACAAGGCCGCGACCGACGCCGCATTGATCGAGCAGACGGATCTGGAGAACTGGGCCGTCGGTCCGCGCAGCGGCTACCACTACTACGCGAGCGGCGCCATCGTCGCGCCGGCGGCGGACATTGCCGCGGCGTTCAAGTGACGGCAGGCCCCAGGAAGGGCCCGATGGCGCTTCCTCGATGGTGCCGCCTTCCGGCCCACGTGCTGCAGGGGCAGGGCCTGAAGATCCTGCGCATGCGCGTGGACCAGCCCGCGCTGATCCTCGTCGGCCGAGGCATCAAGGCCATTCGCACGGAACGCGGAGCCTCCGTCACGGCCCTGCCGGGGCAG
>Ga0065165_1003127_pt1 | contig 12249 bp, 14 predicted proteins | sample AraplaMF_Cvi_mMF_FD_63813 | JGI IMG/M metagenome (GOLD analysis project Ga0065165, IMG submission 63813) | Arabidopsis root microbial communities from the University of North Carolina, USA - plate scrape MF_Cvi_mMF (version 2) (version 3) | ecosystem: Host-associated > Plants > Roots >... | reverse complement strand
GCATCCGCCTGCATGCGCTGGAGTCGGAACTGAAGCAGTGCCGGGAACGCCACCGCCTGGCCGACGAGGAGCGCGCCGCCGCGGACGAGCGCCTGCAGCAGGCCACGTTCGCGCGCCAGGATTTCGCCGACCGCGCCTGGACCGGCATGTTCGCCAACGGCGCGCCCACCGCGCTGGCGATCGACCGCTACGAGCGGCACCTGGCCCTGCTCGATCACCAGATCCTGCTGCGCCGCGCGGAGCTGGACGAGCGCGAGATCGCCTGCGCGCAGACCCAGGACGCGCTGGACCGCGCCGCCGCCGCGTGGCGGCAGGCGCGCGGCAAGCTCGACGCCGTGGACGAAATGAAACAAGGCTGGCTGCGCGAGATGCGCGGCCGCATCGAATGGAGCGAGGAACAGAACCTGGAAGAACTGTTCCTGCGCCGCGCACCGACGAACTGAGGTCCCTATGCGCAACGATGCCACCACCGCCACCCACACCACGCCGCCCGCGCCGCATACGCACGGGCATACGCAGCGCGCCAAGGACGAACCCGCGCGCGGACGCGAGGACATCCAGCGCTTCCGCAAGCTGATGGACGGCAAGGGCCAGGACGTGCAGGACAGCGGCGAGGCCGCCACCGGCCCGCGCGGCCCAGGTGCCAGCGAACAGGAAAAGGCATTGCGCGAACTGCTGCAGCGCCAGCTCGACGCTTCCGCCGGCAAGGCCACCGCACTGCCGCCGCGCGACGGCGAGCGCGACAGCGGCAGCGATACGTCTTCGGGCGGCGGCCAGCCGGACGGCCAGGCCCAGGCCCAGGCCAGCGCCGGCGCGCAGGCCTGGCAGCAGGCGCAGCAGATCGTGCTGCACGGCGCGGAACAGCCGGCGCCCGCCGCGCAGGCGGCGCTGGCGCCCGCGCTGGCCGAGCTGATCGAGCGCCACGTCAAGCGGCTGCTGGTGCCCGATGCGCGCAGCTCCGCGCAGTCGCGCGAAATCATGATCACCTTGAAGGACGGCGTGCTGCCCGGCACCGAGCTGTGGCTGAGCCGTACCGACAAGGGCTGGAAGCTGCGCGCCGACACGCATTCGCCGGATGCCTACCGGCAGCTGCTGGACGGCGCGCCGCAGCTGATCGAGCGGTTCGCCAGCAGCCGGCTGGGCGAGCTGGAGATCGCTCCGTCCCTGCTGAGCTGAGGAGAGGGGCGATGGGCATCCACCTTCCGAACGATCCGGTGCTGCGGCTGTTGGGCGGCGACCGCGGCGGCCACGATGCGCAGGGCAACGGCCACGTGCAGCTGAGCTTCCCGATGTCGCCGGGCGACACGGTAAGCACCATCGCCGACAAGCTCGGCCTGCCGCTGGACAGCCTGCTGCAGGTCAATCCCGGCATGAGCGCGAACACGCCGCTGTCGTCAGGGCTGACCGTGCAGCTGCCGGTGTCGAGCCTGGGCGATCTGAATGGCAACTGGGGCAATCGCGGCAACGGCAATGTCGACAATCCATCCGGCCACGAACTGCCCCTGCTGCCGGAGCTGGCCGATGCCTTGCGCGGCAGCGCGCGCATCGACGGCATCCAGCTGGGCGTGACCTTGTCGACCAGCGGCGGCCTGCAGGCGATTCCCCTGATTTCCGCCGGCGCCATGAACAGCGCCGACCTGGCCGCGCAGGCCTCGCGCAACCAGCTCGCCGGCTGGCCCGGCGGCACCGTGCCCGGCAGTGCGCCGGTGAACTACGTGCAGGGCGCGGACCGCAGTGGCGCCACCGCGACGGGCGTACCCGCCACCGCGCTGGGCGCCGCGCGCGCCGACGGCGTCGTGCTGAGCTTCGCCCAGGCTGCCGGCGCGATGGCGCAGGCGGCGCTGAACAACCAGCACGGCAACGACTCCGTGCCGCCGCCTCCGCCGATGCCCTGGCTGGACGGCACGCGGCCGGCGCTGGTGAGCACGCCGATGGCCTGGCAGGCGGTGCCGCAGGGCATGCCGCCGGCCGGCTGGAGCGTGGCCGCGGCGGCGGTGGACGGCAACGAAGCGAAGCTGCAGATCATGGCCCTGCTGATGGCCCAGCTCGGCCAGGCCGCCGCCGGCAGCGCCGGCGCGGCGAACGTGCAGGCGCCCGGTTTTATCGACCCGCAGGCCGTGGCCGCGCAGGCCGCGGCGATGCGCGCCGGCCGCAATATCGACCTGGGCGCCGGCCGCAGCCTGCAGTTCACCCTGGTGCAGGACCGCATGCGGCGCGTCGGCGCGGTGGGCGAAGAGGAACGCGCAGCCGCTGGCCGCCGTCCGGGCGAGGCAGAGGTGAAATCCGCGCGCGAACGGCGCGCCGCCGACGCCGAGGAAACGCAGGAAAACCGCGACCGCCGCGAGCAGGACCGCCGCCGCCGCGCCGCCGAAGCCGCGCTGCGCCGCCGCCGCAAGCTCAGCGCCCGCTGCCGTCCGCGCCGCGGGCCGCGCATGCCGTTGCGCGAGGCGGGGCGCGGGCGTTATCCGAAGGCGGTGGATTGGGCGGAGTTCCGTGGGCGGCTGCCGCCGCGCTATCTGTGGGGCAGTGCGCCGGACTTGGAATAGTGCGCCAACTCCTCAACTGGCGTCATCCCGGCGCAGGCCGGGATCCAGCGGCGATAAGCCATGTGCAGGCGAGGAGTTCAAGGACTCAGCTTTTGAGCCTTTCGCGACAATCGAGCGGCGACGCTACTGGATCCCGGCCTGCGCCGGGATGACGAGCGTTTATTGCACGCCTTGCTCCACCGCCACATGGTGCAACCGCAGCCACTGATGCACTTGCTCGTGCTGCGCCCGTGCCGTGGCGTTCAAGCCACCCGCAGGAAGAATGTTGAAGTACGTCTGGAACGTTGCCCCCTGCTGATTGCGCCGCGTCGCATCCGCCCCGGCCTCCAGCAGGCGCAGCACGCAATGCGTGCGATGCACCTTGGCCGCGACGTGCAGCGGCGTATTGCCCAGGCGGTCGGCGCGGTTGGGATCGGCGTGATGGGCGAGCAGCAGGTCGAAGGCATCTTCGCCGGGGTTCATCAGCGCGGCGTCCAGCGGCGGCGCCTGCGTCACGCCGTGCGGCGCGTTCGGGTCGGCGCCATGGTCGAGCAGCAGGCGCAGATAGCTGGAGTCGTTCGCCATCGCCGCCAGGTGCAGCACCGTGGCGCCACCCACGCCGGGGCGCGCCGGATCGGCGCCGGCGCGCAGCAGGGTTTCCATGGCGCGGCGGTCCTTGTGCAGGAGCGCCCATTCCAGCGGCGTCACGCCGCGGTCGCCCTGCGCGTTGAGGTCGGCGCCTTGCTCGCGCAAGGCGCGCACGCGTGCTTCGTCGCCTTGCGCGGCGGCATCGACCAGCGCCACCACGCGCGTATCCGTGAACACCTTGCTTGCATCCGTGTCGCTCATGGCCTGGGTTTCCGCGGCGGCGCCGGCGAGCGCAAGGCCTGCCAGCAGACACCAGGCAATACGCCTGGGGCGAGGGATGTGCATCATGCCGGGTTCTCCCATGTCGGCCCAGCGCCGAAAGCCGCCCGAGTACAGCAGAGGCGGCGTCATGGTTTCATGGTGGGGCGGCTCAGGGCTGCCAGGGATGGTCTTTCTGCAGCGCGGCGAGCACGGCGTCATCCAGATGCAGGTCGACGGAATGCTTGGCCACGTCGACGGCGTACTTCGCTTCCAGCACTTCCGCCTTGCCGTCGAGCCAGTCGTACCAGTGGAGGTCCGGCTTGGCGACCGGATCGGGATCGTGCAGCGCGATCTTGTGGCCGACCGCATCGGGCAGGGGCGAGTGTTCCTGCACGGTGGTGAGGATCTCGCCGTCCACCGCGTAGCGCCGGATCAAGCCGTTTTCGGCCTGCTGCTTCAGCGCCGCGGGATCGCCGTCGGGAATCAGCCGGCGGATCGTCTCGTCGTTGAGGCCCGCGGCATTGAAGGTGACGCCGGCCGAATCCGTCGCCAGCGAGGCGATCGAGGCGAGGCCGCCGCCCAGCGAGTGGCCGGTGATGGCCAGGCTGTCGCCGAACGCCGCCTTGGCTTCGGTGGCCAGGGCCACGGCCTGGTGGTACTGCGCGGCCGGGACACCTAAGCCCTGCTCGGCATTGTTGAGCCAGTCCTTGATGTCGTTGGAGCCGGCGAAAGCCAGCACGTGGTCGCCGTTCTTGTCCTGGTAGATGGCGGCGCGGAAGCCGGTGCTCGGGTCTTCCAGCGAGGCGGGGTCGATGCCGGCCTGGGCGAGTTGGTCCGCGGTGAGGCGCGTCCAGCCATCGACGCCCTGGCTGTGCGGATCGTAGACGTCCTGTGCGATGCGCATGAGCTGCAGATCGATCGCCTTCGGGTCGGTGCCGCGCACTTGCGCGTCGAAGTCCGGCGCGCCGGCGCCGGAAGCGCCGAACATCGAGCCGGTGAGCTTCGTCAGTTGCGGATTGAACGCCAGCTGCGGCTGCGAGACGTGCGCGTCGGGATGCGCGGCGCTGCTGGCTGCGGCTTGCGCCGAAGCGCCGTAGCGATCTACCGGCAGCGCCGCGCCGCTGCGTTGGGACTGCAGTTCCAGGTACATCGCTCCACCTCCCATGGTGACGCCCGGACGATAGCCCCGCGGCTCGAGCGCCGATCAGTAGGGCGCTCCCTAGCTGGGGTTTTCCCTAGATGGTCTGGACGTCCATCTAGGGTTGCACCTAGCTGGGGAAAGTCCCAATGGGAGAGCTCGTTGTCACGATGCTGCAATTCGGCGGCCGGCCAGGTGGGCCGCATGCATCCGAGCAAAGAGGCCTTCCATGACCGCAGTCAGCGCCGTGCGTTCCTCGCCAGCCTTCGCCGCGAGCGACGAGTCGTCGAATACGTATTCCGTGCAGCATGGCGATTCGCTGTCGGCGATCGCGCAACGCTTCGGCGTGTCGCTGGCGGCGCTGGAGGCGGCCAATCCGCAGATCGCCAACCCCTATCGCATCTATCCCGGCGACGTGATCCATCTCCCCGCCCATGCGAACGATGGCGGCGCCGCGCCTGCCGCGCCCACCGGTGGCGCGCAAGCGGCGGCGGGCAAGGCGGGGCCGGCCTCGGGTTTCAGCATCAGCCAGAACGGCGTGCAGATGATCGAGGGCTTCGAGGGCTACAGCGCCACGGCGTATCCCGACCCCGGCACCGGCGGCGCGCCGTGGACCATCGGCTACGGCCACACCAAGGGCGTGCAGCCGGGACAGACCATCACCCGCGCGCAGGCCGAGCAATACCTCAAGGAAGACCTGGCCTGGGCGCAGGATGCGGTGCGGCGCAATGTGCATGTGCCGATCACGCAGAACCAGTTCGATGCCTTGGTAAGCCTTACCTACAACCTCGGCGCGAACGGTTATCCGGGGCTGCTGGCCAAGCTCAATGCCGGCGACTACAAGGGCGCGCAGGCAATGTTCGGCGAGTACGTGCATGCCGGCGGCCATGTCCTGCAGGGACTGGTGAACCGGCGCGCGAAGGAGGCCGCGTTGTTCGGCAGCGATGCGCCGAATGGCGGTAATCCGCCGGCACCGCCGTCGCCTCCTGCGCCGCCGGGCGGTTCGCACGATTACACGGTGCAGTCGGGCGATACGCTGTCGGCTATCGCCGCGCGCCAGGGTGTGTCGCTGAAAGCGCTGGAAGCGGCCAATCCGCAGATTCGCGATTTCAACCATATCTATCCCGGGCAGGTCATCCATCTGCCGGGTGGCGGCGGCAGTGCGGCATCGGGTGGCAGCTATACGGTGAAGTCGGGCGACACCCTGTCGGGTATTGCCGCGCGCCATGGCGTGTCGCTTTCCGCGCTGCTCGCGGCGAATCCGCAGATCGCCAATCCGAACCGCATCTATCCGGGCCAGGTGATCCATCTGCCCGGCGGCGGCAGCGCGAGCAGCGCGCCGGCCAGCCACGACTACACGGTGCGTTCGGGCGACAGCATGTCGAGCATCGCCTCGCGCAACGGCGTATCGCTGTCGGCGCTGGAGCGCGCTAATCCGCAGATCGCCAATCCCAATCGCATCTATCCGGGGCAGGTGGTGCATATCCCCGGCGCGGGCGGCACGCAAGGCACCGGCGGTACGCAGGGCTCCGGTGGCGTGCATGGCGGCAGCGGTGCGAGCGGCAGCAAGGTGGTGGACATCGCCAGGCAGTTTCTCGGGCGCAATGCGTCGGAGCTGGAACGCAGCGGCGCCTTGCCGATGAATCCCGGCGTATCGCCCGACGAGTGCTGCGCGAATTTCGTCTCCGCGGTGCTGCAGAAGGCGGGTGTGCTCGACCGGCACACCGACCTGGTGTCGGGTTCCAGCCGCACCGGTCCGGGCGCGCCCGGTTCGATCGGGCGGATCTTGAAGGACCGCGGCTGGAAAGTGGTCGATGCGGCCCATGCGAAGCCGGGCGACGTGTGCATCCTCAACAACGGCGGCCACGTCGAGCTGGTGGCCAGCAACAGCGGCGGCAACATCCAGCTGATCGGTTCGAACAACACCAATCGCAACGGCACGCAGCAGGTGGGCTACGGCCACCCCTACGGCGGCGCGTGGTACCTCACGCCCCCTTGAGCCTGCGGCCAGGCGGGGGAGGGCGAAGGGCGGCCTGCGGGGCGCCCTTCGTCTTTTGCAGTGCCCGATAGCCCGCGCGAAAAGAAGAGGCCCCGTGCCGGGGCCTCTTCCAAGCGATGCCGTTCGCGAACGACTTACTGCTGCTTCATGCACACCGCCCACACCACGGCGAGGAACGAAAGCGTGCTTTGCGTGGGCGTGCCGGTGTAGCGGATCGTCCAGCCCTGCTGGGTGCCGCCGATGGGCGCGTTGTAGAGCACGTTGGCGGTGTCGGCGATGAACTTGTAGCCGCCGCCGCTGACGACTTCATCGGCCTGGCACGAGATCGTCAGGTCGCCGGCGGTAGCGCTGCTGCTGGCCGAGCGCGTGGTGGTCACGAGTGCGGCGTCGGCCACCGAGCCGTAGCCGAGCAGGATCAAACCGATACAGGCAGCTTTGGTAAGAAATGTCACACGACGCATAAACCCTCCTGGTTAGTGTGTGTGTTGCTCAGGCTTCGAAAGGCGTCTCGCGCCAGCCCTGCGTGTTGCTTGGCGTGGCGGTCTTTCCTGGCGCCATGTCGAGCCGCTGCGGCTTATATCGGGGATGTTGTGAATCTTCCGCGCAGACCTTGGCCTGGCTGTCGGTGAGCTTGCGGCGATCGAAGGCGTGCCCGGTGCAAGGCCGGAACGACGGTGCTTTCAAGCCTTGCTCAGTCGACGAACAGCGTTGTCGGCGCGCCATAGGTCTGCGCCCAGGCGGTCCAGGCCGGATCGGTCGGGCCGATCGCTTCGGCCTTGATGGTCCAGTGGCCGGCCTTGCGTTCCAGCAGCGCGGCATAGGCGCGCGACATCGCGCCATGGCTGGCCGCTTCGGCGAACTCGGTGCCAGTGAAATCCATTGGCGTGCCGCCCGCGCCTTGCATATGCGCGTGCAGGAAAGCCCAGTCGCCCGCGACGCGAAGCCGATCGACCGCGAACTGCACCGGTCGATGCAGGCGCCGTTCCAGCGGCGCGCGGGCCGCGTCGAGGATGGCTTTGCGTTCGGGGCTGCCGGCGTCGGGCGTGCCGATGGAAGAGGCGGTGGCGGTCATGGCAGTCAGGCTCAGCAGCAAGGTGGCGAGAAGGCGCATGGGAAGGGCTCGGGCCTTGGCCGGCCGAGTATCGCGCCGGCGCGGCGGGCGCCGGACCTGGGGCGTTCCCCAGTGCGCGCAAGGCGCCATGGCGGGGTGGGCGCTAGAATGGCGCAATGCATATCTTCAAGCTCTTCCATCTCGAAGCCGCCCACCGCCTGCCCCATGTGCCGCCGGGGCATAAGTGCGCGCGCCTGCACGGCCATTCCTTCCGCGTGGAAATCCATGTGGAGGGCCAGCCGGATCCCCAGCTGGGCTGGGTGATGGACTTCGCCGACGTCAAGGCGGCCTTCGCGCCGCTGTACGAACAGCTGGACCACCACTACCTCAACGACATCGAGGGCCTGGAAAACCCCACCAGCGAGAACCTCGCGCGCTGGATCTTCCGCCGCCTCGAGCCGCGCCTGCCGGGGCTGGACAAGGTGGTGGTGCACGAGACCTGCACCTCGGGGGCCAGCTGCAGTCGCGCCAGTTTTTGACGCGACGCGGCATTTCATGGATTTGTCATAGTTGATTGTTCTTAAAATAATTTAATGTGACAAAGCGCGTCTTCACAAAAAATATATTGCGCTGCACAAAAATCCTTGTTAGGCTTTGTCCCACTACCCCCATTCCCTTCGAGGGAGCAAAGCCATGACCCAGCAACTGAATGCCCAGGTGTTCGCCTACGCCAAGCAGCTGACCGACAACGCCTTCAAGGCCCAGTCGGTGGCTTTCAAGGCTCTGGAGAAGATTGCCGAGCTGCAGTTCCAGGCGCTCGAGAAGCAGTCCCAGGTGACCTCCGACTACATCGCCGATGCGCTCGAAACCCGCGACATCGAAGGCCTGCGCACCCTGTGGGAAAAGGGCAGCGCGCTGAGCCGCGAGAACGCCGAGCGCGCCGTCGCCGTGACCCAGGAAATCATCGCCGTCACGCAGAAGACCGCCGAGTCGCTGTCCGCCCTGGTGCAGGAACAGCAGCAGGCCGCCAACGACGCCGTGTCGGCCCCGGTCGCCGCGGTGAAGAAGGCCGCCGCCGCCGCGAAGTAATCCGCTTCAAAACGTCGCTCCCTCCCTCGGCGACGTCCCCCAAGGCCGGACTGGTTCTCCAGTCCGGCCTTTTTCTTGCCCGCGGCATGGACGCTTCGCACACGCGCCGGTCGGCAAAGTAGGCGATCGGGCACGAAAGTGCGGCATAACGCAGGAACGTGGCTTGTCCGTCTAAATGCCCCGCTGATATACTTTTTAAGATTGGACCGTGGCCCGCAGCTGGATCGGTGCCGCCTAGTGCGAAGCCGCGCGGGGACCTCACGTGCTCAACAGTCTTGCCTCCGGACGTCGTCTCGCGCTGCGCATCGTGATGCTGCAGCTCGCCACGGCGGCGATCGTGGGCCTCGCTTTCCTGACGCAGGGGTACCGCGATGCGATCGCGGCCGCTGCGGGCGCCGCACTGGTGGCGCTGGGTACCGCGCTGCTGGCGTCGCGTACCTTCGCAGGACTGGGCGGGGGCGGCATGACCATGGGCCGGATGGTTTCAGGCATGGTTCTGAAATGGATCGCGATCGCTGGAGGGCTGATCGTGATCCTGGGTCAATACAGACTGCCGCCACTGGCCGCTATCACGGGGCTGGTGGCTGCGTACGCAATAAATCTGCTGGCGTTCCGATTCAAGGGCTGAGACATGGCAAGCGAGCCTCAGGGCGGTTTAACCGAATACATCCAGCATCACCTGCACCACAACGTGGTGAGCCTGGGTGACGGTGCTTTCATGAAGCTCCATCTCGACTCGATCGTGGTGGCCTTCCTGCTCGGCGCGCTGTTCTGCCTGTGGTTCTGGCTGAAGGCGCGCAAGGCCACCTCGGGCGTGCCGTCGAAGGGCCAGGCCTTCGTCGAGCTGATCGTCGAATTCGTCGACACCCAGGTGAAGGACACCTTCCACGGCGACCGCCGCACGGTGACCCCGCTGGCGCTGTCGATCTTCATGTGGGTGACCTTCCTCAACGCGATGGACCTGCTGCCGCTGGACGCGCCGGGCTTCGCCGTGACCACCGCCGCCGGCGCCGAGGCCGCGCATCACACCTTCTTCCGCTGGGTGCCGACCGCCGACATCAACACCACCGTGGGCCTGGCCCTGGCGGTGTTCTTCATCGTGCTGGGCCACGGCATGAAGGCGAAGGGCACGCTGGGCTTCGGCAAGGAACTGGTCACCGCGCCGTTCCACGCGCACAACCCGGTGGTGGTCGCGATCCTGGTGCCGTTCAACCTGGCGCTCAACATCATCGAATACCTGTCTAAGCCGGTGTCGCTCGCGATGCGACTCTTCGGCAACATGTACGGCGGCGAGCTGGTGTTCATGCTGATCGCGGGCCTGTTCGCGGGCTGGATCAGCTTCCTGCCGGGCGTGCTGTTCAACACTGCCTGGGGGATCTTCCACATCCTGATCATCCTGCTGCAGGCGTTCATTTTCATGATGCTGACGATCGTCTACATCGCGACGGCGCGTGAGCATCACTGACACTAGGTTCCATCCGGTTTCGCTTTTCAATTCCGTTTCGCTCTAACCACACCTTTAGAAAGATTCACAGGAGAACACCATGAACCTCGCCGAACTCATTTCCCATGTGCAGGGCCTGACCGCGATCGCCGTCGGCATCATCATCGGCCTGGGCGCGCTGGGCGCTTGCCTTGGCATCGCCATCATGGGTTCGAAGTTCCTCGAGTCCGCCGCTCGCCAGCCGGAGCTGGTGCCGCTGCTGCAGGGCCGCATGTTCCTGCTGGCCGGCCTGATCGACGCGGCGTTCATCATCGGCCTGGCCGTGGCGCTGCTGTTCGCGTTCTCGAACCCGCTGACCGCCCAGGTCATCAGCAACTTCGGCCACTAATCGCTTAGTAGCCGGCGCGATATGCCGCTGCGGCCCTGTGGCCGCAGCGGATTGCGGTCCCACGCGTTACCGGAGTTTTCGGAAAGCTCATGAATATCAATCTGACTTTCCTGGGCCAGATGGTGTCGTTCGCCATCCTGGTCTGGTTCACCACCAAGTTCATCTGGCCGCAGCTCAATGCCGCGATCGAAGAGCGTCAGAAGAAGGTCGCCGAAGGCCTGGCCGCCGCCGAGAAGGCGCGCGCCGAGCTGAAGGACGCCGACGCCAAGGTCGCCACGGAGATCAAGCAGGCCCGCCAGCAGGCCGCCGAGATCATCGAGCGCGCCCAGCAGCAGGCCAACCAGATCGTCGACAAGGCCCGCGAGGACGCTGTCGCCGAGACGGCGCGCCTGAAGGCCCAGGCCGGCGAAGAGATCGCCAGCATGCAGCAGCGCGCCCGCGAGGAACTGCGCGGCTGGGTCGGCCGTCTTGCCGTGCAGGGCGCGGAGAAGATCGTGCAGCGCGAAGTCGACGCCTCGGCCCACAAGGCCCTGCTCGACCAGCTCGTCGCCGAGATCTGAGCCATGGCCCAGGCAATCACTCTCGCCCGCCCGTATGCCCGCGCCGCTTTCGAGCTGGCGCGCGCGTCCGGTGCGCTGCCCGCGTGGTCGCAGGCGCTGGCCTTCGCCGCCGCGGTGGCGAAGGACGCCCGCGTGGCCGCGCTCGGCAACGACCCGCGCGTGCTGCCCGAGCAGCTCGTCGCGCTGCACCTGCCGCAGGGCATGGACGCGCAGGCCCCGTTCGCCGGCTTCCTGGCCGAACTGGCCGAGCATCGCCGCATGGCGCTGCTGCCGGAAGTGGCCGACCTGTTCGAGCAGTACAAGCGCGAGGCCGAGTCGCAGCTGCTGGTCAAGGTGACCAGCGCGATGGCGCTGGACGCCGCGCAGGCCGAGCAGCTGAAAGCCTCGCTCAAGCGCCGCTTCAAGCGCGACATCGAACTGGAAACCCAGGTCGACGCCTCGCTGCTCGGCGGCGTGGTGATCGATACCGGCAGCGAAGTGATCGACGGCTCCGTACGCGGCCGCCTGGCGCGCCTTTCCGGCGCGCTGACGGCCTGAGTACGCGCAGAGCCAGCCCGGCCGGCCCGCGCCTGCGCGGAACGGACCGGATCTCGACTAGCGAATTCAAAAAAATCCCAGGATAACCACCATGTCCAGCACCACCTTGAACCCGTCCGAGATCAGCGAGCTGATCAAGACCCGCATCGAGCAGTTCAAGCTCGGCGCGGAAGCCCGCAACGAGGGCACGATCATCAGCGTGTCCGACGGCATCGTGCGCATCCACGGCCTGGCCGACGTGATGCAGGGCGAAATGATCGAGCTGCCGGGCAATGCCTTCGCCCTGGCGCTGAACCTGGAGCGCGACTCGGTCGGCGCGGTGGTGCTGGGCGAATACCAGCACCTGCGCGAAGGCGACACCGCCAAGACCACCGGCCGCATCCTCGAAGTGCCGGTCGGCCCGGAGCTGCTCGGCCGCGTGGTCGACTCGCTGGGCGCGCCGATCGACGGCAAGGGCCCGCTCAACGCCAAGCTCAGCTCGCCGATCGAGAAGGTCGCGCCGGGTGTGATCTGGCGCAAGTCGGTCGACCAGCCGGTGCAGACCGGCTACAAGTCGGTGGACTCCATGATCCCGATCGGCCGCGGCCAGCGCGAGCTGATCATCGGCGACCGCCAGACCGGCAAGACCGCGCTGGCCATCGACGCGATCATCAACCAGAAAGATTCCGG
>Ga0065165_1003126_pt1 | contig 12250 bp, 6 predicted proteins | sample AraplaMF_Cvi_mMF_FD_63813 | JGI IMG/M metagenome (GOLD analysis project Ga0065165, IMG submission 63813) | Arabidopsis root microbial communities from the University of North Carolina, USA - plate scrape MF_Cvi_mMF (version 2) (version 3) | ecosystem: Host-associated > Plants > Roots > Endosphere... | reverse complement strand
GGCCTCGCGCGTCGCGCAGGTGCGGGCCCGCGCGGCCGGCATCCTGCAGAAGCGGCTGTTCCGCGAAGGCAGCGACGTGAAGGCCGGCCAGCCGCTGTTCCAGATCGATGCGGCGCCGTACCTCGCAGGCCAGCAGAGCGCCCAGGCCACGCTGGCGCGTGCGCAGGCCAACCTGACGCAGGCCACCGCGCAGGCCGAACGCTACAAGCCGCTGATCGAGGCCAACGCGATCAGCAAGCAGGACTTCATCAACGCTGTGGCGGCGCAGAAGTCCGCCGAGGCCGATGTCGCGTCGGCCCGCGCCGCGCTGCAGACCGCGCAGATCAACCTCGGCTACGCCGCCGTCACCTCGCCGATCGCGGGCCGCATCGGCCGCGCGCTGGTGACCGAAGGCGCGCTGGTCGGCCAGGGCGAGGCGACCCAGCTCGCGGTGGTGCAGCAGATCAACCCGATGTACGTGAACTTCACGCAGTCCACCACCGAGACGTTGAAGCTGCGCAAGGCCCTCGAGGCCGGCAAGCTCAAGCGTGCAGGCAGCGGCGAGGCCGCCCAGGTGCGCATCGTGCTGGAAGACGGCACCGAGTACGCGAAGCCCGGCCGGCTGCTGTTCTCCGACCTGACGGTCGACCCCACGTCGGGCCAGATCACGCTGCGCGCCGAGGTGCCGAACGCCGACGGCCTGCTGCTGCCCGGCATGTACGTGCGCGTTCGGCTCGAGCAGGCGCAGGTCGACGGCGCGATCGCACTGCCGCAGCAGGCGGTCACCCGCAGCAACCAAGGCGACACCGTGATGGTGGTCGGCGCGGACGGCAAGGTAGCACCGCGGCCGATCAAGATCGGCTCGGCCGCGCAGGACGGCCAGTGGCTCGTCACCGACGGCCTGAAGCCCGGCGAGCAGGTGATGGTCGACGGCTTCCAGAAGCTGCGCGGCCCGGGCCCGGTGAAGCCGGTGCCGTGGCAGCCGCGCGCGGCGTCGGCCGCGGCGGCGGCATCGGCCTCCACGGCGCCGGCTTCCGCCGCGTCCGGCGGCTGAGCCTCGTACCTCCCAAGACAGAACCAGCGAGCCTCCTTCCATGGCCAAGTTCTTCATCGATCGCCCCATCTTCGCGTGGGTGATCGCGCTGTTCATCATCGTGCTCGGCAGCGTGGCGATCACGCAGCTGCCGGTCTCGCAGTACCCACCGGTCGCACCGCCCTCCATCGTCGTGTCGGCCACCTACCCCGGCGCCTCGGCGCAGACGCTCGAAGACAGCGTGATCAGCGTCATCGAGCAGGAAATGAACGGCTCGCCCGGCCTGCTCTACATGGAGTCGGTCAGCCAGGCCAACGGCACCGGCTCGATCACGATCAGCTTCGAACCCGGCACCAACCCGGACCTGGCGCAGGTCGACGTGCAGAACCGGCTGAGCCGAGCCGCGCCGCGGCTGCCGTCGGCCGTCACGCAGCAGGGCGTGCGGGTCGACAAGGCGCGCTCGAACTTCCTGCTGTTCACGATCCTCTCGTCCGACAACCCGGCCTACGACCCGATCGCGCTCGGCGACTACGCGTCGCGCACCGTGCTGCCTGAAATCCAGCGCATCCCCGGCGTCGGCCAGGCCCAGCTGTTCGGCACCGAGCGTGCGATGCGCGTCTGGATCGATCCGGCCAAGCTGGTCGGCTTCAACCTGTCGGCCGCCGACGTCGCCGCCGCGATCCGCACGCAGAACGCGCAGGTCTCGTCCGGCACCATCGGCGACCTGCCGAACCTGCCCGGCCAGTCGATCTTCGCGACCGTGGTCGTCAACGGCCAGCTCAGCAACGTCGAGCAGTTCGGCAACATCGTGCTGCGGGCGAACGCCGACGGCTCCACGGTGCGCCTGAAGGATGTCGCCCGCATCGAGCTCGGCGCGCAGACCTACGCCACCTCGGCGCGCCTGAACGGCAAGCCGTCGACCGGCATCGGCGTGCAGCTCTCGCCGAGCGGCAATGCGCTCGCCACCGCGACCGCCATCCGCAAGCGCATGGACGAGCTCGCGCGCTACTTCCCGCAGGGCGTCAAGTACAGCGTGCCGTACGACAGCTCGCGCTTCGTCAAGATCTCGATCTCGCAGGTGGTGGAGACGCTGCTCGAGGCGGTCGCGCTGGTGTTCGTCGTGATGTACCTGTTCCTGCAGAACTGGCGCTACACCGTGATCCCGACGCTGGTCGTGCCGATCGCGCTGCTGGGCACCTTCGGCGCGCTGCTCGGCCTGGGCTTCTCGATCAACGTGCTGACGATGTTCGGCATGGTGCTGGTGATCGGCATCGTGGTCGACGATGCGATCGTCGTGGTCGAGAACGTCGAGCGCATCATGAGCGAAGAGGGGCTCTCGCCGCGCGAGGCCACCCGCAAGGCGATGGGCCAGATCTCCGGCGCGATCGTCGGCGTGACGGTGGTGCTGATCTCGGTGTTCGTGCCGCTCGCGTTCTTCGCCGGCTCGATCGGCAACATCTACCGCCAGTTCTCGGCGGTGATGGTGGCGTCGATCGCGCTGTCGGCCTTCATGGCGCTGTCGCTGACGCCGGCGCTGTGCGCGACGCTGCTGAAGCCGGTCGAGGCCGGCCACCACCACGAGAAGACCGGCTTCTTCGGGTGGTTCAACCGCGGCTTCGCCCGCACCGCGAAGGGCTACGAAGGCTGGGTCGCGAAGATCCTGAAGCGCGCCGGCCGCTTCCTGATCATCTACGCGGCGATCATCGCCGCGGTGGGCTGGACCTTCTCGCGCCTGCCGGCCTCGTTCCTGCCCGCCGAGGACCAGGGCTACATCATCGTCAACGTGCAGCTGCCGCCGGGTGCCACCGTGAACCGCACGGTCGAGGTGATGCAGCAGGTCGAGGGCTTCATCCTGAAGCAGCCGGAAGTGCAGAGCATGGTCGGCGTGCTGGGCTTCAGCTTCTCGGGCCAGGGCCAGAACGCCGGCCTCGCGTTCGTCACGCTGAAAGACTGGGACGAGCGCAAGGGCGCGCAGCATTCGGCGCAGGCGCTGGCCGGCCGTGCGTTCGGCGCGCTGATGGGCGTGCGCGATGCCTTCATCTTCCCGCTCAGCCCGCCGCCGATCCCTGAACTGGGCACCTCGTCGGGCTTCGCGTTCCGGCTGCAGGACCGCGGCGGCAACGGCCACGCGGCGCTGCTGGCGGCACGCAACCAGCTGCTGGGGCTCGCGGGCCAGAGCAAGATCGTCGCGGGCGTGCGCCCCGACGGCCTGGAAGACGCGTCGCAGCTGCAGATCGACGTCGACCGCGACAAGGCGAACGCGCTGGGCGTGAGCTTCGATTCGATCAACTCGACCCTGTCGACCGCCCTTGGTTCGGCCTACATCAACGACTTCCCGAACGCCGGCCGCCTGCAGCGCGTGGTGGTGCAGGCCGATGCGCCGGCCCGCATGCAGCCGGACGACCTGCTGCGCCTGAACGCGTTGAACAGCAAGGGCCAGCCGGTGCCGCTTTCGGCGTTCGCGACGACGCGCTGGATCAGCGGCCCGGTGCAGACCATCCGCTACAACGGCTACCCGACGATGCGGCTGGCCGGCGATGCCGCGCCGGGCCGCAGCACCGGCGAGGCGATGAACGAGATGGAACGGCTGGCGGGCCAGCTGCCGCCGGGCTTCGCGTTCGAATGGACCGGCCAGTCGCGCGAGGAGAAGCTGTCGGGCTCGACCGCGTTCATCCTGCTCGGCTTCTCGCTGCTGGCGGTGTTCCTGTGCCTCGCGGCGCTGTACGAGAGCTGGTCGATCCCGCTGTCGGTGATCCTGGTGGTGCCGCTCGGCGTGCTGGGCGTGGTGCTGGCGGCCACCTTCCGCGGCCTCGAGAACGACATCTACTTCAAGGTCGGCCTGATCACGGTGATCGGGCTGAGCGCGAAGAACGCAGTGCTGATCATCGAGTTCGCGAAGGACCTGCATGCGCAGGGCAAGGGGGTGGTCGAGTCGGTGCTGGAGGCGGCGCACCTGCGCTTCCGGCCGATCCTGATGACCTCGATGGCCTTCATCCTCGGCGTGCTGCCGCTGGTGGTCGCGTCGGGCGCAGGCTCGGCGAGCCAGCGCGCGATCGGCACCGGCGTGATGGGCGGCATGTTCAGCGCGACGCTGCTGGCGGTGTTCTTCGTGCCGGTGTTCTTCGTCGTCGTGCGCCGCATCTTCAAGGGCAGCGAGCGGCAGCGCCGCATGTATGCCCACGAATTGAATGGCAACCCGGCACCCACCGCCCCGGCGGCCGGCACGGCGAAGGATGGTTCCCATGAGTGATTTCCGAAGCCCCCGGCTGCTGCGCGGCCCGGCCCTGGTCGCCACCGTGCTGCTCGCGGCCGGCTGCACGATGATCCCGACCTACGAGCGCCCGCCGGCGCCGGTGCCCGGCTCGTTCGCGGGAGAGGCAACCACCGCGCGGCCCGGCCCGAAGGCGAGCGACATCGAATGGCAGAGCTACTTCGCCGACGAGCGGCTGAAGCGGCTGATCGACCTGTCGCTGAAGAACAACCGCGACCTGCGGGTCGCGGTGCTCAACATCGAGCAGGTGCGGGCGGCCTACCAGATCAAGCGCGCCGACGAATGGCCGACGATCAACGCGGCCGCGAGCGGCCTGCGCCAGACGGCCGGGCCCGACACGATCAACAGCACCTACAGCGTCGGCCTCGCGGTCTCGGCCTACGAGCTCGACCTCTTCGGCCGGGTGCGCAGCCTGAGCCAGGCGGCGCTCGCGCAGTACCTGGCGACCGAGGAGACGCGCAAGGCGGTGCAGATCAGCCTGATCGCGTCGGTCGCCAATGCGTACTTCAACCTGCTGGCCGACGACGAGCTGCTCGACGTGACCCGTCAGACGCTGAAGACGCGCGAGGATTCGCAGAAGCTCACGCGGCTGAAGTTCGACAACGGCGCGAGCTCCGAGCTCGACCTGCGGCAGGCCGAATCGCTGCTCGAAGCGGCCCGCGTGTCGCTCGCGCAGCAGACGCGCCAGCGCCTGCTGGACGAGAACGCGCTGGTGCTGCTGCTCGGGCAGGCGCTGCCCGACGACCTGCCGGCCGGCGTGCCGCTGGTGGCCGACCAGGTGCTGCCGGAGGTACCGGCCGGGCTGCCGTCGGACCTGCTGAACCGCCGGCCCGACGTGCGCGCGGCCGAGCAGCAGCTGATCGCGGCCAACGCCAACATCGGCGCGGCGCGCGCGGCGTTCTTCCCGCGCATCACGCTGACCGGGCTGGTCGGCTCGGTCAGCAGCGACCTGTCGGGCCTGTTCAAGAGCGGCTCGTTCGGCTGGAGCTTCCAGCCGCAGGCGACGCTGCCGATCTTCGACGCCGGGCGCAACAAGGCCAACCTCGACAGCGTGAAGGTCGGTCGCGAGATCGCGCTGGCGCAGTACGAGAAGGCGATCCAGACCGCGTTCCGCGAGGTCTCCGATTCGCTGGCCGGCCGCGCGACGCTCGGCGAGCAGGCGCGCGCGCAACGCGCGCAGGCCGATGCCGAGCAGGCGCGCTACCGGTTGGCCGACCTGCGCTACCGCAACGGCGCGGCGAGCTACCTCGACGTGCTCGATGCGCAGCGCTCGCTGTTCGCCGCGCAGCAGGCGGTGGTGCAGGTGCAGGCGCAGCAGGCGCAGAACCTGGTGACGCTGTACAAGGCGCTGGGTGGGGGGTGGAAGGACGCGGGGGCGGCGAATTAGGCGCTGGCGGCCCCGTCGATTGCGGGGTCGCAGTCTGCCGCAGAGTGAGCCCTCAGGCGGGCCACGACGTCGTCGCCATTCACAAAGCCGCTGGTACCGGCAAGAAGCTGGGCTTCACGACGCAAAGCCTCCTCGATCCAGGAATGCTGAATATCCCGAGCTGTGTCGCCGTCGAGACTGGCCATCAACCAACCGGCCACAAGCAACACCAGAGTGGGAACCGGACTTCACAGCACATCCAGCGCATCTTCGGGCTCCGGCAATCTCAAGAGAGCAATCAATTCGGCCATGTTCGAAGCCGCACGCACTGACGCGAAGAACTGCTTCCGCGCGTCCGGACTTTCAAGTTGCATGGAGTCGGCAGATTGAGGCGACTCCATGCAATCGATCAGAAGCTGCTTCACCTGCTCAAGTGAGCTGGGCAGTGGGTCGGACAGGGCAACATTAATGCTCCACGCGTCGGTGAAACGACTGAGCAACTTCCTCCCCATCGAGTAGCCCCAAGGTCCGAGAACGTCGAGACGCTCGATCTTGCGCACGCTGCCGTCGCGATCCAGGATCAGCGCGTCGCGGTAGTCGTTCGCAAGCCTCTGACGCGAGGCCTGCGCGCGTGTGAACGCCGCAGTATTCAGCGGGTACATCTCCTTCGTGACTGGAAGCAATAGCAGCACTGTCCGGTCATCACCTTTCGCAGGTGCAGTCATCGCTACCTCCTGAAGTCATGGCAACGCCAGCAGCAACCTCTCCCGCCCAACTCGGCCCGCCCATCCATGCCAGCCCTGGACGCCGGGACAGCCAGTTGTTGAACTGAGCGGATATGGGATTCGTATTGAACGGCTGATTCTTGATGGCATCGGGCACGTTCTTGCCCACGCCCTGATTTCGCTCAAGCAACCAATGATGCCGTTGCTGAGCAGCACCAGGGGTCTGTATTCCCCGACGATTCATCCAAGAGCGCGTGGCATTCCAAGTGTGACTACCTGCCGTCTTGAATCGGAAAGCGCCTTTGCCAAGCGCATTCAGAAACCCACCCCCAAGCATGCTCAGACCAACCTCGCCCCAGTTCACGCACTTCAAATTCCCACCGTTCTGGTAGAGCTGCCATGCGAGATCAGCCCCTCCGAAGACAATGCCCCAAGCAAATTCGCCCGTCGGATCGATGTAAGAAACAGGATTGCCTTCAATGTATGCATACGTGGAGAGGCTACCTCCAGCCAGCCCGATCGAGTCTGACTGCGTATACCGCCCATCCCGCGGATCGTAGTAGCGAGTCCAGTTGTAGAACAGCCCGCTCTCCGCGTCCGCGTACTGCCCCGGGAACCGCAGGTTGAACACGAACGGCCCGCGCCCGCTCGGATCTCCTTCCGGGGCCGTCGTGCCGAACGGTTCGGCCAGCCACTGCCAGCGCAGAACGCCATCGGTGTCGAACACGGCCCGAGGCGCGTTCAGGTGATCGGCGTGGATGTGGAAGATCAGCGGCGGCCCTGCCGCATTTGCCGGGTCCGGCATGAACATCGCCACCGGCACATCGTCCAGCCAGATGTATTCGCGGATCGCCCGACCCTGGTGGTCGTACTCGCCCAGCAACTGCCCTTCAATGTCGTACACGAAGATCACGGTCGACTGCAGACCAGTGATGCTGAACTTGCGGATGCGCCTGCCATCGTTGTCATAGCTGTAGGTGGTCGTGATGCCCGCCTTCGTCAACGTCGTCAGTTGGCCGGCCAGGTTGTAGCCGGCCACGTATCCGCCGCTCTCGCTGGTGGTGTTGCCGGCGGGGTCGTACGCCAGGCTGCGTGCCGGGTTGCTCACGTCCCGCAGCCGGTTGCTGGTCGACGCGGTGTTGTAGGTGCTCGGCGAGCCGTCGAGGCTCAGGCTCGCCCGATTGCTGTTCGGGTCGTAGGAGATCGCCCAGCTCGCCGACGCGGTGACCACGCTCGTCAACCGATCGTTCTCGTCATAGCCGAACTGCTGGTCCAGCGCCGGCTGCGGCGTGCCGTCGGGCAGCCAATGCGTGAAGCTTTCGATGCGGTCCTGCGCGTCATAGCGCACGTCACGCACCCACTTGCCGATCGGATGGCGAGTGATGCGGCCGGACAGGTCGAAGCTGCGCTCATGCGGCACGAGGCCGTTGCGGGTGTGCCACGCCCACCCCTCGATGTCCATGCCGAAGGGCGCCCATTTCAACGCGCTGATCACCGGCACCGGACTACCCGCGCCGTTTTCGGCAAGGCTCAGCGCGGTCACCTCGCCCATCGTGCGGCTGATCTTCAGCTTGCGCCCCGACGGGTAGGTGATGCTCGTGCGATCTCCGTGCTCGTAGCCATGGCGCACGGTGAGTTCGATCGCCGCGGCATTGGCGCCCGGCATCGGGTCCACGCGCTGCACCTGGACGGTGACACGCCCTCTGGGGTCGTAGCTGAAGCCGCTGCCGCCCGCGCCATGCGACGTGCTCGTCAGGCGGCCGATGCCGTAGGTATGGTCGGGGCCGGTCTCGTCGTAAGTCCAGGTCAGTACCGGATCGGCCTGGCCGTTCTTCGAAGCCGCCAGTTGCGCCAACCGGCCGCCAGCACCGTAGGCCAGGCTCGTCAGCACGCCTCGGCTGTCCAGCACGGTCTGCACCCGGCCGCCCAAACCGTAGGTGAACTCGGTGATCCCGGTGTCGGGGCTGATCCGCCGCATCACCTCGCCGAAGCCGTTGCGCTCGTAGACCGTCTGCAGCCCGCGCGGGTCGATCACCTTCGCGACACCCGGAATGCCGCCGTTGTATTCGAAGCGCGTCGTGCCGCGCCTCGCATCGGTGATCGACGTGATGCGGTAGAGCCGGTCGTAGCCGATCGCCGTGCTGTCGCCGCTCTCGCCGCGGAGGATCTTCGTGACGTGCCCCATCGCGTCGTATTCGTACCGCGTCGTCGGCGCCAGCGAGGTGGGTGGGGGTGGCAGGGCCTGCGCCGCGTTGATGCAGGCCAGCAGCGGCAAGCCGCCAAGAGTCACGGCCCATCGGCCGCTGCGCGCAATCGTCATGAAAGATCTCCCTGACCTTCTCGTGGACAGTGCGGCGCAGTCTAGAAATTGCTTCCTCCGGGTCAAACGGTACAGATGTCCTGACTCCGGCAGCCATCAGGCAAACAGATGCCCTCACGGCCGCGCAGGCGGAGCCTCCCGTTCGCGAACGCTGTCCTTGATCATCGTGGCTTGCGACCACACCACCTGCCAGCGGCCGTCGATGCGTTCGTACGCATCGATGTGCCAGCAGCGGAACGGCGCATTCGCATCGAACGCCAGCGTGGCCTGGTAGCGCAGCACCGCGCTGTCGGCATGCAGGCGCACGTCCATCGGGCCGGGCTCCCAGCGCAGGTAGCGCAGGTCGCCGCGCTCGATCTTGCCGAGGTACTCGTCGCGGGTGAACGCCCGTCCGCCCGGCGTGACGAGCTGGAACTGCGGCGCATGCAGTGGCCGGGCGAGCGCGATGTCGGCGTCGACCAGCGCGCGCAGCCGCGAGCGCTCGATCTCGCGGAGGGTCTCGGCCTCGCCGGCGTGCGTCGGCACAGGCGCCTCGGCGTGGGTCCGCGAATACGCATGGAACCCGTCGAAATCCGCCTTGCCGATCGGCACGCCCCGGCTGCGCAGGATCGCGTACGCCGTCGTCAGGTGGAAGAAGAAGTTCGGCAGCGCATAGAGCTGCAGGAACTCGGCGGCCGGCAGGCGCACCAGCGCCTCGCCGGCACGGCTCTCCAGCGTGCGTTGGTCAGCGTCTTCGAACAGCGCTGGCGGCAATTCGTGCAGCAGCGATGTCACGCGGTCGATCAGAGCGCGCAGCCCGTCGAAACCCGACCCCGGTTCCCCCGCCGACGGGATCGGCAGGCCGGCCAGCGGATGGCAGGCGCGCAACGCGAAGTTCGCCGCGATGACGACCTGGGTCTCGAACGGGTTCATGTCGTCGGCCAGCCGCGCGCCGAGCAAGCGATCCGCATCCGACCCGGTCGCGTGACCCTGCGCCAGATCGAGCCAGCCGCGCAGCCGCGCCAGGTAGCGCAGGAAGACCGGCACCGAGGCGGTCCAGAGCGAGGGTGGGTTCATCGCGCGAGCGTAGCAGTCGGGCTCTCGCTCGCTGCCCTTGCATCGCGCCGCCCTCCCCGGCATGCTGCCGGCCATGACCCCCGCCTCCCACCGCGCCCAGCTCGTGGGCATGCTCGCCGAAGCCGCCGAGATCGAGCATTGCCTGATGTGCACCTACCTCTATGCGGCGTTCTCGCTGAAGCAGAACGCCGACGAGGGCCTCGAACCCGACGAACTCGCCGCGGTGCAGCGCTGGCGCCGCGAGATCATCGCGATCGCCACCGACGAGATGCTGCACCTGTCGCTCGCCAACAATCTCGCGATCGCGATCGGCGCGCGCCCGCACTACCGGCGCTTCAACTTCCCGATCGCCGCCGGCCTGTTCCCGGCCGACGTCTCGGTCGAGCTGGCGCCCTTCGACGAGGCCACGCTCGACCACTTCGTCTACCTCGAACGCCCTGCCGACGTCGCCGAACGCGACGGCGACCGCTACGAGAAATCCAGCTACCGCCGCCATGCCGTCGCCGGCCGGCTGTCGATGCTGCCGGACGACTACAGCACCGTCGGGGAGCTGTACGAGACGATCGCGCAAAGCTGCGAACTGCTGGTGCAGCGCAGCGGCGAGGCCACGCTGTTCATCGGCCCGCGCGCCGCGCAGCTGTCGCCGCAGGATTTCCGGCTGCCGGGGCTGGCCACCATCGGCACGCTGGCCGAAGCGAAGCAGGCCATCGACTTCATCGTGCAGCAGGGCGAGGGCTCCAGGGCCGAGAAGGCCGGCTCGCACTACGCCCGCTTCTGCGCGATCCGCCGCGAGTGGCAGGGCCTGAAGGCGCGTCGCTCAGGCTTCGAGCCGGCCCGCCCGGCCGCGCGCAACCCGGTGATGCGCGACCCGGTGGTCGCCGGGCTGCGCATCCACGTCACCGCCGAACCGGCCGCCAGCCTGCTCGACGCCGCGAACGTCTGCTACGAGCTGATGCTGCGGCTGCTGACCGCGATGTCCGACGTGCCACCGCGCTCCGAAGAAGCGGCCGCGCGGCGCCGCGAGATGGCCGACCAGACGCTCGCGATGATGCACATGATGGGCGACATCGGCAGCGCGCTGGCGACGCTGCCAGCCAGCGACAAGCACCCCGGCATCAACGCCGGCATGACCTTCACCGCATCGCGCACCGTGCTGGCCTACCTGTCGGCCGAGACGGCGACGCTGGTGCTGGCCGAACGCTGCGGCTGCGTCGCCGACCGTCTGGCCACGCTGGCCGCCCAGCCGGGCGCGCTGCCGTCGCTCGCGCGGCATGCCCAGGCGCTGCGGCGCTTCTCGGACCACTGGTCGGCCGAGCATGCGAAGCGCTGGCCCGCGCTCGGGCACAAGGTGACGCCTTCTGCACCGCCACCTGTGGTGCCGCAGCCCACACCGGCCCCCGTGCCCGTGGTGGCCAGCCGGCCGAAGCCGCCTGACGAAGCACGGGGCCGCGACGTGCTGCTGCGCTTCGACACGCAGCGCTGCATCCATTCGCGCCACTGCGTGCTCGGCGAGCCGGCGGTGTTCCTCGCCAACACGCCGGGCGAGTGGCTGTACCCCGACCAGGCGACGCCGGAGCGCATCGCGATCGTCGCGCACAGCTGCCCGTCGGGCGCGATCACCTACGAGCGCCTGGACGGCGGCCCGAATGAGGCGCCGCCGCTCGTCAACGTCGCCCGGCTGCGCGAGAACGGGCCGCTGGCCTTCCATGCCGACCTGCAGCTGTCGGCCGCGCCGCCGAACGGCGGCTCGCGCCTGCGCGCCACGCTGTGCCGCTGCGGCCAGTCGGCCAACAAGCCGTATTGCGACGGCTCGCACAATGCCGCCGGCTTCAGGGCGACCGGCGAGCCGGCGACGCGCGAATCGCAACCGCTGGCGCTGCGCGGCGGCGCGCTGCGCGTCGACCCGCTGCGCAACGGCCCGCTCGAAGTCAGCGGCAACCTGGAGCTGTGCGCCGGCACCGGCCGCACCGTCGACCGGCTGACCAGCACCCGGCTGTGCCGCTGCGGCCAGTCGCAGAACAAGCCGTTCTGCGACAACTCGCATGCGGTGGTCGGCTTCGTCGCCGACGGCGTCTGACGCCCGCGCGATGACCTTCCGCAACAACTACGCCGGCTTCGAACCGAAGAGCCTGGCCGACGTGCTGCGCTGGCGCTGGGCGGCCCACCGCAACGGCGTGCCGCGGCCGCCGCGCGGGCCGATCCCGCAGGTCGCGCCCGATCTCGCGTTCCTGCAGGCCAACGCGCGCGCCGGCGCGGCGATGCAGCCCGCCGTCACCTGGATCGGCCACGCGACCGTGCTGGCCCAGCTCGGCGGCCTGACGCTGCTGACCGACCCGGTGTTCTCCGAGCGCGCCTCGCCGGTACCGTTCGCCGGCCCGAAGCGGCACCAGCCGCCGGGCGTCGCGCTGGCCGACCTGCCGCACATCGACCTGGTGCTCGCGTCGCACAACCACTACGACCACCTCGACGGCGCGTCGGTCGATGCGCTGCAGCGCCAGCC
>Ga0065165_1003125_pt1 | contig 12255 bp, 12 predicted proteins | sample AraplaMF_Cvi_mMF_FD_63813 | JGI IMG/M metagenome (GOLD analysis project Ga0065165, IMG submission 63813) | Arabidopsis root microbial communities from the University of North Carolina, USA - plate scrape MF_Cvi_mMF (version 2) (version 3) | ecosystem: Host-associated > Plants > Roots >... | reverse complement strand
GGCCCCAGGCCACCTGGAAGGCGGCGAGGCGCGATTTCAGCGCCGCGTTGAACGATGACGCGCCGCTCGGCGCGCTCGCGCCGTCGGCCCGCGCCACCAGCGTGGCCAGCGCCTCGACCACCGGCCCGCCGCTGCCTTCGCTCACGGCCGACTGGTAGCCCTCGGGCGCACGCCAGAAGGTCGCGAAATCGCCGCGCCACACCTTGGCCAGCGACAGCAGCGACACCGTCTGCGAGACGCCGCCGGCGCGCAGCGTCGCGGTCTGCGGCGTCAGCGCGGTCAGCAGCACGAAGACCGATTGCCCGGCGTCGTCGCGCAGCAGCAGGATGCCGGGGCGGCTGAGCTGGCGGATCAGCGCCAGCGTCGCGACGGTGCGGAAGCACAGCAGGTTCTCGCGCTGCGCGCTGGCGCAGGGGTCGGGCAGGTCGGCGGCCAGCTTCCAGGCCGGGGCCAGTTCGCGCCAAGCCTCCTTCTCCGTGCGCCAGGCGGTCTTCAGGCCGTCGCGCAGGTCGAGCGACACCGCGCTCGCCGGCGGCGCGGCGGGCGTGGCGGCCGATGCGGCCGCGACCGCGGGCCGTGCCTTGTCGGGCGAACTGGCGGCCGAGGCCGGGAACTGCGAGGCCTGCGCATCGGGGGTGCCATTGGACGGCCGCCCGAGCCGGCCGTCGACCGCCCAGGCCACCATGCCCAGCAGCGCCGCTGCACCGGCGGCGCCGAGCCCCCAGCGCGCCGCATGCGCGAAGCGCGAGCCGGCCGGCAGCGTCGCGTCGTCGTCGTGCGCCGAGCCGAACACCTCGGCCGCCGCCTTGTCGACGATGGCCTCGTCGACGCGCGGCTGGCCCTGCCCGTAGGCACCCAGCAGCGCGCGGTCGCACAGCAGGTTGATGCGCCGCGGCACGCCGCGCGACAGTTGGAAGATGCGGTGGCGCGCCGGCCGGTCGAACGGCAGCGCGGTGCGCATGCCGGCGACCGCCATGCGGTGGCGGATGTATTGCGAGGTTTCCTTCTCGCTCAGCGCCTTCAGGTGGTAGCGCGCGATCACGCGTTGCGCCAACTGCTCCAGCTGCGGCCGCGCCAGCATGTCGCGCAGCTCCGGCTGGCCGATCAGGATGATCTGCAGCAGCTTGCGTTCGGTGGTCTCGAGGTTGGTCAGCAGGCGCAGCTGCTCCAGCACGTCGGGCGACAGGTTCTGCGCCTCGTCGATGATCAGCACGTTGTTCAGGCCGATCGCGTGCGTACGCAGCAGGAAGTCGTTCAGCGGGTCGAGGTAGTCCTTCACCGTCGGCGCGCCCGGGCCCTGGTGCTGGTACGGGATGCGGAATTCTTCGCAGACCGTCTTCAGCAGCTCGAACACCGTCAGCTTCGGGTTGAAGATGTAGGCGACGTTGCAGCGCTTCGGGATCTGCTCGAGGAAGCAGCGACAGACGGTGGTCTTGCCGGCGCCGATCTCGCCGGTCAGCAGCACGAAGCCGCCGCCGCCGCGCACGCCGTACAGCAGGTGGGCGAGCGCCTCGCGGTGCCGCTCGCTCATGAACAGGTAGCGCGGATCCGGGGCGATCGAGAAGGGCTCCTGCTTGAGCCCGAAGAATGGCGCGTACATGGGGGCGGGGTGACTGTGCGAGCGGCCGGTGCGGCCTCGCGCAGTCTATCGCCGCCCGGCGCCTTCACGGCTCCGGAGATGCACGCGATCGATCAGTGGGGAAGAGGACCGCTCAGACGAACGAATGGGCGAAGCCGACGAGGGCCATCGCGCCGGTCGCGAGCACCACCAGCACCCAGTTCGGCAGGAAGCCGTGGGGAACGGGGCGGGCGCGGTGACGTTGTTTGTCAATCATGTGAACTCCATGTTTCCGGATCGCCCCGAAACGGCCGGGGACGACCGCCTGGCGCGGTTTTTCCGGCCAGGCGAGTTCAACAAAGCGATCTTCGTGCCAAGGCCCTGGCCTGCATTCAGCGGCAGTTCACCGGCAGGAAATTGGGCGGCACGTCGGTCTTGTTCAGGCCCTTGGCCGTCATCTTGGCCGGCACCGGCGAGTTGCCGCAGACCCACGAGACCGGCACGACCTGCGCGTCTTCGACCACCGCCGGGCGCAGCGTCAGCGTCTTGCCGCGGATCGCGCCGTTGGCCTGGTTGCCGAAGGTAATCTGGATCGCGCCCGATTCGACGGCCACCGCGCTGACCAGCGTGCTGACGATCTTGTCGCTGGCCGGCAACCCGGCGGCAGCGTTGTCCACCGGCAGGGTCTTGGTGGTGGCCCAGGCGGCGGCGACCGGCGCCTTCGCGATGTCGGCCAGCTTGACCGCCTCGACCAGCTGCCCGCGCACCAGCCGGCCCTGCATGCTGGGCACAGCCAGCGTGGCCAGCACGGCAATGACGGCGACGACCACCATCAGTTCGATCAACGTGAATCCGCGCGAAGGGCGGTGGGAGCGTGCGTGCATGCGGGCCTCGTAGCGATGGCGCATTCTGCCGTGGCGTGGCGGTTGCACCGGTTTCGATCGGTGACCTGCGCCGGCTTGCCCTGCGGCGGCGGCCGGGTTAGAAACAACCCATCCGGCACCCCTGTGCCGGCACCGCGGAGACCGCATGGCCCGATTCGACCCCGATCGCCTCGACCAGCAATACAACAACCGGGCGCGCATTCCGGAGCACCCGGATATCTTCGAGCGCTGGGCGCGGGCGTCGGCGCTGTCGCGCGACAGCATGTCGCGCCGGCTCGACGTGCCCTATGGCGACGGCCCGAACGAGACGCTGGACATCTTCCCGTCGCCGCGCGCCGGCGCCCCGGTGCTGGTGTTCATCCACGGCGGCTGGTGGCGCTCGCTCGACAAGTCCGAGCATTCCTTCGTCGCGCCGACCTTCGTGCATGCCGGCGCGATGGTGGTGGTGCCGAACTACGCGCTGTGCCCGGGCACGCCCGACGCGCCGGTCGGCATCGACACGATCGCGCTGCAGATGGCGCAGGCACTGGCCTGGGTGTGGCGCCACGCGGCGCTGTACGGCGGCGACCCGCTGCGCATCATCGTGGCCGGGCATTCGGCCGGCGGCCACCTGGCCGCGATGCTGCTGAACTGCGAATGGCGCCAGCTGGGCGCCGACCTGCCACCGAATCTGGTGCGCGGTGCGCTGGCGATCAGCGGCGTGTTCGACCTGGAGCCGGTGCGCCGCACGCCCTTCCTGGCGGCCGACCTGCGGCTCACGCCGGCGCTGGCCGCGAAGCTGAGCCCGGTGGCGATGCCGGCGCCGAACGGTGTGCTGTGCGCCGCGGTCGGCGCCGACGAGAGCGAGGAATTCCTGCTGCAGAACGACGCCATCCGCACCGCCTGGGGCGAGCGCGCGGTGCCGGTCTGCGAGCGCATTGCCGGCACCCATCACCTGACCGTGCTGCACGACCTGGCGTCGCCCGACGGCCGGCTCAACCAGCTGACCCGCCAGCTGCTCGGGCTGGGCTGACAGGCTCGTTTACCCGCAGAAAACATAGCCGCCTGCTATGCACTGCATTGAAGCTTTGTATTTGCCGGCGACCGGCGGTCGCGCTAGGGTTCGCGGGTCCTCCTGACCGCAGGGGGAACGCAAGGGACGCTTGCATCCACTTCACATCCACCAGCAGGAGAGCGCCATGGGATTGAAAGGATCGAAGACCGAGCAGAACCTGAAGGACGCGTTTGCCGGCGAGTCGCAGGCGAATCGCCGCTACCTCTACTTCGCGAACAAGGCCGACATCGAAGGGCAGAACGACGTGGCGGCGCTGTTCCGCTCCACCGCCGAGGGAGAGACCGGCCATGCGCACGGCCACCTCGAATTCCTGGAGGCGGTGGGCGACCCGGCCACCGGGCTGCCGATCGGCTCGAGCCGGCAGAACCTGCTGGCCGCGGTGGCCGGCGAGACGCACGAGTACACCGACATGTACCCGGGCATGGCGCGACAGGCGCGCACCGAAGGCTTCGACGAGATCGCCGACTGGTTCGAGACGCTGGCCAAGGCCGAGCGATCCCACGCGAACCGCTACCAGAAGGCCCTGGACGCCCTCGTCGATTGACGGCATGACCCGCGAAGGGAACCTCGAAGCGCCGACACGCCATCCTGTCGACTGGAAGAACCCCTCGTTCTACGACGAGGGGGCCTGCCTCCACGAGATGGAGCGCGTCTTCGACATCTGCCATGGCTGCCGGCGCTGCGTGAGCCTGTGCCAGTCGTTCCCGACGCTGTTCGACCTGGTCGACAACAGCTCGACCGGCGAGGTCGACGGCGTCGCGAAGGCCGACTACGCGAAGGTGGTCGACCAGTGCTACCTGTGCGACCTCTGCTACATGACGAAGTGCCCGTACGTGCCGCCGCACCCGTGGAACCTCGACTTCCCGCACACGATGCTGCGCGCCAAGGCCATCAAGTTCAAGCGCGGCGGGGTCGGGGCCGGCGAACGCTTCCTCGCGTCGACCGACGTGCACGGCCAGTTCGCCGGCATCCCGGTGGTGGTGCAGGTGGCGAATGCGCTGAACCGCACGAAGCCGATGCGCCGGTTGCTCGACACCGCGCTGCAGGTGCACCCCGAGGCCTGGCTGCCGGACCTGGCCGCGAGCCGCTTCCGCTGGAGCGCGAAGAAGCACGGCGCGGCGACCCAGGTCACGAATGGCGAGCGCACGCCGGGCAAGGTGGCGATCTTCTCGACCTGCTACGTCAACTACAACGAACCCGGCATCGGCCACGACCTGCTGAAGGTGCTGGCCCACAACGACATCCCGTACGAGATCGTCGACAAGGAATCGTGCTGCGGCATGCCGAAGCTGGAGCTCGGCGACCTGGATGCGGTGGCGCGGCACAAGGAAGCCAACGTGCCGGTGCTGGCGCGCTACGCGAAGGACGGCTTCGCGATCCTCAGCGCGATCCCGAGCTGCACGCTGATGTTCAAGCAGGAACTGCCGCTGCTGTTCCCTGGCGACGCGGACGTGATACGGGTGCAGCAGGCGATGTTCGACCCGTTCGAATACCTCGTGGCCCGCCACAAGGACGGCCTGCTGAAGACCGACTTCAAGCAGCCGCTCGGCAAGGTCAGCTACCACGTGCCCTGCCACGGCCGGGTGCAGAAGATCGGCCGCAAGACCGAGGAGCTGCTGAAGCTGATCGGCCAGGCAGTGACGGTGCAGTTGAACACGGTGGAGCGCTGCTCCGGGCATGCCGGCACCTATGGCGTGAAGACGCCGACCCACCCGGTCGCGATGAAGATCGGCAGGCCGGTCTTCAAGGCGATGGCGGCCAACGGGCCGGACTACATCAGCTCCGACTGCGCGCTGGCGGGGCACCACATCGCGCAAGGCATCGCGCAGCAGGGCGCGCCGGCGGCGACGCTGGCGCATCCGCTGAGCCTGGTGCGGATCGCGTACGGCTTGTGACGGGAATGCATCGGGAGCCGAGATGCCGATCGCGACGATCACCCCCGACAGCCTGCTGACGCTGGAGGCCTACGCGAAGATCCGCCAGGCGCAGCGGCCGGCGTTCATCGCGCACCGCCGGCTGCGCTCGGTGGCGCTGGGCGAGCACGTCACCGTGCAGTTCGAGGACGAGCAGACGATCCGGCGCCAGATCCAGGAGATGCTGCACATCGAGAAGATCTTCGACGAGGACGGCATCCGCGGCGAGATCGAGGCCTACGCGCCGCTGCTGCCCGACGGCGGCAACTGGAAGGCGACGATGCTGATCGAGTACCCCGACGTGCACGAGCGCCGCCGCGAGCTGGCGCGGCTGATCGGCGTCGAGGACCGCATGTTCGTCGAGGTCGAAGGCCATGCGCGCGTCTATGCGATCGCCGACGAAGACCTCGACCGCGAGACCGCGGAGAAGACCTCGGCGGTGCATTTCCTGCGGTTCGAGCTGCCGCCCGCGGCGCGCGAAGCACTGCGGGCTGGCGCGGCCTGCAAGCTCGGTTGCGACCACACGCACTACCCGGCGCATGTGGCGATCGGCGCGGAGACGCTGGCGTCGCTGGCGGGGGACCTGCGGTAGGGCGAAGAGGTCACTGCCGGGCCGGCAGTTCGTGGATCCAGCCGCTGTGTCGTTCGCGCAGTTGCAGCGCTTCGTCGACCGTCAGGATGTCGAATCTGCGGCCTAGCCCGACCAGGTGCAGCATGTGCGGCCCGGTCCTCTCGGTGGAGGGCTGCTGCAGCAAGGCCAGCATGGCGTGCCGGCGCGCGGCGCGCGCAGCCGCCCAGACGGGCTTCGACACCCGAAGCAGGCCCTGGCAGTCCCGCATGTCGGGCGCGGCTGTCCGACCCACCAGGTGCTCGGCCACCACGTGGCCGATGTCCGACACGGGCTCGAGCTGGCAGTGCCACAGGGCTGCATTGACGAAGACGCTGCAGGCAGGGGCCATCATCTCGACCGGTGCGATGGCGAAGCGGTCCCGGTTGGTGCCCAGCGCGGCGGACAACCTGGTGGGTAGTTCGCGGGGCAGGTCGTCGCCATGCACATCGAGGAGCGTGAGGGTGCCGAGGACGCCGTTCCGCCTGACCGCACGGATCAGGGCCTGAGGGTCCATCGCCTCGAGCACATGACGGGACACGGTCAGCGACATCAGTCGCGGCAACGCGGCAATCGCTTGCGAGAGCGCCCTGGCGGCGTTGCGGATCGAGGCATCGCCATCGCGGGCGATGTCCACCTTCAGCGATGCCAGCGGCAAGGAGGGGCCGGCTGCCGACATCGTCTGGAACAGTCGCGAGAGATCGCAACCCGCGGCGAGCCTGAGCCGCAGGTCCTGCAAGGCCGGCATTCGCATCAGCGGGACCGCGAGCAGGTCGAAGTGATCGGCGGTCCAGGATTCATCGATGCACAGATCCAGGCATTCCAGGTTATGCACGCTGGACAGGGTTTCTGCCAGCACGGGAGCGATGGTGTCCGGATCGTCGTCGGTCCAGTGGCGCCACGATGAGAGGTGGTGGTGGGATCGCAATCCGCGTGCGATGCACAGGCCGACGCCGGGATCCATGTCTTCCGGCGTGATGCGGAAGCTGCGCAGGTGGTTCGTGCTCGACAGCGCTGCTTCCAGCCCGGCGATGTGCTCGCCGTCGGCGCTGAAATTCTCGAGCGTCATGTCGACGATCTGCGGGCAGGCGTGGAGCAGGTGAGCGATCAACTCGGGGCTGGGGCTGCAGATGTCGTCGGTCAGCGCGGTCCTGCCGAACAGCGTGGCGATGTGCGAAAAATTGGCCACCCAGTCCACGCCGTTGCAGGTCTGAAGCAGCGCAGTGCAGTCGGGGCCATCCCATGCCGACTTGAAGGTGGCGGATGGCGACTGGCTGGCCAGGCGCCAGATGGCTCGATGGGTGTCGAGGTTCCCTTTGAACTTGCCTGCATGCATCAGTTCTGCTGCGAGCACCACGTCTGTGCAGGAACGCTTCGATTCGTTGGATGCAGGTGAAGATCGCACGCGTTTCATGGTGGGCCGGCGACGAAGCGAAGTGGAAAGCCGGTGAGTGGCGATTCACCGCCTCCGGTTTCCAGACATGTGTCTGTGTCAGGGGGGCGATCGCCCGATGCCGAACAACTCGGCCACCGCCTCGCGGTACTGCGGCTGGCCCAGGTCGTTGGTGTTGTGGTGCGAGGCCCCTTCGATCAGCATGAATCGCTTCGGCTCGCGGGCTCGTTCGAACAGCGCGCGGCCGAGTGCCGGCTGGATCAGCGTGTCGTCGCTGCCGTGCACCACCAGCAGCGGCGAGCCGATGTCGGCGACGCGCGACGCGGCATCGAAGCGCTGCGTGATCAGCGGCCCGACCGGCAGCCAGCCCCAGCGGAAGGTCGATACCACGTCGGGGATCGACGTGAAGCTGCCTTCGACGATCAGGCCGGCCTCGTCGGGCACCTCGGCGGCCAGCTGCACCGCGATTGCGCCACCCAGCGAGTGGCCGAAGATGAAGCGGCGGGCCTGCGGCCGCTTGTGCGCGAGCCAGTCCCAGGCGGCATGGGCGTCTTCATCGGCCAGCGCCTGCGACGGCAGCCCGGCGCTGCTGCGTCCGAAGCCGCGGTAGTCGATCGCGAGCACCGAGAACCCCAGTTCGTGCATGCGCCGCATCCGCGTCGCGCTGGCGCGCACGTCGAAGCGGGCGCCGTGCAGGTAGAGCAGCACCGGTGCCTTGGGGTCGTCTTGCGCCAGCCACAGGCCGTGCAGGCGGACCGCCTGGTCGCGCGATTCGGCGACGTTCGATCGGTAGTCGATCCAGGCGTCGTCCATGCCCTCGGCGGCCGCGGCCCCGCCATACCAGACGCGGTCTCCGGGCTGGAAGATCCACGCGCGCTGGCGCTCGTCGAGCGACGCGCAGCCGATCTGCAGGCCGAGCAGCAAGGCCAGGCCGGCCGTGAGGACGGACTGGCGGTGCCAGCGGCGGAGGGACAACGGGCGCATCGGCGACGATGTTGCCACGCCGCCGACAGGCGACGGCCGCACTCGGGCTTCCAGGCCCCGTCAGGCGCTACTTGATGCTGAAGCTGTCGCCGTAGACCTTCCAGTTCAGCGGCGTGTTGAGGTCGAAGTTGCCGGCCTTCAGCCAGACGCGCTGCGCGGTGTCGACGCGCGTCGTGTCGCTGTGCGCTTCCTCGGTCTTCATCGCGGCCACGCGGGCATCGAGGAAGGCGTTCAGGTAGGTCGTCTCGTCGCCGCCTTGCGCCGGCGTCCTGGCCTTCGCCATCGCCGCCTTGCGGATGCCGCCGAAGCTGATGCCGTCGTTGCCCGGGCCGTGCATCACGATCGCGTCGTAGTAGGCGAACTGGCCGAGCGCGCGCAGCCCGTCGGTCTTCGCCTGGCTGACGGCCGGGTTGAAGTAGGTGTCGTCGCGCACGCTGTCCTGCGACTGCTGGAAGACCAGGTCGGCGGCAGCGGTCTTCCAGTCGCCGGTGAAGGTCGGGTCCAGGCCGGCGTGCGAATCGCTGCCGTTGACCTTCTTCAGCGCCGGGATGTACCTGGCCAGCACGTTGTTCGGCGACCGCTGGGTGTAATCCTGGACGACCTCCAGCATGTCGCTGGTGCCGGAGCAGAAGCCGATGATGCCGCCGGTGTAGCCGCGGCCGTCACCGATGTCCTGGATGTAGGCGTACTGCGCCTTCCAGTTCAGCGACGAGTTCTCGGCGCTGGAGACGATCTGCATCGCGATGTCCTTCTTGCGGGCATCGGTCAGGTCGGCGGACGACGGCGCGGGGGCTGGTGCGGGGGCTGGAGCCGGAGAGGGAGCAGGGGCAGGTGCTGGTGCCGGTGCCGGTGCCGGTGCCGGTGCGGGGGCCGGTGCGGGGGCCGGTGAAGGCGACGGAGCCGGAGCGGGTGCCGGCGCAGGCCCGCCCGACACCGGGTTCGACGGTTCGTCGTCCGATCCGCCGCCGCAGGCGGAGAGGGCGATGCTCAACGACAGCAGGGCAAGGTGGGTTCGACGGTTCATGGCGCGATGGAACTCTCTGGAATCGTTTCCATTCTGAAGGCCGCCTGCCCGCATCGCGCGGCCGGATTGTGACCAGCTGCAACCTCGGGGGGGCTCAGGTTTTCGTCAGCCTGTGCTGCAGGCGCTGCACTGTCGCATCCGTGGCGAGGCCGTACTGCTGCAGGATGGTGGCCCGTCGATCGACCGAGACTTTCAGCCGCTGTGCGGCGATCGCCTCGCCGGAGGTCTTCGCTGCCAGATCGCGATATGCCTTGCAGACGCACACCAGCGCCAATGCACGCCAGCGATCGCGAGGCGTGTTGCGGCCCATCCAGAATGCGTGGACGAGTTGGGTGATGTCGTGGGGAGCCGCGGCGCCGGTCGTGGAAAGCTGCGTCATGACGGCGCTGCAGAGCGCGTCGAAGAGTCCGTAGGGGAAGCGGACCAGCTTGTCGAGGTTCTCGGTCAGCTGCGGATGGATCAGCTTCAGGTTGTTGTCGACATCCTTGCGGACCTTGCCGACGAAATCCGGTGAGAAGTTCAGCGCATGCAGCGATTGGCTCTTCTTCACCGTGCGACGCATGTCATACGGGGCAATACCCCATCGCACTTCCTCCGGGTAACTCAGCTGACAGAGCGAATCGGCCAGAGGAATCCACATCTCGAGGGCCTTGGCAAGTTCTCCCCACAGATTCAGTCGACTGGCGTCGTGCAGTTGTTCGAAGACTTTCAGGTGCAGGTGCTCCAGACGATGCAGCGGCGTGGTGTGCAGGTGCTGGAGCAGGCATGTCATCGCTTCGGGCGCACTGTGCAGCGTGATGCTCCGCAGCGTTGCCGGCAATGAAGGCAGGATCGGGGCGAAGGAGTCTTCGTCGACGAAAGCCCCGAGGCGCAGGTGCTCGAGATGGGGCATCTGGCTCAGGCTGACGGCCAGTGCCTGGGCCGTGTCGGGAAAGGTCTCGATCTCGATGTCGAGGGACAGCGATTTGAGTCCGGTGAAGGCCTGCAGTGCGCGCCAGGCCGCCAACGTATTTTCTTCCCCGCCCGCTTCATCCGGGCTCCATTCCCACGTCATTTTGAGTTCAAGCACGGAAGATGGATGGTCGATCTTCGTTGCCAGGCTGGCGAAGTCGACACCTTTGTGCTTGCCGCGACAGTCCTTGAACGACCAGGCCAGCTGGCCTGGCTGCGGGATGGTGAAGGCTCGCAGGGGATCGATGCGGGCTTCCGTGGCAAGACGAGGGCTGTCTGGAAGGGACGGCGAACGTGTGCGTTTGGCGGGCGTCATGCACCTGAGTGGCTGGCAACCGGCCAGGGTTCCACGCTTCAGCCGTGCTGGTCGCGGGCCCGCCAGCCTTCCACGCTGTACACCGCCAGCGCCAGCCAGATCAGCCCGAAGCCCGCCAGCCGCGCGCCGCCGAACGGCTCGCCGAACAGCCACACGCCGAGTCCGAATTGGATCGTCGGGCCGATGTACTGCATCAGCCCGAGCGTCGTCATCGAGATGCGGCGCGCGCCGGCGGCGAACAGCAGCAGCGGCACCGCGGTGATCGGCCCGGCCGCCAGCAGCCACAGGTTGGTCGCCGTGTCGGGCAGCGGGAACTGGCCGGTGCCCTGCGCCTGCCAGAACAGCAGCGCAGCGACGGCCAGCGGCGCCAGCAGCATCGCCTCCAGTGCGAGGCCTTCCAGCGGCCCGAGCACCGCCACCTTGCGCAGCAGCCCGTAGCTGCCGAAGCTCGCGGCCAGCACCAGCGCGATCCACGGCAACTGGCCGGCCTGCACCGTCAGCCAGACCACGCCAGCCGTCGCCAGCGCGAGCGCGGCCCACTGGCCGCGCCGCGGGCGTTCGTGCAACACGGTGTAGCCGAGCAGCACGTTGACGAGCGGCGTGATGAAGTAGCCGAGGCTCGCGTCGAGCACATGGCCGTGGTTGACCGACCAGATGTAGGTCAGCCAGTTCACCGCCAGCAGCAGCGCGCTGGCGGCGAACGCGCCGAGCACGCGCGGCTGGCGCAGCAGCGGCCTCAGCCACCCCCACTGGCGGCGCACGCCGAGCACGATCAGCACGAAGGCGAGCGACCAGACGATGCGGTGTGCCAGCACCTCGCCGGCCGGCAGCATGGCCAGCCGGCGGAAGAACAGCGGGAACACGCCCCACAGCGTGAAGGCGAGGGCGGCGTAGAAGGGTCCGTAATTCATCGGGTGGATTGTCGCGGCTGGGCGTGACGGGCATCATCGCGCTCCATGGCCCACGTCGTGTTCACGCAGCAGCTGCGCCGCTTCATCGAGACGCCCGAACTCGACGTCGACGCCGCCAGCCTGCGCGGCGCGCTCGACGCGGTGTTCGCCGCGCACCCGCGGTTGCGCGGCTACGTGCTCGACGAGCAGGGCCACCTGCGGCCGAACGTGGTGGCCTTCGTCGACGGCGTGCGCAGCGACGACCGCGTGGCGCTGGCCGACGCATTGCGGCCGGACAGCCGGATCCACGTGATGCAGGCGCTGTCCGGCGGTTGATCTCGAGGAGTTGCAGATGTCAGACCGTGCCTGGGCCGCCACCCGCAAGGGCCTGTTCGAACTGACGCGCGGCCGCGGCGGCGCGTGGGACATCGCCCGCACCAGCTTCCTCGGCGAGCCGGTGTCGATGCTGCTGCCGCCCGGTGCCGACGGCCGCCTGCTGGCAGCGCTGAACCTCGGCCACTTCGGCGTCAAGCTGCATGCGTCCGATGACCAGGGCGCCACGTGGCACGAGGTGGCTGCGCCGGCTTTTCCGGCGCAGCCGGAAGGCGCGACCGGCGTGCCGTGGAAGGTGGTGCAGGTGTGGTCGCTGGAACGCGACCACGGCACGCTGTGGCTCGGCAC
>Ga0065165_1003123_pt1 | contig 12280 bp, 14 predicted proteins | sample AraplaMF_Cvi_mMF_FD_63813 | JGI IMG/M metagenome (GOLD analysis project Ga0065165, IMG submission 63813) | Arabidopsis root microbial communities from the University of North Carolina, USA - plate scrape MF_Cvi_mMF (version 2) (version 3) | ecosystem: Host-associated > Plants > Roots >... | reverse complement strand
GGGCTTTTTTGGTCTCTACCGGCAGTCCAACGCCGGCGCGGGCTACTGAAAAGGCTTGTCCTTCATTGCCAGGTGTGCGGGCGGGAAATTCCCAACCAATCCACGGCAGCACAGTCTGATCTGAGTCTTTGGCTCGTCGCGCCTCCATCGCGCGATCTGGCCGGGGTGCTCATATCCGACGCAATTTTTTGAACGGAACCCCGTCGCTGGGCCGTTTGGGAGAGTGCTATGACCGAACGTATTCAGGAATTCCTGCGCAACCGCCGCAGCGAGGGCCGGGACACCGAGCCTTGCCTCGTCGTCGACCTCGAGGTCGTGCGCGACAATTACCAGACCTTTGCCAAGGCGCTGCCCGACAGCCGCGTGTTCTATGCCGTCAAGGCGAACCCGGCGCCGGAAGTGCTGTCGCTGCTCGCGTCCATGGGCTCCTGCTTCGACACCGCGACGGTCGCTGAGATCGAGATGGCGCTGGCTGCGGGTGCGACGCCCGACCGCATCTCCTTCGGCAACACGATCAAGAAGGAGCGCGACATCGCGCGCGCCTTCGCGCTCGGCATTCGCCTGTTCGCGGTGGACTGCGTTCCCGAGGTTGAGAAGGTCGCCCGTGCCGCCCCCGGCGCGAAGGTGTTCTGCCGCATCCTCTATGACTGCGCCGGCGCCGAGTGGCCGCTGTCGCGCAAGTTCGGCTGCGACCCGGAAATGGCCGTCGACGTGCTCGACGCCGCCAAGCGCCTGGGCCTTGAGCCGTGCGGCATCTCCTTCCATGTCGGCTCGCAGCAGCGCAAGGTGAAGGCGTGGGACCGTGCGCTGGCGATGGCGTCGCAGGTGTTCCGCGACTGTGCCGAGCGCGGCATCAACCTCTCCATGGTCAACATGGGCGGCGGCTTCCCGACCAAGTACCTGAAGGACGTGCCGCCGGTCGTCACCTACGGCCGTTCGATCTTCCGCGCGCTGCGCAAGCACTTCGGCAACCAGATTCCGGAGACCATCATCGAGCCGGGCCGCGGCATGGTGGGCAACGCCGGCATCATCGAGTCCGAAGTCGTGCTCATCTCGAAGAAGAGCGACGAGGACGAGGTGCGCTGGGTCTATCTCGACATCGGCAAGTTCGGCGGTCTCGCCGAGACCATGGACGAGTCGATCCGTTACGCCATCCGCACCCCGCATGACGGCGCGGACATGACCCCGTGCGTGCTCGCAGGCCCGACCTGCGACAGCGCGGACGTGCTGTACGAGAAGAGCCCGTATCCGCTTCCTGTCACGCTGGAGATCGGCGACAAGCTGCTGATCGAAGGCACCGGGGCCTATACGTCGACCTACTCGGCGGTGGCGTTCAACGGCATCCCGCCTTTGAAGACCTACCACATCTGATCTGCCTCTCGGTCTGAGGCCTGACGAACCCGGGAGCCGGTCCGCCGGCTCCCTTCCCGACATTATCATCCTGACGACGTCTTGAGCCGGCGCGCTTCCCGCACGCTGGTTCAAGCGGGGACTGACGCGCCATGACCACTTTTCGGAAGCCACAAGTCGCCCTCACCTCGAAAGCCGCTCCGTTCGCGATCCGTGCGGAACGTGCTGTCGACGTCGCCGCCCGTGAAGCGTTGCTGGATGCCTGTTTTGGCGGAGACCGCCATGACCGCACCTGTCAGCGCCTGCGCGACGGACGCGCACCTGCCGCAGGGCTTGCCCTGTCGGCCGTGCGCGAGGGGACGCTCGTGGGAACCGTGCGGCTGTGGCACGTCAGCGCCGGAGGCAGGCCCGCTCTGGTCCTCGGACCGCTGGCGGTGGACCCTGCCTGCCGCGAGCTCGGGATCGGCGCCGCCCTGATGCAACAAGCGCTGGCCGCCGCCCGGGCGCGCGGGCATGACGCCGTGATCCTGCTCGGCGATGCGCCCTACTACGCCCGTTTCGGCTTCACGGGCGAGAAGACCGGCGCGCTGTCGCTGCCCGGCCCGTTCGAGCGCGACCGCCTGCTGGCGGTCGAATTCACCGGCGGCGCGCTCGATGGCGCCGAGGGGATGATCGTCCCGACCGGCGCGGCTCTTTCCAAGCGGAGGGTAGTTCGTCCCCTCCAAGCGCACGCAGCCTGAGGAATTGCCATGATGGCGACGACCGGCGCCGCGTTCAGCGGCAACGCCCGGTCGCGCCTGCGTCAAGCTTCCATTCCTTTGGGGTTGCACGAGCCCCGGAAACGCCCTTTAACCCCACGAAATTGCCCTTTCCAGTCGAGGCCGAACCCATGTCCCGTCGCCTGATCTCCACCGGCTCTCCCCTCGAGAAGTCCGTCGGCTATAGCCGCGCCGTGGTCGACGGCGACTTCTGCTTCGTCGCGGGAACCACCGGCTATGACTACACGACGATGACGATGCCTTCGGATGTCACGAGCCAGTCACGCAACTGCTTCAAGACCATCGAAGCCGCCCTGAAGGAGGGCGGATTCGAGATGGCCGATATCGTCCGTGCGACCTACTACGTCACCGACGCCAACCACATCGATGCCCACTTCGCCGTCTGCGGCGAGGTTCTCGGCGACATCAGGCCGGCCGCGACCTTGCTGGTCGTCAGCGCCCTCGCCAAGCCCGAGATGAAGGTCGAGATCGAAGTCACCGCCAAGCGCCGCAGCATCTGACAAGCGCCGCAGCGCCTGATCCCCTCCCGCCAGCACGTTCCGGAGAAACCATCCATGAGCCCTCCCTCGCAGATCTACGCGAAGATCACCGGTCCCATCGTCATGGTCGGCTTCGGCTCCATCGGCAAAGGCACCTTGCCGCTGATCGAGCGGCATCTCGACTACGACAAGTCGCGCGTCACCGTGATCGACCCCAAGGACGAGGGCCGCAAGGCGCATTGCGAGAAGCAGAATGTGCGCTTCATCCAGAAGGCCGTGACCAAGGACAATTATCGCGACTTGCTGACCCCGCTGCTCACCGAAGGCGGGGGCCAGGGCTTTTGCGTCAACCTCTCGGTCGACACCGGCTCGACCGACATCATGGAGCTCTGCAACGAGCTCGGGGCGCTCTATATCGACACCGTCAACGAGCCCTGGCTCGGCTTCTATTTCGATTCCTCGAAGGGCCCGGAAGCGCGCTCCAACTACGCGCTGCGCGAGGTGACGCTGGCCGCCAAGAAGGCGCGGCCCAAGGGCTCGACGACGGCCGTGTCCTGCTGCGGCGCCAATCCCGGCATGGTCTCGTTCTTCGTCAAGCAGGCGCTGCTCAACGTGGCCGCCGACCTGAAGCTCAATGCTCCCAAGCCGAAGACCAAGGCCGAATGGGCCGATTTGATGCGGCAGGCCGGCATCAAGGGCATCCACATCGCCGAACGCGACACCCAGCGCTCGAAGACGCCGAAGGAGCCTGACGTCTTCGTCAACACCTGGTCGGTGGAAGGTTTCCTGTCGGAAGGCGTGCAGCCGTCCGAGCTCGGCTGGGGCACCCATGAGAAGTGGATGCCCGAGAATGCGCGCACCCACGAGGCCGGCTGCGGCGCGGCCATCTATCTGATGCAGCCCGGCGCCAACACGCGCGTGCGCACCTGGTGCCCGACCCGCGGCGCGCAATATGGCTTCCTCGTCACCCACAACGAGTCGATCTCGATCGCCGATTACTTCACGGTGCGCGACGCCTCGGGCACGGCGGTCTACCGGCCGACCTGCCACTACGCCTATCATCCGGCCGACGATGCCGTGCTGTCGCTGCACGAGATGTTCGGCCGCGCCGCCAAGATGCAGGAGAAGCACCACATCCTCGACGAGAACGAGATCGTCGACGGCATCGACGAGCTCGGCGTGCTGCTGTTCGGCCACGACAACAACGCCTACTGGTACGGCTCCCAGCTCTCGATCGAAGAGACCCGCAGGCTCGCGCCCTATCAGAACGCCACCGGCCTGCAAGTCACCTCCGCCGTGCTCGGCGGCATGGTGTGGGCGCTGGAAAACCCGAACGAAGGCATCGTCGAAGCCGACGAGATGGATTTCGATCGCCTGCTGGAAATCCAGCTGCCGTATCTGGGCCCGGTGAAGGGTTTCTATACCGACTGGACGCCGCTGACGGATCGTCCCGGACTGTTCCCGGAAGATATCGACACCAGCGATCCCTGGCAGTTCCGGAATATTCTGGTGCGGTGAAGGGTGGCTCTCACCGCCCGTCATTCCGGGGCGCAACGGATCTCACCCAAACACACAGCTGTCATGCCCCGGCTTGACCGGGGCATCCAGTAAGCTGCGGCTTCTCGGCTCAACCACTGCGGCCTCTGGAATACTGGATCGCCCGCCTTCGCGGGCAATGACACCGCGTATGTAGCTGGCACCGTTCAGCCACCACCGACTTCTCCTTCGCCTACTTCTTCTCGATCGGCGGCGCGATCTTCTCGGCGGGCGCAGGCGGCAATGCCGGTTTAGCGGCACCCGCCGCGCCCTGGGTCTGCGTATCAGGGCGCGCGGGTTCAGGGGCCGGCGTGGTCGGCCGGTCGCCGCCGGGTTTTGCCTCCGCGGGCGTCTTGCTCTGGTCGTCGGACGGGGTGCCCTGAAGCGGCTGCGTTGCCTGCGCCAGCTCCATCCGGCTCTCGGCGCGGATCTCGGCGAGCGACATCACCGATACCAGGGCGCCTGCCGCAAACAGCGAGCAGGCAATTGTCAGGTCGAGCTTCAGTCTGCGCTTGTCATCTTGGCCGGGCATGTCGATCACCGCCTTTGTCCGCGGAATCAACGAACTCGCCCGACCGCGGTTCCGTGCCTCCGGCGCTGGAACTCTCGCTCGCGCGCCATATCGCCGCGCTATTCCGTGGTGCTCACTTCCCACGTCGCATGCCGCACGCCGGGCAGGTGCTGGAGGTCCGTCGCCACCGCGTTCAGCTCATTCGGATCGATCGCGGTCGCCACCAGCTTGGCGACGATCTCGATCAAATCGTCCCCGGTCTCGACCACGTCGATATCGGCCACCGGATACTTTGCGCCCTCGAGTTTCTCGACGAGCCGGTCGCGCATGTCCGGCAATGCATCCGGCGCAACCGCCAGCTTGAAGTAGTAGGTCGCCTCCGAGGTCTTCTCGTTCAGCGGGATGCGGTTGATGGCATTGACCAGCGGCCGCAGCATGGTGTTGCCGGCAATGACGAACACGGTGAGCGCCGCGGCCTGGGCAACCATGTCGGCCCCGGCGCACGAGCCGACCGCGGCGGAGGCCCACAGCGTGGCCGCGGTGTTGAGCCCGCGCACGTCCATGCCCTGCTTCATGATGACGCCGGCGCCGAGGAAGCCGATGCCGGAGACGACGTAGGAGATCACCCGCACCGCCCCGTCCGCGCCGGTCAGGTGCATGGCGAGATCGACGAACGCGGCGGCGCCGACCGCGACCAGCACATTGGTGCGCAGGCCCGCGGTGCGCTGGCGATACTGCCGTTCGGCGCCAATCAGCGTACCCAGCACGAAGGCCGTAAACAGGCTGACCAGCGTGTCGGCGAAATCAGCAATCTGGAAGGTCGTCAGAAACCGCATGGACCCCTATACGGTCAGAACGATGACAGATTAAAGCTCCAGCAGGCCGCCGTCCCCATTTTCGTCGGCGAAGGCCAGCAGCGTGCCCTTGGCGTTCCAGGCAATCGCGGCCACCGGCGGCGTGCCGTTGCGGCGGACGAGGATCTCCGCGCCGTCTTCGAGACGCACCATCAGCACGGTGCCGTCGCTGTAGCCGGCGGCGAGGATGTCGTTCTTCGGATGGCAGGCGACGACAGAGACGCGCGCCTGGAGCGGCGCGAGCATCGCGGGCTCCTTGCCCATCGGACCGTCCTTGCTGCCGAAAGGCCAGATGATGACGGTGTCGGCGCCCGAGGTCGCCAGTCCCTTGCCGCCCGCGCTCCACGACATCGAGCGGACGCGGCCAGGATAGCCGGTCATGCGCATGTGCCTGTTGTCGGCAAGCCGCCAGCCGTGCAGCGCCGCCTCGTGCATCGTGGTGACCAGGAATTTGTTGTCCGGGCTGAAGGTGACGCCGAGATGCGAGCCGGCCCAGGGCAGGAATTCGGCCGAGCCTTCCATGTTCGGAAACCACAGCGTCGCGCCGTTGTAATGGGCGATCGCGAGCCGCAGGCCTTTCGGCGCAAACGCAAGGCCGCCGACGGTCGAGGGCACCTCGAGCGACTTTTCCTCGTTCTTGCCGCTCTTGACGGTTGCCGTCTTGCCAGCCGACCAGGCGAAGGCGCCATCGGCGTGCAGCGCCACCGCGTCGATCCAGCGCCGCTTCGGGTCGGTGGCGAGCAGCGTCACCTCGCCCTTGGCGTCGAGCGAGACGACCTTGCCGTCGTCGCCGCCCATCACGAGGCGCTTGCCGTCGGAGGCGGTCGAGAGAATCCCACCGCCGTGAACGGCGACCGTTGTGATCTCGCCCTTGTCATCGACGAGCGCCACGTTCTCCTCGCCGCCGACGAAGGCGGCGCGGGGACCAAGGAAATGCACCGAGGTCACGCCCATGCCGAGCGCCACAGGCTTGACGCGGTCTGTGACGGAGACGATCGAGGCGGAGTCGGGGGCCGGCGTAAACTCTTTCATCACGAGACGATGCAGCTCTCAAAGCCTTCGCGAATGGCCTTTTCCGGCAGTTCGCGGCCGATGAAGACGAGGCGGCTCTCGCGCGGCTCGCCGTCCTTCCATTTCCGCTGGTGGTTGCCCTCCAGCATCATGTGGACCCCCTGGAAGACATAGCGGTCGTCGTCGTCGTGGAAGGCGAGGATGCCCTTGGAGCGCAGGATCTTGCCGCCCTCGACCTGCACCAGGTTCTGGAGCCAGGGCATGAACACGTTCGGATCGAGCGGCTTGTCGGTCTTGAGCGACAGCGACTGCATGTCCTCGTCGTGATAATGCTTCAGGCCGTGACCGTGATCATGGTGGTGGTGATCGTGGTCATGGTGATGATGATCATGGTCGTGATCATGATCATCGGCAGTCAGGAAATCAGGCTCGATGTCGAGGATGCGGTCGAGGTCGAATGCGCCGCGGTCGAGCACGTCGGCCAGTGCGACCGAGCAGCGCTCGGTACGGTGCAGCTTGGCATAGGGGTTGATCGCGCGGATGCGAGCCTCGACCTCGGCAAGCTCGCCCTTGGTGACGAGGTCGGTCTTGTTCAGCACGATGACGTCGGCAAAGGCGATCTGGTTCTTGGCCTCGGGCGCGTCCTTCAAACGGTCGGACAGCCATTTGGCGTCGGCGACGGTGACGACCGCGTCGAGCCGCGCGTTCTTCTGCACGTCCTCGTCGACGAAGAAGGTCTGGGCGACCGGCGCGGGATCGGCAAGGCCGGTGGTCTCGACGATGATGGCGTCGAACTTGCCCTTGCGCTTCATCAGGCCGTCCATGATGCGGACGAGGTCGCCGCGCACGGTGCAGCAGATGCAGCCGTTGTTCATCTCGAACACTTCCTCATCGGCACCGATGATGAGATCGTTGTCGATGCCGATCTCGCCGAACTCGTTGACGATGACGGCGTATTTCTTGCCGTGGTTTTCCGACAGGATGCGGTTCAAAAGCGTGGTCTTGCCGGCACCGAGATAGCCGGTCAGGACGGTCACGGGAATTTTCTGGGCAGTCGCTTCAGACATAACAACTCCGGACTTCGGGCTTTTCGCGCGACGCGAGGCAGGGTGGCCCCTGCCCTAGTGGTCAAGCGCGCTGGTCAGGGCCTTTATATTGTGCCTGACCATATCAATGTAAGTGGGTGCAAGCCCCTTTTCGCCGGTCAAACCGTCCGAAATCAGGGTCCCGCCGACCCTGGCGCCGGTCTCGGCCGCGATCCGGCGGATCAGCCGGTCGTCGCTGATATTTTCCAGAAATACCGCCGGGATTTTTTGGGCCCTGATCTGGCCGATGATGGCGGCGATGTCCCGGGCGCTGGGCTCGGTTTCCGTGGAAACGCCCAAGGGGGCGACGAACTGGATGCCGTATTCGGCGGCGAAATAGCCGAAGGCGTCGTGGGTCGAGATCACCTTGCGCCGCTCCGGCGGGATCTTGGCCACGGCCTGGCGGACCTCGCGGTCGAGCGCTTCGAGCTTTTCCAGATAGGCCTTGGCTTGGCTGCGGAAGAAATCCGCATCGTCAGGATCGGCCGCGACCAGCGCATTGGCGATGTCGGTCACGTAAACCCTGGCGTTGGGGACGGACTGCCAGGCATGAGGATCGGCGGCCGAGCCGAGCTCGAGGGGCGCGATGCCGGCGCTCGCGGTGACGACCGTCGCCTTGCTGCCGGAGGATTGCACGAGGCGCGGCAGCCAGCCTTCGAGGCCGAGCCCGTTGACGATGACGAGTTTGGCATCCGCGATCCGCTTCGCATCGCTCGGCGCGGGCGTGTAGACGTGGACGTCGCTGTCGGGACCGACCAGCGTCGTGACGTTGACCCGGTCGCCGCCGACGGCGCGAACGAAATCGCCGAGGATCGAGAAGCTCGCGACCACATTGAGCCGCTCGGCGGCATGCAGCGGCGAGGCGATCAGCAGGAGCATGCAGAGCAGGAGGCGCCGCATCGTCACGCTTCCAGATGCCGGCCGGGAAACAGCTGCCGGACGATGCCGCCGACGCGGCCAAACAGGACGGAGGCGATGTAGAGCACCGTCGCCACCAGGATGATCGCCGGGCCCGACGGCACGCGGGTCTGGAACGACAGCACGAGGCCGGCATAGCCCGAGACTGCGGCGGCCACCACCGCGATGCAGATCATCACGGTGAGATCGCGGGACCAGAACCGCGCGATGCCCGCCGGCAGGATCATCAGACCGACTGCCAAGAGCGTGCCGAGCGCCTGGAAGCCATTGACGAGGTTGATGACGACGAGCGCGAGGAAGGCAAGATGCGCAGGTCCCCCGGCGCGGCTCACGGTGCGCAGGAATAGCGGATCCACGCTCTCGATCACCAGCGGGCGATAGATCACCGCGAGCACCAGCAGCGTCACCGTGGCGTTGAAGGCGACCACCAGCAGGGTCTGGTCGTCCATCGCGAGGATGTTGCCGAACAGCACGTGCAGCAGGTCGATATTGGTGCCCTTGATCGAGACGATGGTCACGCCGAGCGCCAGCGAGGCGAGGTAGAAGGTCGCGAGCGAAGCGTCCTCCTTCAGCCCGGTCGAGCGCGCGACGACGCCTGAGAGGATCGCGACCGCAAAGCCGGCGATCAGGCCACCGGCGGTCATCGCGAACAGATTGAGGCCGGAGAGCAGGAAGCCGACGGCGGCCCCCGGCAGGATCGCATGCGCCATGGCGTCGCCGACGAGGCTCATCCGCCGCAGCATCAGGAACACGCCGATCGGCGCGCCCGCCAGCGACAGCGCGATCACGGCGGCAAGTGCCCGTCGCATGAACTCGAATTCGGTGAACGGACCGATCAGCGCGTCATGGAGCATCTGGGATCACGCCGCCCGCGAGCTGGCATCGTCGGCCGCGCAGGCCGCGGCGCTGTCGTCGAAGGCTTCGCACATGCGCATCGCGACCAGCAGATTTTCCGGCGTCAGCACCTCGGCTGTCGGTCCCCACGCCACGGGGCCGCGCGCCAGCACCAGCGTCTCGGTGAAATGATTGCGCACCATCTCCATGTCGTGAAGTGCTGCGAGCACCGTGCGGCCCTCGCCGTGCCAGTGCTTCACCAGCGCGAGCAAATCGGTCGTGGTCTTGCTGTCGATGGCGTTGAAGGGCTCGTCGAGCACGATCAGGCGTGCGTCCTGAAGCAGCACGCGCGCGAACAGCACGCGCTGCATCTGGCCGCCCGAGAGCGTGCCGATCGGGCGGTTCTCAAAGCCGTTGAGGCCGACGGACGCGATCGCGCGAAGAATCCTTGCGCGCGCGGCCTTGCCGATGCCGCCGAACAGGCCAGCGTCGCGCCACAGCCCGGTGCCCACGAAATCGAACACCGAGATTGGGAAGGTCCGGTCGATCTCCGCGCTCTGTGGCAGATAGGCAATGTCGCGGCTGTCGAGCCCGCCGAGATGGATGCTGCCGTCGAGTGGCTTGAGGATGCCGACGATGCCGCGCAGCAGGGTCGACTTGCCGGCGCCGTTGGGGCCGATCACGGCGACCAGCGCACCGGGCGCGACCTCGCCATTGAGATGGTGCACGGCCGGATGGCGGTCGTAGCCGAGCGTGACGTTGTGAAAGTGAAGCGCCGCCACGGTCACCTCATCGCCACGAAGACTATGCCCCAGAGCACCGCGCAGACGGCCAAGGCGGCCGCGAGGCGGCCGGCCATGGTCATGCGCAGGATCGACCAGGGCGCGTCCTGGGCCGGATGGGGCGAGGCCGCATCGTGGACATGGGCGTGGCTGTGGTCGTGCCCGTGCGAATGCCCATGGTCGTGAGAATGACCATGGGATTGGCCATGAGCATGGTCGTGAGGATGGGCGTGGGACGCGGCGGGAACCATGCGGAAGACGTTATATTATAACATTACCCCTGTCCACGCCCGCTCAGGGCTTGCCGATCACCATCGCGATGGCGGCGGCCACGAACGGGAACGGCACCGAAACGGCGCAGCGGAACCAGACGAAACGGGCCGGCATGAACGGGATTTCCCACAAAATCACGCGCTGGAAGGCAAACAGCGCCCAGGCGACGACATAGGCGACCACCTGCGGCACCCCACCGCCGGACTTCAGCGCCACGGTCCCGATCGAGAAGCCGATCACCGGGCCGCCGGGCGTCGCGGCGCCCGCGACCACGGCGGTCGCAACCCCGAGCCAGCCGCTGTCCGGGCCAAGCCAGCCGGTGATCACCTCCTGCGGGATGATGGCGGCGATATAGCCGGAGCCGATCACGCCCAGCGCGATGCGTGGCACGATGTTGATGAAGTCCATCGAGCCTTCGCGCAGCGAAGCCTTGAACACCGGAGGGCCGCGGCGAAAGGCGATCAGGCCGACGCCGAACACGGAGCCCCAGAGCAGGATATCGATCAGAAGCGCGGCGCTCACGTCTCGTCGTCCTTCGCAAGCGGCGTCGGATAGAGCCGGACATAGACGAAACGGCCGAGCGCGCCGGCGAGCACCGGCAGCGGCAGCGAGATGACGATCCGCCACAGCGTGAAATCGGTGCCCATGATCGGGATCTCCCAGGCCACCGCCCGGCCGTAGCCGATCAGGGTCCAGCTCACGACCATGGCGATGGTGGCGCCGAAATCGGCGCCGACCGCGAGCAGCGCGCTCGCCACCGGATAGGCGGTGAACGGACCGCCGGGCAGGATCGCACCGAACGCGGTGCCGATCAGAAGACCCATCAGGCCGGATTTCGGCCCGAGCGAGCGCGAGACTTTTTCGTGGGGGAGGATTTCCGAGATGAAGGCGCCGAGCAGGCAGCCGGCCAGCACGCGCGGAAGGATGCCTGAGAACAGCGAGAGGTCGTGGGTGAGAATCTCAAGCACGCCGTCGGTGCCGTCACGCCGCCAGACCAGGCCTGCGCTCACTGCCACCAGCGCCGCAATGATGATGGTCGACCAGCCGATGGGCTTGCGGACCCGCCCCGGCCGCGGCTCTGAGTCCGCGTCCTCGGCAGGCGCCGGATTGTTCGGGGAAGGCTCTGACAATTTCCGTGGGTCGGCTGGAAGGGAGGCGCGTCCTGATTAAGGGCGGCGCCCGCGTGTTGCAAACGGAACGATCACAGGCTGATGCGCGTACCGCGCAGGGCTCTTTCGGTGCATTCCGCACAGCAAAAAGGCGGCCGCGCATGCGACCGCCTTCGCTATTCCGATGAGACTAACTCAGGCCTTGTCGAACAGGGACTCGACGTATTCCCAGTTCACGAGGTTTTCCACGAACGCCTTGAGATAGTCGGGACGGCGGTTGCGGTAGTCGATGTAGTAGGAGTGCTCCCAGACGTCGCAGCCGAGGATCGGGGTGGCGCCGTGCACCAGCGGATTCTCGCCATTCGGGGTCTTGGAGATCTCGAGCTTGCCATTCTTGACCTGGAGCCAGCACCAGCCGGAGCCGAACTGGCCGACGCCGGCCGCCTGGAAGTCGGTCTTGAACTTCTCGAAGCCGCCGAGGTCCTCGTTGATCTTCTTCTCGAGCTTGCCGGGCAGCTTGGTACCGCCGCCATTGGGCTTCATCCAGCTCCAGAAGTGGATGTGATTGTAGTGCTGGCCGGCATTGTTGAACACCGCGGGGTTCTTGCCGAACGAGCCCTTGACGATCTCCTCAAGGGACTTGCCTTCCCATTCGGTGCCCTTGAGCGCGTTGTTGCCGTTGGTGACGTAGGCCTGATGATGCTTGTCGTGGTGGAATTCCAGCGTCTCCTTCGACATGAACTGGCCGAGGGCGTCATA
>Ga0065165_1003119_pt1 | contig 12296 bp, 9 predicted proteins | sample AraplaMF_Cvi_mMF_FD_63813 | JGI IMG/M metagenome (GOLD analysis project Ga0065165, IMG submission 63813) | Arabidopsis root microbial communities from the University of North Carolina, USA - plate scrape MF_Cvi_mMF (version 2) (version 3) | ecosystem: Host-associated > Plants > Roots > Endosphere... | reverse complement strand
CCTTCGTTCTGGTAAGGCAGCCGCCATGCACGGACTGGAAGCCCTGGTAGCCTTCAACGATCGACGCGCCCGCGAGGAGCGCGAGCGGGCGGAGCGTGCCGGCAATGCGCGCGACCGTGCGCTGCATCTCGAAATGGCATCGATCTTCGCCAGCCGCGCCGACCTCCGCAAGCGGCTGTTGGCGTAATCGCCTTACTGCGCCTTGAGCGCGCTCACGTCCGCCCGCGCGCGATCGCGCACGGCCTGCACCTGTGCCTCGCCATGCCGCTCGACGATCTTCGCTTCCTTGCGCAGCGCCTCGGCGCGGGTACGCAGCCGCTCCGCCTCGAAGCCGTTGGCGAGCTCGGCCTGCTGCGCCAGCGTATCGGCCTCCGCCTCGATCTTCGCGGTCTGGTTTTGCGCCGCCGAGTGCAGCGCGTCCGCTTCGGCCGACGCGGCCTCCTGGATATTGGCGATCGCGGCCTGCTCCGGCGTCTGCGGGCCGCAGCCGGCAAGCATCAATCCCAGCAACAGAGACGGCGCGGTCCAGCTTCGCATCGGATTTTCTCCCCAATCGCTGCGGCCAACATGCTAGCGCCTGCTTTGGTTTCGCGCGACTCGGTTGAACTTCGTCGCCGCCTTTGCTATTTACACTAATGTCAGTAGATTGAGCAGGCGGATCATGGCGACCCAGGCAGCAGCACCCGAGCCGTTCAACCCCGGCATCCCGATGAAGCGCGAATGGGGCACGGCGCTCCTGGCGCTGCGGCGCCTGCTGTCGAACGGCGACGATACCGAGCAGGTGTTCCGCATCATGCGCGCGCTGAACGGCGACGTCACCCAGAAGAATTATCGCAAGCTGCTCACCGTTCCCGGCGGCGGCAAGCTGGCCTATCAGCGGCTCGAGCTTGCCGAGCGCCTGTCCGACCGCAGCTGGATCGACGGCTTTGCCGAGGGCACCGTCGGCGCCGCCTATCGCAGCTTCCTCGACGCCACCGGCTATTCGGCCAAGGGGCTCGAACAGGTCAGCATGAACGCGATCGGCGTCGAGGCCTTCACCGTCGAGCATCCTTATGCCTGGATGGGCCGTCGCGAGCGCGACATCCACGATCTCTGGCACGTGCTCACCGGCTACAAGGCCGACGAGCATCTCGGCGAGGCCTGCCTGGTCGCTTTCTCCTATGCGCAGACCGGCGGGCTCGGCTGGGCGTTCATTGCCTCGGGCGCTGCGCTCAAGAGCCTGCGCATCACCGGCAAGCGCGACTTCCTGCGCGCCGTGATCGAGGGCTATCGCAACGGCAAGAAGGCCGGCTGGCTGCACGGCGAGGATTATGAGGCACTGCTCGCCGAGCCGCTCGATGCGGTGCGTCGGCGGCTCAACATCGCCCAGCCCCAGGCCTATCGCGTCGCCCAGGCCAGCCTGGCCGAAGCGGGGCTGACCGGGATCTAGGGCAAGGGCGGCGGCGGCGCCGGCTCGATCTCGACCGTTTCGGCATGCGTCGGGATTGGAGCCGACATCGCCTTGTCGAACGCCTTGCTGTCGAGCACCGGCCCGGGCAGCGCGAACCGCGCGGCGTCGATCGGGGCCATGCTGACCGATTCCAGCCGGAACTGCTCGATCAGCGATCCCCGCAGCGGGGTCCCCTTGGCGAAAACGAAACGCACCTGCTCGGCGAAGTTCGACGGCGGGATCAGCTTGTCGAACGCGGTAAGCCCCGCGTCGACCACGCCGGCGAACACCTTGCCGACCGGCGCCAGATCGCGATCCGGGCACATCACCACTTCGATCGTGTTGGCATTGGGCCGGTCGAGCCGGATCGCCCACGCATTGCCGCGCCGGCTCGCGACCAGTTCCTCGGGCCCCTGCTTCACGATCGCGGTGTCGCGCTTGGCGTCCGGCTTGGGCGGCGTCGCCGGGATCCTCGCCACGGCGAGATCGAGGAACGCCTGTCGCGTGACGACCAGCGGCGTCGTGCCCTGGAAGATCACGACATAGTCGCTGCCGCCATGCCGGATCAGCGCGAACTTGCCGGCGATCTCGGCACGATAGTCGCCGCCGTCATCGACTTCGACCGACAGCGCTTCCTTGCCGAGCGTGTAGCGTGCGGTGACGTCGGCCGCCGCGGGCAGCGGCAGCCCCAGCGCCAAGGCGAGGGCCGCCGCCAGCCGCATCACTTGGCCTTGGGCGCCGGTGCCGGTGCGGGAGCAGGCGCAGGCGCGCCGCCGCCCGGCGGCATTGCGATCGGCGGGCCGGCCTTCGCCGCCTCGGCCTTGGCACGCTCGCGCTCGGCGACCATCCGCGCCTTGACTGCGGCCTTGTCGAGCACAGTCGGCAGGGTGAAGGCCTTGGCGTCGATCGGCGCCTTGTCGAGCTTGTCGAGCTTCAGCGCCTCGGCGAAACGCAGCACCATGCCCTTGTCGAGCATCTCGGCGACACGCTTGTCGAGATTGCCGGCGCCGCCCTGCAGCTGCTGCATTCCCGCGGCGAGCCGCGTCTGCATCGACAGCGCCTTGCCGACATGGTCGAACGAATGATCGTTGCTGATCACCGCTTCGGGGGTCGGCCCGGGAGTCGCCTTCGCCGCATCCTTGGGCGTGATCCGCCAGATGTCGCCCTTGAGGCCGGCGATCGTGTCGGTGCCGGTCTTGGTCAGCTCATACTCCTCCTGCGGCGGCGCGGCAGGCGGCTTCATGCCCTCTTCACGCATCATCTCGCCGATCACCGCGAGGAAATCGCTGGTCTTGGCCGCGAACGGGCCCTTGGCATCGGTGATCAGGATATAGTCGACGCCGCCCTTGTGGACGAGCGCCTGCTGGCCGGTCTCGAGGCGGGCGTCGCCATTGGCCGCCGCCTGGACGGTGACCGCGCCCGAGCCGCCGCCCAGCACATAATGCGCGGTGACGTCCTCGGGTGCCTTCGAACAGGCGGCAAGAGCGAGCGCCGCGACGGCGGCGATGCAGAATCGGATCATGAAGTCTCCTTTTGCGCCTACATCGGCGAAGCGCTGTCCGGCGGCAAGTGGCTGCGCTAGAGCAGACCAAAATGACCGTCACGCGACTTGTCCTCACCGATTTCCGCAATCACCACGACGCCGTGCTTTCGCCCGGCGCCGGATTCGTCGTGCTGACCGGCGAGAATGGCGCAGGCAAGACCAACGTGCTCGAGGCGGTGTCGCTGCTCGCCCCCGGCCGCGGCCTGCGCCGCGCCCCGCTTGCCGAAATGGTGCGACAGGGTGCGGCGGGCGGGTTCGGCGTGGCGGCCGACATCAAAGCCCCTCCCCTTCAGGGGAGGGGTTGGGGGTGGGACCTATCCGCGAGCGACGCGCCTGAGGCACTGCCCCACCCCAACCCCTCCCCTGAAGGGGAGGGACTAGTCAGCCTCGGCACCGGCACCCAGCCCGACGCGCCCGAACGCCGGCTGGTGCGGATCAACGGCGCCGCTGCCGCCGCCGCCTCGCTCGCCGAATGGGTGACGGTGCTTTGGCTGACGCCGGCCATGGACCGGCTGTTCGTCGAGGGTCCGGGCGAGCGCCGCCGCTTCCTCGACCGGCTGACGCTCGCGCTCGCTCCCGGCCATGCCCAGCATGCCACCCGCTACGAAGCCGCGATGCGCCAGCGCAACCGCCTGCTTGCCGACGAGGCGCCCGCCGACCCCGAATGGCTCTCCGCGCTCGAAGCCCGCATGGCCGAGCACGGCGCCGCGATCGACGGGGCGCGGCGCGACACCGTGACTGCGCTCGCCGCGCGGATCGCCGACCAGCCCGACAGCGTGTTCGCCCGCGCCGGGCTGTCGATCGAAGGCTGGCAGGGCGATGCGGCAGCGCTCGCCCGCGCGCTGCGCGACGGCCGCCGCCGCGACGCCGCCGCCGGCCGCACCCTCGCCGGCCCGCACCGCGCCGACTTGCTCGTCACCCATCTCGGCAAGGGCCAGCCCGCGCATCTCTGCTCGACCGGCGAGCAGAAGGCGCTGCTGCTCGGCCTCGTCCTCGCCCATGCCGAGCTGGTCGCCGATCGCGTCGGCCGCGCGCCGATCCTGCTGCTCGACGAAGTCGCCGCGCATCTCGATCCCGGCCGAAGGCGCGCGCTGTTCGATCGGCTCGCCGGCACCGGCCAGGTGTGGATGACCGGCACCGAGCCCGAATTGTTCGAGGCGGTCCCTGGCGGCGCGACGCGCTACCGGGTCGCGGAGGGCACCGTCTCTCCGGCGTAGCCCGCCTTCTCGCTCCCCTCTCTGCAAGGGAGGGGGACTTGCTCTATTCCCGGCCCGCATAAGCCTTCACCAGGTCGAACAGATAGTCGCGCCCGACGTACAGCGACTTGACCTCCATCCGCTCGTTCAGCCCGTGCGCGCCGTTGCCGTCGGGATCGCCCCACGGCCCGGGCACCCCGTAAACCGGGATGCCCACGGCTTCCAAAAAGATGCCGTCGGTCGCCCCGGTCGACATCGACGGGATCACCGGCACGCCGGGGAAGTATTTTGCGGCCAGCGTCTCGATCGGCCCGACGATCTTCGGATCGAGCGGCGGCGCCTTGGCGATCGGGCGGATCGGCGGAACCGGGGTGATCGTCAGCTTCGGATCGCCGATCGCCGCGGCGAGCGCCGCCTGCGTTTCCTCGACGGTGCGCCCCGGGAACATCCGGCAATTGACGTTGGCGCCGGCGCGCTGCGGCAGCGCGTTGTTGGCATGGCCGCCGTCGAGCAGGGTCGCGACGCAGGTGGTGCGCAGCATCGAATGGTAGATGCGGTCGGCATTGACCACCGCCTCGGCCGCCTTGTCCTGCGGATTGGCCGACAAGGCTACCATCGCCTTGCCGAGCGCATCGCCGCGCGCCGCGCCCGCCTTGGCGAAGAAGGCGCGCGTGGTGTCGCTCATCTCGATCGGGAATTCGTAGCTGCGCAGCTTGGCGAGCGCGTCGGCGAGTTCGTAGATCGCATTGTCGGCGATCGGGATCGAGCTGTGCCCGCCGGCATTGCGCGTCTCGAGCCGGAAGTTGATCACGGCCTTCTCGCCGACCTGCAGCTCCTGGTTGAGCAGCTTGCCGTGGCCGTCGGTATTGCCGCCGCCGCCTTCGTTGAGCGCATATTCGGCGTCGATCAGGTCGCGGCGGTTGTTCGCGAGCCACTGCGCGCCGTTGAACGCGTACGTGGTCTCCTCGCCGCAGGTCAGCGCCAGTTTGACCGTGCGCTTGGGCTTGTAGCCGAATTCGCGGAAGCGGATCAGCGCGTCGGTCCAGATCGCCGCCATCGACTTGTCGTCGGCGGCGCCGCGCGCATAGAAATTGCCGTTCTCCTCGACGAGCGTGAACGGATCGCGCTCCCAATCGGCGCGGTTGGCCTCGACCACGTCGATATGCGCGAGCAGCAGGATCGGCTTGGCGGTCTTGGATATGCCCGGATAGATCGCGACGAGCCCGCCGTCCTTGGGATGCTCGGGTGTCGAGAACAATGTCAGCTGGCTGTCGGCGAACCCCGCCGCCTTGAGCCGCGCCGCCATCCGTTCGGCGGCGAGCGTGCAGCTGCCGGCGGAGAGCGTGGTGTTGGTCTCGACCAGCTCCTTGTAGAGCGCGCGGAATTTCGCCTGGTCGGGGCGGACGGTCTGTGCCGCGGCCGGCGCCGCGAGCGCCGCCAGTGCAATGCCCGCTGCGAATATGGTCTTCATGCGCCTGTTCCCCTGTCCCCGAATGCGCCGATTGGAGCATGTTCCGCGAGCGGCGGGAAGGGCGCCATTTTGCTTCCGTTTCGCGGGCGCCGACCCTATATGCTGGGCATGGCAAATACCGACGACCAGACTCCCGAAAATCTTCCCAACGCGAATGCCTACGGCGCAGACTCGATCAAGGTCCTCAAGGGCCTCGACGCGGTACGCAAGCGCCCCGGCATGTATATCGGCGACACCGACGACGGCTCGGGCCTCCACCACATGGTGTTCGAGGTCTCGGACAACGCGATCGACGAGGCGCTGGCCGGGCATTGCGACAAGATCATCATCCAGCTCAATCCCGACGGGTCGGTCTCGGTCGAGGACAATGGCCGCGGCATTCCCACCGGCATCCACTCCGAGGAAGGCGTCTCGGCGGCCGAGGTCATCATGACCCAGCTCCACGCCGGCGGTAAGTTCGAGAACACGTCGGACGACAACGCCTACAAGGTCTCTGGCGGCCTCCACGGCGTCGGCGTCTCGGTGGTCAACGCGCTCAGCGAGTGGCTCGATCTCAACATCTGGCGCGACGGCGAGGAGCATTACATGCGCTTCGCGTACGGCGACGCCACCGCCCCGCTCAAGGTCATCGGCACCGCGCCCGAGGGCAAGAAGGGCACGCGCGTCACCTTCCTCGCGTCGACCGAGAAGACGCCAGGCGACGGCGGCACCTTCAAGAACCAGATCGAATACGACTTCGAGAAGCTCGAGCACCGCTATCGCGAGCTGGCGTTCCTCAATTCGGGCGTCCGCCTGTTCCTGCGCGACGCGCGGCACGAGGAGGTCAAGGAAGTCGAGCTCTATTATGAAGGTGGCATCGCCGCGTTCGTGAAGTGGCTCGATCGCAACAAGACGCCGCTGATGCCCGATCCGGTGGCGATCGCCGGCACCCGCGACGACGTTACCATCGACGTCGCGCTGGAGTGGAATGACTCGTACTACGAAAACGTCCTCTGCTTCACCAACAACATCCCCCAGCGTGACGGCGGCACCCACTTGGCCGCGTTCCGCGCCGCGCTGACCCGCACGATCAACAGCTATGCCGACAAGTCGGGCGCGCTGAAGAAGGAGAAGGTCACCCTCACCGGCGACGACATGCGCGAGGGCCTCACTGCGATCGTCTCGGTCAAGCTGCCCGATCCCAAGTTCAGCTCGCAGACCAAGGACAAGCTCGTCTCGTCCGAGGTCCGCCAGCCGCTCGAAAGCCTGATGGCCGACAAGCTCGCCGAATATCTCGAAGAAAATCCCGGCAACGCCCGGATGATCATTCAGAAGGTGATCGACGCCGCCGCCGCGCGCGAGGCCGCCAAGAAGGCGCGCGAGCTCACCCGGCGCAAGGGCGTGATGGACATCGCCTCGCTCCCCGGCAAGCTCGCCGACTGCCAGGAGCGCGATCCGGCCAAGTCCGAGCTGTTCCTCGTCGAGGGCGATTCGGCCGGCGGCTCGGCCAAGCAGGGCCGCGACCGCCATTTCCAGGCGATCCTTCCCTTGCGCGGCAAGATCCTCAACGTCGAGCGCGCGCGCTTCGACCGGATGCTCTCCTCGCGCGAGATCGGCACGCTGATCCAGGCGATGGGCACCGGCATCGGCCGCGACGACTTCAACCTCGACAAGCTGCGCTACCACAAGATCGTCATCATGACCGACGCAGACGTCGACGGCGCGCACATCCGCACGCTGCTGCTGACCTTCTTCTATCGCCAGATGCCCGAGATCATCGAGGCCGGACACCTCTACATCGCCCAGCCGCCGCTCTACAAAGCAAGCAAGGGCCGCAGCGAAGTGTACCTCAAGGACGATAGCGCGCTCGACCAGTATCTGGTCGATGCCGGCGTCGGCGGCAACGTGCTCGAGACCGCGGGCGGCGGCCGCAGCGGCGAGGATCTGCGCGAGCTGGTCGAGCATGCCCGCCGCATGCGCACGCTGATGCGCTACGTGCCGCGCCGCTACGATCCGATGATCATCGAGGCGCTGGCGCTGGGCGGCGCGCTCGATCCGCAGGCGAGCCGCGAGCAGCATGCCGAGAGCCTCAAGTCGGTCGTCACGCGTCTCGACGCGGCCGATCAGGATGCGCGCTGGTCGGCGCGCGTCACCGACGAGGGCGGCTATCATTTCGAGCGGCTGTGGCGCGGGGTGACCGACCACCATATCGTCGAGGCGGCGTTCCTCGTCTCGGCCGAGGCCCGGAAGCTCAACGCGCTGGCGAGCGAGCAGGCGCCGAGCTACCTCGTGCCCTCCAAGCTGGTGCCGTCCAAGACGATCCCCGCTACCGAGATCGAGGCCGCGGCCGCGCTCGAAGGCGAAGAGGGCGACGAGCCGGTCACCGTCGGCAAGGGCGAGGCTTTGGTCTCGCGCCCGAGCCAGCTGCTCGACGCGATCCTCGCCGCGGGCCGCAAGGGCCTGTCGATCCAGCGCTACAAGGGTCTCGGCGAGATGAACGCCGAGCAGCTCTGGGAGACCACGCTCGATCCGCAGAACCGCTCGATGCTGGTCGTGCAGGTCGACCAGGCCGACGTCGCCGACGCGATCTTCACCCAGCTGATGGGCGATGTGGTCGAGCCGCGCCGCGAGTTCATCCAGGAGAACGCACTCAGCGTCGCCAACCTGGACGTCTGAGCGAACTGGACGTGCCGCGTCCCCGCGCTACACTCGGCGCGGGGGAACATCATGAGCCAAGTCGACGATTCGACCATCAGCTGGCCCGCGCTTGCGCTGGTGCTGCCATCGACTTCGGTCTTCTTCCTGTCCGACCTGCTGGCGTGGTGGTTCGGATGGCAGGGCAACGGCCCCGGGCTGACCCAGGCCGTCACCGGGCAGGCCGATGCCGCGGGACGCCTGTATATCCTGGCCGGCCTGCTGGCGTGTTGCGGCGCCGTGTTCCTGACGCTGCTGCTCGGCGCCGGTGAAATGGCGCGCGCCTTCCGCCCGGAGATGCGCAACAAGTTCCTGGTCACGCTCGCCGGCGGACTGGCACTCGGTGCGCTGTGGGTCGGCTGGTCGGCAACGCATCAGCAGGGCGTGGCGGACACGCTCGGAAAGGGATTGTTCGGCAGCGCCATCCAGTTGTTCGCCGGTGGCCAGGGAATCGGTGCCGATGCGTTGCAGGCGCGCTTCGTGGCAATCCTCATCATGGGCCGTCTGGCACTGATGCTGGGCGCCGGCTTCGTCATCGTGGGCGCCGTATCCTGCATGGCCCGGCTGAAGGAGCCCGCGACGCAGAAAAGAAAGCGCGATTTCCTGCTCAAGCAACGCGAGCGGCTGCGCTTCTACGTCAATGCAGCGGCGATCCTGATGGTCGCCGCGATCGCGTTCCTCGTCGCCTGGAGCCGTTGGCCGTTGACGTTGATGGACGAGGCCACCGCCAAGACGCACCTCGCACTGGTGAATGCCGCGACGGTCTATCAGGGCGCGACCCTGACGCTCGTCATCGCGCTGTTCGCGGTACCCGTCGCCGCCGCGCTGCGATCCGATCTGGCGCGCCTGCCGCCAATGCCCGGCGAGGCGGCGGAGGACGGCACCCAGTCCAGCCTGTTCGGCCCGCTCGGCAAGATTCTCGCGGTGCTCGCGCCTGCGCTCGCCAGCGTGCTGCCCGCCCTTGCCGACATCGCCAAGGCCGGCAGCTGAGCCCGGCTCAGCGTCCGCTCGAGAACGCCCAGCGCATCGTGCTGGCGATGCCGCCGGTTCCCATTCGCACCACCGGCGTGGCGAGCCCGGGGCCGGAGAGCCCGTGCATCCGCCGCGCCCAATCGGGGAGCAAGTCGACCGCGGCCTGGAAGGTGAGCAGCTGGAACGGCTTGACCGCGAGATTGGGCGCCGGCTGGTCGAGCACCATCCGCGCGACTTCGCGGGTACGCGCATCGACGACCAGCTCGGGGCGCATTGCGGCGATCAGCGCATCCGCCTCGGCGCGGCTGCGCGGGATCGGATCGGCGCCGAGCGCTTCGGCGATGCGCGCGAAGTCGGCGAAATAGCGGTCCTGGTCCGCCGCCGACATGTTCGGCTCGGCGTAGCGGATCCACGCGTCGAGGAAACTCACCGCCTCGGTGACATGGACCCAGGCGAGCAGCTCCGGCTCGTCGGCGGCGTATGGCGTGCCATCGGGCAAATTGCCCTTTACCCGGGTGTGGACGTCGCGGACCTTGTCGATCGCCGCCTCGGCCTCCTCGGCCGCGCCATAGGTGGTGACGGCGATGAAGCGCGCGGTGCGGCGCAACCGGCCGAGCATGTCGCCGCGGAAGCTCGAATGATCCCATACCCCGGCGAGCACCGCGGGGTGGAGCATCTGGAGCAGCAAGGCAGTGACGCCGCCGACCATCATCGTGGTCACGTCGCCGTGCACGCGCCACACCAGTGAGTGCGGTCCGAACATGCTGAGGTCGGGCTGGCGCTGGACCGGCTTCTCGCCCTTCGCCTGATCGTTGAACACCGCACGGACCTGCCCGATCAGCGCGGATTTGAGCGAGCGGGCGGCTTGGCTGGCGGGACTCATCGGACAGGAGATAGGGACGGCGCGCGCCGGGGCCAAGCGCATGCCGCTACGACATAAAGTTGCGCTATCTCTCGGTTTGGCGACACACTGGTTGACCCTGCTCTCTTCGCAGTGCAGCAACACCCGCCATGGCCAGCCTCGCGATCGCAAACAATCCCGACATCCGCTTTCTCGGACGCCTGCTCGGCGACGTGATCCGCGCTTATGGCGGCGAGGAGCTGTTCAAGCGGATCGAATATATCCGCGCCACTTCGGTCGATCGCCATCGCGGCGTCGCCGGCGCGAGCACGATCGACTCGGGGCTCGACCGGCTCACCCTCGACGAGACGCTCGATTTCGTCCGCGGCTTCATGCTGTTCTCGATGCTCGCCAACCTCGCCGAGGACCGCCAGGGCATCGCCACCGAGGAGGATGCCGACCTCGCCTCGGCGCTCGCGCGGCTGAAGGAACACGGTATCGGCCACGACGCGGTGATGGCGCTGCTCGATCACGCCCTCGTCGCGCCCGTGCTCACCGCACACCCGACCGAAGTGCGGCGCAAGTCGATGATCGACCACAAGAACCGGATCGCCGAACTGATGGCGCAGAAGGATCTCGGCGTCGAGGAGACCGAGGACGGCGACAAGGTCGACGAGGCGATCCTGCGCCAGATCGCCTTGCTTTGGCAGACCCGCGTGCTCCGCCGCGAGAAGCTCGGCGTCGCCGACGAAGTCGAGACCGCGCTTTCCTATCTGCGCGACGTGTTCCTCCCTGTCCTGCCGGCGCTCTATGCCCGCTGGGACCGGGCGCTCGGCGAGCGCGCGCCGTCGTTCCTGCGCGCCGGCAGCTGGATCGGCGGCGACCGCGACGGCAATCCCTTCGTCACCGCCGAATCGATGCAGCTGGCACTTGCCCGCGCCGCCGAGACGGTGCTCGGCTATTATCTCGACGCGGTCCACGCGCTCGGCGCCGAATTGTCGATCTCGACCGAGCATACCAGCGTCAGCGACGATGTGCTCAAGCTCGCCGAAGCGAGCCAGGACACCGGCAAAAGCCGCGAGGACGAGCCCTATCGCCGCGCGCTCACCGGCATCTATGCCCGGCTGTCGGCGACGCACCAGAAGCTGACCGGCAAGCGCGCGCCGCGCCCTGCCCCGCTTCAGGCCGAGCCCTATGCCGAACCGGGTGAGTTGCGCGAGGAGCTCGTCGCGATCGCACGCGGGCTCGCCGCGGAAGGCGCCGGACCGCTCGCCAGCGGCGGCGCGCTCGGCCGGCTGATCCGCGCGGTCGAAACCTTCGGTTTCCACCTCGCCACGCTCGACATGCGCCAGAACAGCGCGATCCATGAGCGCGTCATCGCCGAGCTGCTCAAGGCCGGCGGCGTCTGCGACGACTATCTCGCGCTCGACGAGAAGGACCGTGTCGCTTTGCTCCGCCGCGAGCTCGAGAGCCCGCGCCCGCTGACCAGCCCCTATGCCGATTATTCGGAGGAGACCGCGTCCGAGCTCGCGATCGTCCGCGCCGCCGCCGACGCGCACGCCAAATATGGCCGCCAGTGCATCACCCATTACATCGTATCGATGGCGCAATCGGTGTCGGACCTGCTCGAGGTCCATGTCCTGCTCAAGGAGGCCGGGCTCTACATCCCCGGCGCCGAGCCGCAGGCGCACATCATGGCGATCCCGCTGTTCGAGACGATCGCCGACCTCGAAGGCGCGCCGGCGATCATGGAAGCCTGGCTCGCCCTCCCCGAGGTCGCCGCGATCGCCGCCAGGCGCGGGCATCAGGAAGTGATGATCGGCTATTCGGATTCGAACAAGGACGGCGGCTATCTCACCTCGACCTGGCAGCTTTCGCGCGGATCGACGGCGCTCAAGCCGGTGTTCGAAGAGGCCAATCTGGCGATGCAGCTGTTCCACGGTCGTGGCGGCGCGGTCGGGCGCGGCGGCGGGTCCAGCTTCTCGGCGATCCTCGCCCAGCCGCCGGGCACGGTTCAGGGCCGCATCCGCATCACCGAGCAGGGCGAGGTGATCGCCGCCAAATACGGCACCCGCGCCAGCGCGATGACCAATCTCGAGGCGATGGCCTCGGCCACCCTGCTCGCCAGCCTCGAGCCCGAGCAGCTCGCCCCCGCCGATGCCGAGCGCTTC
>Ga0065165_1003117_pt1 | contig 12304 bp, 10 predicted proteins | sample AraplaMF_Cvi_mMF_FD_63813 | JGI IMG/M metagenome (GOLD analysis project Ga0065165, IMG submission 63813) | Arabidopsis root microbial communities from the University of North Carolina, USA - plate scrape MF_Cvi_mMF (version 2) (version 3) | ecosystem: Host-associated > Plants > Roots >... | reverse complement strand
CGTAGCCTTCGCAGTAACCGCGTCAAGCGAACCCAACGCGCCGATCTCCTCCTTATATTGTGTCAGTACGCGCACCGCGTCGTCGTTCCATTTCTTATCGGCAACCGCCATATCGTAAGCTGTCGGCGCAAAGAACAGGAACTTACCTTGCTCCCAAAGATCCTTCGGGAACGTAGCGCGCTCCTTCATAACCGAAGCCACCTTCTTTGCCGTCTCCGGGCTGCACGCAATATCCTCGGCCTTCAGCGATTCCAGCAGATAACCCGCCAGCTCCTCGTCGCTCTTCGCGCGCAGGTACTGTTGGTTAAACCATTGTGCCTTCTGAATATCGAATCGTGTGCCAGCCTTGTTGATACGCTCAACCGAAAACGTCTGGATCAGCTCTTCCATTGAGAAGATCTCCTGCGTCGTACCCGGGTTCCAGCCCAAAAAGGCCAGGAAGTTAACCAGGGCTTCTGGCAGGTAGCCCGCCTCCTTATACCCCTGCGCAACATCGCCCGTTTTGGGGTCTTGCCAGGTCAACGGGAAAATCGGGAAACCAAGCTGATCGGCGTCGCGCTTACTCAATTTGCCATTTCCGTCCGGTTTCAACAGCAGCGGAAGGTGCGCAAACTGGGGCATTTCGTTCTCCCAGCCAAGATACTTATACAGCAACACGTGCAGTGGCGCCGAAGGAAGCCATTCCTCACCACGGATCACATGCGAAATCTTCATCAGATAATCGTCAACCACGTTCGCCAGGTGATACGTCGGCATACCGTCGCTCTTCATCAACACCTTATCATCGATCTGCGATGAATGCACCATAACCCAACCACGAATCATGTCGTTCAACCGAACCTCTTCCTTACGCGGTACCTTTAAACGAATCACATACGGCGTGTTCGCCGCAAGAAGCGCCTTCACATCATCTTCCGGAAGCGTAAGCGAATTGCGCATCTGCATCCGGGTAATGCTATTGTATTGCGGCGACGCAACACCCGCCACCTTAAGACGTTCACGCATCCCGTCAAGCTCCTCCTCCGTGTCGAAAGCGTAATACGCAAAACCGTTATCGATCAGCTGTTGCGCATACTGCTTGTACATCGGCTTGCGCTCCGACTGGCGGTAAGGCGCGTGAGGACCACCAACGCCAAAACCTTCGTCGATCGTAATACCTACCCACTCCAACGACTTCTGGATAAACTCCTCCGCCCCCGGAACAAAACGGGTCTGATCCGTATCCTCGATCCGAAGGATCATCGTACCCTTGTGCTGGCGCGCCAGCAAAAAATTATACAAAGCAGTGCGAACACCACCAATGTGCAAGGCGCCGGTAGGACTCGGCGCAAATCGAACGCGAACTTCTCTCATCGTATTTCTAACCGTTTAAACATTGCGACAGCAGCAAAAACGCCACTTTTCCGCAAAAGGGACTGCAAAGGTAAAGATGATTTGCAATTTACCCCGCCCCCTTTCCACTTTTATCAAACCTCCAGGCACTGGCTCCACCCTGGCTCACGCTCTCATCAATCCCACACCCTCACACCTAATATCAAGAGCTCAACAGCCCGGCCTTACAGGCTCTAGTAATCTTGTTCATCATGGACATCCTCCGCATATCTTGTTCAGACAACCGCCACACACGAAATCTCCACATTAACCCCCTTCGGCAACCCGCTCACCTCAACCGTCTCTCTCGCTGGCGGCTCAGACTTAAAAAACTCCCCGTAAACAGTATTCACCGCCGGAAAATTATTCATATCAGTCAAAAAGATCGTGCTCTTTACAACATTGCTGAAGTCCATACCGGCGGCCTTCAAAACAGCCTCCAGGTTCAACATAACCTGACGGGTCTCACGCTCGATAGAATCCGTGATCAACGCACCCGAGGCACGCTCGATAGCGATCTGACCACTGATGAACAACATATTACCGGCTTGAACAGCCTGGCTGTAAGGACCTATAGGCTCTGGCGCCTGGGCAGAATAAACAATTGTTTTTGACATGGGTGATATTAAAAATTTAACTTAGCTCCACCAAAAGTAATAAAGACTAACAGATTCACTTTCCTCATGAATATTTTAGTTATCGGAGAACCCGGCAACCTCGCCGAGTGCCAGAAAAAATTCGGCGACAGCCACCAGTACTCCCTCGCCGCCGAGCACCGTGAAGCCGAAAAATTCCTCGTAACACACGACCTCGTATTCGACTTCATCATCAACGAAGAACCACACCAGTTCGAAATCTACCTCGATGCACCCATCAAGGTAATGATCAACACCGCCAAAATAAGCCTCGCCGAACTTACACACATCGTTAGCCGCCACCTGCCCGGCCGCATCTTTGGCTTCAACGGCCTCCCTACATTCATAAACCGAACCATACTCGAAACCACCATCTGGTCGAAAGACGACGAGCCCGAACTGAAACGCATTTGCGAAAACCTCAAAACTGCCTACACCCTGGTAGACGACCGCGTAGGCCTCGTTACACCGCGCATCATCTGTATGATAATCAATGAAGCATACTACACCGTACAGGAACGAACCGCCACCCGCGAAGACATAGACATGGCCATGAAACTTGGCACAAACTATCCCTTCGGACCATTCGAATGGGCGCAACGAATCGGTATCCGACACGTATACGAAGTACTCGAAGCCGTATACGACGACACCCAGGACGAACGCTATAAAATCTGCCCGCTCCTCAAACAGGAATACCTCAAAGCGCTAACATACTAGCGCTAACGATCGTATGGAGCAGACAAACCAGACCAGTAGAAAATTAAGTTATTGTTAAGCCGGTTACAGCCCGGGCAATACCCGTATATTTAACTCTTTTGAGCGAAATACCATTGGAACAAGAACAGCTTACTCAACCGCAACGCCCGCTCTGGAAAAATCTGCGCACAGCGGCATATATATTCGGTACGCTTCTCCTATTCCTGTTTGCGCTCGACCTCATGACCTCTTCCCTCCAACACCTGGGAAGCAACATCGCCGAAACAATACTCCTCGCAACCGCAAACCCATTCAACGGTCTGTTCATAGGTCTGCTCATAACCGCCATGCTCCAGAGCAGCTCGACTACAACCGCACTCGTAGTAGCACTCGTAGCCTCCGGTTCAATAACCGTTCAAAGCTCAATACCCATAATCATGGGCGCCAACGTCGGTACAACCATTACCAGCGCCATCGTATCCCTCGGATTCATCCACCGTAAAAAAGAATTCAGAAGAGCCGTCGCCGCGGGCACATACCACTGCTTCTTTAACCTCCTTACCGTAGTCATACTATTCCCACTCGAATACTACTACGGCATGCTATCGTCAATGTCCATGCGCATCGCCGGGTACTTCTTCGTACCCACTGCCGGACCCATCGAAAATGAAATTACCCACTTCTGGGTAGGCTTTAGTCCGGTAATCGACCTGCTCCTGAAACTTGTACCCAACGGATTCATCCTGATCATACTCTCCTTTGTACTCCTGTTCGGATCAATCCTGCTGTTCCGCAGACTTATATCCGACCTGTTAAAAGCCAGCTCACCGGAAGTATTTGCACGCTTCTTCTTCAAAAATCAATTCAAATCCTTCACCTGGGGCCTGTTAACAACAGCCGCCATCCGCTCCAGCACCATCACCACCTCCGTTGTAGTACCCATCGTAGCCAAACGCATCACCACCTTAAAACAGGCCGCACCCTTCATTATCGGCGCCAACATCGGCACAACCATAACCGCTTTCATCGCCGCCACACTCAACGCCAATACCGCCGGCGGTATAACCATCGCCATAGCCCACTTCCTGTTCAACTTTATCGGCATGCTTATCTTCTTCCCGATACCCATGCTGCGCAAAATCCCCATCGAGCTGTCAAGCGAACTCGGAGAACTCACACTCAAATACCGCCTCGCCGGACTCGTATTCCTCCTCGCAACATTCTTCTTCATACCCTTCTCACTCATATACTTCAACCAGGACGAAGTCCGCTCACTCAGCGTAACCTACGAAGTCCAGACCGAAGGCCAGGAAAAATCATACTACCGCCTCGTTGCACGTACAAACCTCCGCACCGAAAACGGCGAATGGGAACGATATAATGGCAACGATACAGAGTCGAAAAAAGAACCCGACCTTGTATACCCCATCGCCGTGAAAAACAACACCCTGTTTGCCGGTAAAGACATGTACAGGTTCACCAAACCCGGCTTCTGCTGGGATGGCGAAGACACCATCGGAACCTACGAAGCCTGCATAGACTCCATCATGCCAACCCTCGCGGTAGGCAATATCCGGTTCGACTCCGTCTATGTCTGCCGAATGCAATACAACGCCGCCGCCGGCAAAGCATCCATACACCGCGTATACCTCAGCGCACCATACAAAATAATCCTCCGCCGCGAAAGCCTTACCCCCGATAACCGTATAACCGCTACCGAACAGGTCATACGCTTTAGCACACCGTAAATTGCCCAAAGTCCGATCTTCTCTCTATATTGCACAGGTAGATTTTTAACTGTGCTGAAAGAAAGTATCCTCAAATTCCTCAAGCTCGATAGCCTCATGACACACCTCTCCGGGTACCTGGAGGCACGTATAGAGCTGCTTAAGGTCGAAATCAAAGAAGACATCGCCCGTGCCGTCGCCCGAACGATCATATACGTCATCCTGGCGTTCGTGGCAACACTTTTCATATTCTTCATCAGCATAGCCGTAGCATACATGCTCGGAGAACACATGGGCGTCTTTGGTGGTTTTGCCGTTGTCGCCGCCTTTTATGCACTCATCGGTGTAATTCTGTGGGTAACCCGAAACACCATCAGCGAAAAACTGGAACAACAGTTGAAGGGAATAATGAAGCAAACGAAAAAGTAATATGGAATTACTCGGATCTGACGACATCAAAAGAGAACTAATCAAAAAATCGGCACGCCATCGGGAAGAGCTCGAATCTGAAATCAGACTCATCTCCGACCGCACCGAAAAAGTACTCATCAACGCACTGATAATAGGCGGCTCGCTCGCAGCTACCTACTTCATCGTGCGCCAACTCTCTTCTTCCTCATCAACAAAGACTACCAAAGTCAAAAAGGTAAAACCTAAAAAGGCAAAGAAAGTAGTCCAGTACGACGACGATGTCGAAGAAGTAGAGACCGTATACGAATCGGCAGCGCCGGGCTTACTCGCCCAGGTAGGAACAGCCGTAGCCAGCCAGGCAACTGCACTCCTCCTGTCACTGGCCAAAGAAAAGCTCATGGATTTTATCCAGACACAGCTTAGCAAAGAAAAAGAGTCGTAACCCCAAAATGGGTTACAACTCCCACATTACGGGGATTGAATTTCCCATATTTCCACAGCTACCTTTCCTCATGAAAACCCTCAAAAGCCTTGAGCAACTGCAGCGGGAAAAAAAGAAAGCCATTGCCGTTCTCGTAGACCCCGACAAGGTAGAAGACACCAACAAGCTCCTGCAACTGGTACACCTCGCCAGCGAAAACTACATAGACTACTTCTTTGTAGGCGGTAGCCTTGTAACCACAACAAACCTCTCTGAAGTCGTACGACTCATAAAACAGAACGTCAACATACCCGTCGTCCTGTTCCCCGGTAACTCCATGCAGGTCGACCCATCTGCCGACGCTCTCCTGTTCCTTTCACTCATCTCCGGCCGTAATCCCGAACTACTCATCGGTCAGCACGTCGTCGCCGCCCCAATCATTCGAAACACCAAACTCGAAGTAATTCCTACAGGATACATCTTAATAAACTCGGGTAAACTAACGTCGGTAGCCTACATCAGCAACACCACCCCCATTCCCGACGATAAATACTCCCTCGCCGCCTGCACAGCCATGGCCGGCGAAATGCTCGGCCTCCGCGCCATATACCTCGACGCCGGCAGCGGCGCCGAAAAAGAGATCAGCCCCAAAATGATCGCCTCCGTCCGTAAAGCCGTAACAACACCACTCATCGTCGGGGGCGGCATCAACTCCGTCCACAAAGCCGCCGCAGCCCTCGAAGCCGGCGCCGACATGATCGTCATCGGCAACGCCCTCGAAAAAGATCCCGACCTCCTCATCCAAATCTCCGACAAAGTCTACGAGTGGAACCGGTAACCCGATTGATAAGGTTATTTATAGATAATCAGGATTCCAGCAGTTCAGGAAAATAATAAGCCTCCAACCGAATAGGCTGGAGGCTTTGAGTAACGTCCGGCGACTACAATACCTTCAAGAATCAGATTACTCGTCCCAATTCAGCTAAGATAATCTTAGTTCATCATGTCAATCCTCCACTCATCCTGTTCAGGCCTACTTAAGCAACTCCCTTGATATCACCATCTTCTGTATCTCCGTCGTCCCCTCATAAATCTGCGTGATCTTCGCATCGCGCATCAACCGTTCCACGTGGTACTCCTTCACATACCCATAGCCACCATGAATCTGCACAGCCTCTGTCGTTACATCTTGCGCAATCTGTGATGCGAACAACTTGGCCATTGCGGCTGCCCGTACAAAATCACGCTTCTGATCTTTCAACCACGCTGCCTGATGTACCAGCAAACGTGCTGCGTCGATCTTCGTCGCCATATCGGCCAGCTTGAACTGTATCGCCTGGTGGTCACTAAGATTCTTACCAAATGCTTTACGTTCCTTCGAGTACTGTAGCGCAAGCTCGTATGCTCCGGCAGCGATACCCAACGCTTGCGAGGCAATCCCGATGCGGCCGCCGTTAAGTGTAGTCATCGCAAAGCTGAACCCGAAGCCATCGTCGCCAATACGGTTCGCTTTGGGAACCTTCACATCCGAAAACATCAGCGAATGTGTATCCGAGCCACGGATGCCCATCTTATCTTCCTTCTTACCTACCGTAAAACCGGGCATATCCTTCTCCACAATAAGCGCGTTGATGCCCTTATGTTTCTTGGCGGCATCGGTCTGAGCGATTACAATATAGACACTCGCGCTATTGCCGTTGGTAATCCAGTTCTTGGTACCGTTCAATAAATAATAGTCACCTTTATCTTCAGCCGTAGTACGCTGGCTGGTCGCGTCTGATCCTGCCTCGGGCTCTGACAGACAAAACGCCCCGATAATCTCTCCACTAGCCAGCCGTTTCAGGTACTTCTCCTTCTGTTCTTCTGTACCGAACTTCTCCAGCCCCCAGCAAACCAACGAATTGTTGACCGACATACATACTGAAACCGATGCATCGATCTTTGAAATCTCCTCCATCGCCAGTACATAAGATATAGAGTCCATACCGCCACCGTTGTACTTGGGATCCGTCATCATCCCCATAAAACCAAGCTCACCCATCTTCCGGATCTGTTCGGTAGGAAACTTTTGGTGGGTGTCGCGTTCGATAACACCGGGAAGCAATTCGTTTTGAGCAAAATCGCGCGCTGCCTTCTGCACCGCCAAATGCTCCTCTGTAAGTTGAAAATTCATACAAGTAGGAAAAGGATAATGGTCTGTTGGGTTATTGATACGTATCCGAAATTAACCTTTTCCCGGCGTTGTTACCGCAACAGCCGCCAACAAAAAGGCCTGAACGTCTCCGCTCAGGCCTGCAAAATTAATGGCGTATTTCAATGATGAAACACTTTTTATGAATTTAAATCGATTGCAATCGACTTTTAGTCGTCACTCCGGTTTCCAGTTAGCAGCATAATGTAATACAACATCGTAACCACGGCACCGATAGCCGCAACCACATACGTCATCGCAGCCCACCACAGCGCATCCTTCGCCATATCGTACTCACCACGCGTCACAATACCTCGCGACTGCACCCAGGCAAGTGCCCGCCGGCTCGCGTCAAACTCAACCGGCAAAGTAACCAGCGCAAACAACGCGAACACACCGTAACAGACCACGACGATAAGTAACGCTGTTGGGATGAAAGTCTGCACGGCAAAGCCGCCTATGATCATCGCAATCATCACGAAGTTTAATACCGTAGCACTTACGTTCTGAATAGGAACAAGTGCCGACCGGAACTTCAACATGCTATACGCGTTGGCGTGCTGCACCGCGTGACCACACTCGTGTGCCGCCACTGCAGTAGCCGCAGCGTTACGCCCGTGGTATACAGCCGGGCTCAGGTTTACAGTTTTATTCGCAGGGTTATAATGGTCAGTCAACTCACCTTCTACACTCATCACCTGCACATCATGAATATTATTGTCGGCAAGCATCAGCCGGGCCACATCGGCACCCGTTAAATCACGGGTAAGGTGTACCTGCGAATACTCATGAAACTTGCTCTTCAACCGGGCACTGACAAGCGCACCGATAATCATGAAAATAATACCAATAATTAACGCACCCATAGTCTTTATTCTCCTTTGTTAGTATTAACGACAGAAGAGCAATCAAGGTTCACGCCAAACCCCCTACTCCTGCCAAAACGGCACACGCCGACAACAAAAGACTAAAAACGCAATGCCAGCATGACCATAAAGTTGCGACCGGCCTGCGGGAAATAATAATTCTCCCGGGTTTCAGCACCGCCACCAAGATAGCCCCATGTATAACCATTGGACTCATACTTCTCGTCAAGCACATTGTTGGCCAGCACACTCAACACCAACTCGCGCATAAACGAAGGATATACCGTATACGAAAGCCGTACATCCTGCGTCACATACGCATCGAGCTTGCGCGCATCGTTAGACGTATTGTCCAAATACTGACTGCCCACATACTTGCTCAACAGTGTAGCCTCCAGGTTTCGGAACGGCCGATACGTAAAACCAGACCCCGCAATAACATTCGGAGAAAACGAAATGTCCGTATCCTTGTGCGTACGAACCACCTCGTTATACTCATCGAAGTCCTGTCCGTAATCATACAACACCTCGTTAAAATTGCGGATCTTGTTACGGCTCAGCGTAACATTCGCGTTCCACGAAAGCTGGTTCGAAATCCGCAGCACACCTTCAAGCTCGATACCCATACGATAGCTCTTGCCGACATTCGTTCTGATCGACGCGCCCACATCGTTAACCGTACCCGTAAGAACAAGCTGGTTCTTATAATCCATCAGGTAATAATTAGCATGCAGCATATAATTGCGCGTTGTACGCCGATATCCGGCTTCCAGGTTTCGCAACGTCTCATGGCTTGGCGTACGGCCACCGGGAGCGTCCACAAAATCATCACGCACCGGCTCGCGATTACCAAAAGCATACGATGCGTAAAGCTGCTGGCCCTCGCCCGGGCTATACACCACCCCAGCCTTAGGGTTAAAGAAACTATAATTGGCAGAAACACTGAACGGCGTTAACGGCGAGCGGTTTTCTGTTCCCGAGGCATCATACAACACCCGGCGCCATTGCAGATCAACATAACCATTCAACGCTTCCGTAAACTGGTAAGTAGTTTTCAGATACGTAGTAAAATCCTTCTTATCGCCACGGTTCCGGTAATATTCATACTCCGTCGGCACAGGCGACACCGTAGCCCAAAGCACTTCGCCGAAGTGGTCGCCTACATAACGATTCCAACCACCGCCCAATACCACATTCCAGGCATCGCGGTCATAGTTCAACGAATACGTAAAACCATAGAAATCGTTATCCAGCCAGCGACGTCGCACCAGGTCGGTAGACGATACCACAGAGTCACCTATCGTAACAGCATCCAGCCCATAGGCAGACAAGTCATCATTATACCGGTACTCCTCATAATACCCTTTACCCGGCGTATAGTGCAGCGCCACATTACCCGTAATGCCCTCGGCAAAAGACTGTGACACGTGCAGCTGGTAATTGTCCTGCTGATAATTATCCACCTGGTTCTTATAAGTATAGGGGTTGAACGTGCGCCGCGACGAGTTCAACAGGTTTCGCGTCTGCTCCTCATTCCAGCCTTCATTACCGGCCGTAATCAGCATCGCCTCCACATCATTATTCAACCGGGACTCCGGAACACCATACCATGCCTGATATGTGTTCTCCTTCCCTCCAAAAGCAATCGCCTTAACCATCGTCTTGCCGCTGTAGAAACCAGCCGACAGATAATACGAACTCAGATCAGACGAAGCACGATCAATAAACCCGTCCGATTTGATCTTTGATAAACGACCATCGATAACCCAGTGATTATTCAGCATACCCGTACCAAAACTCAACGTATGCCTGCGCGTACCAAACGAACCCGCCGAATTCACAACCTCCGCATACGGCACATCATTCCGTGTATTCGTCTGCAAATTGATCGAAGCACCAAAAGCACCTGAACCGTTCGTCGACGTACCCACGCCACGCTGCACCTGAATACTCTGAGCCGACGACGCGATATCCGAGATATTCACCCAGAACGTGCCTTGCGACTCACTGTCGTTATACGGCACACCATTGATCGTTACATTCACCCGTGTGCCATCGCTACCGCGAACGCGTATACCCGTGTAGCCCACACCTGCCCCGGCGTCCGACGTCGTAACCGTCGAAGGCGTCCAGTTCAGCAGCAGCGGCAGATCCTGCCCGAAGTTCTGCTTCTTGATCGTCTGCTTGCTCACGTTGGTAAACGTCGCCGGTGTCTTGTCGTCAGCACGCGTAGCCAGCACCACAACCTCGTCAGTCATCGCCACCGACTCCTCCAGAGCCACCACAATATCCGTGTTACCCGATACCGATACCGCTTCCGTCTTCTCCTGGTAGCCCACAAAGCGCACATGCACCGTGTAGTTTCCCGCCGCCAGACCGCGCAGAATAAAACGTCCAAACTCGTCCGTAACAGTCGTATACCGTGTACCGTCGAGTTGTACCGATGCCCCCGGAAGGACATGGTTTTGCTTGCCGTCGCGCACCGTGCCAGATACGGCAAAGCCCTGCGCGTGCACAGCCATCGGCAACAGCAACGCTGCCGCCATCAGAAATGCTCTAAACATGATGTTAAAAATGGTTTAAACTGCAGCGCACAGGGGAATGCGCCTGCGTACGTTTAACCTTTGCCTTCCCTTCGGCCGCATTACCGGCATCAGGTTCGTTGGGTATGATCTCAGCCCGTTATATTAAGGCACCCCTAAAAGTTAAAATATTAATTATCGTGTGTGGCACGTGTGTGTCCCCGCAAAGCTAACCCAAAAAACCAACCCAATGCAATATCACGTGCGCAAGTCTTAAACCCCGCGTCAGGCTGTCTTTGTGTCTTTGACTGAAATAGCTATACACACAAAAGTTGATAGTACGGAGATACAGCACGGCTAAAGCACGGATAGAGCACGAGTAGAGTATGGAATCCAGCCACCGGTTTGGCATAAAATGTTCGCTTCAGCCCACAACCTCACCCCCTGATGCCCGTCGTGGCCAATTCAAATAATAATTGCACATTTGTAAAAACCCCTTTCCGGACAGACAACGACAATCTGCACCTATGTACAAAGCAACCGTAAACAAAAAGTCATTCGAAATCATCACCGATAACGACACAATCCAGGTAGACGGCACACCCCTCAACTGGGACCTTGCCCGCCTCGACGACCGAAATTTCCACATCCTGCTCGATAACAAGAGCTACCGCGCCGAAGTCATCAAGACCGACCGCACCGCCAAAACCTGCACCCTCAAAATAAACGGCCGGCTTCATACCGTCGAACTCCGCGATAAATTCGACCTCCTCCTCGAAAAAATGGGCATGAACAACACCGCCGCCGGCAAAGTAAACAACATTAAAGCCCCTATGCCCGGTCTCATCATTGATCTCAAGATCAAAGAAGGCGACGTTGTAAAACAAAACGACCCCCTCCTCATCCTCGAAGCCATGAAAATGGAAAACATCATCAAATCACCCGGAGAGGGAACCGTAAAAGCCATAAAAGTCAAAAAAGGCGCTAGCGTCGAAAAAGGCCAGGTCCTCATCGAATTCTAATCGCACACAGGTTCCGGCAGGACTGGAAGATGGTAAATCAAAAACATGCATTAATTCCGCTTGTCGCTCTCCGTCTTCACGCTCGTGCTGTTTTTCCCTGTGCTTTGAATATATTGCGGCGATTTTCTGTGCCCTCGAAAAATAACGCGAATGAAGTATAAACGTATTCTCCTCAAACTCAGTGGCGAAGCACTGCAAGGAAGCCAAAAAACTACCAACATAGATACCAACGTTCTTGAGCAGTATTGCGAAGAAATTAAGCAACTCAAAGAACACGGAGTCGAAATTGCCATCGTAATTGGCGGAGGAAATATTTTCCGCGGCGGTCAGGCCGAAGCCCTCGGCATAGACCGCGTACAGGGAGATTACATGGGCATGCTTGCCACAGTAATCAACGCCATGGCACTCCAAAGCGCCCTCGAACGCCACGGCATGTATA
>Ga0065165_1003115_pt1 | contig 12313 bp, 9 predicted proteins | sample AraplaMF_Cvi_mMF_FD_63813 | JGI IMG/M metagenome (GOLD analysis project Ga0065165, IMG submission 63813) | Arabidopsis root microbial communities from the University of North Carolina, USA - plate scrape MF_Cvi_mMF (version 2) (version 3) | ecosystem: Host-associated > Plants > Roots > Endosphere... | reverse complement strand
TGACCGACGAGCAGAGGATCGCCGCCGGCGCCGGGTCTGACGTCGTGCGCCTTTCCGTCGGCATCGAGGACGTCAAGGACATCATCGCCGATCTCGAACAGGCGCTCTCGAAGATCTGAGTGTCCTTCGCCACAAACGTTTGTAATTTCGCCGACTACGTTTGTCTAATGCAACCATAGGATCAGCGTCCGATTCGAGCAGAGTCGGGCGCTGATTTCGCTTTGGAAGGCGGAAAAATTCGAAAAAGTTGGGCTATGGCGAACAGACTTAAAACATGGTTAGCAATCTGCTAACGGCCCTTGAGAACTGGCGCGCCTGGTAAAATTTCACACTCTGTTGTTAAGAAATAAGTCAGCCCGCGAAGGGGTTCGCGGGCTGATAAAGTCACGTGACGGACGCGGGCGAAGGCGCTGGCCTCGCTGGATTCTCAGGTGCTGCGACAAAGACCTCGCAAGAACTCGACCGGGCGTTCCAACGCCTATCGGAAATTAACGAACTCGATGTCGTCCCGAATGGACGATGTCCTTCAATCGATGGCGATCACCCGGCCATTCGCGCCTGCGAGTTCGCGGTCGCGTTCCTCCGCCTGACGATCGATCTGACCTCGTCACCAGAGAGCAAATTGCGCTCCATGAGACCGGCAGCGACGGACTCGAGTTCGCTTCGATACTCAATTAGAAGACCCCGCACGCGGTCAAACTCCTTGCCCATCAAATTCTCCACTCGACGGAGAAGGTCGGGGTTATGCATCCGCATCAGGTAGAGACGATCGGAGTCTTTAGCGACCTCCGAGACCAAACTATCGCCCATTCCCCAAAGCCCCTCGATCGATGTCGCAATGTCAGTCGCCCGGACCAGGTCGGAACCTTCAATTCCGCCCGCTCCGTCGCACCGAGCATTGAAGACGAGTTCTTCTGCGGCGAGGCCGGCGAGAAGAACCGCAATCAGGTTGAGGTAGTGGCACTTCATCCGTGCCGTGTCTTCATTTGGCGTGAGGTTGGTTCCGCCGAGTTGGTTCACACGCGCATTGAAACTCAGGTCCAGCGCGATCGAAACGGATTTCAGTTCGTCGGGTAATAGCAAGACTGCGATGATCGCATGGCCCGCCTCGTGAACCGCCGCAACCCTTCTCATTTCGTGCGAGATTTCCCGTTTGGGCGGCATGGAACTCGACAGATCGTTTGGAATAACCGAGCGTCGGTTCCGTCGGGCGATACGGCGCGCCCCGCGGACAGCTTGCTCGATATCCGCTCCGCTCCAGCCGCCAGTACCAGCGACAATCTCGCCCATGTCGAAGTCTTTCAATTCGTCTCGCAGGTGAAAGCGGAAGATGCGCTCCCGGTCGTTCACATCCGGCAGCGGCACGCGGATGTGTCTGTCGAGGCGTCCCGGCCTCGTCACTGCAGGGTCAAGGAAATTCGGGAAATTGCAGGCTCCGACAACCACGACGCCTTCGCGGCTTTCCGCGCCGTCCAGACATTCGAGGAAACCGGCGATGACCTGCCTGGTGTAGTCGGCATTGCCGCCGCTCGCTTTTTCGCGATCTCCGAAACTATCGACCTCGTCGACGAAGAGGAGGCAGGGGGCAAGCTCGCCTGCCTTTTTGAAAGCGCTCCGCATATCCCTGAGCATCTCGCCCATGTGCCCCTTCGACTGCCATTTCGCCGCGGAACCGATCACTAAAGGCACGCCGCAGGTCTTGGCCAACGCAGTCGCGAACGTCGTCTTTCCGCAACCCGGCGGTCCCGAAAGAAGAACGCCGCGATCAACGTCATCCCATCGGATCAGCCCTGCCTTCCAGTCGGCGAGATCGCGCGCGAGTTCAAGGCCCCATTCCTTCGCCTCACCGTAGCCCGCGAGTTCTTCCAATTTCGGGCCCGGCCTTTCGACCTTCTCGGGCTCTGGCTCCGTTTCGGACACGGAAGGGTAGGTACGAAGCCTTTTCACCGAATGGGCAAGCGATCTGTTATTCCGGAACGCCAGCCGCAGGCGCTCCCATGGCTGTCGGGCCACGAACTCGGCGTCTTCCATTTCGATTTTGGAACCGAGATAATGGACCGCCGCAAAGACGTGCTCTCTCGTTACAGCGGGCAGGGTGAGCACGCCGTCGACGATAAGTCGCAGATCGTCGGTGACGAACGCCTCTTCCATGACGGTGACGATCGCGCGGCGCGCCCTGCTCAGGCGTCGCAACGTGCCGTCGTTCGTACACGTCGCATCATCCACCAAGGCGACTTCGTTGTCGTCCTGGTCAGTGGTAAATCTTCTGGTGTCCGTGCCGAGGATCGCGGCCGCCACCTGGTGGTAAGTCCTTGCCATGTCTTTGTCGGGCACCACGACGGCGATGCAGAAGGGTAGGTTCGGACGTCGCAGCCAGGGCCTGAGAACAGAGACCAGACCGCAGTAGGCAATAAACGCCGGGAACGAGGCGGGGACACGTTCGAGCGCGGAATTCTGGATGTATCGCATTTGTGACCTCGAATAGGATGGAAAGCCGGGGCAGGGGATTGCCGTCAGCGTATCCGGCGGATCGAGGTCTCCGGGCCAATCAGGGTTTCGTCCAGTTCGACATCGAGGAAGCCACGCAGGATCATGGCTGCGAGGACGGCCATCGGGTTGCCTTCGCGAAACGAGGACATGCATTCGGCGACCGTCAACGAGCTGTGCTCGTCGAGCGCCGCCAGAAGCCGGACACGGTCTCCAAGCGGGACGCTGTAGTCGGCATAGCGAAGGAGATCGCGGGCATTTTGCAGCCGGTATCCTTCATAGATTTCTTCTCTGGAGACGCATCGATAGTTCCAGCCAGCGCGCTTCGCCGCGGCTTCGATATCCCGGTCTGGGTCGTGGCGGTCACCGGCGTCGGCCAGCGTGACGTCATTGCTATCGTTGAAGACCGCGAAGTCGGGGATATACGGCTGGCCGTTGACCTGGAGTGTGGTCGGCATGCAGACCCAGGAAGTGACGGCGGGATTTACATCCAAAAGACAAGCGAGATCGCGAGCGATCTGGGAGCGGAAGAGCTTCCGTCCTTCGAGCTTAACAGTCGGGCCTGGCTGGAAGTTGTAGGTCGCGGCTCTCTTGCGGGCGGATGCGACGGCAACGGCGTCATGCTTGATACCCATCATAACCTCTCGAACTCGAAACATAGACGTCAGAACGGCGTCGGCACGGCCGACGCACGGATCAACGTATTCGTATCGAGTGGGACAGGATGTATCGCATGGCTCGAACATATAGTGAACAAAAAATCGTCCGGCAACCGGGGGGCTACGATTTTTTTTCGAAAGCGGATTGGGACTGCTGCTCGCCGCCGTAATTGACGAACTCCGCGTGGCCGACGTTGCTCGGATGTGGTCAAGCGGTCGGAATTGCGGACGGGCTCCATGTTGGCCGTGTCGCCACCTTCGTCGACAGAAACGAAAGCTCTCGCAAGCCACAAAGCCGCTCCGAACCGCGTTAACGAAAATCCCCTTGACTTTTCGTCGCACGATTTTGGTGCGATCGCCGACTGAGCGTCACCCGCTATCAAAGACCACTTTCCGCAGGTTGGCCGATCGGCGCTGTAAAGCTTTTGGTAACCGGAAGGCGACAACCTCGTCGGTGTCATCGCTGCTCCGGTCACCCGGCGGTGGTGGCTACAGAAACACGAGAAAATAAAAAGGGCGACCTAGGCGGTCGCCCTGAGTAGCCGATCTGTTTGATTTTGCCGTCAGCGATCCGCTACTCCCTACAAAGGAGCCCCAGAGTGCCCAGCAAAGGTTAAGAAATCACTGGCGACTGCCGGATGGCGGAGCATTTCCGAAAAGAATCTTATGGGTCTCGTCAAAAATGACTTGAACCAGGGGTTATTGTTCGCTATTTGTTCCCGTTATCCGGGAAGGCGTCGAGTTTCTCCGCGTTCCGGTAGAACCGAGGGAATTGCTAATGCGACAGGTTTCTACGCGCCTCAGCCGAATATGACCCCGTAAGGGGCCACGGCCGCACGTCTTCAACCTCGTCATTCCAATCTCTCACCCAGGCAGACACGCCATGGATCACTTCTCCCCAACGCATGAGTTTCGAATAGGGCGGTAACCGCCTTTTCGTCATCCCTACCATTCGTTCACCTCGCCGAGAGCGGGGCAGGAGACCTATGCCATGTATTTCCGCGATCTCGATTTCACCAAGGCCCGTCCCATCACCGTCCACGATGCGGTTTCGTACGGGGTTCCAATGTCCTCGTTCGCCGACCTCGAGGAGGAGTTCCCAGTGCTCTTCCCGGTCCTGGGCGGCGAGGACGAAGACCTCTCCAAACTCTGATTTCACACCATCCTCGATCACCGCCGACCGTTTGGTTCGCTACCGGGCGGACCGGCGGAGCTTTGCGAAAGGAATGCGAATGCAGCGTTACCATCCATTGATCGCGAGGGCTTTCCGCCCCGATCACAAACCCGTCTATGAAAGCCCTAGGCGAAAGAAGCACCACCACGCGCCAGGCTTCTTTCCGACATTCAAGGCCGTCGGAAACGGTGTCCGCGTCACCAGTCCGCTGTCCTCGGACTGCCTGCTGCACTTGGATACTGATCCCACCGTCCTGAAAATCTCAGCCTACCCATTCACTGTCCGATATTCCGTCCATGACCGCTACGGCATCGTGGGCGTCAAAAAGCATAAGCCTGAGCTTGCCATCCTGCAGGAGGACGGTCGGGTCGTCATCATGGACGTGATCCCGCTGGTCATTCAACGCGAAGGGAGGCTTGCCCAACGAGGGAAAGCTGTCGCCGAAGCGCTCTGGAATACCTACCGCGTGGCCTACTCGGTCATGGACGAGCGCGATCTCCATATCGAGCCACGGCTTTCAAACCTCCGTACGATCTGGCGGCACCATCGCGACAGCGATCCCGGATGCAACGTGGCGGTTCAAAGAGTTCTCGACGAGGTTGGTCTGCCCACCACTATCGGCCAGGTGCGATCCGGGGCCGAGGGTCTGGCCGAGATCGAGCGCGTCTTGAGCGCCGAGAACCCGTGGGACGCCGTGTTCACGGAACTGATGGTGCTCGCCTTTAGGGGAGCGATCCATCTCGACCTCTCTCACCCTTTTTCAGACCAGACCCTGATCACCGAACGGCACCGCGGAGGTAACTACTGATGGTCATCCAGAAGCACGGCTCTTTTATCAAGCGGGAGAACCTCCCGATTGCCATGACAGCATCGGAGCTGGATATCCCGGTGGACGATGAAGGCCACACTGCGGTACAGCCATATGCACTTGCTGCGAGCGCTCGGTTCTCGATCCTGAACGCGCGCCTGAACAAGATCGGCCACTTCGAAGTCGTCTCCTACAACGACCACGACGGCGTGGGCGGCCTGTTCACCGTCCAGAACGTCATCAGTCACAGCCTGATGCACCTCTCCAACTGGCAGATTTCCCAGCTTGAGCGGCAGGGCAGGTTCATTCCCCAGGAGGGTGAGCGGAAGGGGAAGCTAGTCGAGTCTTCCACTGCGCTGGACGATGATCGGCGCGCCGCCGCGAACATCCGGTTGGGCTATGTCCTGGCGGCGTTCGAGGCGAACGGCGACCAGCACTCCATGCCGTCGAATCTCGTCATCAAGCGTTCAGCGGCGAAGCATGCGAAGGAGACAGGGCAGGTGAGGTCTCCCGACCTCCGGACGTTGAAGGGCTACATCCAGTCTTATCTGGATAGCCCGTTCAACCGCCTCTTGGCTTTGGCACCTGGGATCACCCGCGGCAACACCACGAAGGCGTTTTCGTCCAAGCTCGAGGAACTCCTTGCGCTCGCCATCGAGCATTCATGGCGCATGAGGAAGGGCACATGGAAAACGGCGAAGAACAGGTTCCATCGTCTTCTTGCACTCAAGGAGAACGCCGACGTTCGTAAGGAAGCCAGCGACGAGCATGGTAACCTGATCTATCCGTGCGATCGCACGATCCAGCGGCGGCGTGCTGACGTCGATCACTTCACGCGCGACTTCCTGCGCTTCGGCCAGGATGCGGCGATGCGGAAGCACGGCATCAAAGTCCCGCAGCTGCTGCCGACCGCACCCCTCGACGTCGTCGAGATGGACTACACCACACTCGACATTCCTGTGTTCGACGACAGGTTCAACTTCATCTACGGCAAGCCATCGATCGGGGTGATGAAGGACCGCATGACCGGGGTAGCGCTCGGCTACGCGATCTTCTTCGAGACGTTGAGCTTCGAGACGTTCCTACAATTGCTCGAGACCTCGATCTATCCCAAGGATATGTCGGCATACCCCGGTCTGACGCACCCTTTCCACGGCACACCCCTCGTGATCGTCGTCGACAATGAATCCCACCTCGTCAGCGACGATATGCGGGCTCTCTGCGATCATTTGGGCATTCAGTTGCGCGAAACCCGCCCCGGCGAACCGAACATGAAAGGGGCAATTGAGCGCTTCTTTCGGACGCTCGCAGACGCGGTAATCCACAACCTGCCCGGCGCGACGATGTCCAATCCGCAGCGGCGCAAGGCCTTCGACAAGGATCACAATCTTGGCGTTCCACATCTGACGCTTCGCGAGCTGGAAGGCTGCATCCAACATTTCCTGTACGAGTATCATCGTACACCGCATCAGGGCCTCGGCTTTTTGAGAACACTCCGGGATACCCCGCTTAGTCGGTGGGAATCCACGATCGGTCAGTCCGCTCCGCGCAGGCCGATCGATCCGGAGTTGTTCGCTACGGTGGCAGGCAACACCCGCTATGCGGCCATCCATAACGGCTCGTTCGTTTGGGACCACATCACCTACCATGACGAGCGACTGATGGTCCTCAGCACGGCCCCGACGACGCGGTTCCGCAAGGCGGGTGTCGAAACGACCAAATTCAAGTGTTTCCGCAACCCCACCGACCTCGGCCACGCATATGTTTCCGTTCCCGAACTCGACATGACGATCAAGGCTCATGCCATTGGGGCCGACGCCAAGTATGCCAGTGGCCTCCGGCTCTACCAGCATCGCAAAGCGATGGAACAATGGCGTAAGAAGACCAAGGCCCCGATCAAGAATGTTGCCGATCTCGAGGCCATGCTTGCGTCTTTCGCGGACGATCTCAAACACGTCTACGCCCAGCGCAAGAAGCAGAGGACGGCGGAAGCTTTCGCCAAGTTCTACGCCGGCGGGTCCAAGAAGCTGGCGCGCAGCCAGATCGTCGAGGTTGCCTACAGCCCCGCGGCCAGCTCCGATCGGATCGATTACGCCTCTCCGGTGAAGGCCGCTCCGGTCCGAACCAGGTCACAGGCAAACCCTCGGCACAATATGGCCGACACTCCAGAGGCCATCCACGTCCGTGATGAGGACGGCCGCCTCGTACCTTCCGATCCGCTTCTCGAAGCGATGGCCCACCATAAGCGAGAGGAAAAATCCGAGGACGAGGCGAGGGCCGACGACGGCCATCCTGCCGAGGTCGAGGGTTACGAGGACCCTGACGATATCCAATTCCTGCTCGACAAGCACCAAGGAGACGAAGAATGAAGGTTTTTCCCGAATTCCATACGACCGAATTCTTGACGCCGGACGAACGCCTGGCCGCTTCCCAGCTTTCGCCGATGGTTCGCCAGTTGATGGTGACGAACCTGCTCGTACCGTATGCCCAGTACGCGCGGGTGAAGAAGTTCGTCAGCCATTTCCATCGACCCGTTGAAAACGGCACCCACGGAACTGGTTGGGTCGGCGGCGTGATCGGCGAGTCGCGGGCAGGCAAGTCCTTTATCATGCAATCCTATGCGGCCGAGTGGAGGCCGGTGGAGGGGCCAAACGGCTACGACTTCCCCGTCGCCTACATCGAGGCCCGCGCGGATTGGGACATGCTGGAGTTCGGACGGCAAGTCTACCAAGCGACAGGTGCGACGGCCATTCCGCGGCTGTCGACGGCGGCGCTCAACACGAAGTCGGCCGATCGTGTTCGACAGTTCAAAGTCGAACTGCTCATTGTCGATGACGCACATTTCCTGTTTGCCGCCACCGGCAGGAAGCGGACGGCTTTCGTCTCGTTGATCCAACACGTCGCCGACCAGAGGTGCTGCAATATCCTTCTGTCGGGTCTTCCCAGCGTGGAGATCGCTATCAACGACTATCCTCAACTTCATAACCGGGGAGGGTTTCCACATCTCCGCGTGCTTGAATTCGACTCTCGCACGCCCGACGAGCGAGACAAGTTCCGCATCTTCCTACACGGCGTGGACCAGCGGCTGCCCTTCGCCAAACCCTCGAACTTGGCACAGAAATCATACATTGCCGATTTCCTGGCGGTCAGCGGCGGATCGATCGGAAAGGTGATGAACATCATCATTGACGCAGGGCACATGGCAATCAACGAACGCGCGAGCTGCATCCTGCCCAAGCACCTTCGTAAGGCCACGGAAATCCGTCTTCTCGAAGGAACAGCGCACGTCCCGTTTGCTGATCAGGTGGCCGAGAATGCCTGAGCATCGACTGCTGTTCGCCCGATGGGATTTCCCGCCCGAGTCAGATGAACCTGCTCACGGCTACTACCTCCGTCTAGTCAAGGCGGAGGGAATGGTCAGCGTGACGACGTTCAACATCTGGAACGATGTCGAGCACGATAGAGCCGACCCGCAGCTGGCGTTGCGTCTGCTGAAACGGCATCCACTGCCCGCCGACTGGATGGAACGCCTCGTCTGGGCGTCGGCGATTAAGCGAGGGAAGACGATCCATCTTGCGGGTCAACGCTTCGCAAACGGCCATCTTTCCTACTCCAGTCGACGCTGGTGCCCGGGATGCCTGGGTGAGAAGGCGTATCATCGATGCTGGTGGGATATCGTCGCTATCCGGACATGTCCGTTTCATGGATGCGATATCGTTGACCGCGACATCGAGGACGCCAAGGTCACCTGGATTTGGCCAGATTTCGAGGAATCTCGCGCAGGGGTCCCGCTCGGCCGTAGCATGGAGCGCACGAGCGAAGAGACCTTCGCAGGCTACGCTCTCGGCCGAATGGGGTTTGCGCCTGCCACGTCCGCGCCTGTTTTGGACGCTATCACCTTGGGCGATGCGATCACGATTTGCGAGATCGTCGGCAAGCTCGTCTCGAATCCCCCGATGGAAGTGGTCCCTGACGTCAGGACTGGCGATATCGACGTTGGATATCGCTTGCTTGCCAGAGGTTGGGCTGAGGTCGCCGAAGCCTTTCGGGCATGGCTTCGAGCCAATGTTCAGGACGACAAACTACGCGGTTCAGTGTGGGAGGCATTCGGTTGGATCGCAGGCACGGCATGGGCGGTCAAAATCAACGCGCGCGTCCGCTACTTTCTCCGGCGCACTATGTTCGAGGCCCGAGGTTTCGAGGAACGGAAGTCGCACGCCCGGATCGTTGATGACAACTTCAACGCCGAATATGTTTCCCTCAAGGCTTTGGCAGCGCAGTTGGAAATGGAGCCCAAAGCGATCACGATGATTGCAGAGGAGCTTCGCATTCCAGCCAGGAGTCGGCGTGGCGTCACTATCGGCGATTCCGGTGCCATCAAAACATTCGCGGGCGCTTTGCTGACTCCGGTGCAAACCGCCGAGATGCTCGGCATCCATACCGATGCTCTTCGCCATCTCGTTCATGCCGGCCATCTCAAGGTCTTCCGCGGACTCGACCTCGGCCAGCGGAACGGTGCGCGTTTCGACAAGGGCAGGGTCGACAAAATCTTGCAGGCAATCGATGCGCTCCCGTTCACGGGGGCGGTGGAGTACGGGATCACGTTCAATATCCATCGGAAGCGCGAAAATCTCGTCTACGGGGAGCTGGCAGTCGATATCCTTGCGGGGCGGGTCGCAGTTGCCGAGAAGCGTCCCGATGTCCCCGGTTTCAGCGGGTTGATGATCCAGACAGGCAAGCCACGCAAGCGCGCGGATTTCGGGAGGAGCGAGGACTTGGTCAGCATGAAAGAGGCGCAGGCTATCCTCAATCTTTCCAATGTGACGGTGGCCGCGCTGCTCAAGCAGGGCACCCTTGGGGAGGCACAACGGATGCCGCGGTTCGTTCTTCTCCGTCGAGACGAGGTCATGGATTTCGGTCTCAAACACGCCAAGATCGCCGACTTCTCACGGACTCTCGGTTTGCATCCAACGATCATCCACAAGCGGCTGATGGCGGCCGGCGTGGAGCTTGTCGTCCGTTACAATGGAAACGACACTGGGCCGAGGCTCGAAAGCGTTGTCGCCAAGGAGGACGTCATGCGGGTTTTCGGGATCGCCGAGGACCCGACGGGTCTGCATGACGACAAACTCAATGATTTCTGGACACGCCTCATCGGTCACGCACGGCAGCATTGCCCCTATGTGTATTTCCCCGATCGCCTCCCGGCGGAAGGGCAACGTGTCTGGCAAAGCGCGGGTATCTTCTCTGCGGTCTTCCGCTTCGACGTCGATGACTACGTCCTGGACGTGATGCTCGTTCCGGCTGGTGGAAATCGGCAATCACTGCGGTTGGCCATCACCGATGAGGACCAGTCCATCATCGATCTGATGCTGCTGATGACAAGAACGATCGATGCGGCACTTGCCGCGTTGGCAGACAAGAAGCGGGCCGCCTATGTCGCCAAGGGGCCGCCGGCGAGGGACGAACGGGGGAGGATCAAGAGGCTTTGATCGGTGGCTACTTGGTTGGCGATCCGTGACTATCCGCTGCGGTCAGCGGAACTTGCTGATCGCAGCGTCTCTATCTCCGAACTCGAACTCGATCCAATCGTCGTTTTCATTTTCCCCGGTACGGATCACCGAGACCTTGGCCGGCAGTCGGCCGGCACTAAGTTCAGCGAGAAATTCTCGTGAAATGGGGCTTTGCGGTCCGGGTGCTTTCCGAGCCGCATCAACGTTTAGCGCACCGCCATCGTCGAAGGTTCGGATGCCAGCAAGAACCTCCATCAGCTCTCTGGCGCTGACACGTATCTTCCCAGAGCCCATCTCATATCCTCCATGGTTGCCTAGATCGAAGCCTTTTTCCGCTGCTCTGACTGCCCCATTGCTTGATGAATTCACAGGCTCAGGGAAATTAGCGATAGCCTTTTCGAACACCAAGGCAAGCGACCGTCGCCTTTCATCGCCGTTCCGCATCACGAGCTTGGGGTGGAGGCGCAAGACCGTGTGAGCTGGTAGCTGTGCACCAATGCCCTCGCGGACGGCTAGAAGAAGGACGAAGTCCATAGAGCTATATTGTCTGAGGAACTCCTCGGCGATCTTTTCCATGGGAACCGTGTCGCCGCCGATGCGGTCGTCCGCGAATGCAGCACAATCGCCGTCCGCCGCAATGACGCCCTTGATCCCGTCCGCTTGACGCAGCTGGGAAGCCTTCGCTTTCAACGCCTTGTAGAGCGGATTGACATCTTTGATGGTTGGGGTGGTGTAGGCCGCAAAGCCACCCGAATTAAACTCCCCGCCAGCCGGATCGATTATGATTTCGAGCCCAGCCGTTTCGTCGTCTATCACCACTCTCAGAGGGAAGGTTCCAGCTTGCAGCTGACTGCGCAGCGGCGGCACGATTTCGTTTTTGATAAACTCATTCAGCTGCTTGCGGGGAGGCAATCTTAACACGGTACGTGTCCCGCGCGAGTTTTCGATTACCTTGCGATAGGGTCGAATATCGAGCCCACCACTTGGGAGACTAAGCTTTTCCTGAACACGCGCGAGCAACTTGAACAACTCGAAAACGGGACTTTCCTCGTCGAGACCTTCGTCGGAGACAGAAGTAATGTCAGCAGTGAACGAGATGGCACCATTGTCGAAAAATATGTCCGGCCGCGATCTGTCGGAAAGTGGCACCTCATGAGCCAAGTTACCGCACGTAGACAGCGCATGGAGGATAACTACCTCCCACATCGCGGCGGTTCGGTCCTTACCGAGTAGGTTTAGTCGGTGAACAAGATCATCGACGGCCTCACTTTCGATGATCTTACGCAGACCATCCAGTCTTCTCTGTATCGCGCGCCTCGCGAAAATCACTGTAAATTCCTATGGTCATCTCTGCTGCGGCCCGTCGGCTGGCCACTACATAAAGGCATAGAGCCTGCCATTTCTACGGGCCTCTCGTGGTCTCCACAGCCGTACCGGCGATACTGGGCTTTATTCTTGGGTATCGGCGCAACCGATGGCGAAGCGCCGCCAAGGTCAACGCCTCTCGAAAGCATTAGGACGGCGGAGGTGCCAGTGTGCCTGTGATTATCAACGCTTTGGCGTTCACCGAATACGAGGCAGCTCCACTTATCCCGTAATGATTGACCGCTATCTCGGGTTTGCCGAGGTCAGCGTTCAAGTCCCTTTCCTGGCCGGGAAGTTCGAGGTCACC
>Ga0065165_1003112_pt1 | contig 12316 bp, 10 predicted proteins | sample AraplaMF_Cvi_mMF_FD_63813 | JGI IMG/M metagenome (GOLD analysis project Ga0065165, IMG submission 63813) | Arabidopsis root microbial communities from the University of North Carolina, USA - plate scrape MF_Cvi_mMF (version 2) (version 3) | ecosystem: Host-associated > Plants > Roots >... | reverse complement strand
GCTTTACATGCATCGTTCGCGAGGAAGGCCTCTACCGCCCGATCGTAAGCCGCACGACCAGCCCGGGATTGTTGTCCCCCAGCTCCAGCGTCCCCCCATGCAGCCGCGCCGCTGCCGCGGCGAGCGACAGGCCCAGCCCCGCGCCGCTCTCGCTCCGAGCAGCGTCGAGGCGGCCGAAGCGGCGCAGCGCTTCGCCGCGGCGGTCGACCGGGATGCCGGGGCCGTCGTCCGCCACGGTGATCGCGAGCATCTCGCCCTCGGCACGCGCCGCCAGGTGGATGCGGCCGCGGCCATATTTGAGCGCGTTGTCGATCAGATTGGCGATCGCCTGGCCGAGCAACTCGCGATGCACCGGCGCGGTGAGCCCGTCGGGGGCGTCGGCCTCGATCGTGAAGCCGCGTTCCTCGGCGAGCGGGCCATAGACCTCGGCCATGTCCACGAGCAGCGCCGAGACGTCGGTGCGGTGGAAGGCCTCGCGGCCGAGCCCGGCCTCGGCGCGGGTGATGCGCAGCGCGGTGTCGAGCATCGCCAGCAGCCGGTCGCCTTCCTCGATCGAGCGCGCCACCATCTCGCGCGCCTCGGGGTCCTGGCTCGCCGTCAGTGCCTTCTCCAGCATTGCGCGCAGACGGGTGAGGGGGGAACGCAGGTCATGTGCCAGCCCGTCGGTGGCGATCTTGAGCTCACCCATCAGCATCGTGATGCGGTCGAGCATATGATTGACCGAATGCGCCAGCGCTTCGAACGCATCGTCGGCATCGTGCAGGGGTACGCGCTTGTCGAGATCTCCGGCGGCAATCGCCTCGGCAGTGGCGACCGTGGCGTTGAGCCGCCGCTCGATCATCTGCGCCGCCGCCCACGCCGCAAGGCCCGCCAGGATCACGCCCAGCGCCAGCGCGGCGAGCATCGCGCCTTCCATCACGCTCGCGACATGCAGTTCGCCCTCGATGACATGGCCGGTGAGTAGCCGCCCGCCATCGGGCAAATGCGTCGCGATCACGCGCATCCGCTCCGATTCCTCGCCGCCGATGCGGAACAGGTCGATCGTCGTCGCACCGTCCTCGGGATCGAGCGTGGGCGGCCAAGCGGCGAGGTTGCCGGCGACGAACCTGCCCTGCGGATCGATCACGAGGATCGCCGAGCGCGGCAGGCGGTCGGGGTCGGAGCGCGCATCGGCCATCGCCGCGAGGCCCGCCTGGCCGCCCTGCCGCCACGCGCCGAGCAGATCGTCGCGCAGGCGCTCGGCATAGGTCTGGGCGTCGCCCGTGATCTCCGCCCGGGTGAGCTGGCGGACGGTGAGCAGCACCCCCGCGCCGCCGATCAACTGCAGGAAGAAGATCAGCGCGGCGAAGCGCAGGGTGGTCGAGCGCGTGACGCGCAACTCAGCCGTCCCGGCCGAGCCGGTAACCGGAGCCGCGCACCGTGTGCAGCAGGGGGCGGGGATGGCCCTCGTCGATTTTCTTGCGCAGCCGGCTGATATGCACGTCGATCACGTTGGTGCCTGGATCGAAATGATAGTCCCACACGCCTTCGAGCAGCATGGTGCGCGTCACGACCTGGTCGGTGTGGCGCAGCATGAATTCGAGCAGGCGGAACTCGCGCGGCTGGAGATCGACCTGCTTGCCGTCGCGCTTCACGCGGTGCGCGAGCAGGTCCATCTCGAGATCGTCGCAGATCAGGCTGGTCTCGACCGACGGACCGCCACGGCCGCGCCGGAGCAGCGAGCGGATGCGCGCGAGCAGTTCGGCAAAGGCGAAGGGCTTGGTGAGATAGTCGTCGGAGCCTGCGGTGAGTCCGTCGATCCGGTCTTCGGTCGAGCTCATCGCCGAGAGCACGATCACCGGTGTCTCGATCCCCGCGGCACGGATTGCACCGAGCACCGCCATGCCGTCCATGCCGGGTAGCATACGATCGAGGATGATGCAGTCGTAGCTGCCGTCGGTGGCGTGAAACAGCCCGTCGCGGCCATTGTCGGCGCGGTCGACCACGAAGCCCTGCTCGGCGAGGCCCCCGGAGATGTAGTCGGCGGTCGCGGTGTCGTCCTCGACCAGAAGAATCTTGTTAGCCAGAATGACCTCCGCGGTTCGGGCGGTTGAAATCTACGTCGAGCAAGGCGGTTCCGCGGCGGATGCGTAGCGCGATCGGCGCGGCGGGGTCGTGATCGAGATCCTTGCGCAGCGCCTCGATCGACTCCGCCGGCTGGCCGTCGGCTGCCTCGAGCCGGTCGCCGACATGCAGCCCCGCCTTGGCTGCGACGCCGTTCGAGCGCAGGCTCGAGACGATCAGCCGCGGGCCCTCCTCGGTATCGGTGCGCAGGAAGGTGACGCCGGGAACCGGCGCGCGGATATGCATGGGGATCGAGCGCGCGGCATGGAACAGCGCAGCCCCCGATGCAGCGGCGGCGCCGCACAATGCCAGCCCGATCCAGGCGACACGCGTCATCGCGACCCCGCGCTCATTGCCGGGGGAGGCACAGACCGGTGCGGCCTGGCGCGGAAGGAAAATCGATACTGGGCCATGGCCGGATCCTTTCGACCATTACCATCGCAGCATGATCCTTGTGCCCTAATGGGCGGAAAATGACCGATTGGTCATGTTTCTGCAACGCCGCGGCAGCGTGCACCGGTCCAATGCGCCCCACAACAGGGGACATTGCGGAGGATCGACGATGTCGCAACCCATTCCCCTCGTCGCGGGCGCCCTGCTGCTCGCGCTGGCGCAGCCCGCGGCGGCGCAGGACCTGCCGGGTCAGAGCGACGGCCTCCGCATCGGTGGCGACCGCGTGACGGTGGGGGCGGGCGTGGCGCTGGTGCCGAGCTATGCCGGCGCGCGCAGCAGCGTGTCGGTGCCAGCGGTGGCGGTGGAGGGGCAGATCAGCGGCATCGCGTTCAACACGCTCGGAACGACGCTCTACGTCGATGCCGTGCCCGATCGGGGCGGGCCGGGCTGGAAGCTGCAGGCGGGCCCGCTGATGTCGCTCCGCCCCGACCGCAACGGACGCATCCGCCAGCCCGAGATCGCGGCGCTGGGATCGTTGCGCACCGCGCGCGAGCTGGGCGGCTGGGTTGGGCTACAGCGCACCGGCTTCGTCACCAGCCCTTATGACACGCTGTCGCTCAGCGCCTCGTGGCAGCGCGACATCGGCAACGCGCATCGCAGCTATGTCGCCAGCCCGAGCCTCGATTATTCGACGCCGCTCTCGACCCGCGCCTACGCCAGCCTGTCGCTCGGTGCCGACTATGTCGGGCGGCGCTTCGGCCGCTATTATTACGATGTCGCACCGGCGGGCGCGGCGGCGAGCGGGCTCGCGCCTTATACCGGGGCGGCGCGGCCGGGCTGGAAGGACTGGAATATGAGCCTGCTCGCGCTGCATTCGATCACCGGCAACCTCACCCATGGCTGGGGGGTGTTCGCAACCGGGGGCTATGAGCATATCCTCGATCCCTATGCGCGCTCGCCGATCGTCAGGTCGGTGGGCAGCCCGCGCCAGCGCAGCGAGGCGGTGGGGCTCGCTTACACCTTCTGAAAGGGGCCCCTCATGCCAGCCAGATCGCCGAAGATTGAACCGCTCGACGAACGCACTTGCCGCATGATTTGTCCGATCGCGGCGGCAATGGTGGGCGTATGTCTGACCGGTATCAGCCTGCTGCGTGTGATGCTCTCGCTGCGCCGTACGAGCAGCTTCGCCGATGACTTGCTGTCGTTCGACGCCTTGCTGTTCCTGACCGCGACGCTCTCCTCCTATTTCGCGCTGCGCGTGCAATCGAGCCGGCGGCTGCATCGGCTCGAGCGCCTTGCCGACGTGACCTTCATCGCCGCGATGGCGATCCTGACCGGGGTATGTTTCCTGATCACTTACACGATCAGCATCTGACGGCGTGGCCGGCGCGATTCCGTACAAAAGTTAATGTAGCGGCCACGCGGCGCACATTCGGGCAGCGGCATAGAAGGGGCGTCGGAGGGCCGGGCTTTCCCCCTGTTGTCCCGGCCCTTCGACACCACGTGCCTCCGGTGGGGACCTCTTGCCCCTTGGAACCCACCGTCTCGAGCGGCGGTGCCGCGACCTCGCTCCCTTGAGCGCGGCACCGCCGTTCCCGAGCCCCCGCGGAGCCTGCTCCATGATGAAGAAGATCGCTGCGGCGCTCGCGCTGGCCGGCCTGCTGTTCGCGGGATTCCTCGCTTGGCTCGGATATTTCGGCGGCGAAGTGTTCGTGCCGGTGCCTGCCACCGCTGCGGCGGCGCCGGCCGAGCGCGGCACTGCGGCGATATTGCTGTCGGGCGATATGGGCTTCCGCATCGGTATGGGCCCGCAGGTCGCGACGCGGCTTGCGGCGCACGGCGTGCCGGTGATCGGGGTCAACTCGCTCGTCTATTTCCGTACCCGCCGCACCCCCGAACAGGCGGGCCAACTCGTCGCCGAGGCGATGCGCCACGCATTGGCGCTGCCCGGCGTGACGCGCGTGGTGCTGATCGGCCAGTCCTTCGGCGCCGACATGCTCCAGATCGGGCTCCCGAGCCTGCCCGCCGATCTGCGCGCGAAAGTGCCGATGGTGGTGTTGGTGGTGCCCGGCGACACCGTCGATTATCGTGCCTCGCCTTCCGAGCTGTTCAGCTGGGCGGCCCCGGACGCCCGGGCCTGGCCGACCGCGCGACTGCTGACCTGGGTGCCGGTGCTCTGCGTCCAGGGTGCCGAAGAGACCGACAGCCTGTGTCCGCTGATGACGATGCCCAACGCCACTCGCGTGGCGCTGCCGGGCGGGCATCCGCTCAGGCACGACCCCGATCGGCTCTACGCCACGATCGCGGGGGCGATGGAGCGAACATTACCAAAAGTTCAGGCGGCGCATAGCGTTGCGCCATGATCGGGGGCCTAGCACGGCTCCGCTGTCATTGCTCTCGAAGAGGCTTCATGAAGAAATTGATCGCAATCGCCCTGGGGGCGACGCTGGCGCTCGGCGGCGCCGTTCCTGCCGCCGCGCAGCCCGGGGTCGCGGGCATGTGGATCAACCCGCACGGCACCGTCGCGGTCAGGACCGGCGCGTGCGGCGGGAAATTGTGCGGCTGGATCGTCTGGGCCGCGCAGGAAGCGCGCAACGACGCCAAGGACAGCGGCGTCGATCCGCTGGTCGGGGTACAATTGCTGTCGGATTATGAGGCGCAGCAGGATGGGAGCTGGTCGGGTACCGTCTATGTGCCCGACATGGGCCGGCATTTCTCGTCGACCATCACCCAGCAGGGCCCCAATGCACTGCGCGTGAAAGGCTGCCTGATCGGCGGCTTCATCTGCAAGTCGCAGGTGTGGCAGCGCATCGAGAAACTTCCCAATGCCTGAGGTTCGGGCCTGGCTCCGGCGCTACCGGATCCAGATCTCGATCCTCGTGGTCGTGCTGCTCGTCGCGCTCGGACTGGGCGCGCTGCAGCAGCTGACCCGCGAAATCCATCTGAGCCAGGTCCGCGCGGCGTTCCACGCGATCGGTACGCCGCAGTTGCTCGCCGCGCTTGGGCTGACGGTGGTGAGCTATCTGACGCTCACCCTGTACGATGTGCTTGCATTGCGCATCATCGGGCGGCCGCTGCCGTGGCGGACCGCGGCGCTTGCCTCGTTCACCAGCTATACGCTCAGCCACAATCTGGGGCTGTCGCTGATCACCGGCGGTTCGGCGCGCTACCGTGTCTACACCGCCGCCGGACTCGACGGGCCCGACGTCGCGCGGATCATTGCGATCGCGGGCGGTACCTTCTGGATGGGCGTGCTGACGCTCACCGGCGTGGCATTGCTGGTGCATCCGATGGGTCTCGATTTCGGTGCCTTCGCGTTGAGCCCGGTGCTGGCGCAGGCGATCGGCGGCGTGATCGTCGCGGCGATCTGCGGCGCGGTGGCGTTCAACGCGCGTGGCGGGCGGCGGCTCGCGCTGTTCGGTTGGCGGGTGCCGCTGCCGACGCCCGGGCAGGCGTTGGCGCAGCTGGCCATTGCCTCGCTCGACCTCGCCGCAGCAGCGGGGGCGCTGTTCGTGCTGATCCCCGGCGCGCATCTCTCGCTGCTGCCCCTCTTCGTGCTCGGTTATGCGCTGGCGATCGTCGCCGGACTGATCACCCACGTCCCGGGCGGGATCGGCGTGTTCGAAGCCGTGGTGCTGGCGGTGGTGCCCGGCGACAAACCCGCGCTCCTCGCCGCACTGGTCGTCTATCGCGCGATCTATTACCTTCTGCCGCTGGCGCTCGGTATCGCCATATTGGTCTGGCACGAGGGACGGCGCTGGCATCCCCCGCACGGCGTGATTGCCGGCGCGCGTTCGATCGCAAGCGGAATGGCGCCCTTGCTGCTCAGCGCCGCGAGCTTCACCGGCGGCGCGATCCTGTTGCTCTCGGGCTCGCTGCCCGCGATCCATCATCGCCTTCGCGTGCTCCACAGCTTCGTGCCGCTGCCGTTCATCGAGGGCTCGCACCTCGCGGCCAGCCTTGTCGGCACGGGGCTGCTACTGCTCGCGCCGGGCCTGTATCGCCGGCTCGACGGCGCCTTCCTGGCTACGCGTACCCTGTTGCTCGCCGGAGCGGTCTTCTCGCTGGCCAAGGGCATCGATTACGAGGAAGCGATCGTTTGCCTCAGCATCGCGGCGTTGCTGCAGTGGACGCGGCCGGCTTTCTACCGCCGCACCGCGCTGATCGAGCGGCCGCTGTCGCCGGGCTGGCTGGTTTCGGTGATCGCCGTCGTCGCGCTGGCGGTGTGGGTCGGGCTCTTCTCCTACAAGCGCATCGATTACCAGGAGACCTTGTGGTGGCAGTTCGCGCTGCGCGGCGACGCCTCGCGCTTCCTCCGCGCGAGCCTGGGCGTAGGCGTATTGCTGTCGGGCGCGGCTTTGTGGCGCTTGCTGTCGCCGGCACATCCGCGCCGCGCTGAGGTCTTCAACGCCCGCGCGGTCGAGTGGGCGATGGGCGGGGCGCTGCGCACCGAGGCCAATCTGGCGCTGATCGGCGACAAGCGGATCCTGTTCTCGCCCGGCGGCGACGCCTTTCTGATGTATCAGGTGCGCGGATCGAGCTGGATCGTCATGGCCGACCCGGTCGGCCCGCGGGAGGCGTGGCCCGACCTGTTGTGGCGGCTGCGCGCGATGGTCGACGCCGCGCAGGGGCGGCTGATGCTCTACCAGATCAGCCCGAGCATGCTCGAGCTGGCGATCGACCTGGGCCTCCAGATCGTCAAATATGGCGAGGAAGCCATGGTCGACCTGCCGGAATTCACGCTCGAAGGGCCGGCGATGCGTTCGCTGCGCTATTCGGAGCGTCGCGCCGCGCGTGACGGGGCGGAGTTCGAAGTGGTGCCCGCGGCCAGCGTAGGCGATATCCTGCCCGAGCTGCAGGCGATCTCCGATCAATGGCTAGCGGCGAAGAAGCATCGCGAAAAGGGCTTCAGCCTCGGCCGGTTCGAGCCCGCTTATGTCGCCCAGTTCGATTGCGCGGTGGTGCGCTGCGGGGGACGGATCGTGGCCTTCGCCAATATCTGGAAGACCGAGCGGCGCTATGAGTTGTCGGTCGATCTGATGCGGCACGACGAAAGCGCGCCTCCGGGTACGATGGACTTCCTGTTCGTGCACCTTCTGCTGTGGGGCAAGGAGCAGGGCTATCAGCGCTTCACGCTCGGCCTCGCCCCCATGTCGGGGATCGAGGGGCGGAAGCTCGCGCCCGCATGGGCCAAGGCGGCGGCGATCCTGTTCCAGCATGGCGAGCGAATCTACGGCTTCCGCGGGCTGCGTGCCTATAAGGACAAGTTCGCCCCGCGCTGGGAGCCGCGCTACATCGCCGGGCCGCGCGGGATCGGCCTGGTGCAGGCACTGCGCGACCTCAACGCTCTGGTCACCCGCCCGCGCGGGATCGAACGCAGCCGACGGGCGCCCGCGCTGCCGGCCCCCGACCGGCAACGCGGGCGCGCGCTCTCACCCGCCTGACAGCTCGGCGGCGAGTTGCGGCGCGCCGCTGCCGACGATCAGGTGGAGCTTGTTCGGACCAGCCGCGACCGTGGCGCGAACACCTGCAGCTGCGAGTGCGGCCGCGTCAACTTGGGTCGTATCGCCGACCTCGATCAGCAGTCGGGTCGCGCGCGCGCTGACCGAACGGAGATTGTCCGCGCCCAGCGCCCCGGCGATCGCCTTTGCCGCGCCGCCCGGGGCAGGCGCGGAGCCGGCCGCGACTGCCGCGCGGATCTCGCCCGCCACCTGATCGGCGATCGGTCCCAGCACCACCTGCAGCCCGCCATTCTGGAGCTTGAGCACGCCGCGCGCACCCAACCCCTTGAGTGCCGGCTCGCTGATTGCGTCCTGCCGCTCGAGCACCAGCCGCAGCCGCGTGGTGCAGGCGTCGACCGAGCGGAGATTGTCCGGCCCGCCCAGCGCCGCGACGAAGGCGGGACCGCGCGCGGTCGGCGTCGCGGTGGCTTCGGCGACGGGCACCACGTCGGTCTCGCGGCCGGGTGTCTTGAGGTCGAAGCGGCGAATGCACCAGCTGAAGGTGAAGTAATAGATCGCGAAATAGGCCGCGCCGACCGGCAGCAGCAGCAGCGGCCGGGTCGAGAGACCGAAGTTCAGCACATAGTCGAACAGCCCTGCCGAAAAGCCGAAGCCGAGCTTCACCCCGAGCAGGTCCATCACCACCATCGACACGCCGGTGAGCACGGCATGGACGAGGTAGAGCATCGGCGCGAGGAAGATGAAGCTGAACTCGATCGGTTCGGTCACGCCGGTGAGGAACGAGGTGAGCGCGAGGCTGACGAGGAGGCCGCCCACCGCCTTGCGGCGCTCGGGCAGCGCGTTGCGGTACATGGCGAGGCACGCCGCCGGCAGGCCGAACATCATCACCGGGAAGAAGCCCGACATGAACGCGCCCGCGCTAGGGTCGCCGGCGAAGAAGCGCTTGATGTCGCCCGTCGCGCCGTGGAAGTCGCCGAGCAGAAACCAGGCGATGTTGTTGATGATGTGGTGGAGGCCGGTGATCAGCAGCAGCCGGTTGAGCAGGCCGTAGAGGAACAGCCCGATCGGCCCGGCGCCGAGCACCCAGTGGCTGAGCGTGTCCACGCCGGCCTCGAACCACGGGAAGCCGAGTCCGAACAGCAATGCCCCGATCAGACCCGCGAGTCCGGCGACGATCGGCACGAAGCGCCGGCCGGCGAAGAAGGCGAGGTAATCGGGCAGCTTGATATTGGCGAAGCGGTTGTAGAGCAGCCCGGCGACGATGCCCGCCGAGATGCCGGCGGGCACCGAGAGCTTCGAGATCTCCTTGGCGCGCCACGCCGCCTGATCGGCTGCGGCGCCGGTCAGCAGATCGGGCGGCAGATGGAGCAGCACCTTGGCGCCCTCGGTCGCGACGAGATAGGCGACGACGCCGGCAAGCGAGGCGGCGCCGTGGTTCTCGCGCGCGAGCCCCACGGCGACGCCCGCCGCGAAGAGCAGGCCGAGGTTCGAGAAGATCGCATCGCCCGCGGCGGCGATGAACGGCACGCCGAGCATGTCGGCCTGGCCGACGCGCAGCAGCAGCGCCGCGATCGGCAGCACCGCGATCGGCAGCATCAGCGCGCGGCCGAGCGGCTGGAGCCGGGCGAGCGCAGCGGTGGGGGCGAAACTCACTGCACGGACTCCTGGACGAGGGCGCGGACGGCGGCGGGCGAGTCCGCGGCGAGCGCATCGCGGGCGATGGCGCGGCACTGCTCCATGGTCAGCGTGCGCACCGCCGCCTTGAGCCGCGGGATCGCGGCCGGCGTGGCGGAAAGCTCGGTGAGGCCGAGCCCGATCAGGATCGGCGCGGCGAGCGGATCGGAGGCGAGCCCGCCGCACATCCCGGCCCAGCGGCCATGCGCCGCGGCGCCCTGGCCGACCTGCGCGACGAGGCGCAGCACGGCGGGGTGGAAGGCGTCGATCCGGGCGGAGACGCTGGCGTTCCCGCGATCGGCAGCGAGCGTATATTGCGTGAGGTCGTTGGTGCCGATCGACAGGAAATCGGCCTCGGACGCGATCTGGTCGGCGAGCATGGCGGCCGCCGGGGTCTCGATCATCACGCCGAGCGCGACGGGCTCGGCCTTGAGCTCAGCGGTCACCTCGTCGAGCATCGCCCGGACGGCGCGATATTCGGCGAGGTCGACGATCATCGGCAGCATGATGCGGCACTGGCTCGCAGGCACGCCGCGCAGGATCGCACGCAGCTGCTGACGCAGCAGATCCGGCCGGGCGAGGCTGAGGCGCACGCCGCGCAGGCCCAGTGCCGGGTTTTCCTCGGCGGGGAGCGGCAAATAGGGCACCGGCTTGTCGCCGCCGATATCGAGCGTACGCACGATCAGCGGACGGTCGCCCAAAGTCGCGGCGATGCGCGAATAGGCCTCGCGCTGCTCTTCCTCGGTCGGCGCGGTCTCGCGTTCGAGGAACAGGAATTCGGTCCGGAGTAGCCCGCAGCCCTCGGCCCCGGCGCTCACCGCGGCGGCGGCGTCCTTGGCCGAGCCGAGATTGGCGACGATCTCGATCCGCGTGCCATCGGCCATGCGGCACAGGTCGTGCGCGGCAGCGACTTCGGCGGCGCGGCGGGTGCGTGCTTCTGCCTGGCGCTGGCTGGCGGCATCGAGCGCGCCGACGCCTGGGTCGGCGTCGAGTGTCGCGGCATCGGCGTCGACGATCACGGTACGACTCTCGGGGATGTCGAGCACCGCGGGGCCGGCTGCAACGAGCATCGGGATGCCCGCCGAGGCGGCGAGAATCGCGACATGCGCGGTCGGCCCGCCCGCGGCGGTGACGATGCCAGCGAGCCGGGTCTTGTCGAGCGCGAGGAATTGCGAGGGGAGCAAATCCTCGCCGATCAGGATCGTGTCGGGCTTGAGCGCGGGCACGGCGGGCGCCTCGCTGCCGAGCAAAGCCGCGATCACCTGGCGCTCGAGATCGAGCAGGTCGGCGACGCGTTCCATCAGGAGTGAATCCCTGGTGGCACGGATCGCGGCGGCGGCGTGGCGGCTGGCGTTGCGCCATGCATATCCCGCGCTGCGGCCGGCCTCGATCTGGCGTTCGGCACCCGCGCGCAACTCGGGGTCGGCGAGCAAGGCGCGATGCGCCTCGGCGATCTGCGCCGCGGCGACGGTGCCGCCGCCGAGATGCGCGGAGACCTTGTCGAGCGCGCCGTCCAGCGCGGCACGCTCGGCTTCGATACCCGCGCCTTGCTCGGGCACGTCGAGATCGGCGGCGCGAAGCTGCAGCACCTGTCCGATCGCGAGGCCGGGAGAGGCGGTGACCGGGCCCGTGATCGGCGCGGCGGGAGGGGCCACGGGCGCAGCCGCGCCTTCCTCGCCCAGCCCGGAGGCGATCAGCTCGGCGACGGCATCGACCGCGCCTTTGGCGTCCGCGCCGGTGCCCGCGAGCGTGACCTCGTCGCCGTGCTTCACCCCGAGCCCGAGCAGCCCCACGGTGCTGCGTGCATTGGCACTGCGCGCGCCGACCGCGAGCGTGACCTCGGCGACATAGGGCTTGAGTGCCGCCGCGATCCGCGCGGCGGGGCGGGCGTGGATACCATGCGCTGCGGTGACCGTCAGGCTTCGCTCATATTTCTCGCCGCCCGTCGATGCGGCGGAAGCGGCGAGGGGGTTGGTCCGCGCCAGCGTGGCGACGGTATCGCCCGCGGCGACCAGACGGCCGGTGCGATCGACGCTGAGCGCATAGCCCTCGCTCGCCACCACCAAGGGCGTGATCAGTGCCTTGGCGCGCTCGGCCACGGCGTCGAGATCGAATTCGATCAGCGCATCGCCCGCCGCTACCTTCGCGCCAGCGACTATTTTCGCCGTGAAGCCCTGGCCGCCCAGCGCGACCGTCTCCAGCCCGATATGCAGCAGCAGCTCCGCACCATTCTCGAGCCGCAGCGTTACCGCGTGCGCGCTGTCGGGCACCGAGATGACCGTGGCCGCCGCCGGCGCGCGCAGCACGCCTTCGGTCGGGTCGATCGCGAAGCCGTCGCCCATCATGCGCTCGGCGAAGACGGGATCGGGCACTTCCTCCAGCGGGGCGAGCCAGCCGGCGAAGGGAGCGGTGAGGGTTATCTTGTCCACGGTCATGCCGCTCACGGGATCAACTCGATCGATTTGACCGCCCACATCGGCTCGACGCCCTTGGCGGTATAGGTGACGCAGAGAGTCTGATTGCCGGCGAGCGGGGCGATCGGCGCGACCAGCCGGGTGATGCCCGGATTGGCCACCGCGGGCGCCAGCGGCAGCACCGCGACGCGCGGGCCCTCGCAGGTGCCGGCGCGCACCTCGAACTCGCCGTCCGGCGTCGCCGGAGCCGGAAATTTGATGTGCTCGATG
>Ga0065165_1003109_pt1 | contig 12326 bp, 9 predicted proteins | sample AraplaMF_Cvi_mMF_FD_63813 | JGI IMG/M metagenome (GOLD analysis project Ga0065165, IMG submission 63813) | Arabidopsis root microbial communities from the University of North Carolina, USA - plate scrape MF_Cvi_mMF (version 2) (version 3) | ecosystem: Host-associated > Plants > Roots > Endosphere... | reverse complement strand
CATGAGGACAGCGCAGCCAAAACCGGCGCGCCCGTGCTGGCGCTTTTTGACGGCCGGAAGCTGCGGACCTGCGACGCCGGGGTGCGCACTTCGATCTGCAGCTGGCCGCTGTCCATCTTCGGCAGGAAGGAAGTGCCGCCGAAGAAGTTGTTCAGGGTCAGGGCCGCCACCAGGCTGCCGACCGCGATCGCGGCCATCCACTTGCGGTGGTGCAGCGCCCAGGCGATCACGTTGCCGTAGCGGTCAGCCTGGTGGTCGAACCAGACATTGAATTTCGCCAGGTATTTTTCCAGGCCCTTGCGCTTCGCGTGGTGATGGCCCGGCGGGTCGCCCCAGAAGGCCGACAGCATCGGGTCGAGGGTGAAGGAAATCAGCAGCGACACGATCACCGAGCAGGTCACGGTCAGCGCGAACGGACGGAACCATTCGCCGGAGATGCCCGGCATGAAGGCCACCGGGATGAACACGGCCATGATCGAGAAGGTGGTCGAGGCCACCGCCATGCCGATCTCGGCCGTGCCTTCCAGCGCGGCGGTACGGCGGTCGGCGCCGTTTTCCATGTGGCGCACGATGTTCTCGCGCACCACGATCGCATCGTCGATCAGCACGCCGATCGCCAGCGACAGGCCGAGCAGGGTCATGAAGTTCAGCGTGAAGCCGCACAGCCAGACCGCGATGAAGGCGGCCAGGACCGAGGTCGGCAGCGACAGCGCGGTGATCAGGGTCGAGCGCCACGAATTCAGGAAAGCGTAGACCACGAAGATGGTCAGGCCGGCGCCCAGCACCAGCGATTCGATCACGTTGTTCAGGCTGTCCTGGGCGTCTTCACCGCCATCGTAGGTGATGTCCAGCTTGGTGCCGGCAGGCAGTTCCTTGTTGATCTGCTTGATCTCTTCGCGCACCTTCTTGGCGATGGCGACGGTCGAGGCTTCGCGGGTACGGATCACCTGGATACCGACGTTGTGCTTGCCGCTGCGGCTGGACAGGCTTTCGACTTCGGCAAAGCCGTCCTTGATGTCGGCCACCTGGTTCAGGCGCACGATGGTGTCGCCGTTACGCTTGACCACGACCTGCGAGAAATCTTCCGGACGCTCGATGCGGCCGACCAGGCGGATGCCCTTCTCGTCCAGCTCGCTGCGCACCTTGCCCACCGGGGCGTTGGTGTTCTGGCGCGACAGCGCATTGGTGACGTCGCTGACCGAGACGTTGTACTCGCGCAGTTTTTCGGCATGCAGCAGCACCGACAGCTCGCGCTTGAGCGAACCGTTGACGTTGACGTTGGCAACGCCGTCGATGGCGCGCAGGCGGTCGGCCAGCGTGTCTTCGGCAAAGCGCGAAATTTCCGCATGGGTCTGGCTGCTCGAGGACAGCGCCAGGTTCATGATCGGCTGGGCCGAGGGGTCGACGCGGCGCAGCACCGGCTCGCGCATCTCGATCGGCAGCTTGTAGCGCACCGAGGCGATCGCGTTGCGCACGTCGTCCGAGGCTTCGATCAGGTTGCGCTTGAAGTCGAAGCGCAGCACGATGGTGGCGCTGCCTTCGTTGGCGTAGGCGTTGACTTCGGTGACGCCGGTGATCGACTGCATCTGCTTCTCGAGACGCTCGATGATCTCGCGCTCCGAGGTTTCCGGCGAGGCGCCCGGATACGGCACGGTCACCACGATGATCGGGATATCGACGTCCGGGTTCTGGTTCACGCGCAGCTTGCTGAGCGCGAGCAGGCCCATGCACATCATCGCGATGATCAGCACGATCGTCGCGATCGGCTTCTTGACGCTGAAGTTGGACAGGAACATGTTCTTTCCTCTTATTTAGCGGCGCTGGCGACTTTGGCCGTGGCAGCCGCCATCTCGACCTTCTGGCCGTCCTTCAGGCTCGAGCCCGGGTGGCGCAGCACGGTATCGCCGGCGGCCAGGCCGTTCTTGACCTCGAAGTTGCCGGTGCGCGGGTCGCGTGCGCCGATCGTCAGGTCGGCCTTGGTCAGGGCATTGCCCTTGATCTTCCAGGCGTAGGTCTTGTCGCCGGCCTTGACCAGGGCCGCTTCCGGCAGGGTCAGGGCATCGGTCAGCTCGGCGTCGACGCGGCCTTCGGCGTACAGGCCGGCCACCCTCGGCTGGGCGCCGCCATTGAAGCCGACCAGCACCTCGACCTGGCGGGTGACGTCGTTGGCGGACGGATCGATGCGCTTGACCACGCCGGTGAATTGCTGCTCGCCATAGCCATTCACGCGGAACATGACCGGCTGGCCGACTTTCACGGCGGCGATCTTGTCGGCCGAGACGCGGCCTTCGAAGCGCATCGACGCCGGGTCGATGACTTTCAGGAGTTCCTTGCCGATGGCGGCGGTGTCGCCGGGCGAGACCTTGCGGTCCGAGACGATGCCGTCGAAGGGCGCACGCACGACCGTGCGGCTGACCTGCTGCTGGGCCGCCACCAGGCGCGCCCTAGCCGCCGAGACTTCGCTCTGGGCACTGTTGCGGCGCACTTCGGCATCGTCCAGGGCCTGGGCCGAGGTCATGCCGGAGGCGCGCAGGGTCTTGAAACGGTCCAGCGCGCGGGTCGACTGCTCGAAGGCCTGGGTGGCGGCGCGCAGGGCTTCCTGGGCCGACATCAGGCTGTCGCGGATCGAGGTCTCGTCGAGCTTGACCAGCACGTCGCCGCGCTTGACCGGGTCGCCGTTCTCCTTCAGCACCTGCAGGACCACGGCCGAGACTTCGGCGCGCAGGTCGGCGCGGCGTTCCGGCTGGATCGAGCCGGTGATCACCGGGCCCGAAGCGAGCGCATTGCTCTGCACCGTCAGCACGTCTTCCGGCGACACCAGCAGCTGGACGGCCTTGCCGTCCTTCTTGGCGTCGGCCTGCGCAGTCGCAGTGTCCGGCTTGGCGGGTTCCTTGTTACCTTTACCGCAGGCAGCAAGCGCCGAGGCAATGGCAAGGACGAGTAGAGTTTTGCGCAGCATTTCGTGGTTCTCCCGAGGTGGACTCGTTACCTGTAAATATAAGAATAGAAAAAGCCAGCGCGCAGTATCAATGAGGCCGTCATGGCAGTCAATCGACGTTCGGCAGAGCGTGGTTTTGGAGGGATGAACTGCGTTTTTGGGCGATGAACTGCAGTTGAGCGGGATGAAATGCGTCCGGAAGCGGACAGTGGCCGGACAGTGTGCGGACAGCCCCCTATTTGTCGTCCCCGCAGAGACGGGGACCCAGTGACTTTCAGCTCTTACTTCACGAACAGGTGATATACCAGGTTACCCATCAGGACACCGGTCACAATCCCGCCGCCAATTTCCACCAGCGTATGCCCCATCCGCTCGCGCAGCGTGCGGTGGCCGCTATCCCCTGCCCCCGCAGCCAGGCGGTTGATGGCAGCCGCCTGGCGGCCGACGTGCTGGCGCAGGCTGTTGGCGTCGATCATCACGATGAAGCACAGGGTCACGGCCACGCCGAAGGCCGGATGGCCGATGCCCTCGCGCAGGGCGATCAGGGTCGCCATGCTGGTCACGGTGGCGCTGTGGTTGCTCGGGAAGCCGCCGTTGCCGACCAGGTTGAAGGCCCAGCGCCGCTGGCGCGCACTGTTGATCAGGAATTTGATCGGGCCGACCACCAGCCAGGTCAGGAATGGGGTCAGCAGATAAGTAAAGTCCATGTCGTTTCCGAAGTGTTAGTACAAAAGTAATGCCGGGCAGCATTATCGCAGAAGCGATGCGCCTGCCACAGGGAGAAAACAGTATTATCCTGTCCAGTGTGGTTTATCAGACAACGCCTTTCTCTTTAGGGAAAACCAGATGCAACATTTCAAGCTGTCGTTCGTGGTCACCTTCGTCCTGCTGGCGCTGGCCGCCTGGTGGGGCTATGGCCACGGCGGCGCCGGCGGGCTGCTGCAGGCCCTGTGGATCGCGGCGGTGCTGGGCGTGCTGGAAGTGTCGCTCTCTTTCGATAACGCGGTGGTGAATGCGTCGGTCCTGCGCAACTGGAACGCGTTCTGGCAAAAGCTGTTCCTGACGGTCGGCATCGTGGTGGCCGTGTTCGGCATGCGCCTGCTGTTCCCGCTGCTGATCGTCTCGGTGGCGACCGGGCTCGGCCTGGTCGACGTCTGGCACATGGCGGTCAACACGCCCGACGAGTACGCGCGCCAGCTGACCTCCCAGCACGCCGAAGTCGCGGCCTTCGGCGGCGCCTTCCTGATGCTGGTCTTCCTCAACTTCCTGTTCGACCAGGAAAAGGAACTCCACTGGCTGGGCTGGATCGAAGAAAAGGTCGGGCAGTTCGGCAGCGAAGGCCTGGCCATCCTGCTGACCCTGCTGGCCGTGTTCGGCTGCATGAGCCTGATGCCCGAGCCGGAAAAGCTGCGGGTACTGATCGCCGGCGTGGTCGGCGTCAGCACCTACGTGGGGGTCAACTGGCTCAGCGGCCTGCTCGAAGAGGAGGAATCGGATCCGGCGGTTGGCAGGATGATCTCGCAGGGCAGCATCGGCGGCTTTCTCTACCTGGAAGTGCTGGATGCCTCGTTCAGCTTCGACGGCGTGATCGGCGCCTTCGCCATCACCAACGACGTCGTCATCATCATGCTGGGCCTGGCCATCGGTGCGATGTTCGTGCGTTCGCTCACCGTGTTCCTGGTGCACAAGGGCACGCTGGAAGAATTCGTCTACCTCGAGCACGGCGCCCACTACGCGATCGGCATCCTGGCCCTGATCATGTTCGCCAGCGTCGAGTACGAAATCCCCGAATGGTTCACCGGCCTGTCCGGCGTCGCGTTCATCCTGGTGTCGCTGTGGTCCTCGGTCCGCCACAAGCGGCGCGAAGAACTGGAATCAGCAACCTCCTGACTTACATCGAAAGGAACAACATGGCCATCAGCCTGCAAAAAGGCGGCAACGTCAACCTGTCCAAGGAAGACCCGACCCTCCGTAAAGTCATCATCGGCCTGGGCTGGGATCCGCGCGCGACCGACGGCGCCACCTTCGACCTCGACGGCAGCGCCTTCCTGCTGCGCGGCGACGGCAAGGTGCGCGGCGATGCCGACTTCATCTTCTACAACAACCTGCAATCGAGCGACGGCTCGGTCAAGCACACCGGCGACAACCGCACCGGCCAGGGCGAAGGCGACGACGAGCGCCTGCTGGTCGAGCTGTCGCGGGTGCCGGCCGACGTCGAAAAGATCGCCTTCGCCGTCACCATCCACGAAGCCGACCAGCGCCGCCAGAGCTTCGGCCAGGTGGCGCGCGCCTTCATCCGCTGCCTGAACGCCGAGGGCGAGCGCGAGATCGCCCGCTACGACCTGTCCGAGGACAGTTCGACCGAGACGGCGATGATCTTCGGCGAACTCTACCGCTACGGCAGCGAGTGGAAGTTCCGCGCCGTCGGCCAGGGCTACAACGGCGGGCTGGGACCGCTGGCACGCTCTTTCGGGGTGAATGTCTAAGAGCGCCGAACAAGACCCCCAGGGCCGCGTTGCATCGGCTCGCCGTACTAGCGTACTGTCTTCGCCGATGCGCCTTGCCCTGAGGGCCTTGTCCGACGCTCTAAAGACGGGACGTTCATAAGCTTTTGACAATCCGCGTGCTCATCGGCAGAATGGGCGCGACTTCATCCACGACCTCCCGAACCATGGCCACTTCCTTCCCGCGGCGCGCCAGCGCCATCCTCGCCTCCGTCATCGTCGCCGCCATCGTGCTGTTCGCGCTGTACATGGCCGTGGTGCTGCACTGGTCGTATTCGGAAGGGGAACGCGCTGGTTACCTGCAGAAGCTGTCGCGCAAGGGCTGGTTCTGCAAGACCTGGGAAGGCGAGATCCTGCTGTCGAGCATGCCGGGCGCCATCCCCGAGCGCTTCGCCTTCACGGTGCGCGACGATGCCGTCGTGAAGCAGCTACAGGCGGCCATGGGCCAGCGCGTGCAGCTGAGCTATTCGCAGCACGTCGGCCTCCCGACCAGCTGCTTCGGCGAGACCGGCTACTTCGTCGAAAAAGCCGTCGTCGGCGGCAACAATCCCACCGCGCCGAATCCCGGTACCTGATTCGATCAGCGAATCACAGCAGCCGATATCGAAGGTTTTCGATATCGATGACAAAGCCTTGCTCTTGTGTCACCATCATGCCTGATAACAAGGAAAAAGGTGGCATATGAGAGGGCGGGCTGCAGGGCTGATCCTGATGGCGGCGGCAACGACAGGCGCTGCGCGGGCCTCCACCATCGTTGACTACACGCTGCTGCGTCCCGAAGGCCGGCGCCACTATCTCGTGGTCGAACCGGACCGGCTGGCACGCAGCAACCGCCCCACCGTGATCCTGCTGCATGGGCATGGCACCTCGGCCGCTTTCATGGTCGGGCTCGCTTCTTTCGGCACCTACACGGCCCAGGACTGGATCCGCCTGGCCGAGCGCGAGCGCGTGATGCTGATCGCACCGGACGGCATCAAGGGCAGCGACGGCAAGCAGGCCTGGAACGATTGCCGCGCCGACGCCTCGACCAATGCCACCAGCGACGACGTCGGCTTCCTGGCCGCCCTGATCGACACCGCCGTGAACGAGCTCGGCGCCGATCCCGAGCGCATCTACGTGTACGGCAGCTCGAACGGCGGCGGCATGGCCTACCGCCTCGGCATCGAACTGGCGCCGAAGCTGGCGGCGATCGGCGTGCAGAGCGCGCTGATGCCGATGGCCAGCCGCTGCAAGGCGCCCAGCCATCCGATCTCGGTGTTCATGGCGCACGGCACCCTTGATGCAATCGCGCCCTACAACGGCGGCAAGGTCGGCCACTGGCTGCTGCGCGACCGCGGCAGCGGCGTCAGCGCCGACGAATCGGTGGCCGTGTGGCGCCGCAACGCCGGCCTGCCGGAGGCGCCGGTGAGCTTCCGCCTGCCGCACCTGCAATCCTCGGACCCGACCTCGGCCACGCGCTACGTGTGGGGCGGCGACCCGGCCCGCGTGCAGGTCGAATTCATGCGCATCGACGGCGGCGGCCATACGCACGCGTCCAAGTCGGAGGAGTTGCCGTGGATCCTGCGCAAGCTGGTCGGCAACATGAACCACGATGTGGATACGGCCGAAGAGGCCTGGAACTTCTTCAAGGACAAGCGGGTGACCGGCGCCCGCTAGGTTTCCCGCGTTATCAGGCGCCCCCGCGCTGCTTGGCGACCGCTTCGGCCAGCCTTGCCGCCGCCTGCTGCGCCGACGGCAGCTGCGAAAAACGCTCCAGCACTTCGCGCGCCAGATTGGCCGATTCGGCACGCTGCTTGGCCTCGGCCTGCAGGGCGTCGATCTGTTCGCGCAGCGCGCCCAGTTCCGCCACCTGCTCTTCCTGACGGCTGGATTCCAGCTCCACCAGGCGGCGCTTGGCCTCGGCCATTTCCTGGGTCGCCTGCAAGGACTTGCGCTGCATGTCGGCGGCCTGTTGGGCGTGTTCCAGCAAGGCGCGCTGGGCCTCGCGCTTATCGAGCGCGGCCTGGGCGGCAGCCTGCTCGGCAAGTTCGCGCGTCTTCGCCAGCTGCGCACGTTCTTCCTCGGCCGCGGCACGCGCCTCGGCGGCGGCGACAGCCGCATGTTCGGACGTCAGGCGCGCCGCGGCGGCCTCGTTGGCGCGCGCATCCAGCGCAGCCTGCTGGCGCTGGGCCGCCAGCTTCTGTTCGAGCAGCAGCAGCGCTTCACGCGCGGCGTCGGCGCCGGCCTGCTCGGCGCTCAGTAATTCCTCTGCCAGCTGCTGCTGGCGTTGCTCGGCAGCGCTGCGCTCGGCCTGGGCCCGCGCCAGTTCGGCAGTGCGGTCGGCCGCTTCCCCAGCCCGCTGCGCCGCACGTGCCGCCTCGAGCTGCTCGGCGGCGGCAATCGCCTGTTCATGTTCGGCCTGGCGTGCCGCTTCGGCAGTCGCTGCGCGCTGCGCCTCGAGCGCCGCCTGCCGTGCAGCCAGAACCTGCTGCTCGGCCTCAAGCTGGGCGCGCAGCAGCGCCTCCTGTTCCTGTTCGGCGGCGATGCGGGCCTGGGCGGCAGCGGCCAGCGCACGCTCGGCTTCCTGGCGCTCGTTCAGACCGGCCAGCGCTTCCTGTTCGAGGCGGACGCGCTCGCGTTCGGCTTCCAGCAGCGCCTCGGCTTCGCGCACCCGCTGTTCGGCCAGGCGTGCCGCTTCCAGCTGCAGCTGCGCCTGTTCGGCTTCGACGGCCAGGCGCGCCTGCTCGGCCGCATTCTCGGCGGCTTTGGCTTCCGCCGCGGCGCGGGCCTGGACGGCACGTTCTTCCGCCAGCGCGCGTTCGCGCTCGTGCTGCTCGGCTTCCAGGGCCGCCGCTTCGACCGCCTGGCGGTCGGCCTCAAGGCGCAGGCGGGCTTGATCGGCGGCCGCGCGCTCGGCATCCAGGCGGGCCTGGGCCTGGGCGGCTTCGTCTTCCTCGGCCTGGGCGCGCTCCAGCGCCACTTCGCGCAGTTTGCGGTCGGCCTCGAGGCGGGCCTCGGTGGCGGCCAGGATGCGGCCTTCCGCCTCGCGCCGCGCCGCGAGGGCGGCGCTTGCCATCTCTTCCAGGCGCTCGCGGTGGATGGCGGCGTCGCGCAATTCCTTCTCGCTCTGCAGGCGCATGCGCAGCGACTGCGCGGCAGTGCGTTCGTATTCGGCCTGGGCCTGGGCGATGGCTTCGCGTTCCTGTTCGATGCGGGCCAGCGCACGGGCTTCTTCCAGTGCCCGCGCCTCGGCGGCGGCGCGCGCGAAGCTCGAGGCCAGCGCCACCTGGTCGGCGCGCTCGCGCTGCAGGGCCAGCTCGAGGGCTTCGGCCTCGGTTTCGGCCAGTTTCTCGGCGGTCTGGCGCGCAGCCTTTTCGGCGCGTTCGCGTTCGCGCGCCAGGATGGCAACGCGCGCATCGGCGCTGGCGCTGTGGCTGACTTCCTCGCGCGCCGCATGCACGGCGGCGACCCGTTCGGCGGCCTGCAGGCGTGCCTGCTCGGAATGCTGGGCCAGTTCTTCGGCCTGGCGCGCGGCGCGTTCGGCGAATTCGGCGTCCGCCTTCGCCTGCTCCTCGGCGCGGCGGCGCGCTTCTTCCTGGGCGCGGGCTCTAGCCTCTGCAGCCAGGCGGATCTGGGTATCGGCTTCGACGCGGGCGCGCAGCTCGGCGGTTTCCTGGCGCATCGCTTCCAGGCGCTCGGCGGCGGCCTTGGCGGCGGCGCGCAGGGTGTCGATGCGGTCGCGGTTGGCCTCGATCGCCTCCTCCGACGCCTGCGCATTCGCGAGCGCGGCGGCGGCGGCTTCGGCGTCGATCGCGGCACGCTCCTCGGCCAGGTTGCGGGCGCGGGCCTCGGCGTGGGCACGGTTTTCAGCGGCGACGGCCGCCTTGGCCTCGGCCTCGACCCGCGCGATGCCTTCCTTGATCGCGCGCTGTTCCAGGTGCTCGCGCTGCGGCTCGATGCCCGGCGCCGCATGCTCGTGAGAGGCAGGCATCATGTCGATGGTGAAATCGGCGTCATCTTGGTGGTCGGGGCGATCGGTCATGGGGCTACTCGCTATGTGCGGACGGACTGGGGCTCAGCGTGATTATGCGTCATGGCTGCGAAACCTGTCACGCCGAACTGAAGCGTGATTACCCGGCAATTCAGCGCTTACACCGGCCATAGCGGCGGCTCATCCATCAGCGCCACCTGTTCGCGTAATTCGAGGATGCGGTCCTGCCAGTAACGCTGGGTATTAAACCAGGGGAAGGCGGCAGGGAAAGCCGGATCGTCCCAGCGCATCGCCAGCCAGGCCGAATAATGGATCAGGCGCAGGGTCCGCAAGGCTTCGACCAGGTAGAGCTGGCGCGGATCGAATTCGCAGAAGTCCTCGTAGCCGGCCAGCACGTCGCTCAGCTGGCGCACCATCTCCTGGCGCTCGCCCGACAGCAGCATCCACAGGTCCTGCACGGCCGGCCCCATGCGGCTGTCGTCGAAGTCGACGAAGTGCGGGCCGTCGCCGGTCCACAGCACGTTGCCGGCATGGCAATCGCCGTGCAGGCGGATGGTCTGGAGCGCCCCTGCCCGCTCGAAGCAGCGCGCGACGCCGTCCAGCGCCTGGTCGAGCACGCTGGTGTAGGCGGTCAGCAGTTCGTGCGGGATGAAACCGTGGCCGATCAGCCAGGCGCGCGGCTCGCGGCCGAAGGTGTCGAGATTCAGCGCCGGACGATGTTCGAAGGGTCTGGCGGCGCCGACCGCGTGAATGCGGCCGATGAAGCGCCCGATCCATTCCAGCACGCTCGGATCCGACAGCTCGGGCGCACGGCCGCCGCGGCTGGGGAAGACGGCAAAGCGGAAGCCGCCGAATTCGTGCAGCGTGCGTCCTTCCAGCACGCGCGCCGGCACCACCGGCACCTCGGCGTCCGCCAGTTCCTGGGTGAAGGCGTGCTCTTCGAGGATGGCGGCGTCGCTCCAGCGCTCGGGCCGGTAGAACTTGACGACCACCGGCTGCCCCTCTTCGCGGCCGACCCGGTAGACCCGGTTTTCGTAGCTGTTCAGCGCCAGCAGGCGGCCGTCGCCGCGCAGGCCGACGCTCTCGACCGCGTCCAGCACCATCAGCGGATCGAGCCGCGAGAAGGGATGGGATGCGGCTTGTGTTTCCAGTTGATTCTCCATGCCGCCATTGTAAGGCGTGGCGGCATGGAGCGAATTAACTGAATTTTAAGATTGTGACCGTAATGTGTGCGTGTGCGAACCGAGTTGCCAAACTGTTCAGACCGATCATGGGCCTCACAGGTTTTCCGTTTGTGCCGGACCGCCGCGCGAGGCAGTCCGGCGCTTTTTTTCGCCTGGCCGGGACCGCAGGCGTTAAACTGGCGGCTTCACCGAATGGAAACCGTATCAAATGCAACTCGACCAGCCTCTCACCGACAAAGAATTCGACGACCTCGACAACTTCCTGCTGTCCGAACGCAGCCCGGAAGGCGCGATGACGATGGATACCCTGCACGGCTACCTGACCGCCATCGCGATCGGCCCGGAAACCATCATGGCGGCCGAGTGGCTGCCGCGCGTGTGGGGCGAGGAAGGCGCCGTCCCCAAGTGGAAGAATCCGAAGGAAGAGCAGCGCATCGTCAACCTGATCATGCGCTTCATGAACGAGGTGCTGATCACCTTCGAAGTCGCGCCCAAGGAATTCGAGCCGCTCTACGTCGAGCATGAAGTCGACGGCGACACCCTGATCGACGCCGAAGCCTGGTGCTGGGGCTTCTGGGAAGGCATGGACCTGCGTCCGGGCTCCTGGGACGAGATCTGGGACTCGGAAGCCGGCCCGCTGATGCGCCCGATCTACCTGCTGGGCGCCGACGAGATCGAGGAAAGCGAGCTGCCGGAAGTCGAAGACCCGCGCAAGGCGCACCAACTGGCGCTGGAGATTGAAGCCAACCTGCCGGGCATCCACCGCTACTGGCTGCCGCGCCGCAAGGCCGCGGTCGAAACCGTGCGCCACGAGCAGCCGAAAGTCGGCCGCAACGACGACTGCCCCTGCGGCAGCGGCAAGAAGTTCAAGAAGTGCTGCGGCGCCGAACAGGCCTGAACCCAATCAATTGCTTAAAACCGGGGTCAGACTCCGGATTTTGGAAATATCCTTAGCGATCTTGCCAAAATCCGGTGTCTGACCCCGGTTTGATTTTAGGCAGGCTCCATCAGCCGGCCTTCGAACAAGGCCGCCAGCAGGTCCGAGTGGCTGACCACGCCGGCAAACACGCCGCGGGCGTCCACCACCGGGATGTGGTGCAGGCCCTGGTTGGTCATCAGCGGCACCAGTTCCGCGATCGGCTCGTCGACGCCCACCGTCTTCACGTGGCGGTGCATGATCTCCACCACCTTGCCCGGCCGCCCGCCGCGCCGGCCCAGCAGGTGGCCCAGCAGGCCGCGCAGGCGTTCGCCCAGGGTCTGGTAATCGTCCAGTCCCGCGTGGTGCAGGAAGTCGTTCTGGCCGACCACGCCGGCCACGTGCCCGGCCTTGTCCAGCACCGGCAGCGCATGCAGGCCATGGCGGCGCAGCAGGCGCCAGGCTTCATCCAGCGGCATGCTAGGGGGCACCGTCACCGCATCCTTCGACATGATCGCGCCGCAGGTCACGATGCCGAAGCGGCGGCCGTAGGCCTGGGCTTCGGTCTCGAGCAGGATGGCTTCGAGATCGTCGCGGCTGATGTCCAGCACCTGGCCGTAGCGCGCCAGTGCGGCGTCCATGTCTTCCTTGGTGAAGCCGATGCGCGCGGTCGGCACCGGGTCGCGCGTCGCGTGCACGTTCTGCAGCATCGACTGCTGGCTGTGCGGATAGCGGCGCCCCGTCAGGTTGTTGAAGACCAGCGCCACCAGCACGATCAGGGTCGAGTTCAGGCACACCGGCATGAAGGCGAAAC
>Ga0065165_1003108_pt1 | contig 12328 bp, 14 predicted proteins | sample AraplaMF_Cvi_mMF_FD_63813 | JGI IMG/M metagenome (GOLD analysis project Ga0065165, IMG submission 63813) | Arabidopsis root microbial communities from the University of North Carolina, USA - plate scrape MF_Cvi_mMF (version 2) (version 3) | ecosystem: Host-associated > Plants > Roots >... | reverse complement strand
ATGCTTGTCGATGACGAGGCCTTCGACCTGGTGGAATTGCGGCGTGTGGGTCGCGTCCGAATCGATGCGGTAGGTGCGGCCCGGGCAGATCACGCGGATCGGCGGCTTCTGGCTCAGCATCGTGCGCACTTGCACCGGCGAAGTGTGGGTTCGCAGCAGCATGCGCGAGCCATCCTCCTTCGGATGGAAGAAGAAGGTGTCGTGCATCTCGCGCGCCGGATGGCCTTCCGGGAAGTTCAGCTTGGTGAAGTTGTAGTCGTCGGTTTCGATGTCGGGACCTTCGGCGACCGAGAATCCCATGTCGGCGAAGATCGTGGTCAGCTCGTCCCAGACCTGGCTGAGCGGATGGATGTGGCCGGCTTCAGCCGGCGCATCGCGCAGCGGCAGGGTCACGTCGATGGTCTCGGATGCCAGCCGCGCATCGAGCGCCGCCGACTTCAGCACGTCGCGCCGTGCGCCGAGCGCTTCGGTGACCTTGTCCTTGGCCAGGTTGATCGCCGCACCTTGCGTCTTGCGTTCGTCCGGCGACATCTTGCCGAGCGTGGCGAGCAGCGCCGAGATCGAGCCCTTCTTGCCGAGTGCTGCGACGCGCACGGCTTCGAGAGCGGCTTCATCGCCGGCGGCGGCGATCTGGTCGAGGATAGATGTTTCGAGCGTTGCGAGGTCGGACACTGTCAAATCCTTGGCTCTAAATTCGGCTGGGTTGTCGCCGCCCGAAGGGCGTAACGTCAAGCGAAAAGCCGGTCATTTGGGCCCGGGAACGGCTGGGTTGAACCCGGCGCGGGAGCCTGCCACCAAAGGGGGGTGTGAGGAGACGTCCGCGATGCGTTTGCGATGCTACCTGGCTGGCCTCGCCCTGCTTCTGCTGGAAGGTGCGTCGGGAGCGACGGCTTACGCCGCCGAGGAATGTCCGGCGAAATCGACGTCGATGGACGACGTCGTTGCGGTCCTCAATGCGGCGCCGGGCTGCGGCCGTGCCATGAAGCTGTTCGAGGCCTGCGCCTATGGTGCCAGCGGCGACGTGCAGTTCGGTGAAGTGGTCGAGAAGAAATGCGAGGCCGATTTCATCGGTCAGGCGGCGCCGCCGCAAAAGCTCGCCTATCAGCGCGAGTTGCAGGCGTGCGATCGCAAGTACCGGAACAAGTCCGGCACCATGTACATGTCGGCGACAGCATTCTGCCGGGCGGAGGTCGCCCAGCGCTATTCGCAACAAGCGTTGAAAGCTGCGGGCGCGAAGGCCCGCTGAAGCATGATCCGGAAAAGTGCGAAGCGGTTTTCCGAAAAGATCATGCGCAAACAACAACCTAAAGCGCGATGACGATTTATCCAAATCTCATCGCGCTTTAGCGCAAGCCTCAGGCGGCGAGAGCGGACTTGGCCTTCTCGGCGATCGCCTGGAACGCCGCGGGCTCGCTGATCGCGAGATCCGACAGCACCTTGCGGTCCACGGTGATCCCGGACTTGGCCATACCGTCGATGAACTTGCTGTAGGTCAGGCCGAACGGACGGACGGCAGCGTTGATGCGCTGGATCCAGAGCGCGCGGAACGTCCGCTTCTTACGCTTGCGGTCGCGGAAGGCATACTGCTGGGCCTTTTCCACGGCCGGCTTGGCGGCGCGGATGGTGTTCTTGCGGCGGCCGTAGAAACCCTTGGCGGCCTTGTAGACTTTCTTGTGCTTGGCGTGGGCGGTCACACCGCGTTTGACGCGAGCCATGACGAATATCCTTCAGGGATGACTTGGTTTTCGGATCGCCGCACGGGGTGCGGCGGAGGTGGCAATGATCGTGCAAAGATCCTGGACGGATCAGGCGTTCGGCAAGAAGTACTTCTTGACGTTGTCGCCGTCGGTCTTGAACAGCACGGCGGTGCCGCGCAGCTGACGGATCTGCTTCTTGGTCCGCTTGATCATGCCGTGACGCTTGCCGCGATGGGCGAACATCACTTTTCCGGTGGCAGTCACCTTGAAGCGCTTTTTAGCGCCCGATTTGGTCTTCAGCTTGGGCATTTGGCTCTCCTAATGGCCAAAGAAATCCGCCCGCGAAGGCGGTCTGGCCGTCAAAAATGCTCGTTAGAGCGTTGATTGTGCTCAGGTTTTGCGAACAAGCGCATAACCCGCACGAAACACCGCCACGGCAGCCCTTAATCAGCCGGGCGATGAAGGCTGGGCTTATGACAGAGGATCAGCCAATTGGCAACGATGAACCGCTGCAACCTGCCCCGCGACTATCCGGAACTTCGCCCCCATATGTCCAAGCCGTGTCGCCTGGAGCAGGACCAAAATGGCCCATTTTCCCCGAACTCTCTCCGCCCTGATCGACCTTGCCCGCCCCCGCCGTCTGGCGCTTCTGGCCGTGCTCGCCGCGGCCGCACTGCCGTCAACCGCCGACGCCCGCGTCGGCAGCTATGACGGCATCTGGAATGTCACCTTCGCCACCACCCTGGGCAATTGCAGCTCCGGCTACAGCGTCCCCTTCACCGTCATCGGCAGCCGGGTCTCGTCGGCCGGCGGCGGCCGTGTCTCCGGCACCGTCAATCGTGGCGGTGGCGTCGCGGTGCAGGTCTCGGTCGGCGCGTCCCATGCCAGCGGCGGTGGCCGCCTCGGCGGCGCGTATGGCGTTGGCCGCTGGAACGGCATCATCTCCGGCGACCGCTGCAGCGGCACCTGGCAGGCGACGCGGTCGTAGCGGCTGACGTCTCCACAAAACAGAACGGCCCGCCGGAAATCCGGACGGGCCGTTGAACCTTCAGTCTCGAACCTTCAGTCTCGAGCCTTCAGTCCTGGCAATCAGCGCTCAGCGCGGTGCCAGCACCATGACGACCTGACGGCCTTCGAACCTGGCGTCCTGCTCGACCTTGGCGAGCTCGGCCACGTCGCTCTTGATCTTGTCGAGCAGCTTGGTGCCGATTTCCTGGTGCGCCATTTCACGGCCGCGATAGCGCAGCGTGATCTTAACCTTGTCGCCCTCTTCGAAGAACCGCTGCATCGCGCGCATCTTCACGTCGTAATCGTGATCGTCGATCATCGGGCGGAGCTTGATCTCCTTGATCTCGACGGTCTTCTGGCGCTTGCGGGCTTCAGCGGCTTTTTTCTGGGCGGAATACTTGTACTTCCCGTAGTCCATAATCTTGCAGACGGGAGGGCTGACGTTCGGCGAGATCTCGACCAGATCCATGCCGGCTTCCTGAGCCATGCGGATGGCCATGACCGTCTCGACGGTGCCTTTGTTGTCACCGGCCGCATCGATCAGCTGGATCTGCGCATTGCGAATATCATCATTGATGCGCGGCCCGTCTTTGCTGGCAACGGGCGGGGCTCTATTGGGACGGCGAATGGGTGGTTCTCCAAAGTTGTGAAGGAAGCGCCTATTTTGAAGGAAGATGCGTTCGCGAGCAAGCAAATCGCCTGTGCCGCGAGCGAAAAACCCTCAAATGCGAGGCATTTTGGCCACGCCCATAGGCACGGCTCGACATAGACACCTTGCTTCTGTTCCGCAAGCGTCCCAAAGGGACAATGCCGGCAGAAGTTAAGCTTTCCGGCTTGGGGCCACACTGCTCAAACCGCACAGCCGGAGTAAACGTTCCATGACCGACGCAAATGCCGCTGCCGTGCTGGACTTCATCGATGTGGGCGAGGGACCGTCCGCGCGCAAAATCGCCGTGCGCCATCGCCGCGGAGGCGGCCATGGTCAGGGCCCCGGGCTTGTCTGGCTCGGCGGCTTCAAGTCGGACATGCAGGGCGGCAAGGCGGTGGCGCTGGACGCCTGGGGTCACGAACACGGTCGCACCGTCGTCCGGTTCGACTATTCCGGCCATGGCGAATCCAGCGGCGATTTCGCCGATGGAACCATCGGCAGCTGGCTCGCGGACAGCGTCGCCGTGTTCGAGCGGTTCTGCGACGGCCCGCAGGTGCTGATCGGCTCCTCGATGGGCGGCTGGATGGCGCTGCTGCTCGCGCGCGAGATCAGGAAGCGGCAAGAGAAGCAGCAGGAGAAGCAGCAAGCCAAGGCGTCACTGGCGGGCCTCGTGCTGATCGCGCCGGCACCCGACTTCACCGAAGAGCTGATGTGGAAGAACTTTTCGCCCGAGGTGAAGAGTGAGATCGAGACCAAAGGCTTCTGGCTGCGTCCGTCGGACTACGGCGACGGCTCGCCCTATCCGATCACGCGCAACCTGATCGAGGAGGGGCGTAATCATCTGATGCTCGGCAGCGCCATCGATCTCGGCTGCCCCGTCCGCATCCTGCAGGGTGCGCGGGATCCCGACGTGCCCTGGCAGCACGCCTTCGCGCTGACGCATCGCCTGCCGGCCGACGACGTCGTGCTGACCCTGATCCAGGACGGCGATCACCGCCTGTCACGTCCGCAGGACATCGCACGCATTCTTGCCGCCGTCGCCGAGATCGGGTGAAGTCCTGTTTCCTCTCCTACAGGGGGAAGAGGGAAAGAGAAGAGCACCGGGAGGCAATTCAATGACAACCACCACCGCCATGCTCCGCGCCTTCTGTGACGCCGTCGAGCAGCGCAACGGCAAAGCCTTCGCCGAGCTGTTCACTGAGGACGGCGTCTATCACGACGTCTTCTACGGCGCGTTCGAAGGTCACGCGAAGATCGCCGCGATGGTCGACGACTGGTTCTATCGTACGGCGACCGATTTCCGCTGGGACATGCTTGATCCCGTGAGCAACGGCACCACGCTCTATGCGCGCTACACCTTCAGCTACAAATCAACCCTGCCGGAAGCGAACGGCGCGCGGGCGATGTTCGAAGGGGTGGCGATCATGACGCTGCGCGACGGCAAAATCGTGAACTATCACGAGGTCGCCAACACCGCGCCGGCCTTCGTCGATTTGAAGTTCGCGCCCGAAAGGATCGCCAAGATCGTCGGCAAGCAGGGCGCAGAGCTGAAAGCGCGGCCGGAGATGAAGCGGCATCTGGGCTGAGCAATCGACTCTCTCCGTTCCCTCCCCCACAAGGGGCAGGGAGCGCAGCGGCGCAAGCCGCCGATGTCTGCGATCCCGGCTACGGCGGCGGTGGCTTCGCCATCGGCTTGCGCTGTGCGAGTGCTGCGACCGTCGCGGTGCCGATCGGGCCCTGCTCGTCATAGAGCCAGCATTCGCCGATCGCGACGCCGTCCGTGGCTTGATGATTCACCACGTCGAAACCGATCCAGCTCGTCACCGGCAAACGATGCAGATAGATCGTCACGTCGCTGTTGATGTAGCCGAGCCCCCTGTCGCCGGCATTCGCGAACGGGCTCGCGAAATCCGCGCCCGTTGCGACGTGGACAAATGGCGTCATCGGTACGCCCGCAACGAGTTCGCGCACTTCACTCATCCAGAGCCGGCGCGGGCCGAGCGATCCCATATGGCCGACGATGGGGCGCGTGGTCCATTTGCCGTTCATGCCGAGCCGGGGATCGGTCGGCTTCGGAATGTCATCCGGCTTCGGCACGTCCCAGTTCGGCGGCGACCAGACATTGCCGTCCGGATTCTGCGTCTTGCGCAACAGCTGGCACGAGGCGCGCGCCATGCTGACGCCGCCGGAGAAGAACTCCGCCTCGACCACGCGGATGCGCAGGCCATCGCGCACCAGGCGCGTCGTCACCTCGATCGGCTTGTCGATGGTCGGCAGCTTGTACATGTCGACGGTGAGCCGCGCCGGCACGTAGTCAGGGCCGGAATGGCGCTCTTCGATCGCGAAGCCGAGCAGGCCGATGATGACGCGCCCGTGCAGCGATTTCGGATCCCAAGGGCCGTTGGCCACTTCCGTCGGATGGAATGTATCGCCGTCGCGCGTGAAGAAAGGAATGTTTGTCATGATGCGCGACTTTGCGGGAATGCGCGGGGAAATCAAGGTGGGACGTGACGGCTGCGGCTAGGAGACGGCTTGCCACTCCTGACGAACACTGTCGTCGTGTTCGTTGTTCATCGCAGCACTCCTCAGCGCTTCAAACGCCTCCCGCGCCACCAATTGCCCCAACGCCCAAACTGCGGCTCCACGCACCAGAGCGCTTTCATCGCCGACCAATCGCTGCGCATCTTTCGCCAGCTCCGCGTCGCCAGAGTTGCCGATCGCAATCAGCACATTCCGCAAGAACCTGTCGCGCCCGATCCGTTTCACCGGCGACTTCGTGAACAGCGTACGGAATGCGGCGTCGTCGAGCCGTGCGAGCTCCGCAAGCCCGGGCGCACGCAGTTCGTCACGCGCGGCGAGCTTCGCCTCGCGTCCCTCCTGCGCGAACTTGTTCCAGGGGCACGCCGCAAGGCAATCATCGCAGCCATAGATGCGGTTGCCGATGGCCTTGCGAAATTCGCGCGGGATCGGGCCCTTGTTCTCGATGGTGAGATACGAGATGCAGCGCCGCGCATCGAGCTTGTAGGGCGCGGGGAATGCCGCGGTCGGGCAGATGTCGAGGCAGGCCTGGCACGAGCCGCAATGGTCGATCTCGGCGTCAGCGCGCGGCAGCTCGAGCGTGGTGTAGATCGCGCCGAGAAACAGCCACGAGCCGAATTCGCGCGAGACGAGATTGGTGTGCTTGCCCTGCCATCCCAGATGCGCGGCCTGCGCCAGCGGTTTCTCCATCACCGCGGCGGTGTCGACGAACACCTTCACGTCCGACGGTGCGGTGGCGACCAGCCAACGCGCCAGCGCCTTCAGGCGCTTCTTGATGAGGTCGTGATAATCGTCGCCCTGCGCATAGACCGAGATCGCCGCGCGCGTGCGCTGCTCGAGGATCGCGAGCGGGTCGGAGTCGGGCCCGTAATTGACGCCGAGCATGATGACGCTGCGCACGTCGGCCCACAGCCCGCACGGATCGACTCGCCGCTCCGGCTGCGCGGCGAGCCAGTCCATGTCGCCATGGCCGCCCGACGCAATGAATTCGAGAAAATGCGCGCCCGCCTTCTCGATCGTGCCGGGAGCGGTGATGCCGATGCAGTCGAAGCCGAGCGCGAGTGCCTCGCGCGTGAGCGCCTCACGAAGCCCATTGATGTCGATGCTGGATTTAGTCACCGATGCATCCGCACTCGTCATGGCCGCGCAGGCGGGAAGAGCCCGGGCATGACGGGCTCACTCAGAAATCCAGGTCCACATAGGTTCGCGACGCCGGGACGCCAGCCAGCCATTCGCTCAGCAGCGGACGGAACGACGGACGGGATTTCACCCGTGCGTACCACGCCTTCGCCGCGTCGTCCTCGCTCCATGGCACGTCGCCCAGATAGTCGATCGCCGAGAGATGCGCCGCGGCGGCGAGATCCGCGTAAGTGAGCCGGTCGCCGGCGAGGAAGTTACGCGTCTGCGCCAGCCAGCCGATATAGGCCAGATGATAACGCACATTTGCCTTGGCGGCGCGCATGATGTCGGCCGAAGGTGGACCGCCGCCGTTCTCCTCGCTCATGAAGCGCTTGTAGATGCGTTCCGTGACAAGCGGATGCGAAACTTCCTCGAAGAATTTTTCGTTGAACCACGCCATCAGCCGACGCACCTCGACGCGCTCGGCGACCTTGTCGGGCATCAGGCGCTTGGGACCCATCTCCGCGCCATAGGCTTCGTCGACATATTCGGCGATGATCGCCGCGCCGGGAATCGGCGGCTGTTCGTCATCCACCAGCACAGGCGTCGTGCCGGCCGCATTGAGCAGCAGAAACGCCTCGCGTCGCTCCCAGCTGCGCTCTTCGACCAGTTTCAGTTCGAGCCCGTATTCTCCCGCGATCAGGCGAATGAAGCGCGAATGCGGGCAGAACGGATGATGAAACAGCGTAAACATGAAGCCTTTGACTATTTGATGGTGCTTAAGAATCCATCAATGTTTGTGCGGCGCCACACTAGTCCTTCAAAACCGCGAAGCAAGCACGTGATGTCGCATTTTGCGATTGCGGCATTGGGGGGAATAGGCGAGAAGAGCCCCGCTTTTCCAGCGGAAATGGACCGTAAATATGTCAGATGCAATACGGGCAGTGATCCTCGGCATCATCGAGGGTGTGACCGAGTTCCTTCCCGTGTCCTCGACCGGCCATCTGCTGCTGGCGGAGCGCTTCTTCCATCTCGGCGAGGGCGCGTTCTGGGATTCGTTTACCGTCCTGATCCAGCTCGGCGCGATCCTCGCGATCGTCGGTCTCTATTTCAAGAAGCTGTGGGACGTGGTGATCGGCTTCTTCACCGGCGACACCTATTCCCGCCGCTTCGTGATCGGCGTGCTGGTGGCGTTCCTGCCGGCCGTCGTCGTCGGCCTCGTGGCCGGCAAATACATCAAGAGCGTGCTGTTCAATCCGTGGGTCGTCTGCTTCACGCTGATCGTCGGCGGCGCCATCCTGCTCTGGGTCGACAAGCTCGACCTCAAGCCGCGCGAACATGACGCCACCAAATTTCCGCTGATGATGTATCTCTACATCGGCATCGCGCAGTGCGTCGCCATGATCCCGGGCGTGTCGCGCTCCGGCGCCAGCATCGTCGCGGCGATGTTCCTCGGCGCGGACAAGCGCGCCGCGGCGGAGTTCTCGTTCTTCCTCGCCATCCCCACCATGATCGGCGCGTTCGCCTACGATTTCTACAAGAACCGGTCCGAGATGACGATGGACCACATGGGCATCGTCGCGATCGGCTTCGTCGTGTCGTTCATCACCGCGATCATCGTGGTGAAGACGTTCCTCGAATACGTCACAAGGCACGGTTTCGTCGTGTTCGCCTGGTGGCGCGTGATCGTCGGCACGCTCGGCCTGATCGCGCTGGCACTGGGGCGGTAAGCGGACGGCCTCTTCGCTCCATCCGGGCTGCGGCGTTAACTTCTAGAAAACCTATACGCCCCTCAACGCAAAATAAGCTTTTGATCGCTAGGCAGTTTCCTGAGCAAGGCGGCGCGCGCCCTGCGCAGGAGCTGATCCATGACCCTCGTCAGCGGCTGGGGACGTTTCCCGGTCGTCGATAGCGATGTGCTGCGCCCGCGCTCCTTCGAGGCGGTCGGCGAAGCCGTGGTGGCCGGCTCGGTGGCGCGCGGCAATGGCCGTGCCTATGGCGATGCCGCGATCGGCACGGTCAGGACGATCGGGATGACCGGTTTCGATCGCGTCAGGTCGTTCGATCGCACGACCGGGAGCATTCGGCTCGAAGCCGGGCTCCTGCTGTCGGACCTGATCGACACGTTCGGTCCGCGCGGTTTCCTGCCGTTTGTCGTGCCCGGCACGCGCTTCGTCTCGGTCGGTGGCGCGATCGCGGCCGACGTGCACGGCAAGAATCATCACGGCGAAGGCGGCTTCGGCCGTTACGTCGACAGCATTCTGCTGCGCACCGGGCAAGGCGAAACCATCGAGGCCTCGCGCGAGCAGAATTCCGATGCCTTCTTCGCGACCATCGGCGGTATGGGGCTCACCGGCGTGATCCTGGAAGCAGCGATGCGGCTGCGGCCGGTCGAGACCGGCTGGATCCGCGAGCGCGTGATCGCCACGTCCGATCTCGATGCCGCCATGCGCGCGCTCGATGCCGGCGATGCCGCAACCTATTCGGTGGCATGGATCGATTGCGCCGCGCGCGGACGCGATCTCGGCCGCTCCCTGATCTATCTCGGCGAGCACGCCGGCAAGGACGAGCTGGCCGAAGGCGCCGCCGCATTTCCTGTCGGCAAAAATCCCGGGCTCGCCGTGCCGGTCGACCTGCCGTCGATGACACTGAACCGCATCAGCATCCGCGCCTTCAACGAGCTCTACTACCGCATGGGCGCACGGCGCGCGGGCAGGGATCATGTCGCCTCGCTCTATCCCTACTTCTTTCCGCTCGACAGCATCGCGGACTGGAATCGCATCTACGGCAAGCGCGGCTTCCTGCAGCATCAATGCGTGATCCCTGAACAAGGCGCGCGTGCCGTGCTCGGCGAGATCCTCGACCGCGTCGCGCGGCGTGGCGATGCGTCCTTCCTCGCGGTGCTCAAGAAACTCGGCCAGGGCGACGGCATCCTGTCGTTCCCGATGTCCGGCTACACGCTGGCGCTGGATTTCCCGGTGAAGGGCGACATCCTGAATTTCCTCGACGAGATCGACCGTCTCGTCGTCGCGGCCGGCGGCCGGCTCTATCTCGCCAAGGATGCGCGCCAGTCGCGCGCGACGTTCGAGGCGGGCTATCCCGCTTTGTCGCGCTTCAAGGCGATCCGCAAATCGCTCGATCCCGATTGCAACATCCGCTCGAAACTTTCGCAACGCCTGTTCGATGAGGTCTAGGCCGTGACGTCACGCAAATCCGTTCTGGTTCTCGGTGGCTCCTCCGATATCGGCCGCGCCGCCGCGCGCGCCTTCGCCAAGGCCGGTTACGATGTCGGCCTCGCCGGCCGCGACGTTGCCGCGCTCGAGCCCGACGCCGCCGATCTGCGCGCCCGCTACAATGTCGAGGTCGGTCTTCACAGGTTCGACGTGCTCGACACCGCTTCGTTCGAAGGCTTCGTCGGCGGTCTTCCGCTGCCCGAAATCGTCGTCTCGATCATCGGCCTGCTCGGCGTGCAGCAAAATGCCGAGAGCGATCTCGCGCACGCCACGACGATCATGCGCTCGAACTACGAGGGCCCCTCGTTGATCCTCGGCCTGTTCGCGCAAAAGTTTCTCGCGCGCGGCCATGGCACCATTGTCGGCGTGTCCTCGGTCGCCGGCGATCGCGGCCGCGCCTCGAACTATGTCTATGGCTCGGCCAAGGCCGGCTTCTCCGCCTTCCTCTCCGGCCTGCGCGCCCGCGCCAGCCGCGGTGGCGTGCACGTCGTCACGGTGAAGCCCGGCTTCGTCCGCACCAAGATGACCGAGGGCATGAAGCTGATCGGCCCGCTCACCGTCGAAGCGCCCGTCGTCGGTGATGCGATCCTCAGCGCCGTCGAGAAGAAGACCGACGTCGTCTATGTCAGCGGCAAATGGCGTCTCGTGATGCTGATCATCAAGACGCTGCCGGAAGCGGTGTTCAAGAAGCTGAAGTTTTGAGGCTGTCACCGCGATGGCGGTCTGCTCCCTCGCCCCGTTCTTACGGGGCCGCGACGAGCTGCGCTCGCGCTGAGAGGGTTGGGGTGAGGGCCCTCTCTCCCCGCGCGCGGTCGTCGGGAGACCTGTACCCCTCACCCGATCGCTTCGCGATCGACCTCTCCCCGCAAGCGGGGCGAGGTGAAGAAAAGTCTCACACGCCCATGCGCTGGAACTGACCCTGTGGGCGGAAGCGCCAGAGATATTGCGGGGCGACCGCTTCCAGCGAATCCGGCGTGATGCCGAGGCCTTCGAGCGTCAGGCCCGCCGCCTTCGCAGCATCCGACACGACGTTGTCGCGCTCGAGCAGCGTGACCTGGTCCGGCGTCAGCTTGAACGCGCCCGGTGCGAATTGCAGGAACGCGGCCTGAAGGCGGGCGAGACCGAACGGCAGCGGCACCAGCATGCGCTGGCGGTCGGTGATCTCGAGGATCGCCTGCATAATCTCGCGCATGGTCAGCACTTCCGCGCCGCCGAGCTCGTAGGTCGCGCCGGCCTTGGCCTTGCCGTCGACGGCATCCGCGATCGCGGTGGCGACGTCGCCGACATAGACCGGCTGCATTTTGGTGTCGCCGCCGATCAGCGGCAGCGCCGGCGACATCCGCGCCAGCGCGGCAAAGCGGTTGGTGAACTGGTCCTCGGGGCCGAACATCACCGACGGGCGGAAGATCGTCGCCGACGGCACCGCGGCCAGCACGGCGGCCTCGCCGGCCGCCTTGGCCCGGGCGTAGTGCGAGGGTGATTCGGCATCGGCGCCGATCGCGGAGACATGCACGAGACGGGCGCCTGCGGCGGCTGCCGCCTTGGCGACGGCCTCGGCCCCCTTGGCCTGGACCGCATCGAAGCTCTGGGCGCCGCCCTCGGCCAGGATGCCGACCAGATTGATCACGACGTCCGAATCACGCAGCGCCGCCTCGACCGAGGCCGGGTAGCGCAGGTTGGCCTGGACGATATGGACCTGCCCGACCCGCCCCGAGGGCTGGAGGTATCCGGCTAGTTCCGGACGACGCACCGCGACCCGCACCCGGTAGTCCCGCCGGCACAGCGCGCGGACGACATTCCGGCCCAAAAACCCCGATCCGCCGAAAACCGTGACGAGAGTTTCCAGATTCGATGCCATGGGAGCTGATCCTGCGGAAAGGGTGCGTGATGTCAGGCTTGTATCGGTCCGGTTTGCGATGCGCAATCCGCATCCCCACGCAGCCGCCAAGCATCATTTGACAACCGCGTCACCGAACCGTAGTAACCGCCTCCGTGCCCCAAACGGCATGCCCAGGTGGTGGAATTGGTAGACGCGCTGGCTTCAGGTGCCAGTGGCTTAACGGCCGTGAAGGTTCGAGTCCTTT
>Ga0065165_1003106_pt1 | contig 12336 bp, 8 predicted proteins | sample AraplaMF_Cvi_mMF_FD_63813 | JGI IMG/M metagenome (GOLD analysis project Ga0065165, IMG submission 63813) | Arabidopsis root microbial communities from the University of North Carolina, USA - plate scrape MF_Cvi_mMF (version 2) (version 3) | ecosystem: Host-associated > Plants > Roots > Endosphere... | reverse complement strand
CAGGTAGAAGATCAGCCACCATGCGCCCTTGAGCTGGCGGCCGAAGTCGTGCCAGCCGGCCTTGAGCTGGTAGTAGAAGTACACCGGCAGGGCCACGACCATCAGCAGGATGATTTCGCCGGTCAGCGGCCACTTGGCCCAGTACAGCAGTTCCGTCGCCATGATGAAGGCGATGCCGGCGAGCACCGGCAGGCCGGCGATGCGCAGCGGGCGGTGCAGGTTGGGGGCGGTGCGGCGCAGGGTCATCGCGCTGACCGGGCCGGTGAGGTAGGAAATGATCGTCGCCACCGAGATCACGGCTGCCAGCGTGCCCCAGCCGCGGAACTTGAACAGGAACAGATAGGACACCGCCAGGTTGAACCACATCGCCGGACGCGGGATGCCCCACTTCGGATGGATGCGGCCCAGCAGCTTCGGCAGCGTGCCGTTGCGCTCCATGCCGTAGATCATGCGCGCCGTGGTGGCGGTGTAGGTGATGCCGGTGCCGCTGGGGCTGATGAAGGCGTCGACGTAGAGCAGCATCGCCAGCCAGTGCAGGTTGACGATGATCGCCAGCTCCGCGAACGGCGAGCGGAAATCGATGCCGTGCCAGCCGGACTTCGCCAGCATCTCCGGCGGCACCGCGCCGAGATAGGCCAGCTGCAGGATCACATACACGATAGTGGCCAGCACGATCGAGCCGATCACCGCGAACGGAATGCTCTTGCCCGGGTTGTGCGCTTCGCCGGCGAGGTTTACCGGGCTCTGGAAGCCGTTGAAGCTGAATACGATGCCCGCGGTGGCCACGGCGGTGAGCACTGCGGCGAAGTCGATCGCATGCGCGTCGCCGTGCACGCCCACCGAGAAGTTCTCGCTGTGGAAGCCGCTGGCGATCAGCGCCAGGCCGGTGGCGGCCGGCACGACCAGCTTGAACACGGTGATGGCCGTGTTGGAGCGGGCGAACAGCTTCACGCTCCAGAAGTTGAGCAGGAAGTACACGATCACCAGCACGGCGGAGATGGCGATGCCCGCGTTGCTGAGCTCGCCGGTGCCGTCGGGCATGTGCATGTACAGGTCTTGCGCCCATTTCCACGGCCACGAGGCCATGTACTGCACCGAGGCTTCGGCTTCGACCGGGATCACCGACACGATGGCGATCCAGTTGGCCCATGCGCCGATAAAGCCGACCAGCGAACCGTGCGAGTAGTGGCTGTAGCGCACCATGCCGCCGGACTCGGGGAACATCGCGCCCAGCTCCGCGTAGGTCAGCGCGATCGTCATGATGATGGCCGCGCCGAGCACCCATGCCCAGATGGCGCCGGGGCCCGCCAGGCCCGCCGCGCGCCACGCGCCGAACAGCCAGCCGGAGCCGATGATGGAGCCCAGGCCGGTAAGCATGAGCGCAAAAGGACCGACGTCGCGCCGGATGGAGCTGGAAGAGGACATGCAAACTCCCGCAGGATCTGGATCTCGAAGGCCGCCCCCGCGGACGGCACAAGGGCCGGATGATGACAGCCCCTAGCGCGGCTGTCAGCCCGGCGGGACGGAACTTCGGAAGATTCTGCGGGTGCGGCAAGTGCATGGCGCGGCGCAACATTTGCCGGGAGGGCAAGGGGTTTGCGGCACCTTCAGGGGCGTATGGAGGGCGCTTGGGAAGCAGGCGCGCCCATCCATGGGCGCGCTTCTCCAGGCGGTGCTGCCTTGTGCCTTACGCGGTGATGTGGAGCTCCAGCCAGTCGGAGGCAGCCTGCAGCGCGGTCGCGGTCCGCAGATTCTCCGCCGGATCGCCCATGGTGTCGCTCCGTTCCTGCTGCGCGGTGGCGCGCAGGTCATCGGCCAGGGTCGCCTTGTTGCGCGCACCGCCGATGTTGAACGCATTCGGATTGGAAAGTACCCGCATCACCTCGGCCGCGCCCACGCACGGTGCCTGCGCATCGGCGGCCTTGAGCATGTCGTAGACATCCTGGCCGCTGAGACCGGCGTCCTGCAGCCAGCCGATGGCGGGACCACCGGAATGGTTGCTCTGCAGGATGTTCGGAACGATCCGCGCCAGGTCCTGCAGTTCGTCGGGCGAGATGCCGGTGCCCAGCCATTGCTTGACCTGGCCGGGGTCGCTGCTGGCCATCATGTCGATGTCGCCCGGTTTCAGGTTCACGCCGTCCGCGCTCAGGTATTTCTTGACGTCCGCGTGCACCTGATTGGCGTCCGTGATGTCGTCGATCAGGCCGCCGGCGAACTGGAACGGTGCCGCGACCAGGGAGCCGATGCCATTGATAAAGGCGCCGGGCACTTCGACCCCGCCCACTTCCAGCGTGCTGCCGATCACCGAAAACAGATCGCCGACGACGGCGCCGGCGTAGACGGGGTTGCTTTGCATGCTGTCGAAATCCGACTTGCATGCGCTGCTTGCGGCGATCAGCGACAGGCCGGGAACCAGGCGTGCGCTGAACTCGGCCAGGCTCGCGGTCTTGGCGCCGGCCTTCTCGGCTTCCACCAGCGATTGCAGGGCGCCACTGGCAAGTCCCGCGGTGGTGCCGCCGGCGGTGGCATAGGAGTTGATCACTCCGCTGGCATTGTCGCCGAGGGAGCCATTGATGGCGTTGACCATGATCGAAGCCATCGCCAACCCTTTGCCGCCCGGACCAAGCTCCTTGAACTCCTCGCCAAGCGCCTTCGCGGTAAAGGCATCTTCCTTGCCTTCGGCCATGCGCGTGTAGTTGGTAGTGATCTGCGACCAGCCGTCGTTGGCCTGGAACAGCGGCGCGGCCAGGGCGAGCAACTGCGTGGCCGCACCCTTGGCGTCGCCATGGCCTTCCACCAGCAACTGGCCTTGTGCCGCGGCGATGGCTTTGCCGATGAAGTCGGTCTGGTAATCAGAGAAGCCGTTGAAGGCTTTCGTTGCCGCGGGATCCTTGTCGATGGCCACCACGAAGGCCAATGAGGTCTTGCCCTGGCCGGACTGATTCAGATCCTGCATGCACTGGTAAAGCTGCTTGGCATTGTCCGGACTGCGCCCGGCGGCGGCGATCAGGTCATCCTGATGCGCATTCATGTACGAGGCGAGGTCGCGCCCGGCATCAGTCTCGGCCTGGTACACCTTCGCGTTGTCGGGGTCGGCGCGATAAGCCTTGATAAACGCCAGCTTCTGCTGGTCGTTCAACGGCCCGGCGTGATTGAGCAGTTCCGCCAGGTGCTCGTCCTTTTCCAGCTTGGCGCCATGCGCATCGTTGTAGGCCTTGAGCGGACTGTCCTGGGCGTTCGCGAGATAGCTTTGCTGGCCGATCGTGGCGGCGGCGATGATGTCCTGCGCTTGCTCGGCCCTGCCGTCGTTCTGCAGCGCATTGGCCAGGGCCATGGCGAGCGTGGGGCGAACGCCGCCGTTCATTGCCACCGTGACGGAATTGAGCGTCTGCTGGCTCCAGTCTTCGGCCTGGTGCAGATAGGCGCCGGCGACGTGGTTGGCCAGATCCTGCGCATCCGGTCCTTCGCCCAGCGCACTGATCACACGCTGCATGCTGCCGAAGGTCTGCTGGCCGGGTCCGTTCATCGAAACCTGCCCCATCTTCTGGATCGCCGGCAGGCTCTGGCGCACTACCGCCGCGGCAAGCGGCGGCGGCAGGCCCTGGATGCTCGCGAGCAGGGCGTGGGCGGCATCGAGCGAACCCGAGCCGTTCCTGCCATTGGCATAGGCCTGATCGACCTGGACGGCCGCTTCCTTGGCCCAGGCCTGCACGCGCGGATCCGCCGCGACGGCAGCGACCACTTCCGGCGGCTGTCCATTGAGCATGATGCCCTTGAGCTTGTCGGCCGCGCTGGTGCCGTCGGAGTACTCCGGGATCAGTCCGTTCACCTGGTTCTGGAACTTGTACGTGCCCACGGCGCCCTGGATCGTCGCGGCGAGTGACGCATCGCCAGGATGCCGCGCCGCGATCGCGTTGCCGGCGTTGTCGATCAGCTGATCGGTCGGCGTGCGGAATACGATCGGTGTGCCCTGGTTGCGGAACGCCACCTCGCCGGCCACTTCATCGGCGATGGCCTGATTCATGGTCTTCTTCGCCGCATCGATCCGATCCTGCCCGCTGCTGTCCAGGTCGGCGCGCAGGCCGGCGTTGCGTGGCGCGCTGCGCATATCGTCGTCGCGCTGCTTGAGCGCGGCCTGGTAAGCGGCAATCGCCGCATCCGTCTTCTGCGCCGGTGTCTGCGTTGCCGGCGCCGCTTGCGTGGCATTCGTCGCTGCATGCGGCGGAAGCGTCAGCATCTGCCCGGGCGACAGCGCAGTGTCGACGCTGATGTTGTTGCCGCGCGCCAGCTCTTCCGGCGCAACACCGTACTGCTGCGCAACCTGCGCGACCGTCTCGTTGCCGGTGACCGTATGGATCGGTGGCGGGGGCAGCTGGGGCTGTGCGTAGTTGCCGGAATCGTTCGCAGCGATGACTGTCATGGCGGACTCCTTGCCGTGTTGCCGTGGGGACTGGCACTGGCATTTAGACCCGCTGTCATCGAGCGGCAATACGTAGTTTCCCTAGACTCAGGTTCTTGCGCCGCGACGCGCCTTGCGCGTCGCGGCTTGCAGCAAATGCGCGGAAAAAAGATTCCGCTCAGTAAGGACGTCCCTGGCCATCCGTGCCATAGGCGATATGCAGCAGTCGCGGATCCGTCTCGGCGATTTCCTGGATATTTTCCGGCGTAATGCCACGGGCACGCATCGCATTGAGCTGGTCGGGACCTGCGCCGATCAGCGCCTCGCGCTCGTCCTTGTTCTCGATGCCGGCGCCTTCCAGGAACTTGTCCTGCGCTTCCTTGTATTCCTGGTCCTTGTGGTGCTGCTCGATGAAATGCAGCGCCACCACGGCGATGGTCGCCACCGCGATGCCGATCGGCCCGGCAAAGCCACCGAGCATTTCCTCGCCGCCGAACGCCGCCAGCGCCGCGCCGCCCGCGCCCACGCCGGAGAAGATCGCGGTCGGATAGTCGTGGTCCGCCACGCCCTTCACCGCGCCGGCGGCGAAATAGGCCACGTTGAGCACGCCGATGAATTTCTCGGTGAGCTCCGGCGCTGCGTGGCCCCATTGTTCGAGCACGTTGTTCTTGTCCAGTGCCTGGATGGTGCCGGTCAAGGCGTTCTTGGCCGGCGCCAGATCCAGGCCGAAGGCCAGCGAGCCGATCACGTTCTGCACGCTGGGGTCTTCGATGGTCTTGCCGGTCTGGCTGATAAAGGCCGCGCCGGTGATGCCCAGCGCCATCGTGCGGAACAGCATGCCGGCCTTGGCGTCGCTGAAGGGCAGTTCCTTCAGTTCCTGCAATTCCTTCTGCACCGAGGCGAACTCGTTGACCGCTTTGCCCTGCTTGGCGTCTTCCAGCGTTTCGGTGCGCAGCGAGTTGACCACTTCCTCCAGCTTGTCGATGCCCTTGTCCACTTCGCCCTGCGGAATGCCCAGCATCTGCGCGCCAAGGCCGCGGAACGATTCCAGCGCCTGCTTCACCTTGGCGATGCTGGCGTCGTCGGACGGGTTCATCTCGCCCAGCGAAGGCATCAGGTGGCTGACCACATAGGCCTTGCCGACCGCGGCGGTGAAGTCCTTGTCCTTGTGGCCCAGCTCGATCAGCAGCTTCGCGGCTTCGCCGCCTTCCTCGCCGTCGAACACGCTGGGGTCCTGCGTGGCGGCGAATTCGATCGACTGCCTGGTGGTGTCGTCGTCCAGCAGCTTGGCGGCGCCTTCCTTGGTGAGGCCGTAGCTCTTCAGGTTGTCGGGCACGCTGGTGAGCGAGGTGATGTCCAGATCCAGCGCGCGGACGTCGGCGACGAGCTTGTCCTTGTTCGCCTTCAGCTGGTCCTGCCAGTCCTTGCCCTTGCCATCGATGTATTTCTGGATGGCTTGCTGCTTCTGGTCGTCGGTGAGGCCGGGGCCGAGGTCCTTGATCAGGTTGTTGAGTTCCTCGGTCTGCTTGGCATACGCCTGCATGTCCTGCTTCAGCGTCACCTGCTGCAGGTTGCCCATACCCAGCTTCACCGAGCTCACCATCTGCATGGCCAGCGTGTTCTTGCCGTCGGCCTGCAGGTTGCTGGCCACGGCCAGCGCCAGCGCGGGATCGCCGCCGTCGGAGATGGCCTTGGTCACGTCGTTGTTGTTGGCGAGCATGGAGTTGCGTTCCAGATACTTCGCCACGTCGCCGGCAAAGTCGCTCTGCGCCGCCTGGCCGGCGTCGCTGCCGCCGAGGTTGCGGTACACCACGCTGAGGTCGCGGTAGATTTCCGGGTCGGACATCGCGCTCAGCACTTCGCTGTTGCTCGACATCCACGACTGCGTGTCCTGGGCGTTCCACCAATGCGTGGTGACTTCGCGGCCCAGCTCCGGCGATGCGCGGGTGAGGTCGGCCAGATACTTGGCGCAATCGGCGGCGGACTTGCCGCTGGCATCGTGCGCGGCATCGGCCACCCATTGCTTGACGCGCGGATCGGCCAGCACCGCATCCACCACTTCCTTGGGCTGGCCTTGCAGGTTGATGCCCTTGAGCTTGTCCGCGGCGCTCCAGTTGCCGTAGTAGCCGGGGATCAGCGCGTCGGCCTTGGCCTGCACCTGGTAGGTGTGCACCGCGTCCTTGATCAGCGGCGTGGCGCCGGCATCGCCCTGGTGGCGCGCGAGGATGGCGTCGCCCGCATTCGCCACCAGCTGGTCGTTGGGCGTGCGGAACTGGCCCGGCACGCCCTGGTTGCGCTGGGCGACTTCGCCGGCGATCTCGTCGTGGATGGCCTGGTCCATCGCGGTCTTGGCCTTGTTCACCGCATCGTCCGCGCCCTGGCGGATCTCCTGCCGCAGCGCGCCGTTCTGCGGCATGTTGCTGGTGGCCTCGGTGCGGTCCTTCACCGCCTGCTGGTAGGCGGCGATGGCGGCGTCGGTCTTGGCGGCCGGCGTGGCGGGGGCGGTGGGCGCGGCATCGGTCTGCGCGGGCTGCACCGCATTGGGCGGCAACTGCAGCTGCTGGCCGGGCGTGAGCTGGGTGTCGACCGTGATGTGGTTGGTGCGCGCAAGTTCTTCCGGCGTCACCTGGTAAGTTTTTGCGACGGTCGCAACCGTCTCCTGCGGCTTGACGATGTGCGGCGGGGGCGGAGGCGGCGTGGCCGGGGGCGTGTAGCGGACGGAAGATCCTGCGTCGACGGGGAACATGGCGCGCGCTCCAGAGGAAATGAAAAGACCGGCGCATTCAGCGCCGGCCCGTCATGGAGCCGCAATAAGGAGTTTCCCTAGGTGACAGCCGCGCTACCGCTGTGCCGCATCAGCACTCGATCACGTTCACCGCGAGGCCGCCGCGCGAGGTTTCCTTGTACTTGTCCTTCATGTCGCGGCCGGTGTCGCGCATGGTGGCGATCACCTTGTCCAGCGACACGCGATGCTTGCCGTCGCTCTTCAGCGCCATGCGGCTGGCGTTGATCGCCTTCACCGAACCCATCGCATTGCGCTCGATGCAGGGAATCTGCACCAGTCCGCCGATCGGGTCGCAGGTCAGGCCCAGGTTGTGTTCCATGCCGATCTCGGCGGCGTTCTCCACCTGCAGCACATTGCCGCCCAGCGCCGCGGTGAGGCCGCCGGCGGCCATCGAGCAGGCCACGCCCACTTCGCCCTGGCAGCCGACTTCGGCGCCGGAGATCGAAGCGTTCTCCTTGTACAGAATGCCGACCGCGGCGGCGGTGAGCAGGAATTCGATCACGCCGTCGTCGTTCGATTTGGGGCAGAAGCGGTGGTAGTAGTGCAGCACCGCCGGCACGATGCCGGCCGCGCCGTTGGTCGGCGCGGTGACCACGCGGCCGCCCGCGGCGTTCTCTTCGTTCACCGCCAGCGCGTACAGGTTGACCCAGTCGAGAATGGTGAGCGGGTCCTTCAGTGCGGCTTCCGGCTGGTTGCGCAGTTCCTGCGCCATGGCCGGCGCGCGGCGCGTCACCTTCAGGCCGCCGGGCAGGGTGCCGGGCGAGCGCAGGCCGCGGGCGACGCAGTCCTGCATGGCCTTCCAGATGGTGAGCAGGCCGGCGCGGGTTGCTTCCTCGCTGCGCCACACCTTTTCGTTCTCCATCATGAGCTGGGCGATGCTCATGCCGTGCTGCTCGCACAGCGCCAGCAGCTGGTCGCCGGTGGAGAACGGATAGGGTAGGGCGGTGGTGTCGGCGACGATGCGGTCTTCGGCCGCCTCGTCCTGGTTGACGACGAAGCCGCCGCCCACCGAGTAGTAGTCGCGCGTGCCCAGCTCGTGGCCTTCGGCGTCGTAGGCGGTGAAGCGCATGCCGTTGGTGTGGAACGGCAGCTTCTGGCGCTTGTTGAAGACCAGGTCGCGCTTCTCGTCGAATTCGATCTCGTGCCGGCCCAGCACGCGCAGGCGCTTGCTGTGGCGGATGCGTTCCAGCGTTTCGGGAATGCGGTCCGGGTCGACGGTGTCCGGATGCGCGCCTTCGAAGCCCAGCAGCACCGCCTTGTCGGTGCCGTGGCCGCGGCCGGTCATGGCCAGCGAGCCGAACAGCTCCGCGCGCAGGCGCGCCACCCGGCCCAGCACGCCTTTTTCGTCCAGCCAGCGCTCGGCGAAGCGCGCGGCGGCGCGCATGGGGCCGACCGTATGCGAGGAGGACGGCCCGATGCCGATCTTGAAGAGGTCGAATACGCTGACGGCCATGGCTTTGTGCTGGGGCTGGACGGGGAACCGGCTATTCTACGCATCCCCCCGCTGCCCCGCAGTCCGTACGCAAGCGTCTGTTGCCGCCATGGCCGACCTGATCCTCTACCAGCGCGACTACTGCCATCTGTGCGACCAGGCCCTGGCCGTGATGGCCGAGGCGCGCGCGCCGGATTTCGACAGCGTGTGGGTCGACGACGCGCAGGCGCTGGAAGACCGCTACGGCACCCGCGTGCCGGTGCTGCGCGACGTGCGCGACGGGCGGGAGCTGGACTGGCCGTTCGATGCGGCGGCGGTGCGCGCCTTCCTGGCGGTGAAACTCAGCGCGACTTGAGCCGGCGCAGGATCTCTTCGCGCGCCTCGCGCAGGATCGAATCGCGATCCAGCCCGGCCACGATGTCGGCCACCGCCCGCTTTGCCCCCAGCTCGCCCCAGGACTTGCCCGCCACCAGGTAGCGCTCCGCGGCGCGCCCGATCAGCACCGTGGCATACCAGGCCAGCGCGCCCTGCGCGGCCGCGGTCACCAGCACCGACAGCCCCGCGCTCACGCCCTTCAGCGCCGAAGCCACCAGCTGCATGCCCCATACCGCGCCCATCAGCGCGGCGAGCTGGGCGGAGATCACCGCCACCAGCTTGCCGGATTCGGCCCGCGTCAGCGGCAGGCCATACACGCGCGACAGCTGCAGCACCATCGCCGCATCCATGCCGGCCGCGGCGAGCAGGTCGGCGACGGGGATGGGATTGAGCGCCACCGCCACGCCCTTGGCCAGGCAATAGTTGCGGATCAATTTATCGGCCAGCCGGCGCCGGCTTTCGGCGATGCGTTCGCTTACCTGGTCGGTAAGCCGGCTCGCATACAGGCCGGCGTTGAGCGCGGACAGCGTCTTGCCTTCGCGCCGGGCGATGGCGAGCAGGCGTTCGCGCAGGGCGGCCACGTCGGGCGGCGCCGGCAGTTCGCGCAGATGTTCGCGGCCGTGCTCGTCGGTTTCCATGCGCCGCTGCGGCGTGGGGCGCGCGGCGGCGGAGACCACGTCGTCGTCGCGCACCAGGCCATGCGCGCGTTCGCGCAGTTGCGCGAGCAGGGCATCGCGTTCGGCGGGTGCGTAGCGGTCGGCCTTGTTGAGCGCCAGCAGCAGGGGGCGCTGGGTGGCGGCCAGGGTCTTCAGCGCGTCGAGTTCGTCGCGGGTGAGGTCGCCGTCGGCGACGAAGATCACCAGGTCGCTGACTTCGGCCACTTCGAAAGCCAGGCGCTCGCGCGCCTCGCCATCGAGTTCGTTGATGCCGGGCGTATCGATCAGCACCAGGCCCGCTTCGCGCGCTTCGTCGAGCGCGGCCTGCTCGGCCTGGGTGGTCGTGCCGTGCAGCACGCCGACGGCGAACGCCTCGCGGCCCAGCAGCGCATTGCCCAGCGCCGACTTGCCGGCGGAGACGCGGCCGAACACGGCTACATGCAGTTCGCCGCGCTGCAGCCGTTCGAGCATGTTTTCGATGCGGCCGAAATCGCTGGCCAGTTCCGCGCGGATGGCCGGCGGAATGCCCGGGTCGTCCAGCAGGCGGCGCAGGCTGTCGGCCATGCGCGCCTGCGCGCGCTCCGCCACGGGCGCCGCGGCGGGTGCCGTGGCGGCGTCCTGCGCGTCCGGCTTTACCAGCCAGCCGCGCAGGCGCTGCCACAGCGTGTCGCCGCTCATTACTTGGCGGTGAGCACGAGGTGCGCGTTGACCTTGACGTCGGCGCCGATCACCGAGGTGTCGGCGTATTCGCCGCTGCCCACGCCGAAGTCCAGGCGCTTGACCGTGCCGCTCACGTCCAGCGTGGCGCCGGCGCCGGCCGGCTTGAACGTGATGTTGAGGCTGACCGGCCTGGTTACGCCGCGCAGGGTGAGGTTGCCGTCGGCGATCACCTGCGCGCCGTTCTGGCGGAAGCCGGTGGTGACGAAGTGCGCCTTGGGAAACTTGGCGACGTTGAAGAAGTCGGCGCCGGGTAGGGCGCCGTCGCGGTCCTTGTCGCCGGTCTTGACGCTGGCGAGGTCCACTTCCACGTCGAACTTCGAGGTGGCGAGCTTGGCGGCGTCATAGCTGATCGCCGCGGTGAACTTGCCGAAGCTGCCGTCGAACGAGGCGCCCTGGAAGCTGCTGGTGAAACCCAGCTTGCTGCCGGCGGGCTGCACGGCGTAGTCGGCGGCGCCGGCCAGGCCGGGCAGGGCCAGGGCAAGCAGCAGCGAGGCAAAGGCATGGCGTTTCATCAGCGGTCTCCTTGAGATGTATCGCCGCGCAGGCGGCGGAAGGGAAGCATGCGCAGCAGGGTGTTGTCGCGGTTCACCAGATGATGCTTCAGCGCACCGGCGACATGCGCCGCCAGCACCAGCACCAGGAACCAGAACAGGTACTCGTGCACGTCGCCGGCAAAGCCGCTCATGTCCTGGTTGGCCTGCGCCAGCGCGGGCAGGTTGAACATCTTGAAATACTGCAGCGGCTTGCCGGCGATGGAGTTGAACCACCAGCCGCTGAGCGGCAGCGCCACGATCAGCACATAGAGCAGCGCATGCACCGTATGCGCCGCCAGCTGCTGCCAGCGCGGGGCGGGGTCTTCGCGCGGCCGCCGTTCGCTGATGCGCCACAGCACGCGCAGCACGAACAGCGCCAGCACCGTCAGCCCGATCGACTTGTGCAGGGCCAGCCAGTTGATCTTCTGCATCGGCCCGTGCGCCAGGTCCATGCACAGGCCGAAGATGCCGTTGCCGATGATCAGCAGGGCCACGGTCCAGTGGAAGAACTTGGCGACCGAGCCCCACTGGCGGTCGTTGCTGCGCAGGCTCATGGGGTTTCCTTCTGAGTGTTGTCGACCGAGTCGTCGAGAATGGCTTCAAGTTCCAGCCACACGGTGACGTTGCGGCCGATCGAATGGGGGCTGGCGGTGATGCCGAAGTCGTTGCGGTCCAGCGTGGTGCGCGCGGAGAAGCCGGCCACGGTATGCAGTCCGTAGATGGTCTTGCCCACGCGGTTGGCGCTGAACGGCAGTTCCACGTCGCGCGTTACGCCGCGCAGGGTGAGCTTGCCGCGCAGCACGCCGTTGTCGCCATCCTTGCGCTCCACCGAGGTGGAGACGAAGTGGGCATAGCGGGCGCCCGCGCTGTCGAGATACGACCCGCCGAGCACGGCTTTGTTCCAGTCCGCATCGCCCAGGTCCAGCGAGGCCAGGTCGATATCCAGCTCGGTGGCCGAGCGGCTCCAGTCGTCGGGATCGAAGCGCAGCCAGCCCTTGGCGATGTGCAGCCGTCCGAACGGGCGGGAGTAGCCGTTGTGGTCGATGCTGAAAACGATCTGGCTGTGGACGGTGTCGTAGCGGTAGTTCGCGGATGCGGCGTATGCGCCGCTGGCGCAGGCGGCCAGGATCAGGGCGAGGGCGGTGGCGCGGGCGAAGGGCATGGCGGGGAAGTCTGGCCGAAGGTGGAAGGGGGCGCCAGCGGGTGTGGGTAGAACGGATTGTTTCTTTGGGCGCTGTGGTAGGTGCGTGGAGCTCGGGTCTTGGTTTAACCCATCTAGTGGATCTTCTCCCCGTCGGGGAGAAGATGGCGGCAGCCAGATGAGGGGCGGGTGCTCGCGGTGGAAAGTCGACGAAGCTCGCTCTTGAGGACGCCTTCGCCTCATCGCTCCGTAGGTCCCCCTCACCCCAGCCCTCTCCCCGCAGGGGAGAGGGGGC
>Ga0065165_1003102_pt1 | contig 12360 bp, 7 predicted proteins | sample AraplaMF_Cvi_mMF_FD_63813 | JGI IMG/M metagenome (GOLD analysis project Ga0065165, IMG submission 63813) | Arabidopsis root microbial communities from the University of North Carolina, USA - plate scrape MF_Cvi_mMF (version 2) (version 3) | ecosystem: Host-associated > Plants > Roots > Endosphere... | reverse complement strand
GGGGTATTTCCTGCTCGCGGCTTCGGCACTGGCGCTCACCGCCGGTCTTCCCGCGGTAGCACAGGCACAGGACACCACGCCGGCACCGCCCGGTGATCAGTCCGCGGACCAATCGGGTGAGCCGGTTAACGAGATCGTCGTCAGCGGCATCCGCCACGGCATCGCCGGCGCGATCAACACCAAGCGCGACGAGACCTCGATCGTCGAGGCGGTGACGGCCGAGGACATCGGCAAGCTGCCCGACGTCTCGATCGCGGAGTCGATCGCCCGCCTGCCTGGCCTCGCGGCCCAGCGTGTCGGCGGCCGTGCGCAGGTCATCTCGATCCGCGGCCTTGCACCCGATTTCACCACCACCTTGCTCAACGGCCGGCAGCAGGCGAGTTCGGGCGACAATCGCGCGGTCGAGTTCGACCAATATCCGTCCGAACTGCTGTCGAGCGTGGTGATCTACAAGACGCCCGACGCGGCGATCTCGGGCATGGGCCTGTCGGGTACCGCCGACCTGCGCACGGTGCGTCCGCTCGCCTTCGGCAAGCGCGCGATCGCGCTCAACGTGCGCGGCGAGGTGACCGAAGGCGGCAAGCTCAACGACGACGTCCGCAACTGGGGCGGCCGTGCCAGCGTCAGCTATATCGACCAGTTCGCGAACGACACTCTGGGCATCGCGATCGGCTATGCCCATCTCGATTCACCGTCGCGGACCAAGCATTTCAAGGCCTATGGCTATGAGCCGTTCGGCGGGGTCTGCGAGCCGGATTCGGTGCCGCCGCCTGATCCGATGTGCTCGCCTGATTCGGTCACCCCGGATTCGGCGAACGATGCGCTGATGCTCAATGGGCAGGAAGTGTTCGCCACATCGCGCCTCAACCGGCGCGATGCAGTGCTTGGTACGGTGGAGTGGCAGCCAAGCGATGTCGTCCACCTCGTCACCGACATCTTCTATTCGAAGTTCCACCAGGAAGAGACCACGCGCGGGGCGCAATGGTTCTCCAATGCATGGGCTGACGGCGCCTTCTTCACCGACGTCACCACCGAGACGCGTGGCGGTACGCTGATGGCCACCGGTGGTACGCTGCACAATGGCGTGCCGATTCTGCGTAACGACTTCAACACGCGCGACGACGAGATCTTCTCCGCGGGACTCAATGGCGAGTTCAAGCTCGACGACCGTACCCGCTTCCGCGCGGACCTTTCCTATTCGAATAACAAGCGCAAGGAGCAGATCCTCGAGACCTATGCCGGCTATGGCCTCGGCACGGGCGGCGTTTCGGGGGCGACGCCCAATGCCGGCCGGACCTTCGACACGATCGGCTTCCAGATCCCCGACGACGGCTTCCCGACCTATAGCGAGGGGCTGGATTATGCCGATGCCGCGCATGTCTCGCTTGGCGACCGCGCGCCTTGGGGCGGCTGGGGGCACGACGGTGCGATCCGCTTCCCCGACGTGGAGGAAAGCATCTATGCGATCGATCTCAAGCTCGATCGCCAGATGGACGGCTTCCTCACGGATCTGACCGCCGGCATCAACTTCACGCATCGCCAGAAGAGCAAGCGCGTCGACGACAACGACCTGTTCCTCAAGAACGGGCGCCAGCAAGTGCTGGTCGATCCGCAATATCTCGTGAAGCCGACCAACCTAGGCTTTACCGGCTTCGGCAACGTGCTGAGCATCGACCTCGAAGATGCCCTCGATGTCTATTGGGATCGCGCGCCGATCCGCGACGCCAATTATTTCGACAAGAACTGGGACATCACCGAGGAGGTGCTTACCGGCTTCGTCAAGGCCGACTTCAGGACGGGCCCGGTGCGCGGCAATGTCGGCGTGCAGATTGTCCAGCAGGACCAGAGCTCGACCGGTATGGTGATCAATGGCACCGAGCCGGGGCAGCCGATCGTGCCGACGATGCGCAATGCCGGTGAGGTCTATACCGACGTGCTGCCCAGCGCGAACGTGATCTGGGAAATCGGCAAGGGCTTCCGCCTGCGCTTCGCCGCGTCGAAGACGATGGCGCGGCCACGCATGGACGAAATGCGCGCCAATGTGACGCCCAGCTTCGACGGGCTGGTGTGCAGTTCCGGCCCGGGCTGTCAGCCGGGGCAGGAAGTGCATCCCTGGTCGGCGTCGGGCGGCAACCCGCTGCTCAAGCCGTGGCGCGCGACGGCGTTCGACGTGTCCGCCGAATGGTATGTCAATGCAACGACCTATTTCGCGATCGCCGGATTCTACAAGGATCTCGACACCTATATCTACCAGCGCACCGGTCTGTTCGACTTCTCCGGCGTGCCGATCCCGAGCACCGGATCGTCGATTCCGGCAGGCGTGATCATCAGCCCGATCGGCCAGATGACTTTGCCCGAGAATGGCAATGGCGGCACGATCAAGGGCGTCGAGTTCAGTGGCGCGCTGAATTTCGGGACATTGTGGCATCCGCTCGACGGGCTCGGGCTGCAGGGCAGCCTCTCGCTGACCGACTCCGATCTCAACCCGAGCGACAGCGGCGACGAAGTACGTATTCCGGGCCTTTCGGGCACGGTCTACAATATCACCGGCTATTTCGAGCGCGGCGGGTTCCAGTTCCGCGCGAGCTATCGCTACCGATCGTCGTTCAAGGGCGAGGTGGTGCAGCTCTTCGCCACGCGCGGCCAGACCGAGATTCTCGCCGACCGGCAGGTCGACGCGCAGATCGGCTACACCTTCGAGCATGGCCCGATGAAGGGTTTCGGGATCTTGCTGCAGGTCACGAACCTGACGGATTCGCCGTACCGAACCCGGCTCGGGCTCGACGACGGCGGGACGCACACCGCCGACGGAACCACCCTGCTCGAGACGTACGAGAAATATGGCCGGCAGTGGCTGCTCGGATTCAATTATCGGTTCTAACCCGCGCTACCGATCCTCCCGGACACCCGCGGGGATGTCCGGGAGATGCATCCCCAACTGCGCCAGGCCGTGCTGCGCGGGCTCGCTTCGCTTGCCAACCACGCCCGCGACCTGCGAGACCGGAGCCCGATAAGGGGGCCAAAGGCGGAGAGGAATGCGGCAGCTCAGGAAGATATTGATCGTTGGCGGCGGGACGGCCGGCTGGATGACCGCCGCCCTGTTCGGGAAGCTGTTCGAGGGGCTGTACGAGATCGTGCTGATCGAGTCCGAGGAGATCGGCACGGTCGGCGTGGGCGAGGCGACAATCCCGGCGATCAAGAAGTATAACGAGCTGCTCGGGCTCGACGAGAACGACTTCGTCCGTCGCACGCAGGGCAGCTTCAAGCTCGGCATCGAGTTCGTCGACTGGCTGCGGCTCGGCTCGCACTACCACCATGCCTTCGGCGTGATCGGGCAGGATCTGGGGTGGCTGCGCTGCCACCAATATTGGCTCAAGCAATATCAGCAGGGCCGCGCGGGGGACTTCGCCAATTATTCGATCAATTGCGCGGCGGCGATGGCCAACAAGTTCATGCGCGCCGATCCCAAGATGGCCGAGAGCCCGATCGGGCATATCGCGCATGCCTTCCAATTCGACGCCGGGCTCTACGCGAAGTTCCTGCGCGGCTTTGCCGAGGAGCGCGGCGTGGTGCGGCGCGAGGGCAAGGTCGCCGACGTCACTTTGCGCAGCGAGGACGGCTTCGTCGAATCAGTGACGATGGCCGATGGCGAGGTGATCGCCGCCGACCTGTTCATCGATTGCTCGGGCTTCCGTGGCCTGATCATCGAGCAGGCGATGCAGACTGGCTACGAGACGTGGACGCAGTGGCTGCCCTGTGATCGTGCGATCGCGGTGCCCTGCGCGCGGATCGAGCCTTTTACGCCCTATACCCGCGCCACGGCGCGCACCGCCGGCTGGCAATGGCGCATTCCGCTGCAGCACCGCACCGGCAACGGCCATGTCTATTCGAGCGCCTATATCGATGACGCCGAGGCCGAACGGCAGCTGCTCGCCAATCTCGACGGCGCGCAACTTGCCGAGCCCAATCGGCTGCGCTTTACCACCGGCAAGCGCAATCGGATCTGGAACAAGAATTGCGTCGCAGTCGGACTGGCGAGCGGGTTCCTCGAGCCGCTCGAATCGACTAGCATTCACCTGATCCAGTCATCGATCATCCGGCTGGTGCGGCTATTGCCCGATTGCGGCTTCGATCCCGCGACGATCGCCGAGTTCAACCGCCAGACCGACTTCGAGTACGAGCGGGTCCGCGACTTCATCATCCTCCACTATAAGGCGACCGAGCGCGACGACACGCCCTTCTGGCGCTATTGCCGCGACATGGAGGTGCCCGACACGCTCCGCCGGAAAATCGACCTGTTCGCCGCCAACGGGCGCGTGTTCCGCGAGGACGACGAGCTGTTCACCGAGGAGAGCTGGATCCAGGTCTTTCTCGGCCAGGGCGTGATCCCGCGCAGCTACGACCCTATGGTCGACCTCAAGAGCGACGCGCAGATCGCCACCTATCTCGGCAATATCGAGACGGTGATTCGCAAATGCGTCGCGGTGATGCCGACCCACGCCGATTTCGTGGCGAGGACGTGCGCCGCCTAGCCGCCTTTGAGCCGATCGAGCAGCGCGCGGCGCATCCGCGCGACGTCCTGCGGGCTGGTCGCGCCCAATATGCCGCGCGCCTCGGGCGGCAGATGCGCGCCAGGGTCGCCCTGCTCGAGAAAGACATAATGCGCGAACATCGCTTGCCACGCGCGGCGCTGATCGGGCGGGAGCAGGCGCAGGCTCATCATGCCGTGCAGCATCGCCTCCCATGGCGAGCCGATGCCGGCCGGCGCAGGATCCCACCAGTAATTGACCAGCAGGTTGAAGTCCTCGAGCGCCTCGACATGGTGGTACCATTGATAGGGGATGTAGATCGCGTCGCCCGGATCGAGCTCGGCGGTATAGGCCGCGTCGAGTGCCTCGGCGAAGCGCGGGAAGCGATCGAGATCGGGCGCGGTGAGATGGACCATGCTCACCTGCACGCCCGCCGGGGTCGGATCGAACGGGCCCATATAGAGGTTGCCGACCTGCTCGGGCGGGAACAGGGTGAAGCGGCGGCGCCCGGCGGCCACCACCGCGACATTCTCGGTCGGATCGTGGTGGATCGCGACCTTGGCCGCATTGCCGATCCACAGCCGCGGGACGATCGCGGGCGGCAGCAGCGCGAGCCGGTTGGTCTGAGCAAAACCGGGCAGATGCTCGGTCGCCGGCAGCCCCTGCAGCGCGAGCGCGTCGGGGCGGTCCTTGCCCGCCTCTGCGGCGAGCGCGTCGAGGAAATCGGGCAGCGACGCCTGATGTGCGGTGAAATTGCGCGTGCCGACCGTGTCGCCATAATGGAGCCGGCCCTCAACCTCGGGGCCGGCACGCATGAAACGGATCGCCTTGTCCGCCGCCAGTCCGCGCAAATAAGCCGCGGTGTCATCCGCGCGCACCACCGGCCAGTCGGCCGCAATGCCCTTCAGCACCGCGGGCTCGACCGCGGCGCGGATTGCCTGGAAATCGGCCGGGGTGACGTCGTGCCAGATGCGGACTGGAGCCATGGGAGGAGCCTAACAGTGCAGCCAGAACCCGGGCAACCGGCGATCCGCGTTGACCATGTCGGCGCCGAGCGGCAGCCGGTAGTGGTGGTCGAGAATTTCGCGCCCGATCCCGAGCGGCTGATCTCGGAGGCGGAAGGGCTGAGCTTCGCGGCGATGGGCGAATATTATCCGGGCGTACGCGCGCCGGTCACGCGTGCCTATTTCGAGGGGCTGGACGCGGTGCTCGCGCCGGTGATGCGCGAGGTGTTCGGCGCGCGCGATAAGATCGGCTTCACCCGCGCGCTCTATTCGATCGCGACCACATCGCCGGCCGAACTCGGCCTCGCACAGCGGATCCCGCATATCGACGGCGTGGCCGAGGGGATGATCGCGATCGTCCATTATCTGTCGCACGCGCCGTTCGGCGGCACGGCCTTCTACCGCCATCGCTCGACCGGATTCGAGACCGTCGATGCTTCGCGGCACCGCATCTATCTCGACGCGTTGCGCAGCGATTTCACACGGCTGGGCGAGCCGGCGTCGGCCTATATCGCCGGCGACACGGCGACCTTCGAGCAGATCGCCCGCTACGACGCGGTGTTCAACCGCGCGCTGATCTATCGGAGTAGTCTGCTGCATTCCGCCCTGCTGCCCAACGATGCGCCGCTCCCGGCGGACGTACGCGCCGGGCGGCTGACGGTGGCCAGCTTCCTGTCGATACGCTGAGGAGAGAAGAATGCGGCTTCTTATCGGACTGGCCGCGCTGGCCCTTCTGCCCGGAACGGCCCTCACACAGCCGGCTAGACAGGCTCAGGTCGAGGTCTGGCTGACCACGCCCGACCAGAAAGCACTGCTCGCACCCCAGCCTTCGCTCATGCTCGCGCCGGGCGCCGCCGGCAGCGGAGCAATCCGCGTCGATCCGACGAAGCGGTACCAGGCGATGGTCGGGTTCGGCGCGGCGATCACCGACGCTTCGGCTTGGCTGATCCAGCGCAAGCTCAGCCCGGAGCAGCGCGGGAAATTGCTCGCCGAGCTGTTCGGGCCGCAGGGGATCCATCTGTCCTTCACCCGGCTGACGATCGGTGCGTCGGACTTTTCGCGCACCCATTACAGCTATGACGACATGCCCAAAGGGCAGCGCGATCCGACGCTCGCGCGTTTCTCGATCGCACCGGCCAAGGCCGAGGTTTTGCCGACGGTTCGCGCGGCGCGCGCGATCAATCCGAAGCTGACGGTGATGGTCTCGCCGTGGAGCGCGCCGGGCTGGATGAAGACCAGCGATTCGCTGGTGCAGGGCAGTTTGCGCGACGATGCCTATGGGCCCTTCGCTGCCTATCTCGTCCGCACGGTGAAAGCCTTCACTGCCGAGATCGGGCCGATCGACTATCTCAGCATCCAGAACGAGCCCGATTTCGAGCCCGACAATTATCCCGGCATGCGGCTGAGCGCGGCGCAGCGGGTGCGGGCGATCAAACTGCTCGGGCCGGAACTGCAGCGTGCCGGGCTCGGAACGCGTATCCTCGACTGGGACCACAATTGGGATCTGCCCGGGCAGCCTCTGGGCGTGCTCGCCGATGCCGCGGCGGCCCAATATGTCTCCGGCGTCGCCTGGCATTGCTACAAGGGCGATGTCTCCGCGCAGAGCCAGGTGCGCGACAGGCATCCCGACAAGGACGTGTTCTTCACCGAATGCTCGGGCGGTGAATGGTCGAAACCGTGGCCCGATAGCTGGGTCTGGGCGATCCGCACGCTCGTGATGGGCAGCCCGCGCAATTGGGCGCGCGGTGTGCTCCTCTGGAACCTCGCGCTCGATGAGAATCACGGACCGCATCTCGGTGGCTGCGGCGATTGTCGCGGCGTGGTGACGATCGACAGCAAGACCGGCGCGGTGACGCGCAATCCCGAATATTATGCGCTCGGCCATGCCAGCCGCTTCGTTGCGGTCGGCGCGCATCGCATCGCGTCGGACAGCAAGCCGGACGGGATCGAGACGGTCGCCTTCCTCAATCCCGACGGATCGCGCGTGCTGCTCGCGTTCAACGCGGGCAAGATGCCGGAGGAGATGAGGGTCGATGCCGATGGGCGGCACTTCGCCTATAGCCTCGCGCCCAATGCCGCGGCGACCTTCCGCTGGCGCGCACCGCGCTAGGCTTCGCTCCGGACCCCCAGCGACACCGCGCCGCCGGCGAGCACGCCCAGCGCCAGGGTCAGCAGGAGCGGATCGAACCCCATGCGCTGCGGTGACAGCGCCAGCGCGAGCAAGGGTGCGAGCATCGCCGGCAGCGTGTTGGTGAGGTTGAGGATGCCGAGATCGCGTCCGCGATGGTCGGGCGAGGGGAGGAGCTGCATCGCCAGCGCCGATTGCGCGGCGAGGAATACCGACATGCCCGCCATCGCCGCGCCATAGCCGAGCGACGCCACCCACCAGTCGCGCGCTTCGGCCATCAGCACCATGCCGCCCGCCATCACCAGCGCGCCGCCCATGAGGAAGGGCTTCCGCCGCATCACCACGTCCGAGAGCCGGCCCGCGCCGATCGTCACCAGCAAGGCGACGATCGTCACCGCGGCAGAGATCTCGGCATAGCCCCCGCCCGCTGCCTCGGCATTGCCCTTGTCGGGGATCTTCTCGCCGAGCACGGCCAGAAAGTAGAAGAGGCCGTAGGTCGAAAGCGCATTGCCCGCGATCTGCACCAGCATCCGCGCGAACCACACGCGCGCCAGATCGGCGCGGCGCAGCCCCTTCTCGCGTGGCGGCGGCGCGGGGAGGGGATCGCTGCGCTCGCGGGTGAAGATCAGGAAGGGCAGGACCATCGCTGCGATCGCCGCGCAGAGCAGCCCGTAGCGGTTGGACCAGCCGCCGAGGCCGTGCAGCATCATCCCCGCCGCGACGAGCGAGGCGATGGGATGCGCCGCGCCCATCAGGCCGGTCATCAGCCCCTTGCGTTCGTCGGGTACCTCATCGGCCACGATCGCGAGCGCAGGCGCGAACATCATGTTGATCGCAACCTGCAGCACGCCGACCGCGAACAGCAGGCTGGTACCGTCCGCACTCCACAACAGCAGCCCATAAGCGAGAATCAGCACGCCGAGCCCGGCGGCGATCCACGGACGGCGCGTGCCGCGGCGGACATAGGAATGGTCGCTCAACGCGCCGAACAGGATATTGGCGATGCTCGCCACCGCCGCACCGCCGAATGCGCCGGCGCTCAGCCAGCTATAGGCCTGCGCTTCGCCCACCGCCGCCGATTTGAGCGGCAGCAGCACCGACACGAACGGGATGAAGCTGACGAAAAGCCCTGCGTAGGCAAGCGCATAAAGAAGCACGAAGCCGCGGCTGGGCGAGGTGAAGCGCATGCCCGGAGACCATCGCGGGCGGTGCGGGGTTAGTCAATGTGGAGGAGTTGGATCAGGCATTCTTCGGTGGCGCCGTGGAGTCGCGAACGACAAGCTCGAACGGCAGGAGTTGGCCCTCCGTCGTGACCTCACCCCCCGCCTTGGCCTCGATCAGCAACTCCGCCGCGCGTGCGGTCATCTCGGCGATCGGCTGGCGGATCGCGGTGAGGGCGGGGACGCTCATGCGCACCGTGGGCGTGTCGTCGAAGCTGACCAGCGACAGGTCCTCGGGAATGCGAAAGCCGAGCCGCGTGGCGGCGTGGAGCACGCCCAGCGCGGTCTCGTCGCTGCTCGCTACTACACCGGTGGGTGGCGCGGTCAGCTGTGCCAGCGTCTCCATCGCGGCGATGCCAGCGGCATAGCTGAAGTCGCCGGGCCGGATATAATCGGGATCGGGCGCGAGCCCGCGCGCCTCGAGTGCCCGGTGGAAGCCGCGCAGTCGGTCGGCGCTGGCATTATATTCGGGATGGCCCTGTACCCAGGCGATGCGCTCGTGGCCGAGCGCGAGCAGATGGTCGGTCGCGGCGAAGGCGGCGGCTTCGTCGTCCATGAATACCGCGAAGCCCTCGCCCTCGCGGCGCGAGCCGAGGCGGGCGAAGTTCAGCCCCTCATTGCGGAGGAGCTGGTTGACGATCTGGTTGTCGCTGTGCGGCGGGGTCAAGATCATGCCGTCGGGGTGCAACGCGCCGATCGCGGCCTGGATTTGTGCCTCGAAATCGGCGGCATGCGAGTCGACCAGCTCGAACAGCATGCGATACCCATATTCGGCGCATTTGAGCATGCCGCCGTAGAGCATCTGGTCGACCCAATCGTTGCCGCGCCGCGACTGCCACCCCTCGATCGTCGGCTGCTTGTCGTTGAGCGCGAGGATCAGCCACGAGCGCGATCCGCCCATCCGGCGTGCGGCGAGGCTGGGGACGTAGCCGAGCTTCGCCACCGCGGCCATCACCCGCTCGCGCACCGGCGCGGTGACGTGGGGACCCTTGTTGATCACGCGCGAGACGGTCTGGAACGACACCCCCGCCTCGGCCGCGACATGCTTGATCGTGACGGCGCGCTTCTTCTGCATCAGCGCGCGGCCATCGCGCTCTTGGGCATCGACAGCGCGATCTCGGGCGCGCGGCAATGCTGGTCGATAAAGGCCTGATGCGTCGGCAATTGCTGGACGAAATCGGCGAGGCCTTGCCGTGCGCGGTCCATGCCGCCGAGCATCGCGTCATAGTCGATCCGGTCGACCAGGGGATGCCAGGTGGCCGGGGTCAGCCCCATGCCGTCGAGCACCGAATACCAGCTGACGTTGCGGAACAACTCGTCGAGCCCCTCGCGCATCACGCCATTGACTTTGAACAGCTCTATCCGCGCGGCGAGGCTGTCGGGGATCGGCGCGTTCGCCACCTTGCGCCAGAAGGGCGTGTCGTCGCGCCGGGTGACGCAATAATGCAGCACGATGAAGTCGCGGATCTCCTCGTAATCCGCGATCATCCGTCGGTTATACTCGTCCGCCAGCCGCGGATCGCAATGCCGGTCGGGGAGGAAGCGGAAGAAGAAGTCCATCCCGCGATAGACGAGGTGGATCGCGGTCGATTCGAGCGGCTCGATGAAGCCCGAGGCGAGCCCGAGCGACAGCACGTTCCTGTGCCAGATCCGGTCGCGCACGCCGGTCTGGAACGGCACCACCATCGGATCGGTGACCAGCTCGCCCTCGATCTGATCGAGCAGGATGCGCGTCGCCGCGTCGTCGGACAGGAATTCGCTGGCGAAGACATGGCCGTTGCCAGTGCGGTGCTGCAGCGGGATGCGCCAGCGCCACCCGGCATCCTGCGCATGCGCCAGCGTATAGGGGCTGGGCGGGCCCTGGTTCTGCGTCTGCACCGCGATCGCGCGGTCGCACAGCAGCATGTCCGACCAGTCGCGATAGCCGACGCCGAGCGCCTTGCCGATCAGCAGCGCGCGGAAGCCCGAGCAATCGATGAAGAAGTCGGCGGTCACCTCGCGCCCGTCGCGCAGGGTGAGCTTCTGCACGAAGCCGCGATCGTCGAGCGCGACCTCCGACACGATGCCCTCCGTGCGCTTGACCCCGCGCGCCTCGGCATGGCGGCGCAGATATTGCGCCACGCGTTTGGCATCGACGTGCAGCGCGTAGGAAGCGCTGGCGATCGGGGTGTTCTGCGCCTTGAACGGAAGCATGAAGCGGCCGTCCTGCGCCATCATGTTGGCCGGCGCGAATTCCTGCAGGCCGTGCGCGTAACCGTGCTTCCGCGCCTTGAGCCAGCATTGGTAGAAGTCGCTCAGCTCCAGCCGCCCGCCGATCTCGCCGAACGGGTGGAAATAGCGCTCGCCCTTTTGCGACCAGTCCCTGAACTCGATGCCGAGCTTGAAGCTCGCCTGCGTCTCGCGGATGAAATCCTGCTCGTTGATGTCGAGCTTGGCGATCAGCTCGAGGAAGGGCGGGATGGTGGATTCGCCCACCCCGATCGTGCCGATATCGTCGCTCTCGACCAGCTCGATCTCGCCGAGCCTGCCCTTGAAATGGTGCCCCATGATCGCCGCGGCGATCCAGCCGGCGGTCCCTCCGCCGACGATGCAGATTTTGCGGAGTGCGTCGGGAGCGTGTTCGTTCATGCGGAAATCCTGGCGGCCGGTCCGGCGCGAAGCGGGAACATGGTATCGGGATAGCCGATCGTTACGCGCCGCGCACGCGGAGTTGCACGGCACATCGCGAGCGGCTTGAGCCGCGGCGATGGTCGGCTAGAGAGAGTTCATGCGTCACGACGACAATCTCACCGCCGAACGGCCGACCTTCGTCACCCATCTCGAATGTTCGATGACCGGCGAGCGCTACGCGGCCGATCAGTTGCACGGGCTCTCGCGTGTCGGGCGGCCGCTGCTGGTGCGCTACGATCTCGCAGGCGTGCGTGCCGCACTGACACCGGAGATATTGGCCGGGCGGCCCGCGGACCTGTGGCGCTACCGCGAATTGCTGCCGGTGCGGCGCACGGAGAATATCGTCAGCCTCGGCGAGAATGCGACGCCGATCGTGCCGCTCGAATCGATCGGGCGGGAGATGGGCGCGGCGGCGTTGCTGGTGAAGGACGAAGGGCGGCTGCCCACGGGTTCGTTCAAGGCACGCGGGCTGGTGATGGCGATCGCGATGGCGAAGGAACTCGGCGTCAAGACGATCGCGATGCCGACCAACGGCAATGCCGGCGCGGCCGCCGCGGCGTACGCCGCGCGCGCGGGGATCGAGGCGGTGATCTTCTGTCCGGCCGACACGCCCGAGATCAATGTCCGCGAGATCGCCGCGCAGGGCGCGCGCGTGTGGCGGGTCAACGGGCTGATCGACGATTGCGGCAAGATCGTCGGGCAGGGCGTGAAGGAACGCGACTGGTTCGACCTGTCGACGCTCAAGGAGCCGTACCGGATCGAGGGCAAGAAGACGATGGGGCTCGAGCTCGCCGAGCAGCTCGGCTGGG
>Ga0065165_1003100_pt1 | contig 12365 bp, 13 predicted proteins | sample AraplaMF_Cvi_mMF_FD_63813 | JGI IMG/M metagenome (GOLD analysis project Ga0065165, IMG submission 63813) | Arabidopsis root microbial communities from the University of North Carolina, USA - plate scrape MF_Cvi_mMF (version 2) (version 3) | ecosystem: Host-associated > Plants > Roots >... | reverse complement strand
CCTTTTTTGACCGGAGACTTTGCAATGCAAAGTGACATCACGTCCCGCAACGAGAAGCTTCATGTCGGCATCATCATGGACGGCAACGGCAGATGGGCCACGCGGCGCGGCCTGTCGCGCGTGCGCGGCCACGAGGCCGGCGTCGAGACCATCCGCCGCATCGTCGAGGTTGCGCCCAAGCAGGGGATCGGCACACTGACGCTCTATGCGTTCTCCACCGACAATTGGCGCCGCCCCAAGGCCGAGGTCGCCGCGCTGATGACCCTGCTGCGCTTCTATCTCGCCAACGAGGTGCAGGCCCTCGTGAAGAACGGCGTACGCCTCACCGTGATCGGCCGCCGCGACCGTCTCCCCGACGGCATCGCCAATGCGATCACGCGCGCCGAAGCGGCTACCGCGCAGGGCACAACGCTGCACCTGCGCATCGCCGTCGACTATTCCGCGCGCGATGCCATCCTCAACGCCGCGGCGAAGGCGGCGGCGCTGACCAGCCTCACCCGCGAAGCCTTCTCGCAGCTCGTCACCGGCGAAGCGGGTTTGCGCGACGTCGATCTCATCATCCGCACCTCCGGCGAGAAACGGCTGTCGGACTTCCTGCTCTGGGAAGGCGCTTATGCCGAGTTGCACTTCACCGAGCGGATGTGGCCGGAGTTCGAGGCGAGCGATCTTGCCGAAGCGCTCGCCGCCTTCCACGGCCGCGAGCGCCGCTTTGGCGGCCTTCAGGCCATCATGCCTGAAGAGGTGCCGTCACTCTCGCGTGTGTGACGTACGGCACGGGCCAGCGAGCTGTTCGTTTTCAGCCGCATGATTGGCGGCGATGTCCAAGCGGCCGGTGTGCAGTCTCGGTTAGGTGTGCGATCCGCGCAACCTGCCGAGAGCATCACGCATGTCACAGTCGTTTCCGGAATCAGTCGTCGAGCCGGTTGAGCTGGCCGAAGCGAAGGGCATGGTGTGCATCAGGGCCGCCAGTGCATCCGACGTGGAGAACCTGTCGGCCTATTTCACCGGCCTCTGCACGACGTCGCGCAACAAACGCTTCATGGGCGCGCGCACCGATCTCACTGTGATCGCAGCCGAATGCGTGGCGAAGGCCGACCGTCCCGATCAATTCACCCTGCTCGCCGAGGTCAGGCAGGAAGGGCGGTACGCCATCATCGGCGAAGCGCGCTACGCCTATGATCCGGCGGCACGGCATGGCGAGTTTGCGATCTCGGTCGCCGACGCGTTCCAGCGCCTCGGCCTCGGCCTGCAGATGATGACGGCGATGGAAACTCGTGCGACTGATCTCGGCCACGAGATGATCGCCGCCGAGACCGCGCGGGCAAATGCCGAGATGCGAGGCTTGGCGAAGAAGGCCGGCTTCAAGGATACCGGGCTTGGAGACTGGCAGTCTGTTCACCTCGCAAAGCGCTTGTCGCGATAGAATTCCGCGCGTTGCCGCCTGGCACGGATCGTGCTCTAGTGTCGCCTGGATTTCCCCAGCGATGGGAGCTTTCGGCGATGCGCGCGGTCCTGGATTATTGCACCGGCGGAACGGAACGGCAGGTTGCAGCCGGCACGGTCGTCGTCACCGAGGGCGGCACCACCGGCCGTCTCTACGTGCTGATGCAAGGCAAGCTCGAGGTGCTCAAGGGCGAGATGGTGGTGGCCACCGTCACGGAGCCCGGCGCGGTGCTGGGCGAAATGTCCGTGCTGTTGGGTCAGCCGCACACCGCAACGGTGCGGGCCTGCTCGGACGCGGTCGTCTACGAGTTCGAGGATGCTGCCTCGTTCCTCAAGCAGGAGCCGGAGGTGGCGCTGCTGATCGCAAAACTGCTGGCGCAGCGGCTCAACGTCGCCAACACCTATCTGGCCGATCTCAAGCGGCAATATGCCGGGCACGGCACCCATCTGGCCATGGTCGGAGAAGTGCTCCAGAGCATGATCAACCTGCCGCCGCTCGAGGTCTCGCCAGGCTCGGATCGGCAATCCGACCCAAGGATGTGAGCCAGTCCGGCGGTTCTTCGATATTCGACGCTGGCCGTTTCAGCGGGGTGTCGAGATCGATCCATTGTGCTTCGCCTGCGGCCAGCCAGAACGCCTTGTTGGCATCGAGATCCAGCACGATATGCGTCGGCGGCCGGCCCGGTTGCAGGCCGGTGTTGAAGACCCAGCTCTCGCCGAGCCGGTCGTACCACGAGCCGTCGGTAATGAAGGGCGACTGGTGCACATGGCCCGAGATCACCATCGAGGGCTGATACTGCATGATCCACTGCACCAGCTCGACATCGCCGAAGAAGCGCTTGCCGCCCCAACTGGTCGGCGAATTCGCCGGCGGCGCATGATGCGCCCAGATCCAGCGTTGCGGGCGACCCGCCGCGGCGTCGCGCAGTTGCTCGACGATGCGCTGCTTGACCAGCGGGCCATCCCACCAGGGGCACACCGTGAACAGCGTGTCGCCGATGGTGAGGCTGTCGCCGTCGCAGGCGATGCCCAGCTCCCGCACCTCCGAGATCCAGCGCGAGACCTTTTCGCCCTCCGCATTGCGCTCGTCGAGATCGTGATTGCCGGAGCAGAGGATCACGCGGGTCTTTGCCGAAAGCAGCGCGAGATACTTCTTCACCACCACGATCTGCGCGCGAAAATCCACCATCGAGCCGATGTCGAGCGCATCGCCGGCGAAGATCACGAGGTCGAAATGCGCCGCCGCGCTGACCAGCCAGTCGAGCTGCGGCAGCGAGTAGTGCAGGTCGGCCACGACCAGGCAGCGCATTGAAAAATCCGTTCGCCGGAGATTGAAAATATCTGGGAATTGCAAAATGTTATGAAGCAAGAAGCAGACCAGCATGCCGCGGCGTATCGGGACGCGCAAGTGTCCCGGCGTCTCAGGACTGGACCGGATCGCCGAATTCTGATGTCGTGGCTTACCTCAACACCTGTGTCCGTATGACCTCCTTCAAGACCATTCGTGCCCGCGCCGAGAAACGCAAGGGCGGGGCCAAGGCGCTCGACAGGCTGATGCCCGACAAGCCGGACCTGAAGCGCCTCGCAAAGCTCGGCGACGACCGCATCCTCGCCGAGATGACCAAGCGGGTGTTTTGCGCCGGCTTTGCCTGGAGCGTGATCGAGTCGAAATGGGACGGCTTTGAAGAGGCCTTCCTGCGCTTCCAGCCGGGCAAGCTCAGCTTCCAGCCCGAGGATTATTGGGAAGGCCTGTTGCGCGACGTGCGCATCGTGCGCAACGGCGCCAAGATCATGTCGGTGCGTGACAACGCCGCCTTCGTCCAGGAGATTGCGAGAGAGCACGGCAGCTTCGGCAAGTTTCTGGCGAAGTGGCCGCCGTCCAACGAGATCGGCCTGCTCGACCTTCTCGCCAAGCGCGGCAGCCGCCTCGGCGGCAACACCGGCCAGATGCTGCTGCGCTTCGTCGGCTGGGACGGTTTTGTCACCTCGACGGACGTCGTTGCCTGCCTGCGCGATGCCGGCCTCGACATTGCCGAGGAGGTGAAGTCCAAAGGCGATCTTGCCAAGGTGCAGGCGCAATTCAACGCCTGGGCCGAGGAAACCGGTCTCTCCTACACTTATCTGTCACGCATCTGCGCGCTGTCGGTTGGCGAGAACCGAGACGAGCATTAGGTCAAGAAAAACCCGGAGAACAACGATGGCAAAAGCCTATTGGGTTGCCACCTATCGCGCGATCAAGAATCCCGACGCCATGGCCGCCTACGCAAAACTGTCACGTCCGGCGATCGAGGCCGCCGGCGGCCGCGTGCTGGCGCGCGGGATGCCGGCCGCTGCCTTCGAGCATGGCCTGATGGAACGCGTCGTCCTGATCGAGTTCGACAGCGTCGCGAGCGCCAGGGCGGCGTATGAGAGCCCGGCCTACAAGGCGGCCCACGACCTGCTCGGAGATGGCGCCGATCGCGACATCCGGATCGTCGAAGCCGCGGAATAGCGCCGGGGCGGGCGGATCGTGGACATCGTGTGGCGATCCCGTGCCATCAGCGCGGCGGCCGTAACACGCGATCACGAAATACATTTGTCCGGAACATTTATGCGCAGCACCTGTTCGGGAAATTGGGCCAGGCGACGATAGGCGCAGGGAACGCCTCCTCTGGCTCAATTCATTGAAACCGGACAGCGAGAAACGGAGCAGCTCATGAAGCTCACATCCGAACAGGTGAAGCAGACCGTCAACCAGCTCGGCGCCCAGGTGCTGCCCGATGAACACCCGGCCATGCCGCAGCTCAACAGCATGTTCGGCGAGCACACCTTCTTCGTCGACGAGACGGGCCTGAAGGTCCTCGAGCCGACCCCATCCCTCGGCGCCGAACGCGAGACCGGCGAGGTCGTCAGCCTCGCCGACTGGAGCGATGCCGAGTTGACGCGCCTGATGGCCCACGAGCCCGAGCCGACCGGCGTGATCGTCGTGTTCGAGCATGTGCGGCATTGAGCGGGCCCGAACGGATCGACCTCGATCATCGACCTCGATCATCGACTTGGATCGGTGGCGGGGCTGAAAAACCTGCCACCTTCCAGACCGGCGCGGTTCAGATCCCCAGAGTCAGCTGCGGCTCCGAATCGTCCCCAGCCTGGAGGGCGGACAGCGAAATGCCCAGCAGCCTGACGCGCTTGGGCAGGGGCATTTCGATTTCGAGCAGGCCGCAGGCCAGCCGCTCCAGTTCGTCACGGCCTGCAACGGGCGCGGCGACGGATCTGCTGCGCGTGATGATCTCGAAGTCGGCGAACTTGATCTTCAGGGTGACGGTGCGGCCGCGATTGCCTGACGTCTCGCAGTGGCGCCAGACCTTGTCGACGAGCGGCCTGAGCTCGGCGACCAGCGCATCGAATGCGTCGAGGTCCGTCGAGAACGTGGTCTCAGCACCGATGGATTTGCGGATCCGGTTGGCTCGCACCGGCCGCTCATCGACGCCGCGCGAGATCCAGTAATAATATGCGCCCGCCTTGCCGAAATTCGCGTTCATGAACTCCAGCGACTGGTTGCGAATGTCGAGGCCGGTGAACAGGCCGAGCGCATTCATCTTCGCAGCCGTTGCCGGGCCGATCCCATGGAATTTTCCGACGGGCAGCGTTTCGACGAAGCCGGGCCCCATCTCCGGCGAGATCACGAACTGGCCGTTGGGCTTGCGATGATCGGAGGCGAGCTTGGCCAGAAACTTGTTGTAGGAGATGCCGGCAGACGCGTTGAGACCCGTCTCGGCCTTGATCTTTTCGCGGATGCGCAACGCGACGTCCCGCGCCAGCGGAATGCGTTGCAGGTTTTCGGTCACGTCGAGATAGGCTTCATCGAGCGACAGCGGCTCGATGAGGGGCGTGTGCTCGGCGAAGATGTCGCGGATCTGCCTGGAGATCGCCTTGTAAACCTCGAAGCGCGGCCTGACGAAGATCAGGTCGGGACATTGCCGCTTCGCGGTCACCGACGGCATCGCCGAGCGAACCCCGAACTTGCGCGCCTCGTAGCTGGCAGCCGCAACGACGCCGCGTTCCGCCGAGCCTCCGACGGCGACCGGCTTGCCGCGCAGCTCCGGATTGTCGCGCTGTTCGACCGACGCATAGAAGGCATCCATGTCGATATGGATGATCTTGCGGACGGGCGGGGATTCGCCAGTCTCCGTATCGGATTCGCTCATGGAATGATGATACAAGCTGGGCAGGAGAAGCGCGAGGTGATGGATGTTTCAGCTGTTGGTCTTCGTCGTCGGTGTGGTCGGCACCGGCTGGCTGATCGGTGCGACCAATCTCCCCGGAGACTGGTACGCCGGCCTTGCCAAGCCGGGTTTCGTTCCGCCGAACTGGGCATTCCCTGTGGCGTGGACGATCCTTTACGTCCTGATCGCGGTCGCAGGCTGGCGGACGTTTCGCCGTGAACCATCGGGGAAGGCGATGCTGGTCTGGTATGTGCAGCTGGCCCTGAATTTCATCTGGTCTCCGGTGATGTTCACGATGCACCAGATCGGCACCGCGCTTCTCGTCCTCATCGGCCTGTTCGTCGCGATCGTGACGTATATCGGCCTCGAGCTATCGCGCGACAAATCGGCCGCCGCCTTGTTCATGCCTTACGCAGCCTGGGTCGCGTTTGCCGGCGTACTCAATGCGGCCATCTGGCGTTTGAATTGAGACGTTCAGGTTAGAGTTCATCAAAGAGAAGTCTCAGGCTTGTGAGTGGCAAGCCCAGGCATGCGATCCTATATCGGGCGTGCGGAGGATAGCCCATGCAGTACAGCTCCGAACTCATTCAGACCATGCGCCAGGCCCTCGAGACCGTGATGGCGAGTGTGCCGGCCGATCAGTCGGTGTTCGGTCTGAAAGCCGCGGTCGCCGAATACATCCTGAACGCTGCCGCGCACGGCCAGACGTCATACGACGGTCTGGTGACAGCCGCCTCCGACCAGATCCAGGCGATCATCTCGATGCTGACGTGAGCGGGAAGCAGGAAGGTCCAAGAGACTGGCGCACCCGACACGATTCGAACGTGTGACCTTTGCCTTCGGAGGGCAACGCTCTATCCAGCTGAGCTACGGGTGCAACGAGGCTTCATTTAGCCGATTGGCGGGGGGCGGGCAACCGCTTCCGCTGGCTTCGGTCAGGCTGATTTGCGGGCAATACGGCCAGGAACCGGCGCGGCCTCCCGGCCGAGGGCGGCGAATTCGGCCAGCACGCGCTCGGCGCAGATGACGCGGTTGCGGCCGAGGCGCTTGGCCACATAGAGCGCCTCGTCGGCCGCGCCCAGCAGCCGGTCGGGGCCGCCGCCGTCGGCGGCACCCGGGATGTGGCTGGCGACGCCGACACTGAGGGTGACGTGGTCGCCAGCACCCGCGGCGCCATGGGCGATCGCCAAGGCCATCACCGCGATGCGGATATCCTCGGCGATGGCGCAGGCGCTGTCGCAATCCATGTCCGGCAGGATCAGCGCGAACTCCTCGCCGCCATAGCGGCTGGCGAGGTCGAGCGGGCGCACGGCATGGCGGCTGACGACGTCGGCGACCGCGCGCAGGCACTCGTCGCCGCTCTGGTGGCCGTGCCGGTCGTTGAACAGCTTGAAATGGTCGACGTCGACGAACAGCAGCGCCATCGGCTTCTGCGTCCGCTGGGCGCGGGCCCATTCGGTCATCAGCATCTGGTCGAAGGAGCGGCGGTTCGACAGGCCGGTCAGCCCGTCCTTGGTGGCGAGCTCCTTCAGCGCCATCTCGGCGCGCTTCTGGTCGGTGAGGTCGCGCAGCGTCTCCACCACGGCGATCAGATGTCCGGCCTCGTCGTGGATCGGGCCGGCGTCGATGGCGAGATAGAGCTGGCTGCCGAGTTTGGGCATCACGCACCAGTTCTCCGCCGAGAAGCCCAGGCCGTTATGGCCGCGCGCGGCATATTCCGAATAATATTCCGGCAGCTGCTCGGGGCGGTCGAGTGCGACGAGGTCGGCGAGGCACGGGCGCCTGGTCTCGTAGAAGGCCTGCCAGTGTTTCGTCGTGCCGATCACGTCGGAGGCGGCGACGCCGGTCAGGCGCTCACAGGCGCGGTTCCAGATCACGACGCGGCGCTTCGGGTCGATCACGAAGGTCGGCACCACCAGATGCTGCATCAGCCGCACCGCATAGGAATCCGCGACGTCCACGGTCTTCACGGAAACGGCCTTGGCCGAAGGCTCCGCTGGCTTCGCCATCTCAGGCCACCGCCGCTACGGGCGCGGCGTCTGCCGGGCTGAACAGCTTGCGGACTTCGGCCGCCGGCTTCGGCTTGCTGAACAGGTAGCCCTGCATCTCCGTGCAGCCGAGCGCGTGCAGCAGCTCGCGCTGGGCTTCGGTCTCGACGCCTTCGGCGACGGTCGTGATGTTGCTGGCGGCGGCGATGTTCACCACGGCCTGCACGATCACCGGCGCGCCGCTGCTCTCCGCGATGTCGGCGACGAAGCAGCGGTCGATCTTGATCTTGTCGAACGGGAAGCGCTTCAGATAGCTCAGCGAGGAATAGCCGGTGCCGAAATCGTCGAGCGCGATGCGCACGCCGATCGAGCGGAGCTGGTGCAGGATCGAGAGCGCGGCCTCGTCGTCGCGGATCAGCACGGCCTCGGTGATCTCGAGCTCGAGCCGGCAGGGTGCGAGCCCGGAGGCGGCGAGGGCACCTGCGATGCGCAGCGCCAGCGTGTCGCATTTGAGCTGCACCGGCGAGACGTTGACCGCGACGCGCACATGCGCCGGCCAGGTCGCGGCCTCGTTGCAGGCTGTGCGCAGCACCCAGTCGCCGAGCTCGTTGATCAGGCCGGTATCCTCGGCGACCGGAATGAACTCCGCCGGCGACACCATGCCGCGCTCGGGATGGTGCCAGCGCAGCAGCGCCTCGCAGCCGGAGATCTCGTTCGTGCGCAAATCGACCAGCGGCTGGTAGTGAATCTCGAAGCCGCCGCTCACCAGGGCCTGGCGTAGATCCTGCTCCATGGTCAGGCGCGCCTTGGCGCACGCATCCATCGCCGGCTCGAAGAAGCGATGGGTGCGGCGCCCCTCGGCCTTGGCGCCGTACATCGCAAGGTCGGCGTTCTTGATGAGCTGGTCGAGGTCGCCGCCGTCCTGCGGCGCCAGCGCGATGCCGATGCTGGCATCGGTGGAGAGCTGATGGCCGAAGCAATGATAGGGCTGCCGGATCGCCTCGTAGATCCGCGTCACGAAGGACAGCACGTCCGCGGAGGATTGGATGCCGGTCTGGATCACCGCGAATTCGTCGCCGCCGAGCCGCGCGATCAGATCGCCTCTCTTCAGGCAGCCGCGCAGGCGCGTCGCAATCGCCTTCAGCAGCTCGTCGCCGACGTGATGGCCGAGCGAATCGTTGATGCCCTTGAATTCGTCGACGTCGATATAGAGCAGCGCGAATTGCTCGCCGCCCGCAACCTTTTCCAGCTCGCGCTCGATCTGCTCGCGGAACAGTGCGCGGTTCGGCAGGTCGGTCAGCGCGTCGTAATGCGCCATATGGGCGATCTTCTCGTCGGCACGCCGCCGCTCGGTGACGTCGTCGACCACGCTGATGAGGTAGCGCGGCTCGCCGGACTTGTCGCGAATGCCGATCCGGGTCGAGGTGATGTAGCGTTCGCCCTTGGTCTGGCTTTGCCAGGCGTGCTCGTCCTTGAACAATCCCTCGGCGGCCTGGAGCGCCTTGCTGTCGTCCTCGGTGACGAGCCTGGCCGCGTCATCCGGATAGATGTCGAACGAGGTCTTGCCGACGATCGCAGCACTGGACTGGCCGAATTGCTCCTCGGCGGTCCGGTTGATCAACAGATATTGCCGCGTCCCGGCATCCTTCACCGTGATCTGGGAGGGGATGTGATCGATGATCTCGCGCAGGAACACGTAGTTGCGGTCGCGCTCCTGCTCCAGATTGCGCCGCTCGGTGATCTCCTCGATCGTGGCGACCCAGCCGCCCTGCGCGAGCGGGGTGTTGATGACCTGGAAGGCGCGTCCGTTGGACAGCTCATGGATCCTGGTGGAGACCGTGCCTTCGGCGACCACCCGCATCACATCGGCACAAAACGCCTCGACGTCGCCGCTGAACGCGCCACGTTCCTTGCGATGGTACATGGCCTCGCGGATGTGGCAGCCGGGCTTGATGACGTCGTGGGAGAGGCCGAACATGTCGGCGTAGCGGCGGTTGCAGGTGACGATGGTGCCGTTCGAATCGTACAGGATCAGCCCTTGCGACATGTTGTTCAGGGCGGTGTCGAGCCGCTGCCGCTCCGACTCGATCCGCTGCTGGGCCTCGCGGTTCTGCCGGTTGATCTGGCGAATGATCAGATAGAGGATCAGCGCGATCACGGCGGCCGCAAGCGCGGCCGTCGTCACCATGAAGCCGGTCTGCTGCCGCCAGTCGGCCAGCGCCGCATCGGTCTTGTTGGTGGCGATGACGACCAGCGGGAAATGCGAAAGCGAGGCGGCCGAGCCGAGGCGGTCCTCGCTGTCGACCGGTCCCTTGACGCGCAGTGTGTGGCGGCCGCCTTCGGCCAGCATCTTGCGCATCAGCGGCGCGTCCTTGAAGCTCCTCCCGATCAGCTCCTCGACATGCGGATAGCGCGCCAGCATCTTGCCTTCGCGGTCGAACAGCGAGATCGCCGTGCCCTCGGCAAGTGCAACGGATGCGAAATAGTTCTGGTAGCTGTCGGGATCGATTCGGCGGACCATCGCGCCGACGAAAGTGCCATCCGGCAGGCTCAGCCGCCGCGCCACGATCGTGGTCCATTTTCCGATCAGGTAGCTGCGCACGGATTCCAGTGCGACAGGCTCGGCCATCGGATTCGATTTGAAGTTCTGGAAGTAGGCGCGCCCGGCCACGTTGATCTTGGGCAGCGGCTGGGACCGCGACCAGTTGATGATCTCGCCGTCGGCATCGTAGATCGCGATGTCGCCGAGATACGAGACGGCGCTGATCTTGCCCCGCAGCATCTCGTTGGCTGCCGGTCCCGACATCCGCTCGCGGAACATCGCGGCTGAATTGATCTCCGGCAGGTTCATCTGCCCGATCAGATCGGCGGCGACGACGTCGGAATCCTGGAACTGCTGATCAAAGTGCCGCGCGATCAGCTGCACGGTGTTTTCGAGCTCGCGCTCGCGGTTGGTGAGGGTCCGCTCGCGAAACTCACCGATGGCCATTGCGGTCACGATGAAGATCCCCGCGACCAGCAGCACGCCGCTCAGGGTCAGCCATAGCACGGGTCCGCGCCGCATCGCTGCCTCCCAGCCGCGTCTTGCGGCTAGGGACATTCCGGCTGCGATTCCTGTAACGGCCTGACGCATTCCCCCTCCCTGGAGGGACAGGAATACACCGCACAAATGGCGTAATGCTTAGGAAAGCCAGTTACCTAAGCATTAATCGGGTTGCGTGCTCGGGCCCGTATGCAGCGAGGCGGGAATCGCGTCAGGGTTGAGTGCCGCGCATGACAATCGCTGCGCTGCATCATGAATCGCGTCTTAATGCGAGGCGTCCGCGCTCTTGTCGCCGCCGCCATTGCGGAGACGTCCGACCACGCCGGTCGGGAAAAAATAGACGCTGGCGATGAAGAGCAGGCCGAGCCAGAGCAGCCAGCGATCGGGATGCAATAGCCCCGGCAGCAGCGGCAGGCCGGCTTCGCTCGCCGCCCTGGAGGCAACGCCCATCAGCGATTGCAGATAGTTCTGGGCGAGAATGAAAATGGTGGCGCCGATGATCGCGCCGTAGATCGTGCCCATGCCGCCGATCACGACCATCAGCAGAATGTCCAGCATGATCGAGAAGCTGAGCGAGGTGTCGGGGCCGGCATAGCGCAGCCACAGCGCGTTCAAGATGCCTGCGCCGGCGGCGACCAGCGCGGCGAGGCAGTTGGCGTAGGTGAGATGGAAGACGGTGCGGAAGCCGAGCGCCTCGGCGCGAAAACGGTTCTCGCGGATCGCCTGGAGCACGCGCCCGAACGGCGAGTTCACGACGCGGAGCAGCGCGAGGATCATCACGGCCGAGACGGCGAACACCAGATAGAAGGTCAGGATGCGGCCGTTGATCTCGAAGCCGAACAGGCTTTTTGAGATCAGCACGGTCCCGGGCCGCAGCAGCTCCGGCAGCTGAAAGCTGCGCCCGTCCTCGCCGCCGGTGAGCCAGGACAGCTGCGAAGCCAGCACCTGGAAGGCGGAGGCCACCGCGAGCGTGATCATGGCAAAGAAGATCGCAGCCACCCGCAGCGAGAACAGGCCGATGGCGAGCGCGAGCAGCGCCGCAAGCGGCAGGCCGACGACGATGCCGGTTGCGACCGCGGCCCAGTTCGGGCCCATCCCGTACAGCGCGATCGCAATCGCGTAGCTGCCGATGCCATAGAACATGGTGTGGGCGAACGACACCGAGCCGGTATAGCCGAGCAACAAATCGTAGGACGCGACCAGCGCGGCGAAGACGCAGATCTTGGCCGCGACGTTCAGCGCTTTGGCGCCCGGGAACAGGAACGGCGTCGCCGCCAGCGCCAGGATGATGACGACGAGGAGAAGCGTGAGGACGCGGCTGCGCGGCGGATCGCCCGACAGGATCATCATCGGCTGGTCACCGCATAGAGGCCGCGCGGACGCCACATCAGAATGGCGACCATCAGCAGGATGTTGGAGACGAGGGCGAGTTTCGGCACCAGGAAGCCTCCGTAATTGGCGACCATGGCAACCAGGATCGCCCCGATGAAGCAGCCGCCGATCGAGCCGAGGCCGCCGATGATGACGACGACGAAGATTAGGACGGTCAGCTCGTCGCTCATGGAGGCGTGGACCTGCTCGCGATAGAGCGCCCACATCACGCCGCCGAGGCCGGCCAGCGCCGATCCCGTCATGAACACGCCGAGGAACAGCCGGCGGATGCGATAGCCGAGCGCCTCGACCATC
>Ga0065165_1003099_pt1 | contig 12366 bp, 12 predicted proteins | sample AraplaMF_Cvi_mMF_FD_63813 | JGI IMG/M metagenome (GOLD analysis project Ga0065165, IMG submission 63813) | Arabidopsis root microbial communities from the University of North Carolina, USA - plate scrape MF_Cvi_mMF (version 2) (version 3) | ecosystem: Host-associated > Plants > Roots >... | reverse complement strand
GTCGGCGCCCTTGCGCACGATGGTGAGCTTGGTCTGGGTGTCGACCGGGCCCTTCATCTTGTTGACGGCCTGCTCGAGCGTCATGCCCTGCACGGCCTCGCCGTCGATCTTGCTGATGAGATCACCCGACATGATGCCCGCCTTGGATGCCGGCGTGTCGTCGATCGGGGAGACGACCTTGACCAGGCCCTCCTCCATGGTGACCTCGATGCCGAGCCCGCCGAACTCGCCGGAGGTGGTCTCCTGCATCTCGGTCCAGGCCTTGTCGTTCATGTAGCGCGAGTGCGGATCGAGCGAGGTCACCATGCCGGTGATCGCGCCTTCGATCAGCTTGGAGTTGTCGGGCTTCTCGACATAGCTCGCCTTCACGCGCTCGAAGACTTCGCCGAACAGATTGAGCCGGGAATAGGCATCATCCGCGCCTGCCGCCGCCCTCGCCGCCCATAGCCCGCCCTGCGGACCGGATACCAGAAGGGTCAGACACACTCCGGTGAGGGCGCCCAGCGGGAACAGCAGGGATTTTCGCATGGATCAGGTGGCCTTCTTCCTTGGAGCTTTGCTCGGGGCTCGGGAGCCGCCATGCAAATGGCGATCCAGCCCGTTTCACACAATACCATTCCGGTTTCTTCAAGGCCGGGACGCCGCGCCGGCGGACCCATCGCAAAAATCCCTTCGCCCTGACCTAAACTTTTGGCAACGTTCGGAAACCGTCCCGCGCAAGGCGGGAATCGGTCGGCCGGCCGCGCTTCGCAGCTATGCGATATTAGGATGGTTTTGGGGAGCTGGACGGGTTAGGCGATGAGACAAGGCTTCAAATTCTCGGGAGGATAACAATGAACGAAGCACCCCGCATCCGGCCGGAACGGAACGTCGAACTCGGCGCCAGCAACGAGCCGTTCCAGAACCTGCACGAGTTCATCCGCAAGGCGCGCTCCAACCTCAACCAGAACGCCTGGGACTACATCGTCGGCGCCGCCGAGACCGAGACCACGATGCGCCGCAACCGCATGGCGCTGGACGAGATCGCCTTCCGCCCGCGTGTGCTGCGCGACGTCCGCAAGGTCGACGGGTCGGTCGAGCAGTTCGGCCGCAGGATGCGCCTGCCGGTGGTGCTGGCCCCGGTCGGCGCACTCGAGATCTTCGATCCCCATGGCGCGGCCAGCGTCGCACGCGCCGCCGGCACCTTTGGTGCGTCGCACATGCTGAGCTCGGTATCCGAGCCGGGCCTGGAGAAGACCGCAGAGGCCGCCCCCGATGCGCTGCGTTTCTACCAGCTCTACGTCCGCGGCGACGACGACTTCGTCGCCGATGTCGTCAGCCGGGCCGAGAAGCACAGCTACGCGGCCTTCTGCCTGACCGTGGACACCGCCCATTACAGCCGTCGTGAGCGCGACATCGCCAAGCGCTATGTTCGCGAGAGCCGCCTGCGCGCGACCGGCGGCGATTACCAGAAGGGCCTGGAGTGGCGGACCGTGAAGATGGTCAAGGACAGGTTCAAGATCCCGCTGATCCTGAAGGGCATCGCCACCGCCGAGGACGCGCAGATCGCGATCGATCACGGCGTCGAGTGGATCTACGTCTCCAACCATGGCGGCCGCCAGCTCGATCACGGCCGCGGCGCCATGCACGTGCTCCCTGAGATCGTCGATGCCGTGAAGGGCCGCGCAAAAATCATGGTCGACGGCGGCATCTGCCGTGGCACCGACATCGTCAAGGCGATCGCGGCGGGCGCGGACCTCGTCGGCATCGGCCGGCTGCAATGCTGGGCCCTCGCGGCCAACGGCGAAGCCGGCGTCGCGCGGATGCTGGAGCTTCTGGAGGACGAGGTGCTGCGCTGCCTCGGCCTGCTTGGCGCAACGTCGTTCGCCGAGGTCGACAAGTCCTGTCTGCACCCGGCCACCGCAACGAATGCGCCGAGCGTGTTCAGCGCGTTTCCGCTGTTCGACCACGAGCCTTACCGGTACTGAGTGCCGACAGCGAGTGAAAGGACCCAGGTGACATCGCTTTCCCCCGGAGCCGCGGACGCGCTTCTGTTCGATCTCGGGCGCGTGGTGCTCGACATCGATTTCTCCAAGGCGATCGCCTGCTGGGCGCAACATGCAGGCTGCGAACCCGACGCGATCGTCGCGCGCTTTGTGCGCGACGAGGCCTATTGCCTGCACGAAGTCGGCAAGATCAGCGACGAGGATTATTTCGCCTCGCTGCGGTCCTCACTCGGAATCGGCATTTCGGACGTGCAGTTCCTGGAGGGCTGGAACGCGATCTTCGCGGGCGAGATGCCCGACATCGCCGAGCTGTTGCCGCGCGCAGCCAGGCAAATGCCGCTCTATGCCTTCTCCAACACCAACCGTTCGCATGTGGACCATTTCTCGAAGGAATATGCCGGCCTGCTCGGCCATTTCCGCGAGATCTACCTGTCGTCCAGCATTGGCCTGCGCAAACCGGATGCGGAAGCGTTCGATCACGTGGTCGCCGCGATGGGCGTGCCGGCCAGCCGGATCGTATTCTTCGATGACCTCGCCGAGAACATCGAGGGAGCACGGGCGTGCGGCCTGACCGCGGTGCATGTGACCTCGCCGACAGATGTCGGCAACGCCCTCAAGGCGCTGGGGATTTGATCCAGCCCCGGAAGGCTCCCAACCCTGCCGGAACTATTTTGCCCCGAATTGAGGAACCAGATCACTTTGTACAATTTTGTACCAAGTTCCGGGAACGAACGTCCGCCTGGGGACTCATGAGTCCGTTGGGAATTCTACATCGGACTTATCATCGTGTTGGGCAAAACCTACCTCACCAAGCAGGCCTCCCTGCTGATGAAATTCGCCAGAACCACTTCGGATTCTGAGCTTTCCGCCAAGCTGATCAGCAAGGCCGCCGACCTGAAATCCCAGGCCGATCCGCTCCCCGACAAGGATCAAGGACCGAGGGCGCCGGATGTCAGTCCGGGCAAGCTGCCGGGCACCTGACCGATGCAGGCCTTGGCTCTCGTCTTTCTCGTTTTCGCCAAGGCCATCCTCGTGCCGGTCTGTCTCGTCTGCCGGATCATGCCGCGGCGGACTTGATGCCTTTCCCGCGACATAGAGTGGACTGCGCAAGATGAATCATCTTGCGCGGCGGCTGCTTTGCCTCCGCGCTTGCGCTCGGCTAGAACTCTCGCCGCCGATCTGCCCGAGCGGGCGTAGCTGGAGTTCTCATTCGTGGCCCTGATGCCGGTTTCCGACGCGCTCGCCGCGGTGCTTGCCGGCGTAGTGCCGCTGCCTGAAGAGATGGTCGCCCTCGACAACGCCTTCCACCGCGTGCTGGCGCGCGATGTCGCGGCGCGGCGCACGCAGCCGCCGCAGGCGATGTCCGCTATGGATGGCTATGCGGTGCGCGCGAGCGACGCAGCGAAGATCGACGCGCAACTCACCGTGATCGGAGAGGTCGCGGCGGGACGGCCATTCACGGGATCGGTCGGCGCCGGCGAGGCGGTGCGGATCTTCACCGGCGGCGTCGTTCCCGCCGGCGCCGACGCCGTCGTGATCCAGGAGGACACGGTCGCCGACGGCAAGCGCATCACGATCAAGGAAGCTGCCGTGACCGGGCGGCACATCCGCCCCGCCGGCGTCGATTTCTCGGAAGGCGATGTGCTGCTGCGCGAGGGTATCAGGCTGACCGAGCGCGACCTCGCGCTCGCCGCAGGCATGAACCACCCGCATCTTGCTGTCCGCCGCCGTCCGACGGTCGCGATCCTCGCCACCGGCGATGAGCTGGTCATGCCGGGCACCACGCCCGGTCCCGGCCAGATCGTCTATTCCAACGGCTATGCCCTCCACGCGCTCGCCCGCAGCGAGGGCGCCGATACCATCGATCTCGGAATTGCCGCCGACACCTTGGACGCCACAACCGCCGGCATCCGCCGGGCGCGGGAGAGCGGCGCCGACATCCTGGTCACGACCGGCGGCGCCTCCGTTGGCGACCACGATCTGGTGCAGCGGGCCCTGAGGGACGAAGGCACCGGGATGGCGTTCTGGAAGATCGCGATGCGGCCGGGCAAGCCGATGATGCACGGGCGGCTCGGCGCCATGCGCGTGATCGGCCTGCCCGGCAATCCCGTGTCATCCTATGTCTGCGGCTTCCTGTTCATGGTGCCACTGATTCGCGCGCTGTCAGGCCATCAGCTGATTCATCACCAGCGCGAACGCGCAGTGCTCGGCCGCGACGTCGGCGCCAATGACCAGCGCGAAGACTATCTGCGCGCGCGCTTGGAGCGGCGCGACGACGGCACGCTCATAGTCCTCCCCGTCAATCATCAGGACTCCTCGCTGCTTGCGAATCTCGCTGCGGCACAGGCACTTCTCGTGCGCGCCCCGTTCGCGCCGAAGGCCGAAGCCGGCACGTCCTGCGAAGTGCTCCGACTGCCGGCCTGACCGCATCGTTCGCATGCGTTCCGCGAAGTTTGTCGCGTTCACGGTAAATTAAGCAGTTGCGGAACATGTATCGAACATATAGTGTCCGTTCATGATTTGTTTCGAGGATATAGCGGTTTATCGCTGAATTCATCGTCTCGGAATCGAACGACATCAACCGGGGGATTTTGGTCGAGATGCTAACGCGCAAACAATACGAGCTCCTGCGGTTCATCAGCGAACGGCTGAAGGAAAGCGGCGTGCCGCCCTCCTTCGACGAGATGAAGGACGCGCTCGACCTGCGCTCGAAATCGGGCATCCATCGCCTGATCACCGCGCTCGAGGAGCGCGGCTTCATCCGCCGCCTGCCCAACCGCGCCCGCGCCATCGAGGTGATCAAACTGCCCGAGCTCCAGGCGGCCGCCGGCAACCGCCGCGGCTTCACGCCGAGCGTCATCGAGGGCAATCTCGGCAAGGTGCGGACGACCTCGAGCCCGCCCGCCGATGAGGGCGAGCGCCCCGTCGCCGTGCCCGTGATGGGCCGCATCGCGGCCGGCACGCCGATCGAGGCGTTGCAGACCCGCAGCCACACCATCAGCGTCCCGCCCGACATGCTCGGCTCGGGCGAGCATTACGCGCTCGAAGTGCGCGGCGATTCCATGGTCGAGGCCGGCATCCTCGACGGCGACATGGCGCTGATCCAGCGCAACGAGAGCGCCGACACCGGCGATATCGTGGTGGCCCTGATCGACGACGAAGAGGCGACGCTCAAGCGCTTCCGCCGCCGCGGCGCCTCGATCGCGCTCGAGCCGGCGAATGCCGCCTACGAGGTCCGCATCCTGCCGCCCAACCGGGTGAAGATTCAGGGCAAGCTGATCGGGCTTTATCGGAAATATTGAGCCCGTCGCGCTGCCGTCAATCGGCAGGCCACGCGGCAACGATTGGAGCGGATGATTGTCCGCTCGGGCTGGATAGTCTTTCTGGTTTTGCGCAGATTATCCGGCCACCTCTCCCGCGCTACATCCCCGGCACGCCGCGCAAAGCACGCACCGCTTCGCGGGCCTTTGAAAAGCCGAGGAGACCACCATGCGCAAGATCATCTTGAGCACAGTCACGATGGCGCTGATCGCAGCGTCGGCGCCGCAAGCCTTCGCCGCACAGTCGCGCCATGGCCGCAAGGTCGCGCCGGTGACGACGAGCGAGCAATTTCGCAATGCCAGAAACGCCGTCGCGCAGCCGTCACAGCCGGACTGGCCATATTCAGGCTGGTCGGCACCCGCCGGCCGCTGACGGACACGCCTGCGGAATGCGCGGCAGCAGGCTTTGTTCCCGGTGGATTTGAAAAAGATATTGTGATGGGCCTTTGCGGATCCAAGCCGCAGATTTGCCTACAACCAAGCAGACGTTGACGGGCTTCCACTCTGATAGAGGCCTGCGCCTCGACAAGAGGCGCGGGCTGCTATCTTCGAATGAGGAGCACCCGATGTGTGACTACAGCCTGCACGCCGTCGCGACGCGTCCCGCAGAAGTCGGCGAGACCATCGTCACGACAACCTTCCGCGGCACCTCGACGCGCGGCTTCGCCTCCGAAGCCGACATGTCCGTCGCGATCTGCCTGCTGCCGGGAACGGAGCTCGCCTTCGCCGACAACGTCCGCTACGACAATCGCTGGATCTGGACGCGCACGATCAATTCGCGCGTCGGCAAGTTCGGCAAGATCGATCCGCACATTCCCGATCGTCATCACGACGCGATCGAATTCCCCGACGGCAAATACGTGCTGGTGACGCAGCTGGTCGAAGGCCAGCGCGCAACCGTGCTGCAATTGCCGGTGACCCAGCCGCTCGGCGAGCGCGAGCACAAGCCCGAGATCGTCACCGATGGCCGGCCAACGACCACGCGCCGCCTGCCGATCGGCTAAGACAGCAACTCCGGCCGAGAGGTCGGGGCCAGGATTGAAATCGCCATCGCCGGCCGTGGCCGGCGACGTGGCGTGTCGTTCGCCAGACGTCCGATCAGTCACGTCTCCCCCGTCGCACGAAGTTTGCGCGGCCCTGCCTGAATTTTGAACGTCCATTCCGCCGGCAAATGGCCGATGCTGTCTCGGCAGGTGTCTTGACTGGTGTCTTGAGCACGAGGCGGCGGACACGTTCGATGAAGACCTTCATTCGCGTCGTTGAACTCTGGGTGCCTGATAGCACGCGGACGCGGCTGGAATTCGGCGGCGGCCTCTACGGCGACGAGGGCCTCTCCGCCTTCAAAGCCGTGAGCGAGACCTTGCGCTTCGGCTATGACGAGGGTCTTCCCGGCAAGGCCTGGGCAAGCGGCCATCCGGTGATCCTCACCAAATTCGCCAATTCCTATTTCAAGCGGACCGACCAGGCGCTCGCGGCCGGTCTCACCTGCGGCGTCGCGGTGCCGGTGTTCGCAGGCGAATTCCTGCAAGCCGTGATGGTGCTGTTCTGCGGCGACGACGCGGCGCATGTCGGCGCGATCGAGCTCTGGCACAACGACCCCGGTACTTCGCACCAAATGGCGCTCGTCGACGGCTACTATGGCACCGCCGACATGTTCGAGTTCAACTCCCGCCACACCAGGTTTCCGCGCGGCTTCGGCCTGCCCGGCCGCACCTGGAAGGCCGGCCTGCCGCTGATCATCAGGGACCTGCACAACGCCAAGAGTTTCCTGCGCTGGGAAGAAGCCGCCGAGGTCGGGATCAATCTCGGTGTCGGCGTGCCCTACCGCACCGGAGGTGACCAGACTGGCGCCGAACAGACTTGGGTGCTGACCTTCCTGTCCGCGCAGGCAACGCCAATTGCGCGGCGGTTCGAGATCTGGGTCCCGAACGAGGCCCGCTCGGCGCTGGTGTTTCGCGCCGGCGATTGCAGCGCGCAGACCGACCTTGCGGCGCTCTATGCGAACAAATCCATCGCCAGAGGCAACGGCAGCATCGGCGGGGCCTGGGCGACCGGCATGCCCGCGCTCAACGACGATCTCGCGCATGACGATTCAGTCGCGGCCGCGGAGGCCCGCGCAGCCGGGCTGAGCCAGATGGTGGCCTTGCCGGTCATCGGGAGCGCCGGGCTCGACGCGATACTGGCCTGGTATCTGTAAGCCCGTCCGCTCAATCCTCGGCCTGCAAATCGGCCTCGGATGGCGTTGCGTCCCGGTTGCGGGAGGCCGCGGCCTGCGGCGCAAGGCTTACGCCGAAATCGGCCTCACCGTTGACAGCCGGCGACCACGGGCGATCCGTACCTCGAGCTTTCACCGCCTGAACCGCAAAGCCGTCGCCGCGCCGTGTCAGCGCCAGCGCGCCCTGCGCGGCAAGTCGCTGCCGGTCGACCACCATCGCCGCGCAATCCGGTGGCGCCGGCCTGGCCGTCACCACCAGCGCAGCACGGCTGCAATCGTCCGCCAGCGCGTCGACGCGCAAGGCCAGCGCGACCAGCCGCCCGTCGGCGAGCGACGTCACGCATCCGGCCTCGTCACACGACACGCCGTCGGCCAGCGCGCGACTACCGGCATCGCGCCGATCGGCGTCGGCAGCGAGCCACTCCTTGAGTACGAAGCCGTCCTTGCCGGCCCTGATCAGATGAAGGTGCCCGTCCCTGCCCCGCACCGCGACGCTCTGGCCGTCGCCGGCAATCAGGATGTCGGGCTGCCGCGCCGACAGCCCCCAGACGATCGCCGCCAGCAGCACCAGCGCGCCGAACCAGCGCAAGGGCGTGCGCAGCAGGCCCATCACGATGATCCCGAGGCTGGCTGCGATCAGCGGCGCGATGCCGAAAGCCGGCAGGCTGCCGACCGCGCCGGGCAACGCCGCCACCCAGCGCGTGACCGCGATCATCCAGTCGATGCCGATCCCCATCAGCCACCAGAACGGGCTGTCCAGCCCGAACGGCGCGGCGAGCAACCCCAGCAGCCCAGCCGGCATCACCAGCGCCGAGACAACCGGCATCGCACCGAGATTGGCGAGCACGCCGTAGGGCGTGACGCGGTGGAAATGGAAGGCGGCATACGGCGTGGTTGCAAGCCCCGCGATCAGCGAGGCCAGGAACAGCATCGCGATCTCGCGGCCGCCCCACATGGCGATGCGCGCCGTCGCCGAATGATCGGGTGACGCGAACAGGTTCGGCATGCCGATCTGCACCAGCGCCACCAGCCCGAGCGTTGCGGCAAACGACATCTGGAAGCTCGGATGCACCAGCGCCTCCGGCGCAACCGCGAGCACGATCAGCGCAGCCACCGCCAGCGTGCGAAACGTGATGGCGCGCCGATCGACCATGACGGCGATCAGCACCACGGCGGTCATGAAGAACGAGCGTTGCGTCGCGACCTCCGCGCCCGACAGCAACAGGTAGAATGCGGCCGCAACCAGCGCCGCTGCGGCCGACCATTTCTTGATGGCGAAGCCAGCCGCCAGTCCCGGGATCAGCGCGAGCAGCGCGCGCACCGCGAAGAACACGACGCCGGCGACCACGGCCATGTGATAGCCGGAGATCGAGAGCACGTGGCCGAGCCCCGAGATGAACATCGCGTCGTTGACGGGCGTGGTGATCGCATCGCGCCGCCCTGTCAGCAGCGCAGTCGCGATGGCGCGGTTGTCGCCCTCGAGCGTCGCGCGGATGCGCGCGTCGATCGCATCGCGCAGGCCCTGCATGATCGCGGCATAGCGCAGCCTGATGCCGCCGCTGTCCGGCGGCGGCGCCACCGTGATCGCGCCCATCGCAAAACCAGAGGCGCCGATGCCCTGGAAGAACAGATCGCGCGAAAAGTCGTAACTGCCGGGCCGTACCGGCGAAAGCGGCGGCATCAGCCGCGCCTTCAGCTGCACGAAACTGCCGACCTCGGGCGCGGTCCCCTTGCGCACCGACAGGCGCACGCGCTCCAGCTTGACGTCGCTGCGCTGCGCTTCCATCGCGGTCACGCGCAGCACGAAGCGGTCGGTGCGCTCGCGAATGTCGCGCGTCTCGACGAAGCCCGACAGCGACACCGAATAAAGCGGTTTTGCGAGTACGGTGTGCGCGATCCGCGCCGTCTTCCAGGTCGCCACCGCAAAGCCGGCCGCGACGGCCGCGATCATGATCGCGGGCGCGAACAGCCGGCTCCGCCGCAACAAGACGGCGCCAAGCATGAGCACGATTGCCGTTGCGGCAACAACGGACAGCACCGGCTCATGATCGGCAGCAAAATAGAGCGCGATGCCGCAGCCAAAGGCCACAGGCACCCACGGCAACAACCGCCCGGCACCGGCCTCGGCGCGCGCCCATTCGCGCAGCGTCTCGGCCAGCGACGTCCAGAGATCGGACCCCGCCGGCACGAAGCCACCGGCAGGCGCAGCCCGGCCAACGGGCCAGGTTCCCGCAATCCCCTGGGACCGAACTGGCCGGCCCGGCTCCGCCATTCCCCTACACCTTGCGATACGCGACAGGCCCGGAGGCTACCGGAACGTGCGGCCGCGCGAATAGCGGAACGGATCAGGAACGGAGGTGCCGAGGCCCTACTTTTCCTCTTCCATCGTCACGGCCACGTCGGCCTTGGCCGACAGCCGCACCTTGTTGCCCTCGACACCGGCGACGAGGCCCTTGTCGATGAAGTGGTGGTGGCCCTTGTGGCTGCCCTCGCCGCTGTCCTTCTTGGTCAGCTTGATGCGGTTGCCCTCGACCTTGTCGACGGTGCCGACATGGACGCCGTCGGCGCCGATGACTTCCATATGCTCTGCGATGTTCTGCATGGTAGGATCCTTGGTTTGATCCGGGTCAACGCGCAGAGAGAGCTCCGGTTCGTTTTCTGCCGTCATTCCGGGATGGCCCCGAAGGGCCAGGCCCGGAATGACGGGTTGAGACAGTCGCGGGCGCGCTCGTCAGATCAACGGCGCCTTCGCCGAGGCGTGGTGGTTGACGATCTTCCACTCGCCGTCCTCGCGAATGATGACCCAGCTCATCTTGACGACGAGATCGGGACGTTCGCCGGCGAGGTCGAACGAGATGGTGGCACCCATGTTGATCAGGTCCGGGCCTGCCAATGCCGCCTGCACTTCGGAAAACACCGCGCTCGGCTTGCGCCAGCGCGGCAGGCCGTTGAAGTAATCGGCGACGCCGTCCCTGCTCCGATAGAGCTTTGGGTTGGAGCCGAAGAAGAACGCATTGTTCGCATAGAGCGACGACAGCGCGGCTGCATCGAGCGTCGCGAAGCCGGCGCACCATTTCGCGATGATGGCGGAAACGATGGCGCCGGCTTCGTTCGTCATGTCAGACCTCAGCCCTTGGCGACTTCCTTTGCGAACGTGTCGCGCAGGCCGATGGTGCGCGAAAACACCGGCTTGCCCGGCGTCGAGTCCTTGTCGCGCACGAAATAGCCCTGGCGCTCGAACTGCATCGGCTCGGTTGCATTGCTCTCGGCAACCGAAGCCTCTATCCGGGCATCGCTGAGAATCTCCAGGGAGTTCGGATTGAGATCGGCCGCGAAATTCGCGGCGTCCGGGCTCGGGTTGGCGAACAGCTGGTTGTAGATGCGGATCTCCGCGGGCACGGACGTTGCCGCCGGCAGCCAGTGCATTGTCGCCTTGACCTTGCGGCCGTCGGGCGCGTTGCCGCCCCTGGTCGCGGGATCATAGGTGCAGCGCAGCTCCACCACCTCGCCCTTGTCGTTCTTGATCACGCCGGTGCACTTGACGAAATAGGCGTAGCGCAGCCGCACCTCACTACCCGGCGACAGGCGGAAGAACTTTTTCGGCGGGTTCTCCATGAAGTCGTCCTGCTCGATATAGAGCTCCCGGCCGAAATTGATTTTCCGCGTGCCCGCGGAGGGATCGTCCGGATGGTTGATCGCCTCGAGTTCCTCGGTCTGCCCTTCCGGATAGTTCTCGATCACGACCTTCAGCGGCTTCAGCACGGCCATGCGGCGCTGCGACGTCCGGTTCAGCTCCTCACGGATGCAGAACTCGAGCATGCCGACATCGACCACGCTGTTGGCCTTCGCCACACCGATGCGCTTGATGAATTCGCGCAAGGCCGCCGGCGGCACGCCACGGCGGCGCATGCCGGCCATCGTCGGCATGCGCGGATCGTCCCAGCCCGCGACATGACCGTCGCGAACGAGCTGGGTCAGCACGCGCTTCGACAGCACCGTATAGGTCAAATTGAGCCGCGCCATTTCGTACTGATGCGGCTTCGACGGCACCGGCAGCTTGTCGATGAACCAGTCATAGAGCGGACGGTGGTCCTCGAACTCCAGCGTGCAGATCGAATGCGTGATGCCTTCGATCGCATCCGACTGGCCGTGGGCATAATCGTAGCTCGGATAGATGCTCCACTTGGTGCCGGTGCGCGGATGGTGCGCATGCAGGATGCGATACAGCACGGGGTCGCGCAGGTTGATGTTGCCCGAGGACATGTCGATCTTGGCCCGGAGCACGCGCGCGCCGTTGGGGAATTCGCCAGCCTTCATGCGCCGGAACAGGTCGAGATTCTCGTCGACGCTGCGGTCGCGGAACGGCGAGTTCTTGCCGGGCTCGGTCAGCGTGCCGCGCGCAAGGCGAATCTCCTCCTGGGACTGGTCATCGACATAGGCGAGCCCGTCGCGGATCAGCTTCTCGGCCCATTCGTACAGCCGGTCGAAATAATCCGAGGCGTAAAACAGGTTCTTGCCCCAGTCGTAGCCGAGCCAATGCACGTCGGCCTGGATGGAATCGATATATTCCTGCTCTTCCTTGACCGGATTGGTGTCGTCGAAACGCAGATGGCAGCGGCCCGGAAACTCCTGGGCGATGCCGAAATTGAGCGCGATCGACTTGGCGTGGCCGATATGCAAATAGCCGTTCGGCTCCGGCGGGAACCGGGTCACGATCTCCTTGTATTTGGCCTGATCGAGGTCGGCCTGGATGATGTCACGAATGAAATCGCGCCCAACCTCAGTCGCCACCGGTTCTGTCATTACGAAAATCCTGTAGGGAAATCAGCGGTCCTTCTGCCAAATT
>Ga0065165_1003097_pt1 | contig 12383 bp, 11 predicted proteins | sample AraplaMF_Cvi_mMF_FD_63813 | JGI IMG/M metagenome (GOLD analysis project Ga0065165, IMG submission 63813) | Arabidopsis root microbial communities from the University of North Carolina, USA - plate scrape MF_Cvi_mMF (version 2) (version 3) | ecosystem: Host-associated > Plants > Roots >... | reverse complement strand
GACAAGACGAGCCTCGACGACCTGATGGCGATGATGAAAGAACCCGGAATGGACGAATGGCGCACCGATCCGCAGGGCACCATGAAGTTTGCCGAACATCTCCACAAGATCGGCACCCTGAAATCCATGCCGAAGGCCTGGACGGACTACTACCTGCCCGACAGCGCCTATCTCAACGGCAACTGAGATCCGTGACGCCTCTGCAGCGGCGGCATGCGCCGCTGCTCCTCTTACGGAGTGAATTCCATGATGCAGGCAACCGCTTCTGCCGCCGAGCGCATTGCGCCGGCTCCGGCCAAGCCCCCGCTCTTGTCGGTCGACGGCGTGACGTTGCGTTACAAGACGCCAAATCTGCTGATCACCGCAACCGAAGACGTCAGCTTCACGGTCGGTGAGTCCGACCGGTTCGTGCTGCTTGGCCCGTCCGGCTGCGGCAAGTCCACGCTTTTGAAGGCGGTCGGCGGCTATATGGCGCCGTCGTCCGGCACGATCCACATCAATGGTCGCCAGGTCACGCGTCCCGGCCCCGACCGAATGATGGTGTTCCAGGAATTCGATCAGCTGATGCCCTGGAAGACCGTGCTGGAAAACGTCATGTTTCCGCTCCTCGTCGCCCGCAGGCTGCCGAAGGATGAGGCCGAGGCGCTGGCCCGCCAGTATATCGACAAGGTGAAACTCACCCGCGCCATGGACAGCTATCCGCACACGCTGTCGGGTGGCATGAAGCAGCGCGTGGCGATTGCCCGCGGCATGGCGATGCAGCCGGACATCCTCCTGATGGACGAACCGTTCGCAGCGCTTGACGCCCTGACCCGCCGGCAGATGCAGGACGAATTGCTGCAGCTCTGGGAAGACACCAAGTTCACAGTGATCTTCGTCACGCATTCGATCGCCGAGGCGATCAAGATCTCCAACCGCATCCTGCTTCTGTCGCCGCATCCGGGACGGGTAAAGGCCGAGGTCGTCGATGTCGACAAGGTGAGCCAGACGGACGGCAGCGCTGCAGCGCTCGAACGCGACATCCACAATCTGCTGTTTTCGAACGAGCCCGGTCACAAGGAATAGAGTCATGCTGTCTCCCAACATCATCCTTGCGTCCGACGTCGAGGTTGCCAAACCCTATGACAACGTCAAGCCGGTCGAGCAGAAGCTCAACGCCCTTGAGACGCTGTGGGGCGTCAGCGCGCTGCGAAAGACGTTGCTGATCCTGACGCTTGCGGTGATCTGGCAGGTCTATGCCAGCTATCTTGATAACCCGCTGCTTTTTCCGACGCTGAGCGATACCCTGACGACCATGGTCGACCGGTTTGTCGATGGCACGCTGCCGGCCCGCATCTGGACGACGTTGCAGGTCCTGTTCATGGGCTATGCCATCGGCACGGTTCTGGCAGCGGTATTGACGGTCCTTGCCATCAACACCCGCGTAGGTACCGACTTTCTCGAGACCATGACGGCGATGTTCAACCCCCTGCCGGCAATCTCGCTTCTGCCGCTGGCGCTCATCTGGTTCGGTCTCGGTGCCTCCAGCCTCGTCTTCGTGCTCGTGCATTCGGTGCTCTGGGCCGTCGCGCTGAACACCCATTCGGGCTTTCTCGGGGTCTCGCGGACCCTGCGCATGGTGGGCGCCAATTATGGCCTGACCGGCATTTCCTACGTGCTGCGCATTCTAGTGCCGGCGGCCTTTCCGTCCATCCTCACCGGCCTGAAGATCGGCTGGGCCTTTGCCTGGCGCACGCTGATCGCCGCCGAGCTCGTGTTCGGCGTCTCGTCCGGCCAGGGCGGTCTTGGCTGGTTCATTTTCGAAAACCGCAACCTGCTCGATATTCCAGCCGTGTTTGCCGGCCTGCTGACGGTCATCATCATTGGTCTGATCGTCGAAAACCTGGTTTTCCAGACGATCGAGCGCCACACCATTCAGAAATGGGGCATGAAGGAATAGGCTTCAGCTCATCCTTTGCATGCCCAACAAGGTCGGTCTCATGACAGATAGAAAAACACCCGAAACGCTGCGGTCCGCGCGCTGGTTTGCACCCGACGACCTGCGCTCCTTCGGCCACCGTTCAAGGATGATGCAGCTCGGTTATGGCGAGGAGGACTTTCGCGACAAGCCGGTCATCGGCGTCCTCGACACCTGGTCGGAACTCAATTCCTGTCACTCTCATTTCAGGGACCGCGTTCAGGACGTCAAGCGCGGCGTCCTGCAGGCCGGCGGGTTCCCGGTGCAGATGCCGTCGCTGTCGGTCGATGAGAGCAACACCAAGCCGACATCGATGCTCTACCGCAACATGCTGGCGATGGAGACGGAAGAGATGATCCGCTCGCATCCGCTCGACGGCGTGGTGCTGATGGGCGGCTGCGACAAAACCACGCCCGGCCTGGTGATGGGCGCGATCTCGGCCGGCGTACCGATGATCTATCTGCCGGCCGGTCCGATGCTGCGCGGAAACTACGCCGGAAAGATCCTCGGCTCGGGCTCCGATGCCTGGAAGTACTGGGACGAACGGCGCGCCGGCAATATCTCTGACGAGGAGTGGCTGGGCGTCCAGGGCGGCATCGCTCGTTCGGCCGGCACCTGCATGACGATGGGCACCGCCTCGACCATGACGGCGATCGCCGACGCCATGGGCCTGACCCTGCCCGGCGCCTCGTCGATCCCGGCGGTCGATGCCAACCATCAGCGCATGGCGGCCTCCTGCGGCCGGCGGATCGTCGACATGGTCTGGGAAGACCTGACGCCCGACAGGATCATCACCGAAGGTGCCTGCCGCAATGCCGCGATCGTCGCGATGGCCACCGGCTGTTCCACCAATGCCGTCGTCCATCTGATCGCGATGGCACGCCGCGCGGGCGTCGACCTGACGCTCGACGATCTCGATGCGCTCGGCCGCATCACGCCGCTGATCGCCAATGTCCGCCCTTCCGGCAAGGACTACCTGATGGAGGATTTCTTCTATGCGGGCGGGCTGCGCGCGCTGATGAAGCAGATCGAGGACCGCCTTGACCTTTCGGCCATGACCGTGACCGGCAAGACGATGGGCGAAAACCTTCAAGGCGCAAAGGTCTTTAACGACGATGTCATAAGGCCCCTGTCCAACCCGGTCTATCACGAGGGTTCTCTGGCGGTCCTGCGCGGCAATCTCTGCCCCGATGGCGCCGTCATCAAGCCGGCCGCCTGCGATCCGAAATATCACATCCACCAGGGCCCGGCGCTGGTCTTCGACAGCTATCCGGAGATGAAGAAGGCGATTGACGACGAAAATCTCGACGTCACGCCCGACCATGTCATGGTGCTGCGCAATGCCGGGCCGCTCGGCGGACCGGGCTTTCCCGAATGGGGAATGCTGCCCATCCCCAAGGCGCTGATCAAGAAGGGCCACCGCGACATGCTGCGGATATCGGACGCGCGCATGTCCGGCACGTCCTATGGTGCCTGCGTGCTGCACGTGTCGCCGGAAAGCTATATCGGCGGGCCTCTTGCGCTTCTGAAGACCGGCGATATCGTCCGTCTCGACCTGCCGGCCCGCAGCCTCGACATGCTGGTCAGCGAAGAGGAACTGGCGCGCCGCAAGGCCATATGGATTGCCCCGAAGCCCCGCTACGAGCGTGGTTACGGCTGGCTGTTTTCCCGCCACGTGACGCAGGCCGACCAGGGCTGTGACTTCGATTTCCTGGAGACCGGTTTCGGCAAGACTGCCGGCGAACCGGAAATCTATTGAGCCCGTTTCTGAGAGAGGCAAGACCATGACCGACTATGTGCTGAGCGACGCAACCCGCGCCAAGTTCAAGAAGATCTCGACCGCATCGATTGCCACCGCGCTGTTCAAGCGCGGCCTCCGCAACCAGTTCATCCAGGGCGTCGTGCCGGTGTCGCCGAAGACCGAGGTGATGGTCGGCCAGGCCTTCACGCTGCGCTATATCCCGGCCCGCGAGGACCGCAACCCGATCACCGTCTTTCGCAATGCAGACCATCCGCAGCGGGTCGCGATCGAGACCTGCCCTCCCGGCCGAGTCCTGGTCATGGATGCCCGCAAGGATGCAAGAGCCGCCACCGCCGGTTCGATCCTGATCACCCGGCTGGCGCTGCGTGGTGCGGCCGGCGTCGTCTCCGATGGCGGCTTTCGCGATGCAGCCGGTATCGGCGCACTGGACATGCCATCCTACTACGCGCGGCCCTCGGCGCCGACCAATCTGACCCTGCATGAGGCGATGGATATCAACGTGCCGATCTCCTGCGGCGACGTGGCGGTGTTTCCGGGTGACGTGCTGGTGGGCGACCGCGACGGCGTCATGGTCATTCCCGCGCATCTGGCGGAGGAACTCGCCGACGAATGCACGGCAATGGAAAGCTACGAGGATTTTGTGCTCGAACAGGTCAAGGCGGGCGATGCCATCATCGGCCTTTATCCGGGCACCAAGGACGAGTACCAGCAGAAATACGAGGCCTGGCGCAAGACCAACGGCCGCTAGGGAGACGGCAATGCTGAACGACCGCAACCGGTTCAAATGGGCGATCAAGGACATGCGGCCGCAGATCGGCGCATGGTCGAGCCTGTGTTCGAACATCGCGGCTGAAATTCTGGGCGATGCGGGCTTCGATTGGGTGCTGCTCGATACGGAACATGCGCCCAACGAACTTCCCGCCGTTGTGACGCAGTTGCAAGCGCTGAGGGCGACCCCCGCGAGCGCTGTGGTCCGCCCGGCCTGGAACGACCCGGTGCTGATCAAGCGGTACCTGGATGCCGGCGCACAGACACTGCTCCTGCCCTTTGTCCAGAACGCGGAAGAGGCGAAGGCGGCTGTAGAGCGTGCCTCCTACCCTCCCCGCGGCAGCCGGGGCCTGTCACTCGGCTCCCGCGCCAACGGTTACGGACGATTTGTCTCCGAACTGGATCAGGTGCAAAACGAGATCTGCATTATCGTCCAGATCGAGACGCGGGAGGCGCTTGTCAACCTTGAAGCCATTGCCTCAGTCGATGGCGTCGACGGCATTTTCATCGGGCCCGCCGACCTTTCTGCTGACCTTGGCTATCTCGGCAACCCGGGCCACCCGGAGGTATGGGCGGTTCTGGAAACGGCTGCCGAACGGATCCGGAGGATGGGCAAGCCTCCCGGCATCCTGGTCGGCCCGAATGATGCAAAGCGCTGCCTGGACATGGGCTTCGTCTTCGTCGCGGGCTGCACTGATATCGGCTTGCTGACTGCGGGCAGCAAGGCACTCCTCGCGTCGATGAAATAGACCACGTTACCGGTCCGCGCCGGCCTGGCTGGTTGCGGAGCAGCAGAGGATCATCGCCCCCTCGATCGTCTCGCTGGGCGCAAGGAGCGCCACGTCGCCGTACCCGGCCAGGTCGCGACGGTTGTGGACGTCGGGCACATGGCTGACCGGCTCGACACAGAGCACGGGGAGGCTATCCGGCACATAGACCTGCAGGTTGGTGAGTGTTCCCCTTGCCTGAATTGTCATCCGCACCCCTTCCGGGCGCCAGTCGATAGCGGCAGTCCTGGATGTCCAACCCGCATAATGATGGTCGAACCACGGCATGGCCGAGACATCCACGCCCGACGGGAACGACGGCTCCTCGTCTGCTGGGACCGGTTCGATCGCAAAGCCGCGTCCATCCCGCCCAAGCTGCACGGTTGCCTCGAAGGTCAGCCATGTGTCCGCCGTCTTGCTGAACCACGGATGGAATCCGAGACCGTAGGGAAAGCTCTCGGTTGCCGTGTTGGTGAGGCGCAATACGAGCTCAACGCCAGAGGCTCCAAGGCTGATCTGCTGCGTCAGCGTATAGGCGAACGGATTGCCGGCCTCGGAAAAATCGTCGACCAACGTCAGGCGATCGCCTGTTGCGTCCACCACCCTCCATGCACGGTCGCGGGAAAGGCCATGGATCGCGAGCCCCTCCTCCGGCCTGTTGAGGGGCAGCTGAATAGGGCCAGCCGGGCCGGGAAACCGTCCGCCATCGAGCCGGTTGGCAAACGGCGCCATCACAAAGCAGCCGCCGGTCTTGGCCGCGATCGCGGGCGGACAAGGATGCAGGATCTCGAAACAGGCGCCGTCGGGCTTCAGCCAGCGCAGCGCCGTCAGACTGGCACCGTGTTCGACATCGACCGTCAGATCATAGCCATGCGCTGTGAGGCGATGAACGGTCGCCGTCTCCCGTGACACGCTTACACCCCCCGCATGCGGTGGATCGGCGTGCCCGCTACCGGCGACCGCGCCAGGAGCACGCTTCCGGCAAGCGGATAACGCTCGAGTGCTTCGGCCGAAAGATAGCGGTGCGAGGTCACCAGCAGGGTTTTCAGGTCCGGCCCGCAAAAGCACGGCATGGTCGGCGATGGAACCGGCAGCGGATGTTTGTGCAGCACTGTACCGTCGGACGCATACTGGTTGAGGCAACCGGCCGAAACACCGGCGCTCCAGTAGTGACCATCGCAATCGACAGCGCCACCGTCCGGCCGCCCGTCCGTCTCGCCCGGTTCCGCGATGCGTAGGCCCTTGCCCATCTCGCCGGTTGCGGCGTCGAAACCGTGCCGCTCGATCCATTTCCCCCCGGAGTCCGAATGGTACATGATGCCGCCATCCGGCGACCAGGCGAGACCGTTCGAGATGATGAGGCCCGACTTCCGGACGACCATCTGGCCGTCGGCGCCGATCCGGTAGAGCGAACAGATCGCCTCTCTTTGCGGCCGCTGGTCTGTGGTGCCGACCCAGAACGCGCCGTCGGGGCCGACCTTGCCGTCATTGAGGCGGTTGGTCGAAACTTCACCCTCCAGCTTCGCCAGCGGGTGCGATATGCCGCTGTCGGGATCGAACAGAATGACTTCACGGGTGAGCGCCACGACCAGCCTGCCGCTGTCGCACAAGCCGATCGAGCAGACGTTTTCCCCGAGCACCCATTCCCGGACGATGCCCTCGCCGAGGCGCAGGGCAATCAGCCGGCCGGTCGGGATATCGCAGAGAAAGACCAGCCCCCGCCGGTTGTCCCACACCGGGCTTTCGCCGAGCGCAAGGCTGAGACCGTCGATGGGCTGGAACTGCAGCATCAGAGGTCTCGGGCTGACGTGGTGCGGCGGTGGACGTCGGGATTGCCAAGCACGTAGTTGCTGAGTTCCAGCCCCAGCCCTGCCCCCTCGAAGGGATAGATCATCCCCTTCTCGATCCGAGGCATGACGGTGACGAGATCGCGATACCAGGTGGAATAATAGGCCCGCACCGATTCCTGGAAGACGGCATTCGGCGCATTCAGAGACAGATGGATCGAGGCCGCAAACACGACGGGCCCCGTGCAGTCATGCGGCGCGATCGGCCGCTGAAAGGCTTCCGCCATGGAGGCGATCTTCTTGGCTTCGCTCAGGCCCCCGCACCAGGAAATATCGAGCATCACATAATCCACCGCGTTCTTGCGCAGGAGCTCGACGAATTGCGCCCGGGTCGCCAACGTCTCGCTGGCGCAGACCGGCAGCCCGGAACGCTGCGCGTAGACGGTAAGCGCTTCGGTATCCTGCATCTTGATCGGATCTTCCATCCAGAAGGGCCGGAACTGCTTGATCTCGCGGGCGATCGCCAGCGCCGACGGCAGGTCCCACATGGAATGCAGCTCGACCATGACCTCCATCCGGTCGCCGACGGCATCGCGGATCTTGCGAAACGGCTCGAGACCCTTTTCCAGATCGTCCCGATGAATGAAGTTGCCGCCACCGGCTACGGCAAACGGATCCAGCGGCCAGATTTTCATCGCCGTTATGCCTTCGGACAGAAGGCTTTCGGCCAGCGCGCCGGCGTCCTTGGTAAAGGCGACCTGGTCGTCGTAGGGCCCCTGGGTTTCATCCGCGTCGCCGATATAGCGGCGCGCGCCGCGGCTGTTGTAGGAATAGCCGGCGCAGGTGTTGTAGGTGCGGATCGCCGGGCGCGACAGTCCGCCGAGCAGTTGGTGGATCGGCTGGTTGGTGACTTTGCCGAAGATGTCCCACAGCGCGATATCGACCGCCGACGCCGCGCGGATTTCGACACCCGAGGAGCGGAAGCCCACATAGGTCTCGGTCAGCAGCTTGGAGATGCGGTCGATATGCAGCGGGTTCTGGCCGATCAGCGCCGGCGCGACCTCGGAGTGGATATAGGCGGCGACGGCATTCGTGCCGCGGAAGGTTTCCCCAAGCCCGATAATGCCTTCATCGGTGTGGATATGCAGCCAGAGGATGTTGTTGAGGCTGGGGAGCTGGATCGTCTCGAGCGCAGTGATTTTCATCGGATCTTCCGGATAAGCACGGGATGGACCGGCGTGATGAACGTCGGCCGGGAAGCAACTGGCATCAGTGTGCGTTCGACGACTGGTTGCCACGGGCAACGATCTGCGTCGGGTTGACGAAGCGCAGCGCGACCAGCAGCCAGACGAGCGTCGACACCATGTAGATGACGGCCATCGCATCGATCGACTGCACGGCCCGTACGCCTGAGGCAAACACCGCGTAATAGAGTGAGACGACGAGTGTCTGGCTGGTCGGCCCGGCCGTCAGGAAGGTCAGTTCGAACATGGCAACGGTGCGCACCAGCACCAGTAGCAGGGAAGCAAGAATGCCCGGGATCAGCATCGGCATGAGCACATGCACGAACAGCTTGAAGGTGCCGGCGCCGAACACCCGGGCGGCCGCCTCCACCTTCGGATCGATCTGCTCGATGAAGGGGATCATGACGAGAATAACGAAGGGCACCGTCGGCACGAGATTGGCAAGGACGACGCCCCAGAACGTTCCGCCGACGTTGAACTGGTAAAGCACGGTGGCAAGCGGGATGCCGAAGGTGATCGGCGGCACAAGCAGCGGCAGTAGGAAGAGAAACATGATCAGTTTCTTGCCCGGGAAATCCCGTCGCGCCATGGCATAGGCGGCCGTTACGCCGAGCAGGCCGGAGAGCGCGACGACGGTGAACGCAATCTGAAACGTCACCAACAGAACGGGGCCAAGCTGGAATTCCTGCCAGGCCGACGCATACCAGTTGAGCGTAAAAGCGTTCGGCAGCCAGGTGCCGAGCCAGCGGGTGCCGAGCGACGAGACGATCACCGTCGCGATGATGGCAAGCACGTTGAGAACGAAGAAGATGGTGACGGCCCAGACCGCGGTGATCCAGAGTTTGGCGCCGATGGTGGTGTCGCGGATCATCGTCTCAGCCTTTCCCGCCGCTGGTGGCGCCGCGGTAGAAGAGGTTGCGGACGACGAGCACGATCAGCACGATGCAGAGCTGCACGACCCCCATGATCATGGCAATCGCTGAAGCCATGGTGAAATCATACTGCTCGAAGGCAGCCTGAGCGGCAGCAATCGAGATGACGCGCGTCGGTCCCGACGGTGCGCCCAGAAGCACGGCCGAAGGAAAGACCGCGAAGGCCTGCACGAAGGTGAGGCAGAAGGCGATCGCCAGCCCCGGCACCAGAAGCGGCAGCATGACATGGCGGAACCGCTGCCAGGCCGAAGCGCCATGCGTGGCGGCCGCCTTTTCAAGCCCGGGGTCGATGCCCGTGACATAGGACAGCGTCAGCAGGAAGGTGAACGGAAACACCGTGATGATCAGCGACAGAAACACGCCCCAGTAATTGTTGGTGAGTTTCAGCGGCGAGCTGATGATGTGGAGAAGCATCAGCGACCGGCTGAACCAGCCTTGCGGGCCGAGATAATTGAGCATGCCCTGCGCCACCAGAACCGTCCCGAGCGTGATCGGCAGCACGAGCAGCGTCGTCAACAGACGCTGCCGCCTGACGAGCCGAACCCGCATCGCGACAGGCACCGCAGCGGCAACGCTGAGCAGGGTCACGGGCACCGCAAGGCGAAGGGTCGCGGCGATCGTGTTGTAGAGATAGGGGTCGGAAAAGAACGTGATGTAGTTGGCAAACATGCCGCCTTCGCGAATGGGCGCAAAGGAAAGCAGCAATCCGTAGATGAACGGATAGATGAAGATCGCCAGCACGAAGAGCACGGACGGCAGGACCAAAAGGGTGACGCCGTCTATGCCGCGCAATGCAAGCTTCTGGCGAAGCGAGGTACCTTCCTGGAGTGTGGACGAGGTCATGGCCATCTCCTCAGGCCGAAAACACGAGCGCGCGGGCCGGATCGATCGACAGCGACACGGTGCTGCCGGGTGCCGCCGCATCATCGGCGTGGAAGATGATCTCCACCCCGTCCGGTGTCCTGGCGATGCCGACATATTCGCGGCCACGATATTCGATCGCCTCGACTGTCACGGAAACGCCGCCGGGCGCCTCGCCGGAGAGCGTCACGTCGTCGGGACGAACGGCAAGGACCGCTGACGCCCCCGGCTGCAGGTCTTCGGCGACCGTGCCCGACACCGAGAAGGAGCCGGCCGAAACCGTGGCGCGTTCGCCTTCGCGCGAGACGACTTTGCCGGTGAAACGGTTGCGGAACCCCATGAATTCGGCGACGTCCAGATGCGCCGGGCGCTCGTAGAGTTCATGCGGTGTGCCGACCTGGCGGATGGCGCCGTCGCGCAGCACCACGATCCGGTCGGCCAGCGACAGCGCCTCGTCCTGGTCGTGGGTGACGTAGATGGTCGTCGCCTTCATCTGGTTGTGGATGCGGCGGATTTCGGCGCGCATTTCCAGCCGCAGCTTGGCGTCGAGGTTGGACAGCGGCTCGTCCATCAGCACCAAAGGCGGCTCGATGACGATGGCGCGGGCGATCGCGACGCGCTGCTGCTGCCCACCGGACAGCTGGCCGGGCAGTTTTTCCGCCTGGCCCTGAAGGCGCACCAGCGCCAGCGCCTCGTCGACCTTGGTGTCGATCTCGGCCTTGGGCCTCGAGCGCATCTTCAGGCCAAAGCCGATATTCTTTCGCACACTCATGTGCGGGAAGAGGGCGTAGTTCTGGAACACCATACCGAAGCCGCGGTCTTCCGGCTTGAACTGGTCGATCCGCTTGTCGTCGATATAGATACCGCCGCCCGTCGTGGACAGCAGGCCTGCAATGCAGTTGAGAGCTGTGGACTTGCCGCAGCCGGAAGGGCCAAGGAGCGCGATGAACTCGCCTTTCCTGATCGACAGGCTGATGTCGCGCAGCGCGTTCAGCGCTCCGAATGAGCGGCTCATCCGGTCAAGACGGATTTCATTGAAGGGCATGGAAGCGAGCTGCATCGATCGGCCTCGTCATGGGAGAACATGGCCCCGCGATGCGGAGGCCATGTGTATCCGGATATGTGTCCTGTTACTTGGCGGACGCTGCGACGTCTTCGTCCCAGCGGCGGAAGGCAACGACCAGCGCTTCCGGCTCGAGCGGCAGCTCGACCGGGTTGTTCTTGATCCAGTCGTCGTATTCGGGGCGACCGAATTCGGCGATGGCATCCTGGCTTGCCTTGGGCGCCATCGAGAGCGGAACATCCTTTACGGCCGGGCCCGGATAAAAATAGCCCTTGTCATAGGTGATCGCCTGCTGTGCCGGCTGCAGCATGAAGGTGATCATGTCGAGAATGACGGCGAGCTTTTCGTCCGAAATGCCCTTGGGCACGCTGATGTAATGCGCGTCGCAGACCCAGTGGAAACCCTCGAGCGTACCGATGGCTGCCTCTTTCGGCACCACGCCGAGAACGCGCGGATTGATGTCCCAGCCGGTCGTGGTCACCGTCATGTCGCGGGTGCCTTCGCCGAATTCCTTCATCAGCGCACCGGTGCCGGCGGGGTAGTATTCGATGTTCTTGTGCAGTTCCTTGAGAAACGCCCAGGTCTTGTCCCAGCCCTTGACCGGATCCTTTGGATTGCTGTCCTTGAGAAGATAAGGCAGGCCCATCAGAAAGGTGCGGCCCGGACCCGAGTTGGCCGGCCGTGCATAGATGAACTTGTTGGGGTTCTGCCTGGTCCAGTCTAGCAGCTGTTCGGCTGTCTTCGGCACTGTCTTGACCTTGGCGGGCATGTAGCCGATCAGCGGGCCGGACGGGTAATAGGTGATGGTGACGCCGCGTCCCTTGGAAAGCCCCTGCATGCGGTAGGCCGGTTCCTGGTAGATCGCCTTGAGATCCGGCAGGCCGTTGTCCTTCATCGAGGCGATATCGACCCACATGTCCTGGGCGAGGCCCGCCGACAGGGCGTCGGGTCCGATGAGCACGACGTCGATGTCCAGGCGCTTGGCGGCCTGCTGGGCCTTGATCTTGCCCGGCAGTTCCGGTGAGGTCGCCTTGGTGAATGTCATGCGCGACACAAGGTTTGGCTTTGCCGCCGCATAGGCGTCGAAGGCTCCCTGCGTCAGCGCCAGATTGCCGGCCGCATCAACGATATTGAGCGTGACGGGCGACGTGGGCAGCGGCAGGCCGGCGGCCATGGCGCGAATGGACGAGAGCGTCATGGCAGCAGTGCTGGCGGCGGCGACTCCCAGGAAGCCGCGGCGCG
>Ga0065165_1003096_pt1 | contig 12393 bp, 11 predicted proteins | sample AraplaMF_Cvi_mMF_FD_63813 | JGI IMG/M metagenome (GOLD analysis project Ga0065165, IMG submission 63813) | Arabidopsis root microbial communities from the University of North Carolina, USA - plate scrape MF_Cvi_mMF (version 2) (version 3) | ecosystem: Host-associated > Plants > Roots >... | reverse complement strand
CATGTCCCGCTTCTGCAGAAACGCCTCCTTGGACCCCTGCCAGGCAATGCGGCCCGCTTCGACGAAGATGATGTGATCTGCAAGGCGGGCGACTTCCTGAGGGTCGTGGGTGACGATCAGCACCGTGTTGCCGGTCTCCAGGTGCAGGTCGAGCAGCCGCGTCGTCATCGACAGCCGAAGGCCCGGGTCGAGCGCCGCGAAGGGTTCGTCGAGCAGCAGGAGCGGCCGGCGGCGCACCAGCGCCCGGGCGAAGGCGACCCGCTGGCGTTCGCCGCCCGACAATGTGCCCGGCTTGCGCTTTTCGAACCCGGCAAGCCCCAGCCGCTCGAGCGCGCCGGCGATCGACCGGCGGTCGGAGGCGGACAGCCTCAGCGACGGCGAAATGCCGAGGCCGACATTGGTCAAGACGTCGAGATGGGCAAACAGATTATTGTCCTGGAAGACCAGCGACAGCGGCCGCTCCGACGGATGCTGGCGGGTGACGTCCTGTCCGCCGATCAGGATGCGGCCCTGGTCGGGGACCTCGAAGCCTGCGATCAGGTTCAGCAGGGTGGATTTGCCGGACCCGGAGGGGCCGATCAGGGCTGTCACCAGCCCGGACGGCACGCTGCAGGCGAAGTGGAAGACGTGGCTGCCGAGCGTCACGCCAACGGACTCGATTGCGATCGCGCTAGTCATGGCCAACCTCCCGTCGGCCGGCCGTGCCGAGAGCCGCCAGCCCCAGGCAGAGGATCGCGAGAAGAAGGGCAAGCCCGTCGGCATCATGGGTGCGGTAGCTCGACAGCCGGCTGTAGACCAGCCAGGGCAGGGTGGTGAGGTCGCTCGAGCCGAACAGGGCGACGGCACCGAGATCGCCGAGCGAAAGGGCCATGGCAAACGAGGTGGCGGTCAGCAGCGGCCGGGCGAGGACGGGCAGATCGATCCGCTTGAGGCGGCTCCACCCCGAAAGGCCAAGGCTTGCCGAAAGCCGCGATGTCCTCTCGCGGTGGGTTTCGACCGCAGGTGCCAGAACGCGCATCACGAAGGGAAGCGCCATCAGCGCATTGATGATCGCGACCAGCGCCGGGGCATAGGGGGCGACGTCGCCCCAGGGGCGCAGGACCAAGAACCAGCCTGTTCCGAGCACCACCGGCGGCACGAGGAGCACCAGCGCCGAGGTGGCGCCCAGCGCCGCCGAAAGGCCTCGAGCGACGGCCGGCGGGTGCTTCATGTCGGCCACGGCGCCCCGCCCGGCGAGGATGCCGAGGCTCGCGGCAACGGCGAGCGCCGCCGCGATGGCGGCGATTTCGAGGCTGGTGCGGAGCGCCTGCAGGAAGATGGCGCTGGTGACCAGGGTCCACAGATCCGCCTTCAGGCCCGATGCGACGATCGCGGCGATCGGCAACATAAGGAACACGGTCGCTGCGAACAGGACGAGAGTGTCGGCCGTCCGTGCGCTCCAGGCCGCGCCATCCGGGCGCTGCAGGCGTCGTCCGGCGGTCGTTCCTGTCGTCTCGGGGACGGGCAGGCGGGTCATGGCGGCGAGGACCAATCCGGTGACGCAGATCTGCAGGAAGGCGAGCGCAATGGCGCGGGGCGGATCGAAATCGAAGCGAAGCGACTGGTAGATCGCCACTTCCAGCGTCGTCGCGGCAGGCCCTCCGCCGAGCACCAGGACGAGCGTGAAGCTGGTGGCGCAGAGCATGAAGATCAACCCGGCAATGCCGCCCGAGACCTGTCGGAGGGCCGGCCATTCCACGAACCGAAACACCGACAGCCGCTTCATGCCAAGTCCGGTCGACAGCAGCCAGTACTCCGCCGGCAGACGTTCGAGTGCTGCCAGCATGAGGCGGGCCGCCAGCGGCAGGTTGAAGAAGACATGGGCGAGGAGAATACCCGAAAGGCCATAGATGCTGACCGGTTCGGCCCGGCCGTCGGCCGCAAGGATCTGGTTCAGCAATCCCTGCCTTCCCCAGATGCCCAGAAGGCCAAGCGCCCCGATCAAAACCGGCAGTCCCATCGGCAGCGCCATCAGGCGCAGGATCCAGACGCGCCCGGCAAAGCGCGGCTGGCGGGCGAGAGCGAGCGCGACCGGAACCGCAAGGAGAATGGACAGCGCCGTGGAGAGCATCGCCTGCAGCAGGGTGAAGCGGAGGACGCTTAGCGTATAGGCACTGAACAGCCGTGAACTGCTCGCACCCGCATCCCAGGCGAGCAGTGCCGACACCGCCGCTGCAACGAAGAGCGCGACGAGGCACAGCACGGCGATGCCGCCCGCCAAACCCCGCCGACGCTCGGCCGTCGTCAACATGAGGCTAGCGGGCGCTCATGGCGCCGAGCCACTCGTCGATCCAGGCCTGGCGGTTCTTGGCGACCTCGTCCGATCCCATCAGGAAGGTCTTTGCCGGCTTGACGAGCGTTCCGAATGCCGAGGGCAAGGGCTGGGACGGGGTGGTTGCCGGCATCATCCAGTTTGTGGTCGGGATGATGTCCTGGAAGCCGGGCGAGATCATGAAGGTCAGGAACTGGCGCGCCAGGTCCTTGTCGGCGGCAGTCTTCAGCATGGCCGCCACTTCGACCTGGATGTAGTGACCTTCCGAAAAGCTTGCGGCCTGGTAGCGGTCCGTCTTTTCCTCCACCATGTGGTAGGCGGGCGAGGTCGTGTAGGAGAAGACCATCGGCACTTCGCCCTTGGTGAACAGGCCATAGGCTTCCGACCAGCCGGGCGTCACCGTCAGCACCCGCTTGCTGAGCTTCGCCCAGGCTTCCGGGGCTTTGTCGCCATAGACGGACTTCACCCACAGGAGGAGGCCGAGACCCGGGGTCGAGGTGCGCGGATCCTCGATGGCGATCTTCTGGGAAGGGTCGCCCTCGACCAGATCCTTGAGGCTCTTCGGCGGGGTCTTGAACACCTGCGTGTCGTAGACGACGGCGAAATGCGCGTAGTCGTAAGGGACAAACGTATCGTCGGCATAGTTGCCGGGAACCTTGACGGCTGCCGTGTCGATGCCCGCCGGTGCGAACAGGCCGGTGGCCTTGGCCTCCGAGATCAGGTTGGTGTCGAGGCCGAGCGCCACGTCCGCTTTGGTGCCGGCGCCTTCGAGCTTCAGCCGGGTGAGCAGCGCGACGCCATCCTCGACGCTGACGAAATTCAGCGTGCAGGCGCACGTCTTTTCGAAAGCCGCCTTCACCTTGGGGCCGGGACCCCATTCGGAGGTAAAGCTCTCATAGGTGTAGACTGTCAGCGTCTTTTGCTCGGCCATTGCCGACGCCGCAAAGGACAGGGCAGCTGCGGCCGCAAGCAGGGAAAATAGGGTTTTGCGCATCGGCGCCTCCTCTGGTTTGTCTACAAGGGGAATAGGCGCTGATTACGAGCCGTCTAATCCCTCCGCCGGTGTTAGCCGGATCAGGTTCCGCGGGTTGGCGAGACGCCTCTCAGCCCTGTGTTTGACGCAGGGCACCCCGTTAGAGCGGATGGAGATGTAGCGGGCTTGATGCAGGCTGACAAGAGCCTGCTGATTTACGCGTGGGCGTGCGGGAAGACGCGCAGTTCGCGCGGCACGACCGCCATGCCGCCGAGACGGTTGGCAATGGCATAGTCGATCGCCTCTTCCACGACCTGCGGCATGACCGGCTTGGTCAAAACGCCGAGCAGGCCGGAAACTCCGTCCTCGACGTCATCCGGATTGGCCGTCATGAAGATCACGGTGACGCCGTATTGCTCGGCAAGCTCGCGTCCAATGGTCGGTCCGGTGCGACCGTCCGAAAGGTTGACGTCGACGAGGGCGATGTCCGCATAGGCACCGAGCGTCAGGGCGTGCTTGCGGGCGCTGGCGACGCCGGCGACCTGCAGGCCCATGCCTTCGACGGTCTCGGCGACGTCGAGGGCAATCAGAAACTCGTCCTCGACGATCATCACGCGCTGGTTGATTGCCTCACCGGCCCGCCGACGACGCATAACATTTGTCAGCATTGGACGCCCCCGTTGATTGTTCGGTTACGGGGCGACCAGGAAACACAGTGTGATTCCGGCCGCCATCTGAAACACGAACGGCGCGTGGGACAGTTATGTTCCGGCGTGTGACAAATAATTCGGTGCATAACTATTTGTTATGGCTAACAAATTGTTAAATCATCGAATCCTGATGATGGCCTAGCCTTCGATCTGCTCGCGCAGCGTTTCCAGCTCCATCCATTCCTCTTCCATCTTGGTGACCTTGCCGCGCAGCTTCTCGACCTCCTTGGCCAGCGTGTTGAAGGCTCCCGGATCCTTGGAGAAAAGCTTCGGGTCGGACATCTTCAGTTCGCGGGCGGCGATTTCGGCCTCCGCCTTGGCGATTTCCTTCGGAATGTTTTCGAGCGCATAGCTTTGCTTGAAGGACAGTTTCGCCTTGCCCTTGTTGCCGCCCTGGTTGCCGCCGCCACCGCCACCCGACCGCGCCTTTTCGGCCTTGGCCGCCTTGCGCAGTTCGTCGGCGACACCCTTGCGCTGGTCGAGCATGTCGGAATAGCCGCCGGCATATTCGATCCAGCGGCCGTCCGGCGCATCCGGGTTCATCGGCGCGATGGTCGAGGTCACGGTGCGGTCGAGGAAGTCGCGGTCGTGGCTGACGAGGATGACCGTGCCGGCAAAGCTCGCCACGGTTTCCTGCAGAAGGTCGAGGGTCTCGATGTCGAGATCGTTGGTCGGTTCGTCGAGGATCAAGAGGTTGGTCGGGCGCGACAGGATGCGGGCAAGCATCAGCCGGGCGCGCTCGCCGCCCGACAGCTTCTTGATCGGCGTGCGGGCCTGTTCCGGCGCAAACAGGAAGTCCTTCATATAGCCGGTGACGTGGCGCTGCTCGCCATTGACGATAAGGCTTTCGCCGCGGCCGTCGGTCAGGTAGTGGGCGAGCGTCTCCTCCGGATCGAGATCCTCGCGCTTCTGGTCGAGGGTGGCGATCTCCAGATTGGTGCCGAGCTTGACCTTGCCGCTGTCGGGTTTCAGCTGGCCGGTCAGCATCTTCAGGAGCGTGGTCTTGCCGGCGCCGTTCGGGCCGACGAGGCCGATGCAATCGCCGCGATGGACGCGGATCGAGAACGGCGCGACGATGGTCCGCTCGCCATAGGCCTTGGTGATCAGTTCGGCCTCGATCACCAGCTTGCCGGATTCCTGGACGTCGGAAATATTGGCGGTGACCGATCCTTGCGGTCCCTTGTGGCCGCGATAATCGGCGCGCAAGGTCTGCAGATCGCCCAGCCGGCGCATGTTGCGCTTGCGGCGCGCGGTCACGCCGTAGCGCAACCAGTGTTCCTCGCGTTCGATCTGCTTGCCGAGCTTGTGCTGCTCCAGCTCTTCCTGTTCCAGCACCTGGTCGCGCCAGGCCTCGAAGAAGCCAAACCCCTTGTCGAGGCGGCGCGAGGTGCCGCGGTCGAGCCAGACGGTGGCAGTCGAGACCTTTTCGAGGAAGCGACGGTCATGGGAAATGACGACGATGGCGCTGCGGGTCTTCTGCAGCTCGCCTTCCAGCCATTCGATGGTCGGCAGATCGAGATGGTTGGTCGGCTCGTCGAGAAGCAGGATATCCGGTTCCGGTGCCAGCACGCGGGCAAGGGCGGCGCGACGGGCTTCGCCGCCCGACAGGCTCTGGGGGTCTTCCTCGCCGGTCAACCCCAGATGCGAGAGAAGATAGGTCAGGCGATAGGGGTCGTCGCCGGCGGTCAGGCCGTCCTCGGCGTAGGACAGAACCGTCTTGTGGTCGCCGAAGTCCGGCGCCTGCTCGAGGTAGCGGATCGTCGAGGCGGGGTGGCGGAAAACCTCGCCGGATTGCGCCTCGACCATGCCGGCGGCGATCTTCAAGAGCGTCGACTTGCCGGAGCCGTTGCGGCCGACCAGCGAGATCTTGTCGCCGGGCTCGACCTGGAAATTTGCACCCGCCAGCAGCGGCGCGCCGCCGAAGGACAGGAAGATGTCGTCGAGTTTCAGAATGGGAGGTGCCAAAATCAAGCTCCGGAAAGGTCGTAGGGGCGGGCAAGCATGATGGCCTGTCCGCGTCTCAGATGGATGTCGACCGGGCCTTCCGCAACGTTCGACACCGTGCGTGACGAACCGAAGGGCAGGCTGAACCGGTCGAGAGGATAACGGGCGCCGCGGATATCGAGGCCTTCGAGCGCCGAAACGCCGACGATCGAAAACAGCGACCCCTTGGGCAGGTCGAGGCTCAACGAACCCGCCAGCAGCGGCACGGCTTCCTCGTCGCCCGAGGTCAGCAGCACGTCCAGCCCCTGTTCGGCAAGGCTGACGGCATGGAAGAGATGCTGCAGGGCATGGTCGCTGCGTTCGCCGCCAAGAGCGCCGACGAAGATCAGGCGGGTCGCCCCGCGCGCAATCGCTTCGGCCGTGGCAATCTCGCCATCGGTTTCGTTCTTGGCGACCGGGTAGGGCTGGCGCGGAACGTCCGGAAAGAGCTCAAGGAGCGCGCCATCGGTAGAATCGAAATCGCCCACCCAGAGCTCAGGCCTGACCCGCAGCGCCGCTGCATGCCGCATGCCGCCGTCGGCGGCGATAAAGCGGCTGCCGGCCACGGCCCGTTCGAGACGGTCGGTCAGGCGCAGGGCGCCGCCGAGAAGAATGGTGAAGGTCGACTGGATCATGTGCTCTGCCCATAGAGCGTTTTCGAGGCAAAGGGAATGCACCGGTGGCCGCAGCGCCCGGACAGCCGAAAAATTGGCCGCCATTGACCTTCGATGCGGCAAAGCTTAAATGTTGCCCCGTGAATTCCGTGGTGATTTGGCCGGCCGGCTTGCAGCCACGTAAAAAAAGTCGCTAAAGGGCCGCGAGAAGAAGCCTTCCCACGGACCGTATGCGCTTTTCTGCCGGCGGCCTGATGTTTTGTGGGTTGTGCCATGCCGATCAAGATTCCCGATACACTGCCTGCCTTCAACACCCTCGTCAGCGAGGGGGTGCGCGTGCTGACCGAGACCGCGGCCGTGCGGCAGGACATACGCCCGCTGCAGATCGGGCTCCTCAATCTCATGCCCAACAAGATCAAGACCGAAGTGCAGATGGCCCGGCTGGTGGGGGCCACGCCGCTGCAGGTGGAGCTCTCTCTGGTGCGGATCGGCGGCCACAAGGCCAAGAACACGTCGGAAGACCACCTTCTCTCCTTCTACGAGACCTGGGAGGAGGTGAAGCACCGCAAGTTCGACGGATTCATCATCACCGGCGCGCCGATCGAGACGCTTGCCTTCGAGGACGTCAGCTACTGGAACGAGATGCAGCAGATCTTCGACTGGACGCAGACCAACGTCCATTCGACGATGAACGTCTGCTGGGGCGCGATGGCGGCGATCTACCACTTTCACGGGGTGCCGAAGTACGAGCTCAAGGAAAAGGCGTTCGGGGTCTACCGGCACCGCAACCTGGCGCCGGCTTCGGTCTATCTCAACGGCTTTTCCGACGATTTCCAGGTGCCGGTGTCGCGCTGGACGGAGGTGCGTCGCGCCGATGTGGAGCAGCGCGGCGATCTGGAGATCCTGATGGAATCGGACGAGATGGGCATCTGCCTCGTGCATGAGCGGAAGGGCCGGCGGCTCTACATGTTCAATCACGTCGAATACGATTCCACGTCGCTGGCCGACGAGTATTTCCGCGATGTGAATGCCGGCGTGCCGATCAAGATGCCGCACGACTATTTCCCGCACAATGACGACACGCTGACCCCGCTCAACCGCTGGCGCGGCCACGCGCATCTGTTGTTCGGCAACTGGATCAACGAGATGTACCAGACGACGCCCTACGATCTCGAGCGCATCGGCACCGAGGACGCTGCCTGACCGGCAGGAAAATGTCCGCCGCCGACGTTGCAGCCTGCCGGCAAATCGCGCAGTGTCCCGGCGTCATCAAGCGGAGGTTTTCATGGCGGATCAGGGTTACGAGGTTTTCGGCCGGACAGGCGACGGCGAACCGGTCTATCGCGTCACCATTACCGGCGGCGGGCTGACGGCCAAGGTCATCAGCTGGGGCGCGGTGATCCAGGACCTGCGCCTCGCTGGACACGAGCCGCCGCTCGTCCTCGGTTTCGAGACGTTCGAGCCCTATCTGGAGCATTCCCCGTTCTTCGGCGCGACACCGGGGCGTTGTGCCAACCGCATCGGCGATGGCCGCTTCACGCTCGACGGAAAGCAGTACCAGCTGGAGCTCAACGAAAAGGGCGTCACGCATCTGCATGGCGGCCTGACCGGAACCGCCCGCAGCCTCTGGACGATCGTCGACCATGCGGCGGACAAGGTCGTGCTGCAGATCACCGATCCGGACGGCCGCGCCGGCTATCCCGGCAATTGCACGATCACCGCCACCTACCAGCTTCTGGAGGGCGGCGTGCTGTCGGTGCTCTACGAGACGACCACGGACGCCCCGACGCTCTGCAACGTCTGCCAGCACACCTATTTCAATCTCGACGGGCGCGAGGATGCGCTTGGCCACGACATCATGATCGCCGCCGACCATCTCGTGACGGTGGACGACCGGCAGGTGCCGACCGGCGAGCTGATGGCGCTTGCCGGAACGCCCTTCGATCTTCGGGAAATGGGTCCGATGGATCGTCGCCATGACGGCGAACGGGTTCTGTTCGACCACAATTTCTGCCTTTCCGACGCGCGCGTCGCCAAGCGCTCCGTGGCTTTGGCGCGCAGCATCAATTCGGGCGTCTCGCTCGAGGTGCGCACGAGCGAGCCCGGCCTGCAGCTCTATGCCGGCTTCAAGATCGACGTTCCGGTCGCCGGCCTCGAGGGGCGCCACTACCCCCCGTTTGCGGGCTTCTGCCTGGAGACGCAGGTCTGGCCGGATGCGATCAACCATGCGTCCTTCCCGAGCGCGGTGCTTCGCCCCGGCGAGGTGCAGCGCCAGGAAACGGACTACGTGTTTTCAAAGGCCTGAGGAAAGCGGTTTGGTGCGGTGAGGGGGTCGGTGCGGTGAGGGCGGCCTGCGCCTCTCCACCGGCTGCGCCCTGCGCAATTGCCGAAGCCCAGAAACACAAAAGCCCCGGCGAACCGAGGCTTTGAAGTCTTGGAAGGATTTGGAGCGGGTGAAGCGATTCGAACGCTCGACCCCAACCTTGGCAAGGTTGTGCTCTACCCCTGAGCTACACCCGCTCATCAATCCGCCGGTCCGGGGTAGTTCGCTGGACCGTGGCGCCGTTGGCTCGTTGCCGCCGACGGGCGCTATATGGCCCAGAGTTTTTTCAAATGCAACAGGGAAATGACGGAGCTGGCCAAGAAAATTTTGCGCGCCCTAGCGAATGCCGCGGAGAGGCCGGGAAACCGGGGCTTTTGCCAAAGGGTCGGTTGCCCGAGGCCGGTGCCGGCACGCAGAACCGTTCAGTCCCGTCGCCCGGAGCCCCGCCACGGCTGCGGCGCCGGGCCTGAATTTGTCGCGCCGCTGCCTTGGCCGCTCCCGGCAATCTTACTAAGGTGCCGCTTCCATAAATTGCCCCGCACGCACCCGGAACCCTTGCCGACATGACCTCTGCGCCCAGAACCCCGGACGACCTGTTTGCCTTTCTCGACAGTCTCGACATCCGCCATACGACCAAGACCCACCCGCCCGTGTTTACCGTGTCCGAATCGGAAAGCCTTCGCGACGAGATCCCGGGCGGCCACACCAAGAACCTGTTCGTGAAGGACAAGAAGGACCAGTATTTCGTGCTGACCGTGGAGGAGCGGGCGAGCGTCGATCTGAAGACGGTGCACAAGGTGATCGGCGCCTCCAGCCGGGTTTCCTTCGGCCGGCCCGAGATGATGCTGGAGTATCTCGGCGTCATTCCCGGTTCCGTTACCGTGTTCGGGGCGCTCAACGACACGAACGGCCACGTGACCTTCGTGCTCGACGAGGACCTGATGCAGCACGACGTCATCAACGGCCATCCGCTTTCCAACGATCAGACCACCTCGATCAGCCGCGACGACCTGCTGCGCTTCCTGGAGGCGACCGGCCACAGGCCGCTTGTCTTGAAAGTAACGGACTGACATACGATGTTGTGAGCAAGAAACAGCCTGCAACCAGCGATCCCGGGAGAACATTCATGAGCGGCAGCGACAACCCCTATGGCGGTTCCTATGGTGGCCAGATGACCGGCTCTGCCAGTTTCGGAGCAGCGCCGGCCGCGCCCCGTCCCGCTGCCGCGCCTGCCGGCAACCATGTCTCCGACACCAGCACGGCGACGTTTGCCAAGGACGTGCTGGAGGAATCGCGGCGCCAGCCGGTTCTCGTCGACTTCTGGGCACCGTGGTGCGGCCCCTGCAAGCAGCTGACGCCGGTGCTCGAAAAGGTCGTCAACGAGAGTGGCGGTCGCGTCAAGCTCGTCAAGATGAACATCGACGACCATCCCACCATTCCCGGCCAGCTGGGCATCCAGTCCATCCCGGCGGTGATCGCCTTCCTCGACGGCCGTCCGATGGATGGCTTCATGGGTGCCATTCCCGAAAGCCAGGTCCGCCAGTTCATCGACAAGGTGGCCGGTCCTGAGGGTGCGGATGCGGCGGCCGAGATCGAATCGGTGCTCGCCGAGGCGGACACGCTGCTTTCCGGCGGCGACGTCCAGGGCGCGGCCCAGCTGTTTGGCGCGGTGCTGCAGGCCGATCCCGAAAACACCAAGGCTGCGGCCGGCATGATGCAGTGCCTGATCGCGCTCGGCGAGGAAGGCCGCGCCGGGCAGATGCTGGCGTCGCTTCCCGAGGAGCTTGCCAAGGATCCGGCGATCCAGGCGGTGGCGCTGAAGCTCGAACAGATCGCGGAAGCCCGCAAGCTCGGCGATCCCGTGGCGCTCGAGCACGCGCTTGCCCAGAACCCGGACGACCACGAAGCCAGGCTGAAGCTTGCCAAGATCCTCAACGTGCAGGGACAGCGAGGCGAGGCCGCCGATCACCTTCTGACGATCATGCGCAAGGATCGCACCTTCGACGACGACGGCGCCCGCCGCCAGCTGCTCGAATTCTTCGAGGTCTGGGGACCGAAGGATCCTGCGACGATCTCGGCGCGCCGCCGCCTGTCCTCCATCCTGTTTTCGTGATCCGGGTTTATCGCCCGGATAACCTTGCGTTCTTCGCCCGTCGCCCCACATACTCCGAGAGGCAGAAAAGCCGAACTGGAATGGGGTCTGGGAGGTGTCGGACCGATGCATGTGGGAAACGCCCGGTATCTGAAAAGGGAAGATCTCCCGGAAAGTGCGCCCGTTTTTCCGCTGACGGGAGCGTTGCTGCTTCCGGGCGGACAGCTGCCGCTCAATATCTTCGAGCCCCGTTATCTTGCGATGTTCGACGCGGCGCTGGCGGGCAACCGGATGCTCGGTGTGGTACAGCCATCACTGACCGAAAACCCGGACCAGCAGGACGCCTCGCGGCCGGCGCTCGCACCGGTCGGCTGCATCGGCCGCATCACGTCCTTTGCCGAAACCGGTGACGGCCGCTACATCGCTTCCATCAGCGGCGTGTGCCGGATCCGTCTCATGGAAGAGCTGGGGGCCGGGCACCCCTACCGCACGTTCAAGATCGCGCCTTTCCTGTCGGATCTGTCCGAAGAAGACGACGAGGGATCGGTCAATCGCCAGGAGCTGCTGCGCGTGTTCCGCGCCTATCTCGATGCGAACAAGCTGGAGGCCGACTGGGAAAGCGTCGAGCGGGCAGGCAACCGTACGCTCGTCAATTCGCTGTCGATGATGTCGCCGTTCGGCCCCGCGGAAAAGCAGGCGCTGCTCGAGGCGCCGGACTTGAAAACCCGGGCCGATACGCTGGTGGCGATTACCGAAATCTTCCTGGCTCGCGGCGCAAACGACGCCGAGACGATCCTGCAATAGCCGGGCCCCCATGGACGAGAGGCTGCACAACGTCGATCCGAAGCTGCTCGATCTTCTCGTCTGCCCCCTGACCAAGGGGCGGCTGTCGCTCAACTGCGAGCGGAACGAGCTCGTATCCGAAAGCGCGCGGCTTGCCTACCCGATCCGCGACGGCATCCCGATCATGCTTGTCTCCGAGGCCCGCAAGATCGAGGACTAGGACCGGCAGAGGCTGCCGATCCAGATCTTCCCCGACACAGCTTCAGATCGACTGTCCGGCGAGAAGCCTTGGCGCGTCGTCTGCCGCCTTTCCTGCCGCCTGATCGATAAAGAAGCTCTTGAGCTTCGGCATCCGCTCGACGAGGCCAAGGCCGAAATCCCGGGCGACGCGCAGCGGCGTGATGTCGTTCGAAAACAGCCGGTTGAGCACGTCCGTGGTGACGCCCATGCGGAACGTGTCGAAGCGGCGCCAGGACTGATAGCGCTCCAGCACGTTGAGCGCGCCGATATCCAGTCCCAGCCGGTCGGCGTCGACGATGGTTTCGGCCAGCGCTGCGACGTCCTTGAAACCTAGGTTCAGGCCCTGGCCGGAGATCGGATGGAT
>Ga0065165_1003095_pt1 | contig 12395 bp, 9 predicted proteins | sample AraplaMF_Cvi_mMF_FD_63813 | JGI IMG/M metagenome (GOLD analysis project Ga0065165, IMG submission 63813) | Arabidopsis root microbial communities from the University of North Carolina, USA - plate scrape MF_Cvi_mMF (version 2) (version 3) | ecosystem: Host-associated > Plants > Roots > Endosphere... | reverse complement strand
TGTCGCTCGACGGCGGGCCGCGCTCGGCCTCGATCATCACGCTCGAACCCACGGTCTGCTCGGTGGTCACGCGGCACACGCTGCGCCAGCACATCGCCGAGCGGCCGGAGTTCGCGTTCGAGCTGATCTCGCGCGTGATCCACCGTGCCCGCCTGGCGACGCACAGCGCGCGCAGCCTGGCGCTGCTCGACGTGTACGGCCGCGTCGCGCAGCTGCTGACCGACCTGGCGGTGACCGAGCCCGACGGCACGCGGGTGATCCGCGAGCGGCTGACGCACCAGGAGATCGCGAGCCGCGTCGGCTGCTCGCGCGAGATGGTCAGCCGCCTGCTGAAGGACCTGGACGCCGGCGGCCACATCGCCGTCAGCCGCACGCAGATCGTGCTCAAACGGCCATTGCCGGCGCGCTGGTGAGCGTCAGGGCTTCTTGGTCGGCGGCTCGAAGCGCTGTGTCGGCTTGGCAGCCCGCGCATACAGGCCCTCGACGCGCGGCAGGTTCGCCTCGATGTCGCGGATGCGGGTCGGCCCGGACGGGTGGGTCGACAAAAACTGCGGCGGCGCGCCCTTGCTGGCCTGCGCCATCTTGTTCCACAGGCTGACACCGGCGCGCGGGTCGTAGCCGGCGCGCGCGGCCAACTCCATGCCGACCAGGTCGGCCTCGGATTCGTCCTCGCGGCCGAACTTCAGCGTCAGCAGCTGGCCGCCCATGTCGGCCACCGAGCGGCCGATGCTGCCCAGCCCGAGGATCGCGGCGCCGAGCCCGATCGCGCCCTGCGTCGCCATGTTCTTGCCCATGCGCTCGCGCGCGTGCTCGCGCAGCGCATGCGCGACCTCGTGGCCCATCACCATCGCGACCTCGTCGTCGGTCAGTTGCAGCTGTTCAAGAATGCCGGTGTAGAACGCGATCTTGCCGCCGGGCATGCAGAACGCATTGATCTGCTTCGAGCCGATCAGGTTGACCTCCCACTTCCAGCGGCTCGCGCGTTCGTTCCACTCCGAGCTGAACGGGATGATGCGCTGCGAAATGGCGCGCAGCCGCACCACCTGCGGGTGGCTGTCGGGGCCGAGCGCGCGCTGCTGCGCAGCCTGCTGCTTCATCTGCGCGTACTGCTGCGCGGCGGCCTGCTCGATCTGGTCGGCCGACACCAGCTTCGTGAAGCGCGACTCGCTGCCGACGTCGACGCCCTCGCGCGCCCAGGCCGGCATGGCGAGCGATGCGCCGGCGGCGGCCAGCGTCATCGCGAAGCGGCGCCGCGCATGGAAGGCGCAGCTGCAGGTGATCAAGGGGAGGTCGGCGTCGTGGTTCATGGCAACTCAGATGGCAAATGGGAGGCCTGGTTCCGATGCTCAATCGTCGACCGGAATCGTTGTCGGATCGACCTCGAGCGCCTGCACCGGCGCGCGCAGCCAGACGAGCATCAGCAGCGCCGGCAGCGCCAGCACCGTCGACAGCAGGAAGAAGCTCGGCCAGCCGATGGTCTCGGCGGTGACGCCGGCCACCGGCCCGACCCAGACGCGGCCGACCGACGCGAACGCGCTGAGCAGCGCGTACTGCGTCGCGGTGAAGCGCTGGTTGCACAGGCTCATCAGGAACGCGACGAATGCGGTCGTTCCCATGCCGCCGGTGATGTTCTCCAGCGCGATCACCATCAGCAGCCCGCCGTCGACCGGCGTCGCCTGCTTCAGCCAGACCACCGTCCAGTCGAAGGCCGGGATCGTGACGCCCGGCAACAGCCCGTGGCCATGGCCGGCGAGCCACCAGAAGCCGAGGTTGCTCAGCATCTGCAGCACGCCGAACAGCAGCAGCGCGCGCCACAGGCCGAGCTTCAGCATCAGCGCGCCGCCGAGCAGCGCGCCGCCGATGGTCAGCCACAGCCCGATCAGCTTGTTCGCGACACCGACCTCGGCCGGGCCGAACTGCATCGCCTTCAGCAGGAACGGCGTCATCAGCGAGCCGGCGAACGCATCGCCCAGCTTGTAGAGCACGATGAACGCGAGGAAGGCGCCGGCGCCCGGCTGCACGAAGTAGCTGCGCAGCCCGCCGAGCAGCGTCTCGAAGCGCGCCGCGCGCGCCGCCCACGCGGCCAGCGGCAGCGTGAACGCGATGCCCAGCAGCAGCGCGAGCAGCTCGGTCCAGCGCTGCTGCAGCGCGGCCGGCAGGCTGCTGCCGGCCCACCAGGGCGACAGCACGGCCGCGGCGATCGGCGGCCCGAAGCGCTCGCTCAGCACGAACCCCACCGCGACCGCGGCCAGCACCGCGGCGAAACCGAACACGTCCTGGCGCGCCACCGACGACGGCCGCAGCGCCGCCGGCAGTCGCGGCAGCGCGACCGCCGACAGCACCGCCGCGCCGACCATCAGACCGGCCATCACGCGGTAGACCTCGGGCCAGGACCAGCCGCCGCCCTGTGTCGGATCGACCCAGATCAGCGCGATGCCGCCCGACAGGATCATCGCGAGCCGGTAGCCGAGCACGTACAGCGACGAGCCGAGCCCGCGCTCGCGCGCCGGCAGCAGGTCGGTGCGGTAGGCGTCGACGACCACGTCTTGCGAGGCCGAGACGAACGCGACCAGCACCGCCAGCAGCGCGAAGCTGCGCGTCGCGCTGCCGGGCGAGGTGGAGCTCATCAGCAGCAGCGCACCGGCCAACGCGAGCTGCGTCAGCACCAGCCAGCCGCGGCGCCGGCCGAGCCACGGCAGCTCGAAGCGGTCCATCAACGGCGCCCACAGGAACTTGAAGGTGTAGGGCAGGCCGACCAGGCTCAGGAAGCCGATGGTCGCCATGTCGATGCCCTCGACGCTGAGCCAGGCCTGCATCGCCTGGCCGGTCAGCGCGAGCGGCAGCCCGGAGGCGAAGCCGAGCACGCTGACCACCAGCAACCGGAAGGCGACGGCGGCCCGGGACGAGGGCAGCACAGGCTGCAGCGGAACGGAATCGGACATCCGCCGATTCTATGGACTCACTTTGGCGCGGAGGCCGCAGGCACGGGTTGCTGCCGGTAGATCGCCTCGGCCAGCGCCAGCAGCTGCTCGCGCGGCAGGCTGCCAGCCAGCGCGTAGCCGGTGCCGGCCTCGACCCAGTAGAAGAGGTTCACGTCGCCGTCGCGCTCGAAGCGGAACGCCGCCGGCGCGGCCTCGTCGGGCTTGCGCAGGTAGACGGTCACGCGGGCGGTGCCGCCGGCGGCCTGGTACATCAGTTGCGCACCGGGGCCGGCCCCAGGGCCGTCGGGCAGCAGCCGCCCGCCGACCAGCTCATAGCCCTGCTCGCGCAGGTCGAACAGCTTGACCGGCACGTTCAGGCGCCGTGTCAGCCAGCGCGACAGATGTTCTTCCTGCGCGCGGGTCTCTTCGGCCGTTCTGCCGGCGACCGCGACCTCGACCGGGTGGCGCTGCTCGGGCACGTAGACGCTGTGCGCCAGGGCGGCGCGCTGCACCCAGCCGCCGACCGGCGCCTGGGCCATGACCGGTCGGGCAGGCTGCACCCGCCACATCGCGCCGGCACCGATCAGCCCGCCGAGCGCGAACACCGCGAGCGCGGCGGCCCACTGGCCGCGGCCTTGCCACCACGGCGTCGCCGCGTCGGGCGCATGCTGCAGCACGAGCTGCTGCAGCCGGTCGGGCACCGGCTCGCTCGCCGTCGAGGCCAGCCGCGCGCGCAGCGCATCGCGGTCGGCGGCCCACAGCCGCACGCGGGCCGCTTCTTCGGGGTTCGCTTGCAGCCAGGCCTCGACCTCGGCGCGGCGTTCGACCGGCAGTTCGCCGTCGAGCCACGCGCTCAGCGCGTCGTCGCGCTCGTCGGGTGTGGAGAAGGGAGGGGCAGCCATCATCGACATCCAGTTCAGGGGGTCCCGTTCAGACCACGCGCCGCAGCGCCTGCACCGCCGGCGCCGGTGCGTGGCCGTCGAGCAGCGCGCGCAGCGCGGCCCGCCCACGCGAGATGCGCGACATCACGGTGCCGATCGGGATGCGCAGCACCTCGGCGCATTCGGCGTACGACAGCTCCTCGACCGATACCAGCAGCAGCGGCTCGCGCTGCTCGACCGGCAGCCGCCGCAGCGCGGCGACCAGGTCCATGCGCAGCCCGACATCGACCCCGGGGTCGCTGCCGCGCAGGTCCTGTTCGACCTGCAGCTCGTGCGGGTCGACGATGGCCAGCCGCCCGCCGCGGCGCAGCGTGTCCATGTGGGCGTTGTGCGCGATGCTGATCACCCAGACCAGGATGTCGCGCTGCTGGTCGAACTGGTGCCAGTGCGACAGCGCGCGCTCCAGCGCGGTCTGCACCAGGTCGTCGGCCGCCGCCGCATCGATCAGCAGCGAACGCGCATAGCGGCGCAGCCGCGGGATCGTGCCGAGGAGCTGCTGGCGGAAGCTGGCGGGGACGCTCACCTGATGTCTACGCGGGGCATGGCGCGGCTATTCCCGCTCAGCCCTGCCAGATCGCGGCTTCCGTCACGCCCAGCGCGCGGAAATCGTCCTCGCGCCGCTCCAGGTCGTTGACGCAGAAGAACTCGTCGAGTTGCGGCGGTGCCACCGAGGTGCCGGACAGCATCGAATGCACCTGGCCGCGGTGGTGCACCTGGTGCTGGTAAAGGTGGGCCAGCAGCCGGTGCAGCGGCTCGCGGTCGATGCGCCGCGTGCGCGGCACCGCAATCACCCGCTCGAGCAACGCGACATCGGCCAGCAGCGCGTGAGCGATCGCGAGCAGGCGCTGGTCCATGCGCTGCTGGGCCGCGGCGAGTTCCGCGCAGGTCGCGCACGGCTCCTCAGGGTCGAAGAACGAGCGCGGCTCGGGGTGCGGCGCATCGTCGCGCAGGCTGCGCTCGATCGCGTCGAGGTAGTAGTCGTCGACCGTCAAGGTGTGGTTGAGCGTCGCGCGGATCGACGGGAAGAAGCCGGTGCGCGGCGCGGTGAATTCATCTGGCGTCAAGCGCCCGCAGGCCTGCAGCAGCCGGTGGTTGGCCCAGGCGTTGTTGTGGGCGCTGGCGTACAGGTGGCGGGCGAGCGAGGTCATGCGGCGGGCTCCGGTCCGGGACTATCGATGTTCGCGCAGCGCCAGGCGCTCGTCCAGCCAGCGCAGCAGGTCGATCCACATCTGCCGCATCTCGGCGTCGGTCGGCGTGCGGATCGCGCTCGGCAGCTCGATCGTCACGACCGGCACGCCCTTGTGCACGCCGCCATAGTGACCGAGCGAGCCGGGGAAGATGCCGACGCGGTCGAGGTAGAGGCGGCCGAGCCGCTGCGGCGGCACGCTCGGGCCGTCGAAGTCGAGCACGCCGTAGGGCGCGTGCACGGTGACGATCACGTCCGGCTTCCAGGCCTCGATCGTGTCGGTCACGAAGCGGCTCTCCGGCTCCGACAGCGGGCTCGGACCGGGCCAGCGGCGCGGGTCCTTCTTCGTGCGCTTCACCCAGTAGACCGGCGCGTCGCGGTCCCAGTGCGGCGTCGGGAAGTTGCGGTTCAGGTCGACGCCGTGCGCGTTGGTGCGCGTCGGCCGCGCCAGCAGCAGGCCGTCGGGATTCAGCACCGGCACGAAGCGCCAGTCCAGGCCGGCGCCGGTGTCGCCGGCCTGCGCGATCCAGTGGAAGGCGAGCGCGCTCGACGACAGCTCGTCGCCATGGATGCCACCCAGCACCAGCACGCGGCGCGGCGCCGGCGGCGGCTTGTCGTCGGGCAGCAGCAGCGGCTGCGGGGCCGGCACGTCGCGCAGGTACAGCGGCACGCCCTTCACCGACGCGGCGCCCGACGGCTTCAGCGCGGCGCGTTCGCACAGCGCGAGGCCCAGGTTCGGCAGGCGGCGCGCCAGCTCGGCGCACGGCCCGGCGGCCTGCGCCGCTGACGCGAACGCGACCAGCAGCGCCGCTGGAATCATCGAGAATCGTGTCATGCTGCACGAGTGTAGAAGCTGCCGGACCCCCTCAAATGGGAGTTGGCGGCACCTGCTGTCGCCCTCCACAATTCCGGCATGAATGCAATGCTGCGCCCCATGGCACCCAGTTTCTCGGCCCAGGAGTTCCGCGTTGCGCTCGGGATGTTCGCCACCGGCGTCACGATCGTCACCGCGCTCGACCTGCACGGCAACCCGGTCGGCCTGACTGCCAATTCGTTCAATTCGGTGTCGCTGTCGCCGCCGCTGGTGCTGTGGAGCCTGTCGCGGCGCGCCGGGTCGATGCCGGCGTTCACGCGCGGCTCGCACTACGCGATCAACATCCTCGCGGCCGACCAGCGCCCGCTGGCCGAGCGTTTCGCGTCGAAGGACATCGACCGCTTCGCCGGGCTGCGCTTTCGCGAAGGGGTCGGCGGCGCGCCGGTGCTCGAAGGGGTCGCGGCGGTGTTCGAATGCTTCAACCGCAGCCAGTACGAAGAGGGCGACCACGTGATCTTCGTCGGCGAGGTCGAGCGCTGCGAACGGCGCGAGGGCGCGCAGCCGTTGATCTACCACGGCGGGCGTTATTTCACCGAGCTGCCCCTCTAGTCTGCGTTGCGTCGCCGCGCGAACTCGGCGAACCACGCGACGCTCGCTGCATTCGCCATCGCATCGAGCTTGAACACCTGATCGGCCGGCGTGCCCATCAGCAGCTTCTTGACCGGCAGCTCCATCTTCTTGCCCGACAGCGTGCGCGGGATCGCCTCGACCTGGAAGATCTCGTTCGGCACATGCCGCGCCGACAGCGCGCTGCGGATCTCCTGCTTCAGCCGCGCGACCAGCGCAGCGTCGAGCAGCCGGCCTTCGCGCAGCACGACGAACAGCGGCATCCAGCTCTCGCGGCCCAGGTACTCCAGGTCGACAACCAGGCTGTCGAGCACCTCGGGCAGCGCCTCGACCGCCCGGTACAGCTCGGCCGTGCCCATGCGGATGCCGTGGCGGTTGATCGTCGCGTCGCTGCGGCCGTAGATCACCGCACCGCCACGCGGCGTGATGCGCAGCCAGTCGCCATGGCGCCAGACACCGGGGTACATGTCGAAGTAGCTCTCGCGGTAGCGCCGCCCGTCCGCATCGCCCCAGAAGTACAGCGGCATCGACGGCATCGGCCGCGTGCACACCAGTTCGCCCACCTCGTCGACCAGCGCCTGGCCACGCCCGGTCGCCGGGTCGGGCTCGCTCCAGGCCTCGACCGCCGCGCCCAGGCAACGGCATTGCATCTCGCCCTCGACCACCGGCAGCGTCGGCAGCCCGGCCACGAAGGCGCCGGCGAAATCGGTGCCGCCCGACAGCGAGGTCAGCCACATCGGCCGGTCGTCGACGCGCGGCAGGTGCTGCGCCGCCCAGCGGTACACGTCGGCCGACAGCGGCGAGCCAGTGCTGCCGAGCGCGCGCAGCCGCGCCAGTCCCGGCAGGCGCGCCGGCTCGACGCCGGCCTTCATGCAGCTGGCGAAGAACGCCGCACCGGCGCCGAAGAAGGTGCTGCCCGAATCGGCGACGAAACGCCACAGCGTGCTCCAGTCCGGCTGCCCGCTGCGCCCGGACGGGCTGCCGTCGTACAGGCAGATCGTCGTGCCGTTCAGCAGCCCGGCGATCTGGCAGTTCCACATGATCCAGCCGGTCGCGCTGTACCAGTGGAAGCGGTCGCCGCCGCCGGCGCTCGGGCCGAGGTCGTTGTGCAGCCCCATGAACTTCAGGTGCTCCAGCACGACGCCGCCGTGGCCGTGCACGATCGGCTTCGGCAGCCCGGTCGTGCCGCTCGAATAGACGATCCACAGCGGGTGGTCGAACGGCAGCGGGTCGGCCTGCAGCGGCGGGTCGTCGCACAGCAGCCCGTCGAAGTCGAGCCAACCGGCCGGCAGCGTACCGCCGAGGTTGCGCCACAGCAGCACCTGCTTCAGCGTCGGCAACTCGCCGACCAGCCCCTGCAGCAGCGCGAGCCGGTCGTGCGTGCTGCCGCCGTGCACATAGCCGTCGCAGCCGACCAGCAGCGTCGGCTCGATCTGGCGGAAGCGGTCGAGCACCGCGACCGGCCCCATGTCGGGCGAACAGACCGACCAGACCGCGCCGAGGCTCGCGGCCGCGAGGAAGGCCACCAGCGTCTGCGGCGTGTTCGGCATGAAGGCGCAGACGCGGTCGCCGCGCACCACGCCGAGCCGCCGGTAGTGCGCCGCCAGCGAGGCGACCTGCCGGCGCAGCTTCGGCCAGCCCCATTCGAGCAGGCTCGCACAGTCGCGCAGCCGCTCGTCCTGGAACACCACCGCCGGGTGGCCGGCCGCATGGGTCGCATCGGCATGGCGGAACACCTGCTGCGCGTAGTTCAGCTGCGCGCCGTCGAACCAGCGCGCGCCGGGCATGCGCCCGTCGGCCAGCACCTGCGAGAACGGGGTCGGCGACTGCAGGCCGTAGAAGTCCCAGATCGAGCGCCAGAACGCATCGAGCTCGGTGACCGACCAGCGCCACAGCGCGTCGTAGCCGGCGTGCGTCGTCGCGTCGAAGCGCAGCCCGCGCTCGCGGGCCAGCCAGTCGGTGTAGCGCAGGATCTGCGGACGCGGGACAGCCATGGTCGACCTCACGAGATTCCGATTCCGATGTACTGCCAGGTGTCGCGCATGAACGGATGCCGCAGGTGCCCGATCACGCGCCGCTGCAGCACGTCGCTGACGACGGTGTGCACATGCGCCTTGTACGGCATGTACGCCACCAGCATGTTCTTCGCCTCGCGCATCAGCGCGGCACGCTCCGGCCCGTCGGGCAGCACGTTCTGTCGCTCGAACAGCCGATCGTAGGCCGGCAGCGCGAAATGCGCGTCGTTCGATTCGTTCGCGTTCGGGCCATAGCCGATGCCGAGGAAGAAGCCGCCGTCGGGCGTGCCGGCCACCCAGCTGAAGCCCCACATCATCAGCTTGCCGGCGCGCCCCATCTTCAGCAGGTCGGGCCAGCTCGCGATGTCGAACTGGATGCGCAAGCCCACCGCCGTCATGCACTTGTGCCACAGTTCGTTGAACTGGCGCTGCCGCTGCTCCGGCCGCGACGCGAGCCGCAGCACCAGCGGCCGGCCGTCGGGCAGCTCGCGCCAGCCGTCGCCGTCGCGGTCGACGTAACCGTAGAGGTCGAGCAGCGCCATCGCGCGCGCAATGCTGGTCTCGCTCATCGTGCTGCGGTAGTCCTCCTCGTAGCCGGAGGTGAAGGGCGCGACCACCGACTGCGCCGGGATGCCCTGGCCGTGGCGCAACTCCTCCAGGTCCTGCCGGTTGTCGTAGGCCAGGCAGATCGCGCGGCGCAGCGCCACCTTCCCGGGGGCGTTGCCGCCGACCACCGGGTCGTCCATGTTGAAGTAGGTCAGCGCCATGTCGGCCTTCGCGCTGCGCTGCAGCCGCACGCCGTGGCGCGCGAGGTGCGGCGCGATGCGGTTGCCCGGCGCGGCGATCGGCGTGAACTCCACCGGCAGCTCCAGCACGTCGAGCGCGCCGTTGACGAACGCAAGCCAGCGCGGCTGCGACTCGGTGATCACGCTGACCTCGATGCGCTCGGCCAGCGGCAGGCGCCGGCCGGCCAGCTCGCGCGCGACCTGCTGCGCCTGCGCATCGTCGGGCGCCGGCTCGGCCTCGAAGTGCTGTACGCGGAAACGCGGGTTGCGCACCAGCTCGATGCGCGACGCGCGGCGCCAGGCCGCCAGCATGAACGGGCCGGTGCCCACCGGGTGCGCGGCGATCTCGGCGCCGTAGTGGTCGACCACCTCGCGCGCGACCGCGCCGACCAGCGCCCCCTGCGCGAACCAGTGGTGGAAGCGCGGGCTCGGCTCGGCCAGCCGGATGCGGAAGGTGTAGCGGTCGAGCGCGCGGATGCCGTCGACCTCGCGGTCGTAGTCGAACGGCTTGCCGCTGCGGCGGGCCTGCGCGCGCAGCTCGCTCAGGTCGCGCAGCTTCGCGTTCTCGAACACGTAGAGGTTCTCGCAGTTCAGCCGCGGGTCGTAGTAGCGCTTGACGCTGTAGACGTAGTCCTGCGCGACCAGCTCGCGCGGCGCGCCGCCGAAGACCGGGTCGTCGGCGAAGAAGATGCCGGGACGCAGGCGGAACGTGAAGGTCCTGAAGTCGTCGCCGATCTCCGGCAGCGCCGCGGTGTTCGGGCGCAGCTTCACCGGGCGCGCGAGGTAGTCGTAGCGCAGCGGCGGCTCGAAGATCGCGGACGCCACCTGCGCCGAGTTGACGTCCGAGATCTGGCACGGGTCGAAGCCGGTCTCGGCAGCGTCGAAGGCCAGGCGCAGCGTGGTGTCGGCCGCGCCCGCGCCGCCCGGTGCCGTGCACGACAGCGCCGCCGACGCGGCGATCCAGGCGCGGCGGGTCAGCTCCATGCCTGCCGCGCCGTGCCGCTCAATGCCCGACCCGGCGACTCTCGTCGATGTCGAGGTACTGCCAGAAACGGCTGACGAAGACCGGCCGCCGGTAGCCGATCACCCACGGCTGCACGAGGTCGGTGATGATGCGGTGCACGTTGTACTTGTGCGGCGCGAGCGCCGTCGCGATGCGGTTCGCCTCGTCGAGCAGCGCGAGCCGCTCGGGGCCGTCGCCGATGCGCTGCATGCGCTCGTAGATCGCGTCGAAGCGCTCGTTCTTGAAGCGCCCGAGGTTCTGGCCGCCCGATGCCGGGCCGTACAGCAGCTGCAGCGCGTCCTGCACATCGGGCGTCGACGCGGTGTAGCCGAGCTGCCACACCATCAGCTGCCCGGCGCGGGCCGCCTTCAGGTTCTCCGGCCACTGAGCGGGCTTGATCTCGATGCGCACGCCGATCGCATCCATGTTCTTCTTCCACAGCTCATCGAACTGGCGCGACAGGCTGTCGGGCAAGGTGGCATAGCGGATCAGCAGCGGGCTGCCGTCGGGCATCTCGCGCCAGCCGTCGCCGTTGCGGTCGACATAGCCGTACATGTCGAGCAGCGCCTTCGCGCGGCCGACGTCGTAGTCGCTGTTCTCGGTCTTGTAGTTCGGGTCGTAGCCGAAGGTGCCGGGCGCCACCATGGTCTGCGCCGGGATCGCCTGGCCGCGGCGCACGCCGTTGATCTCGCGCTTGACGTCGGTGGCCAGCCGGATCGCGCGGCGCAGCGCGACCTTGTCGGCCGTGTAGCCGCCGACCGTCGGGTCTTCCATGTTGAAGTAGTAGAGCGTGCGGTCAGGGTTGACGAAGCGCTCCATCTGGAGGCCGCGCTTCGCCAGGTTCGGCGCCAGCTTGCCGTTCGGCACCGCCTGGTTCGCAAACTCCAGCGGCACCGTGACGAGGTCGATCTCGCGGTTCAGGAAGGCCAGCCAGCGGGGCTGGCTCTCCTCGATGATCGCGATCTCGACGCGGTCGATCATCGGCAGGCGGCGGCCCTTGAAGCGCTGCAGCAGCGCCTGGCCTTCGGCATCGTCGGCATTCGGCTCGGCGTCGTAGAAGGCCTCGTGGAAGCCGGGGTTGCGCTCCAGCACGATCTGCGAGCTGCGCCGCCACGTGCCGAGCTTGAACGGCCCGGTGCCCACCGGGTGCTCCATCGTCTTGTCGCCGTACAGCTCGATGACCTCGCGCGCGACCGCGCCGTACAGGCTGCTGTCGGCCAGCGTGAACAGCAGCCGCGGGCGCGGGGTGTCCAGCTTGATCTGCAGCGTGTAGCGGTCGAGCGCCTTCAGGCCCTCGACCGGCTTGTCGTAGTCGAACGGCGCCTTCTTCGCGAGCGCCTGCTCGCGCAGCTCTTCCAGCCCGATGAAGCCCTGGTCCTTCATGTCCGAGTAGGCCGGGCTCTGGTTGGCCGGGTCGAAGAAGCGCTTGATCGAGAACACGAAATCCTGCGCGACCAGCTCGCGGCGCTGGCCCTTGAACGCCGGGTCGTCCTGGAAGTAGACGCCGGGGCGGATGCGGAAGGTGTAGGTCCGGAAGTCGTCCGACACCTCCGGCATCGCGGCCGCCGCCTCGGGCCGCAGCTTGAACGGGCGGGCCAGGTAGTCGTAGCGGACCAGCGCCTCGAACAGGTGCGTCGTGACGTAGCGCGAGTACAGGTCGCTGATCTTCACCGGGTCGAAGCCGGTCTCGGCGGCGACGAAGGCCCAGCGGAAGGTCTTCGCGACCGGCGCGCCGGCGGCGGGCGACGACGCGGCCGGCTGCGCCTGGGCGCCGCCCGCGAGGGACAGCAGCAGCGCGGCGCCGGCGGCGAGGAATCGGTGTCGTGGGGGCATCATGGAGCGGCAGGTCATGGCGAAGTGCGCGCGGCTTCGAGCGCGGTGTCGATGTCGAGGAATTTCCAGAACTCGCGGATGAACGGATTGCGCCGGTAGCCGATCACCCACGGCTGCATCAGGTCGGTCGCGATGCGGTGCGCGCTGATCTTGTACGGCAGGTAGGCCACCATCAGCTTGCTCGCTTCGCGCAGCACCGCTTCGCGCTCCGGCCCGTCGGGCAGGCGGCCCTGCTTCTCGAACAGCAGGTTGAAGGCCGGCAGGTCGAAG
>Ga0065165_1003094_pt1 | contig 12395 bp, 13 predicted proteins | sample AraplaMF_Cvi_mMF_FD_63813 | JGI IMG/M metagenome (GOLD analysis project Ga0065165, IMG submission 63813) | Arabidopsis root microbial communities from the University of North Carolina, USA - plate scrape MF_Cvi_mMF (version 2) (version 3) | ecosystem: Host-associated > Plants > Roots >... | reverse complement strand
TCGCGCGACGTGCGCGTGATCCGCGAAGGCTCGACCAAGCGCGTGCTGGGCATGCTGGAAGAGATGGCGAATTCTGAAGAGCAGGAAGGCAAGGACAAGTACGCGACCTTCTGGAAGGAGTTCGGCCAGGTGCTAAAGGAAGGCATCGGCGAGGACGCCACCAACAAGGATCGCATCGCCAAGCTGCTGCGCTTCGCCTCGACCCAGAACGACTCGGCCGAGCAGACCGTCTCCTTTGCCGACTACGTGTCGCGCATGAAGGAAGGCCAGGAGAAGATCTACTATGTCACCGCCGACAGCTATACCGCGGCGAAGAACAGCCCGCACCTGGAGATCTTCCGCAAGAAGGGCGTCGAAGTGCTGCTGCTGGCCGACCGCGTCGACGAGTGGATGCTGTCCTTCCTGACCGAGTTCGAGGGCAAGGAACTGGTGTCGGTGGCCAAGGGTGGCCTCGACCTCGGCAAGCTGGAAGACGAGGCCGAGAAGAAGGAACACGAAGAGACCGAGACCCAGTACAAGGACCTGGTCGAGAAGATGAAGGGTGCGCTGGCGGATAAAGCCAAGGACGTGCGCGTGACCTTCCGTCTGACCGACTCGCCGGCCTGCCTGGTGGCGGACGAGCACGAGCTGTCGGCCAACCTGGTGCGCATGCTGAAGGCGGCCGGCCAGGACGCGCCGGAATCGAAGCCCATCCTCGAGATCAACCCGAACCACCCGCTGGTGACGCGCCTGAAGTACGAAGACGCCGCCAGCCCGCGCTTCGGCGACTGGGCCCACATCCTGTTCGACCAGGCCATGCTGGCCGAGGGCGGTAGCCTGACGGATCCGGCGGCGTTCGTGAAGCGTTTGAACGAGATGCTGCTGGCGACCGCGAAGTAAGCCAGCGTTCGTCAATACGCCTAGGGAAGGCCGGGTTCGCCCGGCCTTTTTTATTGGTGAGCTTTCGAGAGAATCGTGTGGCATCGGGCACGGTAAGATGCATGTTTTACCTTTTGGCGCCGCCCATGACACATCTTCGCACCCTGGCCCTGGCCATTCTGCTCTCACTCGGCGGCTCGGCCGCTTCGGCGGGCGATTACACCTCCCTCGGCTGCAACGATGCCTGCCAGCGCATGCTCGTCGAAGCCCAGGCGCTCGAAGGGCAGGGAAAGTACCAGGAGGCACTGGAAAAATACCGGACCGCCCAGAAGGCCGAGCCGCAGGCTTCGCTGCCGTTCTCGATGGAGGCGGGCCTGGTGGAGAAGCTGTCGGCCAATCTGGCGGCGGACAAGGCGGCGCAGTGGCGCGCGGCGGCGCGCGGCCTTGCCAACCGCGCGCTTGCCCTGGCGCCGGACGACCCCATTGCCCGCGAAACCCTGCGCCGGCTGGACGACGATGGCCCTTCGCCGCTGCACGTTGCCAACCGCGAGGCCGCCGCGCTGATGGCGGAGGCGGAGGCCCAATTCTCACAACGTCATTTTCGCGAAGCGCTCGAAAAATACGAGGCCGCGATGAAGGCGGATCCGCAGTACTCCGGCGCATGGGTCGGGGCGGCCGACTGCTACTTCATGCAGAAGGACTGGCCGCATGCGGAAACGCTGTTCCGGCGTGCCACGGCGATCGAGCCGCATAATTCCCAGGCCTGGCGCTATCTGGCGGATACCCTGTTCAACCAGGGACAATTCAATGCTGCGGAGGCGGCATTGATGTCGGCCATCGTGGCGGACCCCTCCCAGCAGCCGAACTGGATCAAGCTGGCGTCGATGCGTGCGCAGCAGGGGCTGCCGCTGAAGCAGCTGGGCTTTCAGCGCGGCGTGCGCGTGGTGGCGAAGAACGACGGCAAGTACGATGTCAACATCGACGAGCCGGCCGACAAGAAGACCGACACGCCCGATTTCGCGGTCCGCCTGATGCTGGGCGCCGTCGAAGCCAATATGCGCAAGGCGAACAAGGGCGCGACGCCCTACGAGATCGAACTGGCGGCCTGGCGTGACGCCATGAAGGTCGCCGACGAGTTGAAGACCAACACCGGCAAGGACCTGGGCGACCCGGCGCTGCGGCAGATCCAGGCGCTGGCGCGTGCCGGCCAGCTCGAGCCGGCCATCCTGATCCAGATGTTCCGCCAGTCATACCGGCCGGCGCTGGATGCCTGGGTGGCGGCCCATCCCGGCGGCGTGAAGGAATTCATCGACCGCTTCGGCCTGCGGCCCTGAGACCCCGGCGGGGCCTGCATCCCAGGGATGTCGTTCAGGGCTGCAACTGGCGGCAGAAGTCTTCCAGCATCTGCTCGCCCTCCGGCCACGGCCCGTAGCCGCTGGCGCCGTTGATATGGCCGGCATTGCCGATCTCGACCAGCTTGCTGCCCCAGGCCGCGGCAAAGGCGCGCGAGCGCTCGGGCGCCGCGTACTCGTCGTTGGCGCTGGCCACCAGCACCGACGGGAAGGGCAGCTTCGCCATCGGGATCGGCTTGAAGCTGCCCGCGGCGACAGGATAGGAGGGCGCCTCGACGTCGCTCGGCGCCACCAGGAAGGCGCCGGCGATCTTCAGGGGCGAGCCGGCGTGGGTGCAGGCCCACTGCGCCCACTGCGCCACCAGCATGCAGCCGAGGCTGTGCGCAACCAGGATCGGCCGTCCCTCGCACTGGGCGATGGCGGCGTCCAGTTCCGACACCCATTCATCACGTTCGGGCGCGTTCCAGTCGCGGTGCGCCACCCTTTCCCATTTCGGGTACTTGGCTTCCCAGTGGGTCTGCCAGTGCTGCGGTCCGGAGTTCCACAGCCCGGCCACGGTCAGGATGTCGCACTTCATGCTGTCCTCTTGCTCAGAATTTGCGGGGAATACGCTGCAGTGTATCGCCTTCCGTCATGGCGAGGGTATCCGCCGGGGGATCGGCCAGGTCCGGCGACGGCGCCGCCGTGCCGCGCTTCGGCCGGGCCTCGATCCAGGCCAGCGCGGCCAGTCTCAGGCGTTCCGCGCCATGGCCCAGCAGCCAGGTGAAGACGGCGATGGCGAGCAGGTTGAGCACGAAGTCGGCGGGGCCGCCGTCCTGCTGCGGGTGGAAGGCGCGCCAGAATTCCAGCACCAGGGCATGGCAGAGGTAGAGCGGGAAGGTGAAGAAGGACAGCTTGCGGATCGGGACGGCCCAGGCTTCCAGCGCCGTGAACCCGGCGAAGCGCGCGCAGGCGAAGTTGACGACGACGAGGGCGCAGACGATATAGTCGCCCAGGAAGCGGTCGTTGCCATACATAAGCTTCGTCGAGAACGGCCACAAGGACCACACGAGTGCCCTCAGCCGCCCTTCGATGTCGAGCAGGTAAAAGGCGACCAGCAGCGCGGTGGTGACGAGGCAGCCGATGCGCGCGGCGCGGCGCGGCAGGCTGTGCGTGCCGAGCCATCGGTACAGCCAGACCCCCGCCATCCACACCGGCAGCAGCAGCCAGATCTGGGGACCCATGATGGCAAGCGCCACCGCGCCGGCCACGAAACGGCGCCGGCCGCGCACGACGCAGAGCGCGCCGAACAGCACGTAATACCAGGCTTCGTAACTCAGCGACCACCAGGGGACCAGCCAGGGCGGCACTTCGGACAGCGTCCACGCGTTCCCGAGGAACAGCAGGTGCAGGGGCAGGTAGATATAGGCCTTGTTCAGGACATAGGCCGGGACCAGGTCGGGGCCGTAGAGCTGCGCGACAAGGAAGGCGCAGCCGAAGGCCAGCACCAGCATCGGCAGGGCCACCGAGTAGATGCGGGTCATGCGCGCCGCCGCATACTCGCGCAGCGTGACGTGTTTCGACTGCGTCGAGTAAGCGATCACGAAACCCGACAGCACGAAGAACACGACGACCGCCATGTGTCCCGCCAGCGGGAAGAAGCCTTCGGCGGGCCCGCTCACCAGCCGGAACTGCCGGAAGTGCGTGAACAGCACCATGATCGCCGCCAGGAAGCGGACGAGGTCGAGGTAAAGCGAAAACGGAACGGGGAGGCGGGCGCGGTCGCTGGTCATTTGGCAGTTTTGTCAGGGCCTTGCTTACAGTGCGGTACGGAGGGCGAACAGCTCGGGGAACAGCACGACGTCCAGCATCTTGCGCAGATAGCTGACGCCGGCCGTGCCGCCGGTGCCGGTCTTGAAGCCGATGATGCGCTCGACCGTCGACACGTGGCGGAAGCGCCAGGTGCGGAAGGCGGTTTCCATGTCGACCAGCTTTTCGGCCAGCTCGTACAGGGCCCAGTGGTGTTCGGGGTCGCGGTAGACTTCGAGCCAGGCCGCCAGCACGGAATCGTCGTGGACGGTGGGCTGCGTAGGATCGGCGTTCAGGCGTTCTTCGGACACCGGCAATCCGGAGCGGGCAAGCAGGCGCACCGCTTCGTCATACAGCGAGGGCGCGTGCAGCTCGCGTTCGAGCAGGGCGTGGTGCTCCGGCATGACCTGGTGCACGGCCAGCATATTCGCGTTCTTGTTCCCGAGGATGAATTCGAGCTCGCGGTACTGGAAGGACTGGAAGCCCGACGAAGCGCCCAGGTAGGGACGGATCGCGGTGTACTCGGGCGGCGTCATGGTCGCCAGCACGTCCCAGGCGTGCACCAGCTGGTCCATGATGCGCGCCACCCGGGCCAGCATCTTGAAGGCCGGCGGCAGGTCGTCCTTGCGGATCTGCTCGCGCACCGCCTGCAGCTCGTGCAGCATCAGCTTGATCCACAGCTCGCTGGTCTGGTGCTGGATGATGAACAGCATCTCGTTGTGGTTCGGCGACAGCGGATGCTGGGCGCTCAGGATCTGGTTCAGGCCCAGGTAGTCGCCATAGCTCATCGACTCCTTGAAGTCCATCTTGGCGCCGTGCCACTCGGCTTTGTTTTGATTGTCCATGTCCGCTCCTTCAGGTCACCGCGCTGCGTGCCGCGTTGGCATCGTAGCTTTCGTTATCGAGGATGTCGCGCAGGATCTCGACCGCGTCCCAGACGTCGCAATAGCTCGTGTACAGCGGCGTGAAGCCGAAGCGCATGATCTCCGGCTCGCGGTAGTCGCCGATCACGCCGCGCTCGATCAGGGCCTGCATCACCGCATAGCCCTGCGGGTGGGTGAAGCTGACCTGGCTGCCGCGGCGGGCGTGTTCGCGCGGTGTCACCAGCCCGAGCGGGTGGCTGGCGCAGCGCGCCTCCACCAGGGCGATGAAGAGGTCGGTGAGGGCCAGCGACTTGGCGCGGATCGCCGCCATGTCGGTCTCTTCGAAGATCTCCAGGCCGCATTCGACCAGGGCCAGCGAGGTCACCGGCTGGGTGCCGCACAGGGCGCGGCCGATGCCGTTTGCCGCTGTAAAGCCGTGCGACATGGCGAAGGGCGCCGCGTGGCTCCACCAGCCGGTCAGCGGATGGCTGAACGCGGCCTGGTGCTTTTCCGGCACCCAGATGAAGGCTGGGGCGCCGGGGCCGCCGTTCAGGTATTTATAGGTGCAGCCAACCGCAAAGTCGGCATCCGCGCCGTGCAGGTCGAGCGGGACCGCGCCGGCCGAGTGGGCCAGGTCCCATACCGCCAGGGCGCCCGCTTCATGGGCGTGGCGGGTCAGCGCCGCCATGTCGTGCTGCCAGCCGGTGCGGTAGTTCACGTGGGTCAGCATCAGCACGGCGCAGTTGGCGTCCACCGCGGCCGCCAGTTCGTCGACGCTGTCGACCAGGCGGATCGTGTAGCCGCGGTCCAGCCAGCGCGCCAGGCCGTCCGCCATATAGATATCGGTCGGGAAGTTGCTGCGCTCGGTGATGATTACTTTTCGCTCAGTTGCTCCATTCAGCGCGCGCTGGCGCTGGATCTCGAGGGCCGCGGCCAGCGCCTTGAACAGGTTCAGCGAGGTCGTGTCCGTGACCGCCACTTCGCCGGGGCGGGCGCCGATGATCGGGGCCAGGCGGTCGCCGAGGCGCTTGGGCATCTCGAACCAGCCGGCCGTGTTCCAGCTCTTGATCAGGTCCTGGCCCCATTCCATGGCCACCACCTCGTGGGCGCGTGCCAGCGCCGCGCGGGGGCGGGCCCCGAGCGAGTTCCCGTCCAGATAGATGACGCCTTCCGGCAGTTCGAAGCGGTCGCGGAGAACGGCCAGCGGATCCTGGGTGTCCAGTAGAGCGCAGTCGGCGCGCGAGGAGATGCGTACTTGGGTGCTCATGCGGTGTCCTTGGCAGGGAGGGCGCGCAAAACCGCGCGCACCGGGCTGGCGTCCATGCCGGCCAGTTTCAGGGGCAGGGCGATCAGTTCATAGTCGCCGGGCGGGACGTCGTCCAGCACGATGCCTTCGAGGATGGCCAGGCCGTGGCGGCGCACCTCGTGGTGGGCGTCCAGGGTTTTCGAGTCCTGTGGGTCGAGCGAGGCGGCGTCGGTGCCGATCAGGACCACGCCTTTGGATGCCAGCAGGGCGATGGTTTCCGGGGCGATCGCCGGGAATGCCGGATCCCATGCCGCCTGCGGCGCACTGAGGTATGTACGCAACAAAACCCGCGGCGGCGTGCCGTCCAGCTGGGCTTCGATGTCCTGCGGCCTCACTTTATCGACGCCGATGCAATGGATCACCCGGCATGGGCCGAGGTAGGGCGCCAGGTCGACGGCGTCGATGGCGCGGCCCGCCGGATCGTAGTGGGAAGGGGCGTCGGTATGGGCGCCGAGGTGGGTGGTCATGGTCATGCGGCTGACGTGGACCGGGCAGCCATCCCGGATCTCCCAGGTCGGACTGGCTTCGAACGGGGTGTCGCCGGGCCAGACCGGGATGCCGGCCGAGATCGTCGGGCTGATATCCCAGAGTGTTGGAGCGTGCATGTCTCTATATATGAATGGATGCGCGAAGCCGGCAGTGTAGCAAGAAAGTCATCGTGAAAATTTTTTTTCAAAAAACCCTAAAGTTCCCGGAAGGCCGTCCGATAACCCACTTAGATGACCGGGATTGGGTCGAAAAAATTTGCGAACGACCCTAAAGTTTGCGAAAAGCCATCCGATAACGAGTCAGAAGGGCAGCAAGGGGCAGCAAAAAAATCGAAAAATATTTCGATTCGACCCTAAAGTTCCCGATTTGGTTGACGTTAACCAACACAGACGCAGATTCTTGTCGGCGTCGCCGGGCCCGAAAAGGCTCACAAGTTGAACATCTTCATCCGCCCGTTTTCATAGGGGCGCGACCCCGATCCGGGAGGGTTTGTCAGACAAACTCCTACGGGTCGATCTCGTCTTTGCCGGACGAAAAATACAGACACTCTCCAATAGTCCAAAAGTTTCCTCACAGTCAGAATCTATCTCATCGGCAACACACAAACGCCGCCGAACAGATCAAAACGGAGAGATGGAAATGACTGCGAACGACATGATGGCTGAAATTCGTGATGCGAACCTGAGCTACCTGATGCTGGCTCAGCAGATGATTCGCGCCGACAAGGTCACCGCAATCTTCCGTCTCGGGATCTCGGCCGACATCGCCGACCTGATCGAAGGCATGAGCAACGCCCAGATCCTGAAGCTTGCCGGCGGCAACATGATGCTGGCCCGCTTCCGCTTCGACGACACCGCCATCCTGGGCATGCTCACCAGCCACAGCAAGGACCGCGCCCTGGCGCAGTCGCACGCCGCCATCCTGATGGCCGGCCAGCCTGCCGAAGAAATCGCCTAATTCAAAAACCGGGGTCAGATCCAGTTCTGACCCTGTTCTGTCCCCGGTATTGGGAACTTGTTTTTAGGGCATGCGTCCCTAACTCAGAGATAGCGATCTCGACATCAGGTCTGTGGAGTGAATCATGAGCAAGAAAAGCGTCGTCTCTGAAGCCCAGGAAATCCAGCTGGCCATCGAGCTGATCCAGCTTGGCGCCCGCCTGCAACTGCTGGAAAGCGAAGTCTCGCTGTCGCGCGAGCGCCTGCTCAAGCTGTACAAGGAACTGAAGGGCGTGTCGCCGCCGAAGGGCATGCTGCCGTTCTCGACCGACTGGTTCCTGACCTGGCAGCCGAACATCCACTCCTCGCTGTACATCAATATCTACAAGTTCCTGGTCGACAACGCCGGTGCGACCGGCATCCAGGCCGTGATGAAGGCCTATAAACTCTACCTGGAACAGATGCCGCCGGAGCCGGGCGAAGAGCCGCTGCTGTCGCTGACCCGTGCCTGGACCCTGGTGCGCTTCTTCCAGGGCGGCATGCTGGTGACCGCGCCTTGCTCGAAGTGCAAGGGCAAGTTCGTCGTCAATTCGCTCGACCTGAACAACGATTACCAGTGCGGCCTGTGCCACATGCCTTCGCGTGCCGGCAAGACCCGCAAGGCCAAGGACGCCGCCGCGCTCGCCGGCAATTGATCCTTTCTTCGTGAGTGCCGCTGTCCCGCGCCGCATCTGGTGCGCTCCCGCCATCCGCGCGCTGCTGCTGCAAATCCTCGCTTTTCCCCTGACCCTGGCCACCGTGTGGCTGCTGGCGCGCGCCGGCATGGCGCCGTCCTGGCTGGGCGTGACCCTGGTGCAGGGCGCCTGGGCGGCGGTATTCTCCTGGCGCGCCGGGCTGGCCAGCTGGTGGCGCGCCATCCAGTTCCTGTTTCCGCCGGCCTTGCTGCTGGCCCGCCAGGGAGCCGACGCGCTGTCGCTGCCGCCCGCGGCCTTCCTGGCCATCTTCCTGTTCATGCTGCTGCTGTACTGGTCGACCTTCCGCACACAGGTGCCGTACTACCCGTCCGGCCGGCGCGTGTGGGAAGAGGTGGCGCGCCAGCTGCCGGCGGGCCGCCCGCTGCGCATCATCGACATCGGCAGCGGCCTGGGCGGCCTCGTGCTCGACCTGGCGCGGCGCCGACCCGACTGCGAGGTGAGCGGCATCGAGCTCGCGCCCTTGCCCTGGCTGGCCAGCCTTTTGCGGGCAAAGGCCGCGCGCAGCCGCGCGCGTTTCCTGCGTGGCGATTATGAATCACTCAATTTCGGCGATTTTGACGTGGTATTCGCCTACCTGTCGCCGGCTGCGATGGGTGGTCTGTGGCACAAGGCGGCGGCGGAAATGCGTCCCGGGTCTGTACTTCTTAGTTACGAATTTGCTATTGCAGAGCGGGAGCCCGACGCGCGCGTTGTAACCAGCGATAGCAGAAAAATTCTCCACATTTGGCACTTTTGAGCCACATTCCGGGCGGTTTTACTTGCCCGTAGGCCATTCTCCGGCTAATCTAGTTCCCTCAGTAAATATTTCTCTTTGGATTCATTTGTCGGGTCCAAAACCGGGGGCAATCCCGGATTCATAGATCGGGAGTCCCGTGTTTGTCATTGTTGGTTACGTCATAGTCGTCGCGTCCGTGATCGGCGGTTTCGTCCTGAGCGGCGGCCACGTGGCTGCGCTCATGCAGCCGCTGGAAGTGCTGATGATTGCCGGTGCCGCTTTGGGCGCTTTCTTTGTCGGTAATACGCCGAAGGCCGTGAAGGCCACGATGCAGGCGATCCCGACCCTGTTCAAGGGTTCCAAGTACACGCGCGAGATGTACATGGAGCTGATGTCGCTGATGTTCGACGTGCTGTCGAAGGTCCGCAAGGAAGGCCTGATGTCGATCGAGGGCGACATCGAAAGCCCCGAGCAGAGCCCGGTGTTCTCGAAGTACCCGATGGTGCTGGCGGATCACCACATTGTCGAATTCATCACCGATTACCTGCGCCTGATGGTTTCCGGCAACATGGATGCCTTCCAGATCGAAAACCTGATGGACAACGAGATCGAGACCCACCATCATGAGGGCCACGTCCCGGCGGCGTGTATCGCCAAGCTGGGCGACGGCCTGCCGGCCTTCGGTATCGTGGCCGCGGTGATGGGCGTGGTGCACACCATGGAGTCGGTCGGCGCGCCGCCGGCCGAGCTGGGCATGCTGATCGCGCACGCGCTGGTCGGCACCTTCCTCGGCATCCTGCTGGCCTATGGTTTCGTCGGTCCGCTCGCCAGCCTGCTGGAACAGAAACTGGAGGAATCGACCAAGATGTTCCAGACCGTGAAAGTCACGCTGCTGGCCAGCCTGAACGGCTATGCGCCGGCACTGGCCGTCGAATTCGGCCGCAAGGTCCTGTACTCGACCGAGCGCCCGACCTTCGCCGAGCTCGAAGACCACATCAAGAAAGCAAAGAGTAAATAATGGCTGACGAAGGCCAGCGGCCCATCATCGTCAAGAAGATCAAGAAGGGCGGCCATGGTCACCATGGCGGCGCCTGGAAGATCGCGTACGCCGACTTCGTGACGGCGATGATGGCCTTCTTCCTGCTCATGTGGCTGCTCGGTTCGACCACCAAGGGCGACATGGAAGGCATCGCCAACTACTTCAAGACCCCGCTGAAGGTGGCCATGCAGGGCGGTTCCGGCAGCGGCGACAGCGCCTCGATCCTGCAGGGCGGCGGCCAGGACCTGACGCGCCGTAACGGCCAGGTCAAGAAGGGCGACACCCCGGCCGACAAGAAAACCTACGACCTGAAGGCGGCCCGCGCAGCCCTCGAACACGAGGAAGCCGAGCGCCTGGCGAAGCTGAAGCAGAAGATCGAGTCGACCATCGAAGCCAATCCGCAGCTGAAGAAGTACAAGAACCAGCTGCTGCTCGACGTCACCAGCGAAGGCCTGCGCATCCAGATCGTGGACGAGAAGAACCGCCCGATGTTCGAGAGCGCCAAGGCCGAGCTGCAGCCCTACACCCGCGACATCCTCGACGTGCTGGCGCTGGTGCTGAACGACGTGCCGAACAAACTGAGCCTGTCGGGCCATACCGATTCCACGCCCTACATGACCGAGAGCGGCTACAGCAACTGGGAACTGTCGGCGGACCGCGCCAACGCCTCGCGCCGCGAGCTGGTGCGCGGCGGCCTGGCCGATGCCAAGGTGCTGCGCGTGGTGGGCCTGGCCGCGGCCAACCACCTCGACGCGAAGGATCCGTTCAACCCGGTCAACCGCCGCATCAGCATCCTGGTGATGAACAAGCGCACCGAGGAAGCGGTGCTGCGCGACGGCGGCAGCGGCAGCAATTCGCTCGACGTCCCGGCCGAAGCGGACAGCGCCGCCAAGGCAGTGGCATCGGCGACCGGTGGCGGCCTGGCCCAGGCGGAAGCGAAGTAGGGCGCGGGATAGTTCTGGAGGACTCAATGACAAGAAAAAAGATTTTAGGGTCACACGTCAAGCGCCTGCTGTCGGGCGTGTCCGACCACGGCCGGCGTCACCTGAACGAGGTCGAGACCGACCTGGTGCAGACCACGCTGCTGCTGGAGGAAGCCGTCGAGAAGCTGACCACCAGCTTCATGGCGATCCACCAGGCGGTCGACGCGCGCCAGCACAGCATCAACCGCCTGCTGGCGGGCGAGGCGCCGTCGGCCGAGGAAAGCGAAAAGCTGACCGGCATGTCGGGCGAGATCGGCCAGCACGTGAACACGGCCATCACCAGCATGCAGTTCCAGGACATGACCAGCCAGCTGCTCGACCGCACGCTGCGCCGCGTGAGCGGCCTGCGCGAATTCCTGACCACGCTCAGCGAGCATGGCGCGGACATCGCCCCGGACTGCCACAGCGAGGAAATCGTCGAGCGCCTTGGCAAGGTCAGCATGGCGCTGGCGATCCAGTCGCTGGAGCTGCGCAGCATGCTGAGGAAGTCGGTGGAGCAGCGGCATCTGGAAAGTGGCGACGTTGAGCTGTTCTGATTTCGGGCTGAACGAACTTTAACTATATAAAACCGGGGTCAGAGCCCCTTTAAAAGAAGAACCGGGCTCTGACCCCTCTGGAGCAAACACAAAATGGCTAAAACGATTCTTGCGGTTGACGATTCCAGCTCCCTGCGCCAGATGGTGGCCTTCAGCCTGAAGGCCGCCGGCTACCAGGTGATCGAGGCGGTGGATGGCCAGGATGGCCTGGACAAGGCCAAGCAGCAGGCCGTCGACCTGGTCCTGACCGACCAGAACATGCCGAAGATGGATGGCCTCACCCTGATCAAGTCGCTGCGCGGCCTGCCGACCTATGCCAAGGTGCCCATCCTGATGCTCACCACCGAATCCTCGGACGAGATGAAATCGAAGGGCCGCGCCGCCGGCGCCAATGGCTGGCTGGTCAAGCCTTTCGATCCGCAGCGCCTGATCGAGGTGGTCAAGAAAGTCATCGGCTAACAGCTTCACGCGACAAGCTATACATCATGACCATCGACATCAGCCAGTTCTACCAGGTCTTTTTCGACGAGGCGGAAGAACTCCTCGCCGAGAAGGAGCGTCTGCTGCTGGCCGTCGATATCGCCGCGCCGGACGCGGAAGACCTCAATGCGATCTTCCGCACCGCCCACTCGATCAAGGGCGGCGCTTCGACCTTCGGCCTGAACGACATGAGCGAAGTGACCCACGTGCTGGAGTCGCTGCTGGACCGCATCCGCAAGGGTGAGATGTCCCTCACGAGCCAGCACCTGGACGCCTTCCTGGCGGCCAAGGACATC
>Ga0065165_1003092_pt1 | contig 12397 bp, 10 predicted proteins | sample AraplaMF_Cvi_mMF_FD_63813 | JGI IMG/M metagenome (GOLD analysis project Ga0065165, IMG submission 63813) | Arabidopsis root microbial communities from the University of North Carolina, USA - plate scrape MF_Cvi_mMF (version 2) (version 3) | ecosystem: Host-associated > Plants > Roots >... | reverse complement strand
GTTCTTCACGTTCACCGCGCTGTACTGCGTCATCGCCGAATAGAGCGCGATGCCGCCGGCGCCGGCGGCATCGCGCTCTATTCGGCGATGACGCAGTACAGCGCGGTGAACGTGAAGAACGCGCGCCGCGACATCCAGGGAGGCAAGGACAACGACCCGGGCCTGGGCGACCAGATGGGCAAAGGCTGGATCAGCCCGCTGTGGCAGCGCCGGGCGAACAGCGCCGGCGCGTCGGCCAAGGCGGCCGGCAACGAGGTGCTGCAGTCCGACTGGCGCAACACGACGGCACTGCGCTCGGCGCTGGCGGCCGACGCGGCGCTCGCCGGCGACGACTGAGTTTCGCCCGCGTTACTGCAGGCTCAGCGACAGCGTGTACTGGTTGCGGTCCTCGAAGTCGTACGGGCTGCTCGACAGCCGGATCCGCACCTCACGCGCCGTCGCGCCGTTGGTGTAGGCCACGCTGACCTCGCCCGAGCTGGGAAATTCGGCATCGCCGGAGAGCTTGTCGCCGTTCGCGTCGACGATGGAGACGAAGAAGCCCTGGTGCTGCGGGGTCAGCATGCGCACCGTCAGCGTCTGGCCGGCGGGCACGGTCAGCTTGTAGTAGTCGCTGTCGGTGTGCACGATCTTCGTGGAGCCGATGAGCTCGGTCTCGTTCTTCAGCGTGCCGTAGATCGGCAGCTGCGCCGAGGCCACCGCGTTGGCCGTGGCCAGCGTGTTGTTCGGCTCCGTCTCGGCGAGGCCGGCGGCCGGGTCGACGTTCAGCACGATCTCGTCCGACAGCGTCGTGTGGTTGGCGAGATCGCGCGCGCGGGCGACGACGGTGTGCGCGCCCGGCAACAGCGTCGTCGTGTCGAACAGCACGTAGTACTGGTCGGCCGGATCGTTGCTGCTGTAGTGCAGCGAGGCCCAGGTGCCGGTGAGCTGGCCGTCGACCAGGAAGTCGACGCCGAACAGCCGGGTCTCGTCCTTCGCGATGGCCGTCAGCTTGACCAGGCCGAAGTGGCCTTGCACCGCGGCGGTGATCGTCGGCGGGAGGGTGTCGCTGCTGCCGGGCGCACCGGCCGGCGTGCCGACCGTGAAGCCGGCCGAGGCCGAGGTGGTGCTGTTGCCGGCGGCATCGACCGCGACCGCGACGAAGCTGTGCGTGCCGTTGGTGACGAGGCCGATCGGCAGCGACGAGGTGTACGAACCGTCGCTCGGCGACTCCTGCACGCTGGCCTCGATGGTGCCGCCATCGACGATGAAGCTGACCGAGGCGACGCCGACGTTGTCGGTGGCGAGCGCGTTGAAGGTCACGGCCGTGGTCGACACGGTGACCGAGGCGGAGACGACCGGCGGCAGGGTGTCGGCGGCCGACGGGCTCGAGGCCGGCGCGTCGGGCGGGGCGGGCTTCTGGGCGGTGTCGTTGGGGCTGTCGCCACCACCGCCGCCGCCGCAGGCGGCGAGCAACAGCGTGAGCAGCAGGGCGGGCAGGGCGCGGGTGGCGCTGGTTCGGGTCATGGGGTGGGGCATGTTTTGCGACGGGCGATTCTGTCACCTTGGCGACAGGCTGTCTGACACGCTGACGGGCCGTGACGCTTTGATCGGCGCGACGCAGCGCCTAGACTGGGTCGGCAACCCCTCAACCGAACAGGAGCCCGTGATGAGCATCTTCAGCAAGATCAAGGACGCGATCTTCGGCAAGAAGGACGAGGCGCCCGCGGTGGCGCAGGCGCCGACCCAGGCTGCACCGGCTGCCGTGCCGGCCACTGCGGCACCCGTCGCGATGAGCGAGGTGGATGTGGAGGCGGTGCTGACGAAACTGGCCGCGGCCTCGTCGCAGAAACTGAACTGGCGCACCTCGATCGTCGACCTGATGAAGCTGGTCGGCATGGAATCGAGCCTGGCCGAACGCAAGCAGCTGGCCGGCGAACTCGGCTACACCGGCGATACCGGCGACACCGCGACGATGAACATCTGGCTGCACAAGCAGGTGATGAAGAAGCTGGCGGAGAACGGCGGGAAGGTGCCGGCGAGTTTGTTGGGGTGAGGGCGGTCGCGGTGGATCAGCCGTCGGCCACGGAGGCTCATTTCGCCTGCCGCCACCAAGGCACGTCGTAATTCACCTTCTCCTTCGGCACCACCATCGGGTGCGACCGGACGAAGTACTCGTAGAAGCGCGTGCGTTCGTCGGCGTCGTAGATCTGGAACGCACCGGCTTTCTCCTGCTCCTCCAGGAAGCGCCGCATCGCGCCCACTGGTTCCATCGGGTTGGCCTGCTGGAAGATCACCTCGCCGCCATAGCGCTGGTACAGCGCCTTGCTGACCTTCCACTGCCGCACCATCTCGAACGGTACCTGCCGCAGCATCGCCTTGTCGGCCTCCGACAGCCCGGGCGGGGGCGGTGGCAGCTTCAGTGCCGTTTCCAGTTCGGTCACCTCGGCGTCGTTGACGGTGACGCGCTGCTGCTCGGCAAACCGTTGCAGCAGCGGCCCGAGGATCTGGCCTTGCAACCCGCGCGCGGGTTTCGTCGTGTCGTCGCTGTAGATCGTCTGGCCCAGCACCCGGGCCACCGCTTCCTTCGCCGATACCAGCGCCGGCAAGAGCGAGGTGGCCAGCGCGGCGATCGTGGCCAGCAGGATTCGTCGTTGCATGGTGTTCCCGGTGGAGGCAGTGGGTTGAAGGGTCATGCACTCTAGCGGCGAGCATGCCGATGGCCCGCCGACCGGGCCCGCGGTATCGGCATGCTCCACCTCCGGTATCGCGCCTCGCCACCCAGGCGACGCCGATGCGCTTACAACAGCCGCCAGTCGTGGTCCGCCGTGCCGCTGTCGGCGAACTGCTCGACGTTGGCCGAATCCGCCGTCGACATCGCATGCACCGCCAGCACCTTGCCGCTGTTGACGTTCTGCAGCCGCAGCGTGCCGGGGCTCGCCGCGTTCACGCGGATGCGCCAGTTGTGGTCGGCGGTGCCGTTGTCGGTGAACTGCAGCACCTGGGCCGAGTCGGCGAGCGACATGCCGGCCACCGCGAGCACCTTGCCGCTGTTGACGTTGCGGATGCGGAAGCTGCCGTCGGCATTCGGCAGGAAGGTCCACGCGTGGTCCGGCGTGCCGTTGTCGGCAAACTGCTGCACGCGCGCCGAATCGGTGGTCTGCATGTTCTCCACCGCCAGCACCTTGCCGCTGTTCACGTTCTGGATGCGCAGTTCGCCGTTCGGGACCAGCCGCCAGTCGTGGTCGGCCGAGCCGTTGTCGGCGAACTGCACCACCTGCGCCGAGTTGTTCAGCGACATGCCCGCCACGCCCAGCACCTTGCCGCTGTTGACGTTGCGGATGCGCAGCCACCCTCCGCCAAGGTCTCCCAGGTCGACCAATTGCCACAGGTGATCGGCCGTGCCGCTGTCTTCGTACTGCTGCACACGCGCCGAATCGGCCGTCGACGCTGCCTCCACCGCGAGCAGCCGGCCGGAGTTCAGGTTCTGGATCTTGACGCGGCCGCTGCCGGCATCGATCAGCCGCCACAGGTGGTCCTGCGTGCCGCTGTCGTCGAACTGCACCACGTTGGCCGAGTTGGCGAGCGACATGCCGTCCACGCCCAGCACCTTGCCGGAGTTCCTGTTCTGGATGCGCAGAGACGCGCCCGGCGGCAGCCACGGTCGCGTGCCGCCGGTCTGCGGGAACGAGGTGACGCGCAGCCGCGCCGCGCCCATCGGGATCAGCGTGACCTGCTCGACCGCGGCGCTCGACGCGACCGGCCCGTCCTGCAGCGGCGTCACCACGTGTTCCGCATCCGCCTGCCAGCCGCCGATCTTCTGCGCCGACGCCAGCAGCCGCAGCGGCGCGTTGCCGGTCATGAATGGATCGGCCAGGTTGCCGCCGGTCGTCACCGTGATGGCGGTGTTCGGCACCAGCCCGTAGTTCCAGGCCGAGCCCGGGTGCACGTCCCATTCCGGCCACTGCGCGTTGCCGCCGGTCTGCACCCAGTTCTCGCTGATCTGCAGAGAGAACGCGAGGGCGCCTTGGTGCACCGACACCGCGTTGTGCTGCGCCGGCCAGCGCCTGACCACCGGCTGCGCCGGAAAGCGCAGCGCCACCATGTCGCCGTTCGCCCACAGCCGGTTCACCGTGATGAAGCGCGGCCCGGCGCCGGCGGCGACCGGCGCGCCATTGACCCGCACTTCCGGCGCCGCGCACCAGCCGGGCACGCGCAGCACCAGCGGGAAGGTCACGGCCGCGGGCAGTTGCAGCCGCAGCGTCACGCTGTCGGTGAACGGGTAGTAGGTGGTCTCGGTGATCGTCACCCGCGTGCCGCCGGCCACCGACGCGCTGACGGTGCAAGGCCCGTACAGCGCGGCGCACAGGCCGCCGTCGGGCGTCGCGAGCCACATCTCCTCGACGTAATACGGCCAGCCCATGCCGTAGTTGTGCGGGCAGCACCGGTACTGGTCGATGCCGGCGCGGTACGACTGCATCGCGAAGCCGTTCTGGAACTGGCCGCTGCGCTTCGGCGCGTTGTCGAGGTCGATGCTGTTCGCACTGGTCACGTAGTGCACCGAGCGGCCCAGCGGGTCGAGCGCGGCCGGCAGCGAGTTGAACGCGAGCTCCTCGGTGCGGTCGCACCAGGTGGCGTCGCCGGTGATGCGCGCGAGGATCTCGTGGCTCATCATGTACTCGACGATGCCGCAGGTCTCGAAGCCCTGGCGCGGGTCGCCGAAGCCCGGCCGGGCGTTCTCGTCGCCCGCGAAACCGCCGCCGGGGAACTGGCCCCACGCGGCCTGCACGCCGTCGTAGCGGGCGTAGGTGGCGTTGCGGTGCGCTGCATCGCCCGACAGCACGCCGAACTGCGCCGGCTCGCGGAAGCCCTGCGCGATGTTGACGTTGTGGCGGTCCGGCAGCCCGCCGACCCAGTCGGCCGAGTTGGCGTGGATGCGCCGCACCAGGTCGAGCAGGAAGGCCTCGCCGCTGCGGTTGTAGAGCCAGTAGATCGAATCGATCGCGTCGCCCCAGCGCCAGGTGCCCCAGCCGTCGCTGAACACGCCGTTCGGCTGCGTGGTCAGGAAGCGGAAGAAGCGCGTCAGGAACGGTGCCACGCGCGCATCGCCGGTGTACTCGGCATGCGAGCGCAGCGCATGCAGCATCGGCAGGTGCGGCCAGACGTCGGCATGGCCGTTCAACGCGCTGCGCAGCGCGGTCGGGCCGAAGAAGCCGTCGGCTGCTTGCGTCGCGAGCACGCCGTCCATCCAGCGGCGCGCGGTGGCCAGCGCCGTCGCGTTGCCGGTCACGTAGGCGAGGTCGACGAAGCCGCGCAGCCAGTACGGCACTTCTTCCCAGCCGCCGCGCTCGGGGTGGATCCAGCCGGTGCTGTCGTAGCCGAGGAAGTGCGACACCTCCGGGAAGCGCCCGCACAGCCCGTTGAGCTGGCGCTCGAGCTGCAGCTGCAGCCAGTCGCGCGCCTGCACCGCGCCGGGCGGCAGCCGCAGGAACGCGGCCGGCGCGAGCGGGCTTCGGTTCTGCGGATAGGAGGCCACGGCGGCCTGGCCGGGCAGCGGGCTCAACGCGGTGGCGGCCGCGGCCGCTTCACCGGCGATGGCAACACTGCCGCGCAGGAAATCACGTCGATCGAGGGTCATGTCTGTCTCCTGTGGTGGTTCGTCGGAACGCGGGCAGAGCGCTCATCGCCACGACAAACCCCACAACGAGACCTCGCCCTGCGCGGATTGCATCCGAACCGGGCGAGCTGCGGTACTAATAATCAGGTAACAATCAGTAAATATGTGCCAAACAACCTGTGTGATTACGCAAGACGAATTAGTAATCTTTTCTATGCCGGCTGCGGCTGGGCGCGCGCCTTCAGCAGGAAGGCCGCCAGTTGCCAGGCGATGAACACGGCGATCAGCCCGATCAGCGTCGCGCTGATCGGCCGGGTCACGAACGCACTGAAGCTGCCGCGGCTCAACAGCATCGCGCGGCGAAAGTTCTCTTCCAGCATCGGCCCGAGGATGAAGCCGAGCATCAACGGCGCCGCATCCATGTCGAGGCGCGAGAACAGGTAGCCGCCGAGCCCGAACGCGGCCGTGACGAAGATGTCGTCGAGGTTGTTGTTGACGCTGTAGGTGCCGATGCAGCAGAAGAACAGGATCGACGGGAACAGCACGCTGTACGGGATCTTGAACACCGACAGCCAGTAGCGCACCAGCGGCACGTTCAGCACCAGCAGGAAACAGTTGCCGACCCACATGCTGGCCACCAGGCCCCAGAACAGGTCGGGGTGGCCGGCGATCATGTTCGGGCCGGGCTGGATGCCCTTGATCACGAAGGCCGCCATCATCAGCGCCATCACCGCGTTCTCCGGAATGCCGATGCTCATCAGCGGGATGAAGCTGGTGCGGGCGGCGGCTTCGTCGGCCGCGGCCTGGCCGGCCACGCCTTCGATCGCACCGTTGCCGATCTCGTCGCGGTACTTGCTGACCTTCTTGTCGACCGCATAGGCGGCGAACTGCGCGATCACCGGCCCGCCGCCCGGCAGGATGCCGAGGAACGATCCGATCACGCTGCCGCGCAGCGCGCTCGGGATGATCCGCTTGAACTCGGCCCAGGTCGGCATCAGGTGGATGGTGCCGTTGAACGGCGAGCGCTCCTCGCGCGAATCGAGGTTCTTCGTGATCTCGGCGATGCCGAAGCAGCCGAGCGCGACGCTGACCAGGCCGACGCCGTCGGCCAGCATCGGCAGGTCCCAGGTGTAGCGCGCCACGCCGCTGTTGACGTCGGTGCCGATCTGGCCGAGCAGCACGCCGATCAGGCACATCGCCATGCCGTTGAGCAGGCTGCCGGTGGTCACGAAGCTGACGCAGACGAAGCCGACCAGCATCAGCGCGCAGTAGTCGGCCGGGCCGAACAGGAAGGCCACCTCGCCGAGGCTGGGCGCGAGGAAGGTCAGCACCACGATGGCCACCGTGCCGCCGATGAAGCTCGACACGCCGGCGGTGAACAGCGCGAGGCCGGTCTTGCCCTTCAACGTCATCTGGTAGCCGTCGATGCAGGCCACGATGCTGCTGGCATGCGGGATCTTCATCGTGATCGCGCTGACGCTGTCGCCGTACTGCGCGCCGTAGTAGATGCCGGCCAGCATGATCAGCGCGCCGTTGGTGGGGATCGAATACGTCAGCGGCAGCAGCAGGCTGATGGTGGCCAGCGGGCCGAGGCCCGGCAGCAGGCCGACCAGCGTGCCGACCGTGCAACCGATGGCGCAGAACAGCAGGTTCTGCATCGTCAGCGCGTGGCTGAAACCGAACGCGAGGTTGTGGAGGAGGTCCATCATCGTCGGCCCTCAGTACAGGTTCAGGCTGAGGCCGAGCAGTTTCTGGAAGGCGAGCGCCACCAGGAACAAGCCGACCCACACCTTCAGGTTGCGCACGATCGAGTACCTCGCCGTGCCGGCGAAGCCCGAGATGAACACCAGCGCGACGATGCCGGCCGTCATGTTCAGCACCCGCGACACCAGCGCGAACGCGCACAGGCTGGACAGCAGCAGCGCGATGTTGACCGGGTTGAACCCGAAGGGCGGCCCGTTCCTGACGAGCCGCGACCGCACGACGGTGGCGACGGCGATCAGCAGCAGCAGGCCGCTCACCATCAGCGGGAACAGCCCGGCACCGGCGCGGCTGAAGTCACCGATGGGGTAGCGCAGCGCGCCGAGTCCGAAGGCCAGCGCGATGGCGGCCAGGAAGAGTCCCCGTGCAAGGTTTCTGTCGATCATGGCGGCTCCGTGAGAGGAGGCCCACTCTAGGCAGCGGGCCCTCTGCGCACGCCATCGGTTTCTACCTACGACAGGTTGGCGACAGGTTCGGGGCTGCAGGGCAGCGTCACGGTGGCGGCCACGCCACGGCCGTCGGTGCCGGGCTGCAGCACGGCATCGCCGCCATGCAGGCGGGCGATGTCGCGCACGATCGCGAGGCCGAGGCCGGTGCCCAGGCCGCCGGCTGCGGCGCCGCGGCGGAACCGGTCCCACACCTGCGGCAGCTCGTCGGCCGGCAGGCCGCGGCCGTCGTCGATGACCTGCAGCAGCGACTGCGCCGCTTCGGCGCGCGTGCGCACGGTGATGCGCGCCCCGGCGCCGGCATGCTCGACCGCGTTGTGGATCAGGTTGCCGAGCAGCTCGCGCAGCAGCAGCGCGTCGCCGTCGACCCATGCGGGTTCGAGGTCGAAGCCGAGGTCCTGTCCGGCGGCGAGCGCGGGGCGCAGCCAGTCGTCGGCGGACGCGGCGGCCAGCGCGGCGAGGTCGATGCGGGCGAGCGGCGTGCCGGCGCCGAGCGCCGCGCCGTCGGCGCGCGCCAGCGTCAGCAGTTGCTGCACCAGGTGCGCGCCGCGCTCGGCGGCCGCATGCAGCCGCTGCAGCGTCGGCTGCAGCTCGGGCGGGCAGGGCTGCGCCAGCGCCTGGGCCGACTCGACGCGCAAGGTCGACAGCGGCGTGCGCAGCTGGTGCGCGGCGTCTTCGACGAACGCACGCTGTGCCGAGGCCGCCAGGCGCAGCCGCGCGAACAGGTCGTTCAACGCCACGACGAAAGGCGCCACTTCGCGAGGGACGGAACCGGGCGCTATCGGGTCGAGCCGTTGCAGCGAGCGCGAGCCGATCTCGACCGAGGCGCGCTGCAGGGGGCGCAGGCCGCGCCGCACCGCCAGCACCGACAACAGGCCGAGCGACAGCGCGAGCAGCACCGCCGCGGCCAGCGCGGCCCAGGCCACGGCGCGTTCGGCGTCCTCGCGCTTGCCGAGCGATTCGGCGACCAGGACCGTGCAGACCTGCGCCGGTTCGCCGCAGCGCGCGCCGAAGGCGGCGGCCCGCATGTGCCGGCCGCGCAGCGTGGCATTGAAGAAGCGCCACTGCCCGGGCGCCAACGGCGGCGCCAGCGCGAGCAACGCGGTGTCGCCACCCAGCGGCTGGCCCCGGGCATCGCCGACGACGAAGGCCACCTCGTCGACCAGGTCGGCGCGCAGCGCGCGCAGGGTCTGCGCACTGAGCGGCAGCGTCGCCTGGCCGTCGTGCACTTCGAGGATGCCGTTCAGCGCGACCGCGGTGTCGGTCAGCGCGCGGTCCAGGCCGTCGAGCGCCGGCCGCACCGCGAGCGCGTACACCACCGCGGCCGACAAGGGCACCAGCGCGACCAGCGGCAGGATCAGCCAGCGCAGCAGCGTGCGGCGCAGGCTGCTGGCGGGCAGCGGCGCGTCGGTCACGCGTCGTCCCCGGCGTCGAGCAGGTAGCCGAGCCCGCGCACGGTGCGCAAGCGGACGCCGGCGGGTTCGATCTTCGTGCGCAGCCGCGACACCAGCAGGTCGAGCGCGTTGTCCGACGTGGCGCCGCTCCAGCCCGGCACCAGCGCCACCAGTTGCTCGCGCTGCACCACGCGGCCGGCCTTCAGCATCAGGTACTGCAGGATGTCGCACTCGCGGCGCGACAGCTTCACCGGGTCGTCGCCGACCCAGGCGCGCAGCGCTTTCGGGTCGAAGCGCAGCGTGCCGACCGACAGCACCTCGGCCGCGCGGTTCTCGTGGCGGCGGGTGAGGGCGCGCAGCCGCGCCACCAGCTCGACCGGCGCGAACGGCTTGACCAGGTAGTCGTCGGCGCCGACCTCGAGCCCGTGCACCCGCTGCTCGACGGTGTCGCGCGCGGTCAGCATCAGCACCGGCAGGCGCGAGCCTTGCGCGCGCACGCGGCGCAGCGTCTCCAGCCCGTCGATGCCGGGCAGGCCGATGTCGAGGACCAGCGCGTCGTAGTCGTCGCGCAGCAGCGAGGCCGGCACCGGTTCTCCGTTCGGGCTGGTGTCGACCCGCCAGCCCTGGGCACCGAGGGCGCCGGCGATCGACGCGGCGAGGGGTTGGTCGTCTTCGACCAGCAGGATCAGCATCGGGCCGCGGCGGTCGTGCGGCGGCCGGCGATCAGTTCGTCGAGCTCCAGCAGCATCGCGGCCTTCATGCCGGCCGCCGGGTTCCACGGCGTTGCCGTCGCGTCCTGGCCGGCGTCGAGCCAGCGCCAGCCGGCGTGGCTGAAGCGGCTCGCGGCCACCTGCAGCCGGGTGCCGGGCGGGATCCGGCCGGTGGCCTCGGCGGTGCGCAGCCGAGCCTGCAAGGCCGCGGCCCAGTCGAACACATCGACGATGTCGGCACGCGCCGGCCCGGCGTCGACGTAGGCACCGCCCCATGGCAGCTGCACGAACAGCGCGAGCGCCGTGTCGACCAGGTAGAAGTGCACCGCCCAGCTGTTGCTGCCGTGGCCGTCGAAGCCGACGACCGCATAGCCGGGCAGCGCGGGTTCGGTTTCGACCTCGCCGACGAAGCGATCGAAGTCGTAAGGCGACGAGGCCACCGGCCGGGTGGCGAACCAGCCCGGCCCCTGCGGCTGCAGCAGGGCCGCCAGCGGCGCCGGCACCGGCGGAAACGGCAGTTGCTCGCCGTCGAACAGCGCCTGCGCGGATTCAGTCACGGATGCATTCATGGAGTCGATCTCACCAGTGGTTCTTGGCCATCGCGCGGTCGCGCTCGCGGCCCAGGTAGCTGTTCTGCCCGTTCAGCAGGCGCTGCACGTCCCCCTGGCCCCATTGCGACGGGTCGATGATGTGGCCGGTGGCGCGCAGCTGCGCGATGTGATTCTTGACGCCTTCGTGGCGCTCGATCGCTGCCTGGATCTCGGGTTCGCTCAGCTTGTTGCCGAGCATCGCACGGATGTCCCTCGACGTCATCGCGTTGATCGCACGCGCCATCTCGGTGTCGACCACCGGCGGCAGCCCGGTGCCGCGGAAGCCGTAGCGCAGGCGGTCGTGGTCCATCTGCTGGATGCCGGCCGGGTCCTTCAGGTTCTTGCCGAAGCACTGGTCGTTGTCGATGCCCATCACCTTGGCCCGACCGTCCGGTTCGATGTTGATGAAGTAGTTGTTGGCATGGCGGTCGCCCTGGCCCGTCAGGTGGTCGAGCAGCTGCAGCTTGGTCACCTCGGCACAGACGTCGGGCCGGCGCAGCAGGCTGGCCTCGACCTGCGAGGCCGGCCTGCCACGGGCCTTCTCCATGATCAGTCCGAGGTCGGGGTCGACGACGCCGCGCCCGGTGTCGAGCACTGCCATGCGCGTGCTCGGCACCACGTCCAGGCCGAGCTTCTTCGCGTACGAGACCGTCGCGATGTTGCGCATCGCGATCTGCGGATCGTCCTTCGGGATGCCGGTGGCCGCGGCGACCCAGCCTTTCTCGACGGCACCGAGCGGCTTGAAGACACCGTCGAACGGCGTGCCGTCCGGGTTCTTCAGCTTCACCGAGAACACCGTGTTGAAGGCGCCGGCGCCGAGCTGCTTCGGTTTTTCGAGCACCTGGGCATTGGTGAAGGCCGGCAGCGTGTCGGCGGTGACCTTCAGGTTCAGCTGCTTGTAGAGGCGGTCGATGTTGCGCGCGAGCTTCGGGACGCTCGTGGCTTCGCGCTGCTCCTTGCGAAACAGCTTCTGCTGGCCCTGCGGCACCTTGACCTGGATCGGGTACGCGTCGGCCTGCCGGGCCGGCACGGCAGCCGGCCGCTGTGCGAAGCCTTGCGGCGCTGGCTGCTTCCAGTGGGCCGGGCGGTCCAATGGGTTGGGCAGCGTGGGCGCCTGGGGCATCTGCAACGGCGGCTGCTGCAACTCGGGCGGCTTCGGCGGCACCGCCGGCCGTTGCGCCGGCTGGGCCCACGGCATCGGCATCGGCATCGGCATCGCCGTCGGGCCGGTGGGCGTCCATGGCATCCGAGGCGGGGTGTGGGGCGGTGTCAGCGGCGGCGACGGCAGCCCCCCGACCGCGTGGGCAGGCATGCCGGCAGGATCCGGTAGACCCCAGGGGTTGGGAAGCGAAGGTTCTTGCGGCCGTTTCGCGCCGCCGAGCATGCGCAACGCCGCCAGCGCGACATTGCGCCCGGCCATGCCGCCGGGCCGGCTGATCGCGTTGCGGCGCTTGAGCGGCGAGTCCGGCGAGGTCGGCGTCTGCAGGCCGCCGCTGTTGGCGCGCTCGGGGTTGCGAGGCGTCCGGGCTGCCCCGCCCACCGCGGTGTCCAGCTTGCGCAGCAGCCGGTCGAGGCCGCTGCCCCTGCCGATCGTGCTCATCGCGCGGCCTCCCGAACGGGTCTGGCCAGCCGTGCGGACCCGCCCCGCTGCGCTGATTCGTTGTCGGTCATCGTGAGTCGCCTTTCGGGCGTCCAGCATCGCGCAGGCGGGGTGGGGCAGGCGATGCGCCGGCGAAACCGTGTCAATGTCCGCGAAGCCGTGCCGTCGACGCATACCGCCAACCCATCCCCAACATGAAGGACAAGCCGCCCGGACGGCTTGAGCTAGGGATGTCCGTGCGCGAAGATCTTCCGAAGAATCGGTTCCCGACCACCACGAGACTTCAGGGAGGACACATGACTG
>Ga0065165_1003090_pt1 | contig 12404 bp, 12 predicted proteins | sample AraplaMF_Cvi_mMF_FD_63813 | JGI IMG/M metagenome (GOLD analysis project Ga0065165, IMG submission 63813) | Arabidopsis root microbial communities from the University of North Carolina, USA - plate scrape MF_Cvi_mMF (version 2) (version 3) | ecosystem: Host-associated > Plants > Roots >... | reverse complement strand
GTGGTCGGCCACCTCGGCGCAGGTCTCGTGGATGCTGCGCAGCGGCGCGCCCGACAGCTCGACCTGGCCGCCCGGCTCCAGCGTCACCGAAGCCTTGTCGCGGGCCAGCGCGATCAGGTTGCCATTCTCCTCCACCCGCTCCCAGCCGCAGCCGGCCAGGCCTTCGAGCACGGCGCGGATGCCGTCCGGCCCCTCATAGGGCAGCTGCTTCAGGTCCGACAGGCGGAAGGCGAACTTCTCGTGCTCGGTGCCGATGCGGAATTTGTCCTTCGGCCGGGATCCCGTCGCGAGATAGTCGGAAAGCTCGGACGCCGAGGAAAGCGGAGTCGTATCGGTGGTGTCGCGCGCCATGGAAGTAACCTTGTTCGGAATGCCGGATTTGGACGAACATCCGGGTGCTTGGACCGGAATCATGTGCCCTGCAAGTGAATTTCTTTCAAGATCGGATCAGAAATTGAGGCCCGTCAACGTCCGGCCTCAGCGCCAGTCGCCGATGGCCGCCTGGATCACCGCCATGGGGCAACCGCGGCCGTGTCGGCGCGCAGGATGCGCGGACCGAGCGGAATGGCCGTGACGAACGGCAGGCCATGCAAAAGCGCCCGTTCCGCCTCCGAAAACCCGCCTTCCGGGCCCACCAGCAGGGCAATCCGGCTTTCCTGGATGCACGACAGGATGGGCAGCGGGTTCTGGCCCTCGTCGCCCTCGTCGCAAAAGATGATGCGCCGGTCGGCAGGCCAGTCGGCCAGCAGATCGACAAGCTTGCGCGGTGGCGCCACGGCCGGCACGGCCAATATGCCGCACTGCTCTGCCGCCTCGACAGCGTTCGCCTGCAGTCGCTCGAGGCTGGTGATCTTGCCCTGCACATGCTGCGTCATCACCGGCTGCAGCACTCCGGCGCCCATCTCCACTGCTTTCTGCACCAGGTAATCCAGTCGCCCGATCTTCAACGGCGCGAAGAGATAATGGAGGTCGGAGGCTGGCGGCTGGTCGCGCACCTTTTCCACCGTTTCGAGCAGGATCTTCTTGCGCGACGGGAAGTCGAGCTTGGCCAGCCACTCGCCGTCCCGGCCGTTGAACAGCAGGATTTCCGCGTCCTGTGGCATGCGCAAAACGTTCGCGAGGTAGTTGAACTGCTCGGCGGAGGCTTCCACACGCGCGTCGCGCTCGAGCGCCGCGTCCACGAAAAGCCTCTGCATCCGGAAATTGGCGCGCATCGATGATCCTTAGGTAAACAGGGCGAAGACGGCAATCGTCATCAGTGCCGAGAGCGCGGCTGCAGCCGGCAGGGTGATGGTCCAGGCGGCGATGATGCTGAGGAAATGCGACCGGCGAACCAGGAAGCGTCGCTGCACCTCCTCGTCATTGTGTTCGATTGGCTCGTCGACGGTCACCGCTCTGCCGGACCGCACCCGGATATACTCGTAGCGGCGGCGCGAATGGCGGGTATACCATTCGCGGAAGAAACCGACCCCGAACACAGCGCCGACAGCGATATGCGTCGACGACACCGGCAGCGCGATCCACGAGGCAATCAGCACCGTCAACGCTGTCGACAGCGAAACGCAAAATGCCCGCATCGGGTTGAGCTTGGTGATTTCCGCCCCCACCAGCGTCACCAGCTTCGGCCCGTAGAGCAGCAGCCCGAGCGATATGCCGAGACCGCCGAGCACGAGTTCCCAGGTGGGCACCGCAAGCGCGCCCGCCGCACCGGTCTGCGCCGCAGACGCGATCGCGGCGAGCGGGCCGATCGCGTTGGACACGTCGTTGGCGCCATGCGCGAAGGAGAGGAGGGCGGCCGAAAAGATCAGCGGCAGGCGAAACAGCTTGCGGAGAGACTGGTTGCGGTTTTCGAGCCCTTCCGCCTGTCGCGCGACGAACGGGACCAGCAGGCGCCAGGCAATCAGGCCGCAGGCAATGCCCACAAGCGTGGCCACCGGCACCGACACGGCGACGAGCTGGCCAAGGCCGATCAGCAGGAGATAGGCGATGAAGGTGCCGGTCATGATCGCCGTCAGCACCGGCACCCAGGTCCGCGCCGCGGCGATCTTGTCGTCGCGGTAGATGATCGTTTCCTTGATGAAGAACAGAAAAACGGCAGCGATCACGGCGCCCAGGATCGGCGACAGGACCCAGCTGGCGGTGATGCCGGCGATCACCCCCCAGTTCACGGCGGAAACGCCCGCCGTCGCGATCCCGGCACCCATGACGCTGCCGACGATGGCATGCGTGGTGGAGATCGGGGCGCTGAGCCAGGTGGCGATGTTGATGAGCAGCGCGGCGGCCAGCAGGGCTGCCATCATCGCCCAGATCATCATGGTCGGGTCGGTGATCACGCCGCCACGCACGATCCCGCCAGCGATGGTTTTCGCCACGCCGCGGCCGGCGATCACCGCCCCCGCCACTTCGAACACCGCCGCAAGGCCGAGGCCGAAGCCCATGCTCATCGCCCGGGCACCGACCGCCGCGCCGATATTGTTGGTAACGTCGTTGGCGCCGATATTCATGGCCATGTAGGCGGCGATGGCTGCAGCCGCGATGACGATGACCGCTCCCGGCTTGCCGGTGACGTAGGAGGCGGCGAAGATCGCCACCAGAATGATGAACAGGAGGGCGAGGCCGGGAGCCGCCAGGCGTCGGGAAGTCTGCCGCGTGGCTTCCTCAACCGAGTTCAGCTTTTCCAGGTCTTTGTCTAGCGTTGGCTTTGCCAGACGCGGCTGTCTCTGGCCCATGTCGCCGTCCTTGGGGATCGATCGGGAAGGGAGGATCCGCAGCGCCCCGATTGCCACCTCACGATGGAGGTTCGCTCTCGATTACCGGCGGCAAAGCGTGATTGCAAGATCGCAGCTCGGGCGGATCAGCCGGTTGCCTTCAAGTCGGGATTGGCCGCGGACTTGCCATTGCCTTTTCCGGACGGCTTGGGGGTCTTGGTCGCCGGTTCCACCGGCGCGGCCTGCATCCGTGCGCCGAAGTCCGACAGCAGCACCTTGAGTTCCGGCTCGTTGACGCGGCGGGCGGCCTCTTCGGGAGAAACCCATTCGAGTACGCGCGAGCCCTTCTCGGGAAAGCTCTTGAGGCATTCCTGGACCTCGAGCGCATGGACCTGCACCCTCACCAGCGCCCTGACGCCGTTGTTGAGCGTCTTGCGATAATGGAAGAAGCCGAGCGGTTCCTTGTCAGCCTTGCCCCTGACGCCGACCTCTTCGAAGGCCTCCCGTTCAGCGACCTGATGAGCCTTCTTGCCGGTCATCGGCCAGCCTTTGGGAATGACCCAGCGACCGGTGTCACGGCTGGTGGCGACCAGAACTTCGACCTGCGCCTGCTTCTTTTTTACCCGGAAGCATATCGCCGCATATTGCTGCCGCGGCGGACGCTGCAGCATCAATCGAAGATTTCCGATCATTCCGTCCAAAACACCCAAGGTCTGCTTGGCCTCCATCATCTGATTTGATTCTAATATAGGATGCTTGCGCGGGCGTTGCGAATTATTGCGCACCGCAGGCGCAAAAGAATCACATTCTTTCTGCCGTTTCCACTTTGCATTGTGATCCAACTGCAAAACACGTCAATTGGCATTGCACGCAGCAGATCGTTTCTGTGGAGATAGGGCCGTTACCCGGGCGAAGATCGTCTGGAAGCGACAGTCAAGGCAATTGAAGCAGTCACCTGTTCGTGGGATACCTTGTAACGGGAGCGAGGATAAAGCATGGCAGAGGCGATTCAATTTCTGGTGCCGCGCGACAATGTGCTGGCGCGACGATTGTCGATCATTTCGGACCTGGCGGATCTTCTGCCGCCGGAATGCCTGGTCCACGAAGCGCGCGGGCTGGCGCCGTTCGAGACGGACGCCTTCATCGCCTACCGGCGGGTTCCGCTAGCCGTGGCGCTGCCAAGGACCACGGTGCAGGTCGCGGCCGTCCTCAAATACTGCCACCGCTATGATATTCCGGTCGTGCCGCGCGGTGCCGGAACCTCGCTGTCCGGCGGAGCGATACCGCAGGAAGATGCGGTCGTCCTCTGTCTGTCGAAGATGACGCGCATCATCGAGATCGACTACGCAAACCGCACGGCGACGGTGCAGGCCGGGGTCACCAATCTGAGCATTTCCAATGCCGTCGGCACGGATGGTTTCTTCTATGCGCCGGATCCGAGCTCCCAGCTCGCCTGCACCATCGGCGGCAATATCGGCATGAACTCCGGTGGCGCGCACTGTCTCAAATACGGCGTCACCACCAACAACCTTCTCGGCGTCAAGCTCGTGCTGATCGACGGCACGGTCGTGGAACTCGGCGGCAAGCATCTCGATGCGGCGGGCTACGATCTGCTCGGTCTCGTCTGCGGATCGGAGGGCCAGCTCGGCGTGGTCACCGAAGCGACGGTACGGCTGATCGCCAAGCCCGAGGGCGCCCGCCCGGTGCTGTTCGGCTTCGACACCTGCGACGAGGCCGGCGCCTGCGTCGCCGACATCATTGCCGCCGGCATCATCCCCGTCGCCATCGAGTTCATGGACAAGCCGGCGATCGAGATCTGCGAGGCGTTTGCCAAGGCCGGATACCCGCTGGATGTCGCGGCGCTTCTGATCGTCGAGGTCGAAGGCTCGGAGGCCGAGATGGACGCCATGCTGGCCAGCATCGTCGAGATCGCCGGGCGCCACGGCGTCAGGAAGGTACGCGAGTGCCAGTCGGCCACCGAAGCGGCGCTGATCTGGAAGGGTCGCAAGTTGGCGTTCGGGGCGACCGGCCGCATTGCCGACTACATCTGCATGGACGGCACCGTCCCGCTCGGAAAGCTGTCCTATGTGCTCGGCAGGACGGCGCAGATCGTCGAGGGCTTTGGCCTGCGCGTCGCCAACGTCTTTCATGCCGGCGACGGCAACATGCACCCGCTCATTCTCTTCAACGCCAATGATCCTGTTGAAGCCGCAAAGGCCGAGGCCGCCGGCAACGAGATCCTCAAACTCTGCGTCGAGGCGGGCGGCTGCCTGACCGGCGAGCACGGGGTCGGCATCGAGAAGCGGGACCTGATGCGCTACCAGTATTCCGACATCGACCTCGCTCAGCAGATGGACGTGCGCGGCGCCTTCGACGAGAAATGGCTGCTCAACCCGTCCAAGGTCTTCCCTCTCGATGGAAGGATCCGGGCCGCGTGCTGATACCGACATCGGAAACGGATGCCGCCTACATCATCCGCAATGCGGCCGGCCAGGGAAAGAGGCTCGCCATTTGTGGCGGCAATACCCGCTCCGGCCTTGGCCAGATGGTCGAGGCGGCGGAGGTCTTCAGCGCCCGGGGCCTGTCCGGCATCGTCGATTACGATCCGGCCGAAATGGTGATGACGGCAAAGGCCGGCACGCCGGTCGCAGAGATCGAAGCCGCTTTGGCCCGCAACAGGCAGATGCTTGCCTTCGAGCCCATGGACCATCGCGGCATCATGGGAACCTCCGGAGAACCGACCATCGGAGGCGCCTTTGCCGCCAACGTCTCCGGCCCGCGTCGCTTCGTTGCCGGGGCGGCCCGTGACAGCCTGCTCGGCATTCGTTTCGTCAACGGCCGCGGCGAGGCGGTCAAGGCCGGCGGCCGCGTCATGAAGAACGTCACCGGTCTTGATCTCGTCAAGCTGCTGGCGGGCTCGTTCGGCACGCTGGGGTTCCTCACGGAGGTAACCTTCCGCGTCCTGCCCGTGCCGCCCGCCGCAGACACGCTGGTCGTCAGTGGTCTGGACGACGAGACCGCGGCAAAGGCGATGGCGACGGCGATGTCCTTGCCCGTGGAGGTCTCCGGAGCGGCGCACCTGCCGTTCACGGTTCGCCATCGCTTCATCGGCGGCCGGCTGCCGGAAGGGGAGGCGACCGTGCTGCGGATCGAAGGGCTTGCGGCCTCCGTCGAGGCGCGCGCCCAGAAGCTCGCTGCGGTGATGGAGGCATTTGGCCCGGTGACCAGGCTCGGGTCCGCAGACAGCGCCACACTCTGGCGGGACATCCGCGACGTCGCGCCCTACGCCGATGGCACGTCTCGACCGCTCTGGCGCGTGTCCGTAGCGCCGTCGGCCGGCCACCAGCTGGTCGCGGCACTGCGGCTAGAGGCAGGGATCGACGCCTTTTACGACTGGCAGGGCGGCCTCGTCTGGATGCGCATGGAAGCGGATGCTGAGGCGGAGCTGGTCCGCCGCTACATTCGCGCGCTCGGTGGCGGCCATGCAACCCTGGTGCGGGCACCGGACCGAATTCGCGCCGCAACCAGCGCCTTCGAACCGCAGCCGGATGCCGTGGCGGCGCTTTCGGCGCGAATCCGGAAGACGTTCGATCCGGCCGGCATCTTCAGCCCGGGCCGGATGTCAGGCAGAGGGGGAGCCGTCTGATGCAGACCTCGTTTACCACGGAACAGCTTGCAGATCCGAATGTGGCGGAGTCCGAAAAGATCCTGCGCCGCTGCGTCCATTGCGGCTTCTGCACCGCCACCTGTCCCACTTATGTAACGCTTGGCAACGAGCTCGACAGCCCGCGCGGGCGCATCTACCTGATCAAGGAGATGCTCGAAAACGGCAGGCCTGCCGATGCTGAAACGGTCACCCACATCGACCGCTGCCTGTCCTGCCTCTCCTGCGTAACCACCTGTCCTTCGGGCGTCGACTACATGCATCTGGTCGACCATGCCCGCGCGCACATCGAAAACACTTACCGCCGGCCCCTGGCGGACCGGCTGATCCGCAGCCTGCTGGCGGCTATTCTCCCTTATCCGGCTCGCTTTCGGGCAGCCCTGCAGCTGGCAAGGCTCGGCCGCCCGCTGGCGCCGGTTTTCGCCCGCGTGCCGGCGCTCGCGCCGCTTGCCGCCATGCTGTCGCTGGCGCCGGTCAGGCGGCCCCGGACTGCAGCCGTGACCGATCCGCAGCCCCTCTCCACGCCCCGGCGCGGACGCGTGGCGATCCTGTCCGGATGTGCGCAATCGGTGCTCGATCCCGGCATCAATGCAGCAACCCGTCGTCTGCTCACCCGCTTCGGCGTCGAAATCGTAGCGCCGCGCGGCGAAGGCTGTTGCGGCGCGCTGGTCCACCATCTCGGACGCGAAGACGAGGCCCTGGCCTTTGCCCGGCGCAATGTCGATGCCTGGATTGGCGAGATCGAAGGCGGCGGCCTGGACGCCATCATAATCACCGCCTCCGGTTGCGGCACGACGGTGAAGGACTATGGCCACATGCTGCGGCTCGATCCGCTCTATGACGACAAGGCGGCCCGGGTTTCGGCGCTGGCGCGCGATATCACCGAATATCTGTCGACGCTCGACCTGCCTGTACTGGAATCAAGGCGCCTCAGCGTCGCCTATCATTCCGCCTGCTCGCTGCAGCACGGCCAGCGGATCACCGCCCTGCCGAAGCTGCTTTTGAAGGCTGCCGGCTTCACGGTGCGCGATCCGGCCGAAGGCCATCTCTGCTGCGGCTCGGCCGGTACCTACAACATCCTGCAGCCGGAAATCTCGGCGCAGCTCAAGGCCCGCAAGGTCAAAAACATCGACGCGACGAAGGCCGATGTCGTCGCGGCCGGCAATATCGGCTGCATGACGCAGATCGCCACCGGCACGGCGATCCCGGTCGTCCATACGGTGGAGCTTCTCGACTGGGCCTATGGCGGTCCGAAGCCGGCCAAGCTCGCCACCTCCGGCAGGAAGGACAAGGCCCGGCCGGTCGCTGCCGCCAGGGTCTAGAACTTGTAGGAAACGCCGAAGTTGATCGCGTGGGTGAAGATGTCGGTCTTCAGCGATGCGCCACTGTCGATGTCGACGTCCACCCACGAGTAGTTGCCCTTGTACTCGGCAAAGGCGGACCAGTTGTCCGTGAACTGGTACTTGATCCCGGCCTGGGCCTGCACCGTGGCGCCGCCGAACTGGTACTCGAAGGTGCGGCCGCTCGGACGCGTCACTTCCACATGCGGCACGTTGATGCCGACGCCGGCGCCGAGATAGGGCACCCATTTGCTGCCTTCGATCGGAAATTTGTAGAGCGCGTTGACGGTGAGGAGATTGAGGCCGTCGGTGAACTCGAAGACGCTCCAGTCGCCGGCCCGCTGCATGGTTGCGTCGTCGGCATAGACTTTTGCATGGCTGTAATCGAGCGACACGCCCCAGTTGGAAAGCCTGCCGTCGTCGAACCAGTAGGTGCCCCGGACGCCGTAATAGGGCGGCATCTTGAAAGGCTTGGTGTCCCAGTCGGCAGTGAAGTCCGCGCCGTCCGATACGTTGACGTCGCTGCTCGGCGCAAACTCTATGCCGCCATAGCCGGATATTTCGAAGTCGCCGGCGCGCGAGGGGACGGTGCCCGCAATGGTGGCGGCAAGCAGGATGAAGGCACTCGGAATGACGACACGGAGGAAAGGCTTGCGCATGGTGATCGATCCGGTTGTGATCGTTCAGCATTAGCCCGCCGAGATGACAGGCGGTTGATCCTTCTGTGGCTTTCCTGCATCAGTGACGATTGAATGACGGCTTCCTGCCGGGTCATCGAGGCCCGGGGCGCCCTGCGACGCCACGGGCCGGTCGGCGCACTCAGCCGCCGAAGATCGTGCGGAAGATGTCCATGCCGCGATCCTCGAACTGGACATCGCCCTGCTTGTTGCCGGGGCCGATCACCACGACCTTGGTGCCGACCGAAGCGCGGCTGTAGAGGTTCTCGACGTCCTGGTTCATCATGCGGATGCAGCCGGACGACATGTTGAGGCCGATCGACCAGGGCTGGTTCGTTCCATGGATGCGGAAGATCGTGTCGCGGCCACCCTTGTAGAGGTACATGGCGCGCGCACCGAGCGGATTGTCCGGGCCGCCTTCCTGGACGAGCGGCAGATTGTGCCCCGCACTCCGTTCGCGCACGCGCATTTCGGCCGGCGGTGTCCAGCTCGGCCATTCCTGCATGCGTCCTACGTTGACCACGCCCGACCAGCCGTATCCTTCGCGACCGACGCCGATCCCGTAGCGCGTAGCCCGGTTCGGACCTTCGACGTAGTAGAGGAACTTGTTGTTGGTATCGACGATGATCGTGCCGGGCGCCTCCGTGGTGGAGAACCGCACCACGCGCCGCTTGAACTTGTCGGGGACCACCTTGGAGCGGACGGAAGGCACCGCGTCGCTCGCCGTCGTCTGCGGCTTTGCAGGAGAGGCCTGCGCGACGTTGTCCGTCGCCGTGATTGCCGCCAGCATGCCCGCAGCGGCAAGCAGCATTTTACCGGATTTCATGCAAAGCTCCTCTTGGCCTTCGGAAAAATCATGTCGGCCAAGATGTCCGGGCTTTTCGGCCCGGACAAGTCGAAGCGTTCCAAATAAGCGGCGTCTCCACCATTTGTGGTAAAAACGGCCGGCAATCGTGTCGATCCGGCAACATGCCGGACCGGGCGTGAGGCGTAATCTACTGCACGATCACGCGCGTGCCGACATTGACGCGGGTGTAGAGATCGGTGACGTCCTGATTGCGCAGGCGGATGCACCCGGAGGATACGGCGCTGCCGATCGTCCACGGGGCATTCGTGCCGTGGATGCGGTAGAGCGTCGAGCCGAGATACATGGCGCGTGCGCCGAGCGGGTTCTCCGGTCCGCCCTCCATCTTGGCGGGCAGGTAGTGGCCCTTGGTGGCTTCGCGGCTGATCATTTCCGATGGCGGGTTCCACTCGGGCCACTCGGCCTTGCGGGTGATCTTGTGCTCGCCGGCCCATTCGAAGCCCGGCTTGCCGACCCCGACGCCGTAGCGGCGCGCCTGGCCGTTCTCCATGACGAGGTAGAGAAAGCGGTTGTTGGTGTCGATCACGATCGTGCCCGGCTTTTCGCGGGTCTCGTAACGCACGATCTGCGGCAGCCATTGCGGCTCGAGCTGGCTGCGGATCGGTGCCGGCCGCATGGCGACGGGCTGCGCGGCCGAACCGCTGTCGAAAATACCGCGGCGCTGGCGGTAGACGACCCGCGGCTGCGCCGGTTGGCGTGAGGTGGCGATGGCGCGCGCCTGCGGCCCGGTCAGCTGCATCACCCACGGAGCGGCAAGATCCGGGCTGACGACGACCGGAGGTCTCTCGCGGTAGCGGTCCTGGGCCATGGCGGCGGTTTGCGAAAGGGCGGCCATGAGGCCGACGGCTAGGAACAGGCTCTTCTGGATCATCGGGTCTACTCGCTACATTGCCCAACGGGCGACATGGCCCGAATTGACGGCTATGGTGAGCGGCAGGTGAAAGCGAATGGTAAACAGGGTGCGCTTGCGCCCCGACAAATGCCATAAACCGTTTGGCAGGGTTACCCGCCGGTATGCAGGCATGGTTTATCACTGCTGAAGACGGCGCGAAGACCGATTAACGGAGAGGACGGGCTTGGAAAAGACGGGAGTGATCGATGGTGAAGACGGGAGGCGAAGGTGCTTCTGGTATGGTGGTCTGGAAGATTACCGCCGCTACCACGACGAGGAATGGGGCAGGCCCGTCACAGACGACACCAGGCTGTTTGAAAAGATCTGTCTCGAAGGCTTCCAGTCAGGCCTCTCCTGGCTCACCATCTTAAGAAAACGCGAGAATTTCCGGGCCGCTTTTGCCGGCTTCGATTGCGACAAGGTGGCGCTGTTCGACGATGACGATATTGCGCGGCTCGTCGCCGATGCCGGCATCATCCGCCATCGCGGCAAGATCGTCTCGACCATCAACAATGCCCGCCGCGCGATCGAGATGCGCGACGAGTTCGGCTCGCTGGCGACCTTTTTCTGGAGCTTCGAGCCCGCCGCCGAGGACCGCCCCCAGGTGATGGATCTCGAAACGCTGCGCGCCAACCCCACCACGGCGGTGTCCGTCCGCCTCTCCAAGGACTTGAAGAAGCGCGGCTGGACCTTCGTCGGGCCGACCACGGTCTATGCTTTCATGCAGGCCATGGGGATGGTCAACGACCACCTCGACGGCTGCTTCTGCCAGGCAGAGGTTGCCGCGCTGCGGCTCAATTTCAGGCGGCCATGATGGCGTCGACGATGCCGAGCAGGCCGCCGAGATCCTCGATCTGGCGAAACCGCGGCGCGTCTTCCGGGGCTTCCACATGCTCCAGCACCCAGGTCAGCGCATGTGGCACGAACACGCCCCAAGCGCCGGCAGCAATGGCCGGCACGATGTCCGATTTCAGCGAATTGCCGACCATCATGGCGCGCTCCGGCCCGTCGGCGAGGCGGCTGAAGATGCGGCGATAGGTAGTGGCGGTCTTGTCGCTGACGATCTCGACCGCATCGAAATAATCGCCGAGTCCCGATTGTGCGAGCTTCCGCTCCTGGTCGAAGAGGTCGCCCTTGGTGATCAGCACCAGCAGATACTCGCCGTTCAGCGTCTGCAGCGTCTCTTGCACATGCGGCAGGGTTTCCACCGGATGCCGCAGCAGCTCGCGGCCGATGTCGAGGATCTGGCCGATGGTTTTGGCCGGAACTTCGCCTTCGGTGATCTCGATCGCCGTCTCGATCATCGACAGGGTAAAGCCTTTGATGCCGAAACCGTAGTGGGCAAGATTTCGCTTTTCCGCTTCCAGCAGACGCTCGGAAATGTGGTCTCCCTCGGCGAACGAGCCGAGCAGCGTCTTAAAATGTGCTTCCGTCAGGCGGTAATATTGCTCGTTCTGCCAGAGCGTGTCGTCGGCGTCGAAGCCGATTGCGGTAATGGGACGCATCGATTTGGGCCTCCAGCCGCAGAGTGAGCGCAGAAGGTGGCAACGGTCAAGCACCGCCTGACCGTCGCCGGTTCGTCACTTTCCGTGCGATTTCAGCCAGGCCTGCATGTCGGCGATCTCGGCTTCCTGCGCCTTGATGATGGCCTCCGCCAGTTTGCGCAGTTCGGGATCCTTGCCATGCGCGAGTTCGACCTTGGCCATGTCGATCGCGCCCTGGTGATGCGGGATCATGCTGCGCACGAAGTCGGTGTCCGGATCGCCGGAATACCGGATCGTCATGGTCTTGTGCATTTTGGCATTGGCCTCCTCGAAGGCCTTCGTGGACGGGCTTGCGCCGCCCTTCATGCTGGAGTGATCCATCCCCTTCATCTCCTCTGCGCCCAGCGGCGCGGCGGATGCAAGCGTAAGGGCAAGCGACAGGGCGCCGAGCGCCACGGTGATTTTGGCAGACATGGTGGTTCCTTTCCGGATCTGATCTTTTCGAGACGTTCGATGATCGCGATCAGGCGCGGGGAGGCGGCGTCGGTGGCGCGCGCCGGGGCGAGGCGAGCGCCTGCATGGTCGCCGGAGCGGGAGCTTCGCGAAAGAACGGGCCATCGTTGCGCAGCCCGAACGAGGGCAGCGTCGTCAGGCAGCCGGCGCAGAAGGGCGCGCTGCAGATCTTGCCCCCGTGCGGGCAGGGCTGCTGGGTCTGGTGCTTGGAAACATCGGCGGAGGCCGCTGCCATATGCCGTGCATGCTGGCCTTGCGCCG
>Ga0065165_1003089_pt1 | contig 12409 bp, 9 predicted proteins | sample AraplaMF_Cvi_mMF_FD_63813 | JGI IMG/M metagenome (GOLD analysis project Ga0065165, IMG submission 63813) | Arabidopsis root microbial communities from the University of North Carolina, USA - plate scrape MF_Cvi_mMF (version 2) (version 3) | ecosystem: Host-associated > Plants > Roots > Endosphere... | reverse complement strand
AACGCGGGCTTTTGAATTCTGGCCTGAAGTCGTAATTTCAGCCCCGCCACAAGCATTTTTCGATTACTAAAAAAATTAGCAAGACCTAAAGCATCATTTTATTAATTATTAATACTACCTTGGCGCAAATATCAGCTATACAGCGTCAGAAGGGCATTTTTAAGTACTAAGCAAATTAGACATAAAATGAAGCAGGAGGCGAACGGGGCGACTGGAGCACAAGTAACAGAATAAAACAAACACATATATGAGCGACGCTAAAGAAAAATTAAAAGCCCTTCAGTTAACACTGGACAAGTTAGAGAAGACCTACGGTAAAGGCACCGTAATGAAGCTGAGCGATGAAAAGGTAGTAGACATCCCTGCGATCTCTACCGGCTCACTTGGTCTTGACATTGCCCTGGGCATCGGCGGTATTCCCCGCGGCCGTATAATAGAGATCTATGGTCCTGAATCGTCTGGTAAAACCACCCTTACCATGCACTGCATCGCCGAAGCACAGAAACGTGGCGGTCTTGCAGCCTTCATCGACGCCGAGCACGCGTTCGACAAGAGCTATGCTGAGAAACTGGGTATCGACACCGAGAACCTGCTGATCTCTCAACCAGACAACGGTGAACAGGCCCTTGAAATTGCCGACCACCTTATCCGCTCAGGCGCCATCGACATCATCGTTATCGACTCCGTGGCCGCCCTCGTACCGAAAGGCGAACTCGAAGGCGAAATGGGCGAAAGCAAAATGGGCCTTCAGGCTCGCCTCATGTCACAAGCATTGCGTAAGCTCACCGGTACCATTGCCAAGACCGGCTGCTGCTGTATATTCATCAACCAGCTTCGTGAAAAGATCGGTGTTATGTTCGGCAACCCCGAAACAACCACCGGTGGTAACGCCCTTAAGTTCTACGCATCCGTTCGTCTGGACATCCGTCGTATCGGCCAGATCAAAGAAGCTGCCGACGACATTACCGGTAACCGCGTAAAAGTTAAAGTAGTAAAGAACAAAGTAGCGCCTCCGTTCAAAGTTGTTGAATTCGATATCATGTACGGCCGTGGTATCTCAAAGTCAGGCGAGATCATCGACCTTGGTGTTGAACTGAACGTAGTAAACAAATCAGGTTCATGGTTCTCGTACAACGGTAACAAACTCGGTCAGGGTCGCGATGCCGTAAAGCAACTTATTGAAGATAACCCCGAGCTTATGGAAGATCTCGAAAAGGGTATCAAAGCGAAGCTTGCCGGCGAAGAAGTTAAAGAAGGCAGTGTTAAAGAAGCTGGTGTTAAAGAAGGCAAGGAAAGCAAGAAAGCAGTAGAAAAGGAAGAAGACTAATATCAACCCGATATCTCGATGTTAGCTATTTGTTCGTATGAACAACCGTTTTGCGCGACTGTTGAAGGATCAACACCAGGTGGATCACTTCTTAAATGATGTATTAAAGGTAAACAAGAGACACTTTAAAGACATCGGCTATCGGATCATCACATGTGAATCCGGGATGGTTGGAGGGTACTTAACTCCGACCTCCCGGTTTTCCAGATTTCGCGACCCCGCGTATCAGAGTGATGAACAACGTCTCCTTCTCAGAAAGAGAATTATAGACGAACTATTTACACTACCGCTTCTCGGTAACGACGAACGAATCAGGCTGGGCCGCGGCGGAGCAAGACCGTCCACACTCCAGGCTAAACGGCAGGCTTATATCCTTATCGGTTTGCCTGCCTCGGGTAAGTCGTCTGTCGCACAGCAGATCGCGAATACGTATGGTGCCATGGTACTCGATTCAGATTTTGCGAAGCGAAAGCTTCCGGAGTATGATGGGTATCCGTGGGGGGCTTCGATTGTACACGAGGAATCGACCGATATCATTCTGAACGAGAATAACATCCCGAGCTTTGAATGTTTACTGGATAAAGTATCGGTGCCTGGTTATAATGTTGTAATACCAAAAATCGGCGCCGATAGTCTCTCGATTCTTCAGTTATATCAAGTTCTCAGTAACCTAAACTACGCCGTACACATAACACTTATTCATCTTAGTAAAGAAAAGGCAACGTTAAGGGCATTATCACGTTATAAAAGTACAGACCGTTACATTCCACTGTCTATGATCTTTGATGTTTATGCCGATCGTCCTGCGCTTACGTACTTCTTTCTGAAGGATAAGCATAGGACGAAATTCAGATCATTTGGGATCATTAATACAGATGTCAATAAAGGTCAAGCACCTATGTGCACCGATATATGGCAGGATAATCCAGCGGGTCTGTATACATTAAACCGAGATTTATTATTTTAGCTACTATGAAACGTTCACCTATAAAGGTATCTTCAAAAACTCCTGTAATGAAAGGTAGATCTCTTTCCAGGAAGGAGATCATTGCCCGAAACATTGCCGAGGTAGAAAGAATGAGCCGTGAAATGAGCTTCGAGGAATACGCTGAAATGCATGCAAGGGCCTGTGACGTGCTCGATGCCTTTGAGGCAAATGCTTTCAAGGGCCGCTTTGGTGTAACCTCTAGAAGCGAATCGCTTAATCAGGTTCTGTACTAAAAGCCTCTGTGCAGTGCTGTAGAACATTGCTTCCAATACAAACGGCTTGACCTTCGTCTTAACACGAAGTCAGGCCGTTTTGCTTTTGTATACAATTGTACATTTTAGTCATATGGTTGTCTGGCTCACTGGCGGGCCTTGTGTCAGGGAGGGAAAGTTTTATATTTGACTATTGATAAATCCATAGCGTATGATTGAGATTGTTATTGAGGCCCGGAAGGCGGCGATTGCACCGGGGATGGAGGTTAAACGGATTTTGCCGTTTAGGTTGAGAAGAATGGTGGGGCCTTTTGTATTTATGGATCATGCGGGGCCGGTTGATATTGCTCCGCAAACGGCTTCGACTATGGATGTGCTGCCGCACCCGCATATCGGGTTGTCTACGGTGAGTTATCTTTTCGGTGGTCAGGTTACACACCGCGATAGCCTGGGGGTGCAGCAGGTAATACGGCCCGGTGAGGTTAACTGGATGACTGCGGGCAGGGGCATAGCGCACTCCGAGCGGTTTGAAGATCCGGCGGTGCTGGCCGGCGGTGCCTTGGAAATGATTCAGACGTGGGTAGCACTGCCGGAGAGAGACGAGGAGGCAGACCCGTCATTCATGAATTATAAAGAACAACAGTTGCCCGTCTTTACCGAGAAAGACGTTTGGATGCGGCAGATTGCAGGCAACGCGTTTGGTCTGAGCAGCGATGTTAAAACACATTCGCCATTGTTCTACCTTCATGTGGTGTTGAAGAAGGGCGCCCGGTTCGGGTTACCGAAAGAATACTCTGAGCGCGCCATCTACGTGGTGAAGGGATCAGTGGAGGTGTCGGGCCGTGCGTATGGGCCGGGACAGATGGTGGTATTTACAAAAGGAATAGACCCAACCTTACAGGCCCTTGAAGATACTACGCTTATGATGCTGGGCGGCGAGCCTGTAGGAGAGCGTTACATTTGGTGGAACTTTGTATCGTCACGCAAGGAGCGCATCGAACAGGCCAAGGAGGATTGGAAACAAGGGCGGATTATTCTGCCGCCCAACGATAACCAGGAATACATTCACCTGCCCGAAGATAAGACTCGTCCAGCCGGCGGACCGCATCCGGCACCTGAGCCGCTGTCATAAGCCGCCAGTTCACAACGCTGTCCTATCCCATCTTACTCAGTACACGCTGTAACGATGGGATAGGCTCCCGTTTTACAGCGTTAAAGATCTCCTGAAACTGACCAAGACGCTGCGGAAACATTTGTGTGAAGCTATAGAGCGCTTGAAGGGCCTGTGCGCGTACAGGTTTGCTTTCATTGGGGTTACGTGCCCAATAGTGCAGTGTCTTCCAGATCTGATCGAGTTCGTCGTCCTCCAGGGTTACACGGGTAATAAGTTTAATGAGGTAGCCGCGTAGCTCGGGATGGTCGGATGTGGCGAAGAGGCGTAGCAGGTCGGTCTTATGTATGCGCAGATATTCCTGGTGCTTCTTGGTGATTCGTTCAATAGCTTCTGCAGCCCGCACCACGAGGGTGCGCTCATGGTGATAAAGGAGTTCGAACAGGGCGTCGAACGATGGCTGATTGCTCACGTAGCCCATAAGAATTTTATTCTGTCGCGCCTTTGAAGGCGGCGTTTCCATCAGAAGTTTCGTTATTACGGTATCCATAACAGGTTTTAAACGGTATACGTAAAAAACAATGCCGTAGCCATACAATTACCGATTTTGTAAGGAACTATGTTCATCTCCCCGGAGTTACTTCGCATAGTAAAACAGCCCATGGAACACGAAACCGAACAACCTGAGTTTTGGGAGAAAAGCTTTATCGAGAAGCAGGAAATGTGGGGCTTTGAACCCGCCAAATCGGCTATATTAACCAAAGACCTTTTCCTGGAAAAATCCGTAAGCAATATACTTATTCCCGGAATCGGTTATGGCCGGAATGCAAAACTGTTCAACGACCATGGCATGACCGTTACAGGCATTGAGATTTCGAAAACGGCTATCGACATGGCCCGGAAGCATTACGGTTCCGCATTGACAATCTATCACGGTTCTGTAACCGATATGCCCTTTGATACCCGGCTGTACGACGGCATCTTCTGTTATGCGCTTATCCATTTGCTGGACGAGTCCGAACGCCGCAAGTTAATTGACGATTGTTACAACCAACTTACCGATAACGGCTACATGGTCTTTACCGCAATATCGAAAGACGCTTCTACCTATGGCAAAGGTAAGCTTATCGGCAAAGATCGTTATGAACAGTTTGGTGGTGTCAATATGTTCTTTTACGATCGCGAATCCATTCAGCAGGAGTTTGGTCATGCCGGCCTCGTTGAGATCAGCGAGTTGATTGAAAACTATCCCTTCTACTTGATTACGTGTAAGAAGTAGCTCCGGTGAGCCGCCTAGTTAAACGACTGCCTGAATTCCAGCGGCGAGAGGTTAGTCTTGGTTTTGAACAGGCGGCTGAACGACTGCGGATGTTCAAAGCCTAACTGATAAGCAATTTCGGCAACCGATAATGTAGAGGTCGAAAGGATCTCCTTAGCCTTTTCAATAAGGCGGTTGTGAATATGTTGCTGGGCATTCTGGCCGGTGTATGAACGAAGCATATCGCTCAGGTAGCTGGCCGATATGTTCAGCTGTTCAGCCAGATATTGCACGGTAGGTATGCCTTTGCTTAACGACTTCTCCGTATTGAAATACTCGTCGAGGATTTCTTCCAGCTTAAGCACGATATCATTGTTCACGGCTTTATGTGTAATGAACTGCCGCTTATAAAACCGGTTGCTATAATTCAGTAATAATTCGATCTGCGAGATCATAACGTCCTGGCTAAAGTCGTCGATACGATTGTTCAGTTCGTCGTCGATGATAGCGAAGACAGACATGATGGTATCCTTTTCTTTCGCCGATAAATGCAATGCTTCGTTGGCGGCATACGAGAAGAATCCGTACTGCCGGATCTTTTTGGCTAGCGGATACGACAGCAGGAAGTCGGGATGAAAGAACAACATCTTACCGGATGCCGCTCCACCGTCGGGTGTTTCGAAAGTTTGATGTGGTGATGTGAATACCAGGCCGCCCTCGCCGAAGTCGTAATAGTTCTGGCCATACTTTGCACGACTACAGAGGTTCGTTTTATAACCGATCTTGTAGAAATCCAACACGATCAGATTCGGGAAATCTTTAGGCGGTGCCTGAACGTCTTTAATATCGATAAAGCTTATCAGCGGGTGTACGGGCTTTGGCAGCCCGAACACCCGATGGAAGTCGGATAAAGAGTCGAATTTATACAGCGAATTCTCTTCTTTCTTCATATCTCAAATTTACGAAATCTTTGTGTGGTTTGCTTACCAGGGTGTTTCGCCCGTTTCGGGGTTATGCTCTTCGGCAATAAACTTTCCGGTTGGGCCATCGTTGCCTATCATGGCATATTTGGCAATACGTGCTCCTCCCTCCTGAGCAGTGCCCGCTCCCTGGTGGTTGTTAAAGTCAGTTGCCACAAAGCCGGGGCAAACTGCGTTTACCTTGAAGGCTGTGTCTCTCAAATCGTAGGCCAGGTCTATGGTGTACATGTTCAGTGCCGCCTTCGATGCCGGGTAAACCGCCGCCTTATGATGATAATATTTCCAGGAGGGATCGCTATGAAGCGTCAACGAACATCCGCTTGACGATACGTTTACGATGCGGGGCTCAGGTGATTTCTTCAACAGATCTATAAATGCCTGAGTTACGCGAACCACACCATATACGTTGGTTTCGAACACGGCTTTAAACTGATCCATCGTAGCGTTGAGCGATGTCTGCGGCCAGCCTCCGTTAACACCGGCATTGTTTATCAGCACGTCGAGCACGTCGGTTTTCTTTCCTATCTCTATCCGCGCCGCAGTTACCGATGCCTCGTCGGTAACGTCTATCGCAATAGCCTCTACGTTGCTAAAGCCTTCTGCATTCAGCTTCTCTACGGCGGCCAATCCATTCTGTATACTTCGGCTACCCAGGTATACATAATAGCCGTTTTGTAGTAGCTGCCGGGTGGTTTCGAAGCCAATACTTTTATTGGCCCCGGTTATCAATACTGTTTTCATATGTTTTAAGTTCATTTATTGTGATACACTGCTGCAAATTCTTTGGCGAAGTCTTTTAGTTTTATATTCCCTAACACGGGTTTGTTCCGGTAATAATCTTCGTACAGGCTACCATCGGCCTGTGCAGCCTGCATGGCTACGTAGCCCTGGGCAATCCATTCGTTTACGCCGGCGGCGAGCATACCGTTCAGCATTTGATCGCCGGGAATGGTAATCCACTGCAGATCGGGCTTGCCGATTGCCTGGCCGATAATGGCTGCAATCTCGTTGGGCGATACTTCTTCGCTGGCGATATAGCGTACGGTTCTTCCCGCAAAGGGCTTGTCCATTTCTTCGGCTATCGCGGCGGCAATATCCAGCGGAGAGACCCAGGGTTCTTTTTTATCGCCGCCCCAGCTTTGCACAAGGGTGCCTTCTTTTTTAAGAGTTGGTATATACCGGAACAGATTGGTATAGAAGCCTACAGGGCGCATAAACTTAATGGCTACGTCGGCCGGCAATTGCCTTAGGATATTCTCTACGTTATGATGTACCAGAAGACTGCCTTTCCCTTTATCGGTGTGCGCCCCTATGCTGCTTAGGTGCACGATGTGTTTTACACCCGCTTGTTCTACAGCTTTTTTATAGTTGTGCGCAATGGCATTAAAGGCGGCAATGAAGTCCATGTCTTTGTCAAAGATGCTGCCAATGCCTTCCCACGTTTCCATGAGGTACACAATGTCAGCGCCGTTAAAGGTGGTGGCTAGAAAGTCAGCATCCTGCATGGTGCCTACGGCCGCCCGGGCTCCTAATGCTTCGATGTCAGCCTGTCGTTCTGCCTTACTGCTGATGACGGTTACGGCGTGGCCTTTACCGACGAGCTCCCGGGTTAATGGTTTTCCGATGTTACCTATGGAACCTGTGATTACGATGTTCATATTTCTGCGTTTTGATGATACAAAGGTGGCAGGACGCAAAAAGAAGGACGTAACGAAATCGGGGGATGTTGTAACCAAACCCAAGATGTCTGCCCCCTCCTTTGCTAAAGCTTGGGCGGGCGAGGCTGGATTGACCCTCGTTCGCCAAAGCGCTACGGCGGGCGCAGTAAGGTTTATGAGGTTTACCGGATTAGAATTCGATTGAGATTTAAAAGATTAAGGCTTCGCGCCCGCGATTTTTCAAAACGCCTTGTATCGAAGTTTCGCTCGAAATATTACCCACGGTTAGCTACCCTTTCAAGGTGATGAACATGCGGCCTGCGTATTTCTCCAACTAACTGACTCGGCAAGATTCGGCAACACCGTCATTTTTCTTACATCAAAAAAAAACGTAACCAGGCTGGCGGCCAGGGTTGCACTGCTTTTCATAACAATCGGCTTCCAGCATTTCGGCGGCATTTCCATACGTCCCAACGGAGCCTAATGCTGTATCGATAAAACCATAGCTGCTTTCTAAACGAGTTTGGTAAAACGGCAAAAACCTACCGGGTATGGATAAGGATGGGAAGTGTTTCCGGGAAAGGCTTCAATCTTACATGGCACTTTCATCCAGTAACCCGAAAGGGGTATAAACCCAACCATCTTACCTACGTTCTGATTCTACCGACGTACAGCATTATGACAAGACAATCACCGTATATCCCGACAGTTGAGTGTAACATCTACAGTATAGTGTTTATACAATGTGTGTATCGAACACACATTGTATAAACAGCTAACAACCGCTAGTCTTACATGTTGGGGTGTTTTTTATCCGCGATATTTAAAACGCCAGTGCCGTCGGCTTAACGGTTATTTTCAAGCATCGAAACGACATAACGAGAGTTATTATACCTAACCGAAGCAGTAAAAAAGTATGCTAAAAAATAAATACGAAGACCCGTAATCATGTAAGGTAAATACCTTGCTATCTTTGTTATACCAACTGTTTAAGAAACAAAGACCGCTCTATCAGTCCTTCTTTCAGTGCTGTATGCAGCGTATAAAGCTGCAGGCTCCGAAAAGTTACCCGATAGAAAATAGCAACAGATACTACCCATTATTTATATCTATCGATACCCTATCCCCTACTACGCATGAAGAAATTTTACAGTTATCACAGTTTTGTACTATCCGTTAAATCGGTTGGCCATCAATTGTAAGAAGGCAAAAGGTCATTCTTTTATGATCGTTTAAAACATCAATCAGCCTTTCAGTTCGAAAGAACAAGATCATGGCATCGGGCGAATGGAATATTCGTCTGGCATTCCAGGACAATGACACCGTTACGCGTTGCGTAATGCGTGGTGTCTTGCTGTGCGCACCCAATTGAAATAATACAACTCTTACCCTATACTATGCGTTTATTCTACCCGGCTATACGCAGCATCCTGCTTCTCGCAGGGATTTTCATGGTCTCGTTTCACGGTGCGTCGGCTTACGGCAACCCGTCGAACGCTACCAAAGATTCCACCGCCGCTGCTCCGAATCCCGCTACGGAAGCCGATCTCCGGAACTTTCCACAGCTTGCGCATTTGCTTGAACAGGAATTCCTTGCCAGCAATCAAACGAGTGAACTCACCCAGGAATACCTCAACGGTTATGTAGCACCTACGGCCGATCTTGAATCGTTGAAGCAGCGCGCCAAAGAGGCCATCGAGTATGTAGAGAAGTTGAAAAACTTTGTCGGCATGCTTACCTCTAAAGATCTGGCGCGCCTTCCGGTAGGGATGAAAAAGGTGGTAAACAATACCACGGTGGTTATTGCCATCAGCCAGGTAAAGCTACACGCTTCCTATGCCGAACTTACAGCGTTTGCCAAGCTGGAGATTCCCCAGGAACCGAAAGTACTGTACTTCGGTCTGGAAGGTATTAAACTAACCTACGACGGTGGTATTGTGGGCGATGCCAAGCTGGTATTGCTGGGCGACCTGGCCATCCGCATAAACGGTGGAAGCGCAGCCGTCATACTCAAGGGTGGCAACGATATAAAAGACGGAAAGAGCACGACCAACACGCCTACCTACCTCACCTTCGACTGTAATGGTTTTAAAGAGCTGGGCCTCTCGGCCGATGTTGAATTTCCAAGAAGTTTGATGATTCCCATCGACGAGAAGGGAAAGCCGTACGAAGATCCAAACAAACGTGTGAAGGGCTCCTTCGCCACGATTGTAAGCGACTGGAGCGATATTCTTGTCGAGCTTACACTGCCCGAGTTTCAAATTCCCTACTTACCCGATGTAACCTTTCAGATCAACGGTGGGGTACTGGATCTGAGCGATGTACGCAACAAAACGGGGATCTTCCCGCCAAACTATGAAAAGAACTACATCGTAGCCGCCAGCCCCGAGTTGTGGCGCGGTGTCTATGCCAGCACGGTAAAGATTACGTTACCGCCTCAATTCAAAGACAAGAGTTCTGAAAAGCGTGTATCCTTTACGGGTAAGGACCTGCTGATCGATAACAACGGTATGTCTGGTGATTTCCAGGCTAAGAACATTCTGCCCATTGAAAAGGGTACCGCTTCGGGCTGGAAATTCTCGGTCGATGAGATTGGTATAAAACTGGAAGCGAATAACCTTACCGGCGCGTCGTTCAAAGGACTCATCGGTTTACCGATAGCCGAAAAAGACACCTTTACCTACGAAGGCATCATGATGCCCGACGACTATACACTCACCGTAGGCACAAAGAACAAGCTGGACTTTTCCATGTGGAAAGCCAACGTTCAGATCGATCCAAACTCGTGGGTAAAGCTTCACTTGAAAGACGACAAGTTCAGACCCGAAGCCATGCTGAACGGCCGCATGAGCTTGAACGTATCGAGTGGTTCGGACGACAGCAAAACACTGGGTAAGTTTAACGGTATCGAGTTCAAAAAACTCCACGTCACGACCGAGGTTCCGTACCTCGAAGTAGAGTACTTCGGATATGCGGGCGAAGTGAAGTTTGCCGACTTCCCGGTATCGCTTGAAGACATAGGTGTAAGCGCGCAAAACGGCGAAGCCAAGCTATACTTCACCGTGAAGCTGAACCTGATGGAATCGCAGTTCGGTGCCACCACACGGTTCGACATAAAGAGCAAACTCCGGAAAGACGAACAGGGCAACCAGTCCTGGAAATATGATGGGCTGGATTTGAGCAAGATCACCATAAACGCGACCATCAGCGGAAGCTTGAAGATTGCCGGTTCACTCGAAATACGCGAGAACGATCCGGTATGGGGCAACGGCATTGCCGGCTCGCTTCAGGCCACGTTTATACCCATCAAGCTGGAAGTAAAATCGCGGGCCATATTCGGCTCCAAAGGCTTCCGCTACTGGTTCGTAGACGGTTCTGTATCGTATGGCGACGGCTTCCCGGTAATCGGCCCACTCCGTATTCACGGCTTTGGTGGCGGCGCCTTCTATCACATGAAACGCAACGGTACCAATGCCGCGAGCATGGATTATATACCGGATGAAAAGACCCACTATGGTATTAAAGCTGCTGTATTGTTCAACGTTGTTACCCGCGCTACGATAGATGGTGAGGCATCGTTCGAAATAGGCTTCAGCAAGAGCTTCGGCATTAACTTCATCGGTTTCTTTGGCGACGCCAAATTCCTTGGCAAGCTGAAGATCCAGGAAGACCTCGAAGAATACGTAAACAAGGCCAAAAAAGCCTACGAGGGTTACGAACAAGCCTTCACAAAAGACAACCCGCTCCTGGCCAAGACGCTGGAGAAAATGAAAACCGAAGAGCCTTCCAAAGCAGCCGAAGCGCTCATGGGCGATGTGAAGAAGCTCGGCGAAGAAGGTATGATCACCGCGCACGTCGGTATGCTGATGGACTTCACCGAAAAGACATTCCACTCCACGTTCGACGTATATGTCAACGTTGCGGGCGGTTTGTTAAAAGGCATCGGAAAAGACGGTCGTGCCGGCTGGTCTGTTATGCATATTGGCCAGGGTGAATGGTACACACATATGGGCACACCGGTAGACCGTATAGGCCTGCAGTTCGGATTGGGCAGCCTTCGCATGAAGACCAGCGCGTACTTCATGGCCGGAAGTAAAGTACTTGACTCTCCGCCACCACCACAAGCGGTGGCAGACATGCTCGGCATCGAGATCGAGAAGCTGGATTACATGCGCGATCTTAACGCATTGGCGGATGGACGCGGCTTCGCCTTCGGAACAGACTTCTCGGTATCGACCGGCGACATCCACTTCATGATTCTGTATGCCAAATTCCAGGCCGGTGCAGGCTTCGACATCATGCTTCGTGATTATGGAGACGCACACTGCGAAGGCTCGACAGACCCGATCGGTATCGACGGCTGGTATGCCAACGGACAGGCTTATGCCTACCTGGAAGGTGAAGTCGGTGTTTCGGTAAAATTGTTCGGCTTCAAAAAGAAGTTCACGATATTACGTGGAGGCTCTGCCGTATTGCTACAGGCCAAGCTCCCCGCGCCTACCGTATTCAAAGGTTACCTCGCGGTTAAAGTTGATGTTCTGGGTGGTCTTGTAAGCGGCAGCTTCCGCCTGAAGATTTCGTTAGGCGACGATTGCCACATTGTAAACGACTCCGGAAGCCCGCTGGTGCTCAACGTTATTTCCGATGTTAAACCTATGGATAAGGCTACCGCGGTAGACGTGTTTGCCGCACCTCAGGTGGCATTCAACATGCGCGTAGATCAACCGTTCTTTGTAGACGACGATGCCGGCACAAAAACGTACCGTATCAAGCTCGAAGAATTTACAGTTACCGATGCAGGCCAGGCTATCCCGGGTAAACTGGCATGGAACAGCAACAACGACATCGTAACATTCTACTCTACCGAAGTGCTTC
>Ga0065165_1003088_pt1 | contig 12409 bp, 8 predicted proteins | sample AraplaMF_Cvi_mMF_FD_63813 | JGI IMG/M metagenome (GOLD analysis project Ga0065165, IMG submission 63813) | Arabidopsis root microbial communities from the University of North Carolina, USA - plate scrape MF_Cvi_mMF (version 2) (version 3) | ecosystem: Host-associated > Plants > Roots > Endosphere... | reverse complement strand
GACATGACCCCGAGATCGATGCTCGCGGCGGCGGCGTGCGCGCTGGCCGCCCACGCTGCCGCGAAGGCCGAGGACGCGCTGGACCTGAAGATCCGCAACGGCTGGGCCGTAGCGGTGCAGCAGGACGGCGCGGTCGCACAGCGCAGCAACAAGACCTCGTACCCGAAGGTCACGACCAGCGACGCCGCGCAGGCCTGGACCTATGCCGGCGCCGGCGAATGGACCAGCGGCTTCTTCGCCGCCAACCTGTGGCTGCTGCATGGCCAGTTCTCGGCCGACGGCTGGAGCACGCAGGCACAGACCTGGCAGAACGGCATGGAAGGCCAGGACACCAACACCGGCACGCACGATGTCGGCTTCATGGTGTTCACGCCGTTCGGCAATGCGTACCGGCTGACCGGCGTCGACAGCTACCGGCAGGTGGCGTTGACCGCGGCGAACTCGCTGAGCCAGCGCTACAACGGCACGGTGGGCGCGGTGCGCTCGTGGGGCTCGATCGGCGACAACGCGAACTTCCAGGTGATCATGGACAACATGATGAACCTGGAGCTGCTGTTCTGGGCCAGCCGGCACGGCGGCTCGACGGCGCTCTACGACCGGGCGCGCAGCCATGCGCTGAAGACGCGCGACAACCACGTGCGCGCCGACGGAAGCAGCTACCACCTGGTCACCTACGACCCGGTGACCGGCGCGGTGAAATCGCGCACCACGGTGCAGGGCTACAGCGACAGCTCGACCTGGGCGCGCGGCCAGGCCTGGGGCATCCACGGCTTCACGATGGCGTACCGCTTCACCGGCGAGACGACTTTCCGCGACACCGCGCGCAAGATGGCCGACTGGTACCTCGCGCACCTGCCGGCCGACGCGGTGCCGTACTGGGACTTCGACGACCCGGCGATCCCGAACGCGCCGCGCGACACCTCGGCCGCGGCGATCGCGGCGTCGGGACTGATCGAGCTGTCATTGCTGGAGACCGACAGCGCCCGCGCGACGACCTACCGCAACGCGGCGCGCACGGCGTTGAATGCGCTGCTGTCGGCGCCGTGGTTCGCGACCCTCGGCTTGCCGTCGAACAGCCAGGCGCTGCTGCTGCAGAGCGCCTACAACCACCATGCCGGCAACACGCTCTACAACCAGGGCACGGCCTGGGGCGACTACTACCTGCTGGAGGCGATGCAGCGCTGGCGGCGTGTCGACCCGGGGCTGGCGGCGCTGCCGGTGGCGGCGGTCAGCGCGACCAGCGCGCAGGCCGGCAACCCGGCGGCCAACGCGATCGACAACAGCCTCGCGACGCGCTGGAGTGCCGAGGGCGACGGCCAGGCGATCACGCTGGACCTCGGCTCGGGCCGCGCGATCCAGAAGGTCGGCGTCGCCTTCTACCTGGGCGACCAGCGCAGCGCGCGCTTCGATATCGCGACGTCACCCGATGGCAACGGCTGGACGACGCGCTGGCGCGGCATCTCCAGCGGCCAGACGACCGCGGAGGAGTACTACGACATCACCGACGTGACGGCGCGCTACGTGCGCATCACCGGGCACGGCAGCACGGCGAGCCAGTGGAACAGCATCACCGAGTTGTCCGTGCATTGAGGTTCAACGGCGCCGGGTCTTCGCGGCCGGCGCCTCAGCGGCCTCGCCGCCCTGCTGCAGCCCCTCGGCCATGCCGATCAGCACGCCGCTGACCAGCGCCGAGTAGCTGTCCAGCAGCGCCTGCGCCGTCTTCAGCCCGAGCGCGCGGCTGTCGCGGATCGCCGATTGCGCCTGCGACACCAGCTGCTCGACCGCGCTGGAGGCCTGCGCGCCGGTGTCGGTGCCCTTCAGCTTCATCGTCTCGAGCACCTGGCTCCAGGCGCCCTGCAGCGGCTCGGTGGCCGAGCCGGCCGCCTTGCTGACGGTCGCGAAGAAGGTGTCCTCCATTTTCTCAAGGTCGGCCAGCGCGCCCTTCAGCTGCTTTTCCTGCAGGCCGACGCCCTGGTCGACGAACTGCTGCAGCGCCTTGCGGTGCGCTTCGACCGCCTGCAGCAGCGCGCCGTCCATGCCGGCAAAGGCCTTGCCGAGCAGCGCCTCGGGGTCGATTGCCGGCGACGGGTTGTCGGCCAGCCCGGTGGACGCGGCCTTGGTCACCGTCTTCACGACGCCGCGGATGTTCTGCAGCGTCAGTTCGCGGCCCTGCAGCGCCTTCAGCGTCGCCTCGCCGACCGCCTTGCGCAGCGCCTCGCCCTGGCGGGCACTGGCTTGAGAGAACATGGCGATCAGTGCGTCCTGGTCGATCCCTGACTTGCTCATTCGCTTCTCCTGGTGATGGATGCTCGGTGATGTGGCCGTCCGGTGGAATCCGGCGCCGTGGCAAGGGTATCCAACTGTTTTCAGGAAGGAAACCTCGCCAGCCCTGATAATGTCGGACCCGCGCGGTCGCGGGCCCTCTGTGGGGCCCGCGATCCGCGCCCTTTCCCTCCGGGTGCGCGACCCGCGCCCGCAACCCCCTGATCCATGGCCAAAGACCAAGTCAAGAACTCGATCGATGCCGAAGGCCTGCGTTATCGCACCAAGGCCCCTGGCTCTCCGTTTGCGTCTGCCGGCGTGTTCAGCGCCGCGACGATGTCGTGCTTCCTGTGCGGCAAGCACCGCGCGCGCACTTCGCTGAAGTCGCGCAAGCTGCTGGGCAAGACCCAGTTCGTCTGCGCGCCATCGTGCAAGGAAGCCGACGAGGCGTAATGTCTGCCCCTCGGTCGGCGAATACACCGACCGATCCCCCGAGGGGATGCGGGCCGGCTTGGGGGCCCGGCGCTCGGCCCGCTTCCGCTAACGAGCCCGGGCTAACAGCCAGATCCCTGCCAGTACGAGGACCGTGCCGGCGGCGACCCAGCCGGTGAACGGCTCGCCGAGGATCAGCACGCCCATCAGGATCGTCGACAGCGGCCCGACCATTCCGGTCTGGGCCGCCATCGTCGCGCCGATGCGCTCGATGGCCATCATCACCATCAGCACCGGCGCGAAGGTGCACAGCGTCGCGTTCAGCACCGACAGCCAGATCACCTCGGGCGCCACCACCGCCGCCGCCATCGGCCGCAGCACCACGAACTGCCCGATGCAGAGCACGCAGGCCACCGTGGTCGCGAGACCCGTGAGCCGCAGCGCACCCAGCCGCTTGACCTCTTCGCCACTGAACGCCAGGTACAGCGCATAGCTCACCGCGCTGCCGAACACCAGCGCGGCGCCGAGCACCACGTGCGAGCCGACCAGCTGGATCTCGTGCCCGAACACCAGCAGCACGCCGGCATAGCTGACGCCGAGCGCCATCAGCTGGCGGCGGTTCACCGTCTTGCGGAACAGCACGACGCCGAGGAACAGCACCAGCGTCGGGTTCAGGTAGAGGATCAGCCGCTCGAGGCTCGCGCTGATGTACTGCAGCCCGGCGAAGTCGAGGAAGCTCGCGAGGTAATAGCCGCTGAAGCCGAGGCCCAGCACGACGATCCAGTCGCGGCGCGTCAACGCCGGCTTGCCGCGCCCTGCCCACCACGACAGCAGCAGGAACAACGGCAGCGCGAACAGCATGCGGTACATGATCAGCGTCACCGCGTCGACGTCGTGCCGGTAGGCCAGCTTGACGATGATGGCCTTGCCGGAGAACGCGATCGCACCGAGCGTGGCCAGCAGCAGGCCCGGCCAGTGACGGGAAGGGGCGGAAATCTCTGTCGCGGGGACCTGCGAAGCACTGCTCATCGAGGCCATTCTACGTAGCCCGGATGGCGATCCGGCCTACAGCTTGAAGCTTCCGACCGCGCGCGACAGCATCGTCGCCTGGTCCTTCAGGCTTTGCGTCGCCGCGGTCGATTCCTCGACCAGCGCCGCGTTCTGTTGCGTCATGTGATCGAGCTGGGCGATCGCCTGGTTGACCTGGCCGATGCCGTCGCTCTGCTCGCCGGCCGCGCTGCTGATCTCGCCGATGATGTCGGTCACGCGGCGCACCGAGCTGACGATCTCGCGCATCGTCGTGCCGGCCTCTTCGACCAGTCGCGTTCCCGACTCGACCTTGCCGACGCTGTCGCCGATCAGGCTCTTGATCTCACGCGCGGCCTGCGCCGAACGCTGCGCCAAGCTGCGCACCTCGCCGGCCACCACCGCGAAGCCGCGGCCCTGCTCGCCGGCACGCGCCGCTTCGACCGCCGCGTTCAGCGCCAGGATGTTGGTCTGGAACGCGATGCCGTCGATCACACCGATGATGTCGCCGATCTTCTTCGACGAACCGGCGATGGCCTGCATCGTCTGCACCACATCGGCGACCACCTCGCCGCCGCGCGTGGCCACGCCGGAGGCCGACAGCGCCAGCTGGTTCGCCTGCTTCGCCGCATCGGCGCTCTGCCGCACGGTGGCGGTCAGCTGCTCGACGCTCGATGCGGTCTGCTGCAGGTTCGACGCGGTCTGCTCGGTGCGCGCCGACAGGTCGAGGTTGCCGGCCGCGATCTCGGTGCTGGCCGTCGTGATGGATTCGCTGACGTTCTGCACGCTCGCCACCAGCTCGGCCAGCTTGCCCTGCATCGCGCCGAGGTCGGAGACCAGCGCCTGCACCTCGTCGTGGGACCCGGTGGACGGCGGCGCCATGCTCAGGTCGCCGGCGGCAACACGCTCGGCCATCCGCGAGGCGCCCGCCAGCGGCACCACGATCGAGCGCGACAGCGCCCAGGCGCAGCCCAGGCTCACCAGCATGCCGGCCGCGATGCCGGTCGACAGCATCGCGATGCCTTCGCGCTCGCTGCGCGCGGCCGCGGCACGCGCCTCCTCGACGCGCTGCGCCTGGTAGGCCGCGAGGTCGTCGACCGCCTTCGCATAGGCATCGGCCGCCGGGCGCAGCTTGCCGGCGATGTCATCGCCGGCCACCTTCTCGCCGGCCGCCTTGCGCTTGACCAGCCCGTCGCGCACGCCGCGGAACTTGCCGCCGGCCTCGTCGATGACGCTGAACAGCTGCTTCGTGCGATCGTTGTCGACGAGGTCTTCGAGCGTCTTGCGCACCACCTCGGAGCGCGCCGAGGTCAGCTTGCGGTCGGCGTTGATGCGGGCCGCGAAGTCGGCATCGTCGATCTGCAGCAGCGTCTCGGCACGGGCCGAGCTCAGCACGACGATCGAGTGCAGTTCGCGCGCCAGCAGCGCGCGCTGCGACGATGCGCCGCCCAGGTCGTTGGCGATGTCCTGCAGGCGGTCCAGGCGCCAGATGCCGATGCCGGCCGCCAGCGAAGTCACCAGCATCACCAGGCCGAAGGCCAGCGCCAGCCGCGGGGCCAGGCGCATGCGCGAGAAGAACGACGTCATGGAAAAGTCCTCGAAACTGCACCGCACGAAGGGGCTGCCGTCGGCAATCCGCCTGCGGCGGCAAGGGAATGCCCGGCTATCGGACAAGTCGAGGCAAAACTTGAGGGTTTTCCCGATGTCTTGAGCAGAAGTCGGCACACGGGCCTGCAGCGCGACGCCCTCGGCGGGTCCGGGCCGGCTGCTTGCTAGCATCCGCCGCGGCGCCACGGAGGGCGCATCAACGCAACAAGGACAACACGATGCATCGGGAGAAGGGACGCCGCGTCCGCGCAGGACGGGCCCGGGCGGCCATGGCGTTGATCGCCGGCATGATCCTGTCGGTGGCCACCGGCAGCCACGCCACCGACTACCGCCGTGGGCCGGCGCCGGCCTGGGTCGAGCTGCAGACCCTGGACGAGCAGGCCAGGCCGGCTGTCGGCAAGGGCAACCAGGGCGTGCACTACCTGCTGGTCGACCAGCAGACACGCCTCGAACCCGGCGGTCGCAGCACCTACCGACGCGTCGCCAGCCGGGCGTTGAACCTGCGCGGCGTCGAGTCGGAATCGCACCTGGCCATCGAGTTCGATCCGTCCCATGAAACGCTGACGCTGCACACGCTGAACGTGCACCGCGATGGCCGCATCCAGGACCGCCTGCCCTCGGCGCAGATCAAGGTGCTGCAGCGCGAGTCCGACCTCGAATACCGCGTCTACGACGGCAGCAAGACGGTCGACATCGTGCTGGACGACATCCGTCCCGGCGACGTCATCGACTACGCCTACAGCCGCGCCGGCGACAACCCGGTGTTCGGTGGGCGTGCCTTCGGCCGCATGGACCTGCAATGGTCGGTGCCGGTGCATGCGATGCACCACCGCCTGCTGGCTCCGTCGACGCGTGCGATCCGCTGGCGCAGCACAGAGGGCGCGCCGACGCCGCGCGTCGAACGCCGGGGCGACTGGACCGACCAGGTCTGGCGGGCCACCGACGTCGACCCGCTGCCGCAGCAGAAGGACACCCCGCGCTGGTACGACGCCTACGCATCGGTCGACTGGAGCGAGTACGCCGACTGGGCTGCGGTGGCGCGCTGGGCCGAGCCGCTGTATCGGGCGCGTCCGCCGGCCGCCGGGCCGCTGCGCACCGAGATCGACCGCATCGCCGGATCGGCGTCGTCGCCGGAGCAGCGCCTGCTCGCGACGCTGGCCTTCGTGCAGTCGCAGATCCGCTACCTCGGCGTCGAGGTGGGTCCGGGATCCCACGCACCGCGGCCGCCCGAGACCGTGCTCGCGCGCCGCTACGGCGATTGCAAGGACAAGGTGCTGCTGGCCGTGACGATGCTGCGCGCGCTCGGCGTGCCGGCCGATCCGGCGCTGGTGCATACGCGGCTGCGCGACCACATCGGCGACCGCCTGCCTTCGCCCGGCGTCTTCAACCACGTGATCCTGCGCGCGCAGGTCGGCGACCGGGTGGTGTGGGTCGACCCGACTCGCTCGCTGCAGCAGGGGCGCATCGACCACATCGCGCAGGCCGACTTCGGCCAGGCCCTGCTGCTGGACGGCCGGTCGACGTCCCTCGAGACGATGCCCGCCGCACCGGCCACGCGCCGGTCGCACGACATCGCGATGGTGATCGACGCCTCGCTCGGGTTCGACAAATCGCCGACGCTCGACATCACCAGCACCTACCAGGGCGAGAAGGCCGACGAGATGCGCGACACGCTGCGCAACGACAGCCTGTCCGACCTGCAGTCGGACTACCTGAACTTCTACCTGCGCTCGTACCCGGGCCTGAGCGTTGCGAAGCCGTTCAGCTTCGAGGACGACGAAGCCGGCAACCAGCTGGTGACGCACGAGCACTACCGCCTGTCGACGCTGGTGGCCAAGGAGAGCGGCAGCGCGAACCCGCCGGTCTACCTGCGCGTGCCTGACATCCGCTCGTCGATCGCGAGGCCGGACGACACCGTGCGCAGCGCGCCGCTTCGCATCGACCATCCGAAGAACGTGACGGTGTCCCTGACCGCGCTGCTGCCCGACCCCTGGGCGCTGAAGACCGAACACACCGAGGTGAACGACCCGGCCTTCGAGTTCAGCGCCGACACGGGCGTCGACGCGAGCCGGCGCACGCTGCTGATGAAGTACCACTACCGCAGCCTCGCCGACCACGTGCCGCCGGCCCGGTTGGCGGCCTATATCGCGCACCTCGAAGAAGCGCGCGACCACGTGGGCTACCGGCTGAACCAGCGCAAGCCGGCCGCCGGCGCATCGCCGGCGACACGGACCGGGATCGTCGGCGGCTTGCTGGCGCTGCTGGTGTGCATGCTGCTCGCAAGTGCAGGTGCCGTGGTGGTCCACGACACCCAGCGCGACATCCAGCGCACCGGCACCGACATGCCGGCCGCGGTACTGCCGAACTGGCGATTGCTCGCAGTCGGCAGCATGTTGTGGTGGGGAGCGCTGCTGCTGTGCGGCGTCATCGCCGTGACGATCTGGAACCTCTACCAGCCGCTCGGCCTGTGGAACATCGGGCTGGCCTGGTGCGCCCTCATGATTTCGAATGCCTGGCGGCACCAGTGGAAAGGGCAGTGGCTGGCCTGGTCGGCGGTGCGCACCAGCGATGCCGGGCGTCTCGCGCTGAGCGCGGCCCGCCTGGGCCTGCCGACGGCGGTCGCACCTGCAGAGACGTCGCCGCTCGCCGAGTCGCCAGGCGCAACTGATCGTCAGCCTCGTTGACCGAGCGCGCACAAATCTCCGGGCGACCTCCGTCATCTCCCCACATTTGCTGCAAGGTCGCTGACTAGCGTCCACCCCGCTGGCCCTACAACGCGCACGCAGCAGCGTGCGCACCAGCGTTCAAAAGCGGGGTGCACACGATGTCGAAGCTTCTTCCTCTCTTCGCGGGCTGGCTGTTGTCGGCCGCGATGCTGTCCCACGCCGAGCTGCGCCCGCAGCCGGATCCCGACCTGCAGGCGATCGAGGCGATGCTGCAGCAGCCCGATGCCGACATCGACCTGGCCGACGTCAAGCTCGACATCGACAAGCGGGTCGAGCCGCGCATCGACGTGGCCGCCGTGCGGCGCCGGCTCGACACCATCGTCACCAACGTGCTCGAGATGCTGCCGCCGGCACCGACCCGCCACGAGCGCTTCGAGGCCTTGCATGCCTACCTCTACCGCGCCGGCGAGTGGAACGGCAACCGCCCATGGCTGCGCGCCGCCGACGACCCGGCCTGCCAGGCCATGGCGACCAAGCTGCTCGCGACCCACCTCGTCACGCGGCGCGGCAACTGCGTGTCGATGGCGATGCTGTTCGCGATCGTCGGCCAGCGGCTCGGGCTGGACGTCAGCCTCGCGACTGCGCCGCAACAGCTCGGCGTGCTCTACCGCGACGACGCCGGCGTGGTGCGCGCGCTCGAACCGACGACCGGCGAGCTGACGATCGAGCCGGTGCCGCCGCGCGGCCTGATGCCGGTCTCGGCGCTGCGCCCGCTCACGCGCCACGAGTCCGTCGTGCTGGCGGCGCAGCTGTTGCTGGAGCACCTGTCCCGCCTGCCCGGCCAGGCGCCGCGCCGCGCCGCGCTGGCCGAGCTGCTTCGGCTGAACGATCCGCGGCGCATCGCGGTGCTGCCCGCGCCACCGGGCACGCCGGCGGCGCAGGTCGCCCGGCGCGACCGCGCGCGCTGAGCCGCGCCGTGGTCCGGCATGCCGCGCTCAGCGCCGGCTGGCGATCCAGCGGTCGATCTGCGCGTCCAGCACCGACAGCGGCAGCCCGCCCTCGGCCAGCACCGCGTCGTGGAAGGCCGGCATGCTGAAGCGCTCGCCCAGCGCCTGCTGCGCCCGCTCGCGCAACGCCTGGATCTTCAGCGAGCCGATCTTGTAGCCCAGCGCCTGGGCCGGCCACGCCATGTAGCGCTCGATCTGGTTGCGGGCCTGGTCGGGCGACGCGCCGACGTTGGCCTGCCAGTACGCCATCGCCTGCTCGCGGCTCCAGCCCTTGGCATGCAGGCCGGTGTCGACGACCAGGCGCGCGGCGCGTGCGATCTCGAGCCGCAGTTCGCCGACCCAGGCAGTCGGATCGTCGTACAGCCCCATCTCGCGGCCCAGCGTCTCGGCATACAGCCCCCAGCCTTCGCCGAATGCGTTGATCCAGGTCCGCTTGCGGAATTCGGGCAGCGTCAGTTCCTGCAGCAGGCCCATCTGGAAATGATGCCCCGGCTGGCCTTCGTGCAGGAACAGCGCGGTCATGATCGTCTTGTCGTAGGCGGCGGGGTCGTCGATCACAGCCCAGAAGATGCCGGGGCGCGAGCCGTCTTCGGCCGGCAGCGAGTAGTGGTCGGACGCCGACGCCTTCGTCAACTCGGGCTCGGGCCGGATCTCCAGCGGTGCCTTCGGCACGCGGCCGAACAGCTGCGGCAGGCTGGCCTTCACGCGTTCGTTGATGGCGCGGTAGGCTTGCAGGATCTCGGCCTCGCTGCGATACGGCAGGAAGCTCGGGTTGGTGCGCACCCAGCCGAGCAGGCCCTTCGGGTCGCCGTCGTAGCCGAGCTGCGGCGCCACCTTGGCCAGTTCGCCCTGGATGCGCGCCACCTCGGCCAGCCCCATCGCGTGGATCTCGTCGGGGCCGAGGTCGGTGGTGGTCTGGTCGCGCACCCACTGGCGGTACCAGGCGGCGCCGTTCGGCAGTGCGCCCCAGCCGTCGCTGCTGCGGGCTGCGGCCAGGTAGTCGCCTTCGACGAAGGCGGTCAGCTTGCGCATCGCCGGCGCCACCCGGCGCGTCACCGCATCGCGGTAGGCGGCAGTCAGCCGGCGGCGATCCGCGTCGCCGAACGACGCCGGCAGGTTGCGGATCGGTGCGTAGAAGGCATTCGTCGCGAGCGTTGCATCCCCGAGCGGGCGCAACGGCTTCAGCGTCGCCACCACCACCGCCTTCGGCTGCACGATGCCGCGGCGCATGCCTTCGCGCATGTTGGCGATCGCCTGGTCGACCCAGGCCGGCAGGCGCGCGATGCGCTTCAGGTAGGCGTCGTACTGCGCCACGGTCTTCAGCGGCTGCTCGCCCTGGCCGCTGCCGAAGGTCGCCAGCAGCACCGGGATCGAATCGAGCTGCTGCAGCGGCAACAGGTGGTCGTCGAAGGCCTCGAAGCCGATGCGGGTGCGCAGCTCGCGCGCCAGCAGGTCGTGCGTCAGCTGGTCGGCGGGCGAGAGCTGCGACCGGTCGATCGCCGCGAGCCGCCGCTCGAGGAGGTGGTACATCGCGAAGCGCTGCTGCCGCTCGCGTGGCGCGATGGTCAACGGCAGCTGGTCGTCGAAGCGGTTGTCGCCGGCCAGCGTCGCGGTGTAGACCGGATCGCGCCGGGCCTGCTCGTCGTAGTACTGGCTGGCGAGCGTCGCGAGCGCCGCCGCCGGATCGGCGGGTGCGGCCTCGACGGGGGGCTGGAACAGGGCCAGCGCGCCGCTGAGGGCGGCGACCCACAAGGTTCGATTCAGGATCATGGCGAGGTGTCCTTGCAGCGGTGAGAGGGCGCACGGAGGTGCAGGGCAAGCGCAGCAGGATACGTGCGACCGCTGCACGAAACTGTCAGTAGTCTTCAGTCGCGTGTCAGCAGCGCCCTGTCCCACACGCCAGCCGCGCGACTGTCGTATCGTCCGTCGATGGAATCACACCTCGACAACGTCTTCTGGAAGGCCCTGAGCGGCCCGCAGCTGCGCTTCTCGACGGGCTCGGCGCGCGCGCGCCGCTATGCGCCCGGCCTGTCGCCGATCTTCGCCTTCGCGGACCTCGACCACCCCGACTTCGACGGCCTCGCGCCGCATTGCCCGATCGGCGAGCACTTCTACATCGCCGACTGGCGCGGCCCGGTGCCACGCGACTGGCAACTGGTTGCCGAGGCGACGATGCACCGCATGGTCTGGCGCAGCGATGCGATGCCGGACGACCTGCTGCCCGAGGCGACCCGGCTGGGCCCCGAGCATGCGCAGCAGGCCGTCGAGCTGGCGACGCTGACCCGGCCCGGGCCGTTCGGGCCGCGCACCCTCGAACTCGGCGACTACTTCGGTGTCGTCGACGACGGCCGGTTGATCGCGATGGCCGGCGAGCGCTCGACGGCCGGCACGTTTCGCGAGGTCAGCGGCGTCTGCACGCACCCGGAATTCCAGGGGCGCGGCCTCGCGCGCAAGCTGATGAACAAGCTCGCGCGGCGCCAGCTGATGCGCCGCGAGACGCCCTTCCTGCACGTGATGTGCAGCAACGAGGCGGCGCATGCGCTGTACCTGCGCATGGGCTTCCGCGATCACCTCGATCCGGTGGTGGTGCGGGTGCTGTCGAGGTCGTAGGCGGCCAGGCGGTCGAGCACGCGCGCCCAGGCGGTGATGCGCCGCGCGTCGCGTGCCGGCCGGCCGCGCGCCAGGCCGGGCCAGATGCCGTCGGTGTTGAAGCTGATCAGCACGCGCAGGTCGGGCCGCCGCGACAGCGGGCGCACCGCATCGACCAGGTTGTCGAGGATCAGCGGATCGCCGTCGGCATCGTCCGGCGGCAGCCAGGCCAGCACCATGTGACGCTGCCGGGGCCCGTCCGGCCCGCCGGCTTGCGCCTCGACGTAGGCGATGCGCAGTTGCGCGGGTGGCAGCCCGGCGGCGACCAGGCTGAAGTACTTCGCCGTCGCGTAGTCGACGCAGTCGCCGCTGCCGCGCTCGCGCAGCTCGGCGGGCAAGGCCCAGGGCACGGCCGGATCGCGGCGCCGCGGCTCGCCGTCGTACACGATGCGGTGGTTGACGGACACGTTGAGCGATGCGAGCAGCACGGGGGCGTCCGCCGGATCGGAAGGTCCGGCCGCGGTCGACGGCGAAGCGCCGAAGGTGAACAGCCCGCACAGCCATGCAACAAGAAGGTGCTTCGATGCCATCGGGGCGAGACCATGCCGGCCCAACGAGGACACCCCCTGCAGAACTGTCAGACAAATCGCCGGCAGCGCGGACACGCAGTGGCGCATCCTGGCCAAACGCGCCCGGTGGGGCACGCTCGACGCGATCCTTCCCATGTCGGGCTCCACGTCATGGCCCGAACGAACGGGCGCGGTGAACTGCTGGCCCGAAGCTTGCGCCGGGACGGCGCAAGCCGTTTCCTCAATGTTG